>Ga0247758_1001553_pt1 | contig 16411 bp, 4 predicted proteins | sample UWRJL156409C4_FD_180950 | JGI IMG/M metagenome (GOLD analysis project Ga0247758, IMG submission 180950) | Plant litter microbial communities from Arlington Agricultural Research Station in Wisconsin, United States - UWRJ-L156-409C-4 | ecosystem: Environmental > Terrestrial > Plant litter >...
TAGCCAGAACACCTGCCAGTTATTTCTCTGAAGGATTGCCTTAGCTAGTAATAACCTGTTAACCTAGTTCGTGACTTTTTCTTTTAATAAACGAAATGGCTTTTTAATGTAGTAGTAACGCGTTTATGTTTCGCTTCTCAGTATAATATATTAGGGTACGTTATACCAAGATGTATCTTTATAAAAGGTTATAGGTTTATCTCTTATAAGAGTCTTCCGCTATAAGTTTAGAACTAGCATAACTACTCCGATTGGTTTAGTTTTAAGCCTTTAGTAACTCTTTTTTACTTTTTCTTTTTATATTAACTTCTTTCTTAATAGCGCTTGTTTTTATAAATACGCTTTTCTGCCACACACTATTATATAACTGGTTTAAGAGACCTTAAGGTATACTGATTTGCTTTTTACCCTCTGACTTCTTCTCTAAACCTGCAGCGAAACGTAAGTCTTCTAGTCACAGGGGGTAAGTTATCTTATAAGTTACTAATCTGTAACTTTTTAGTTCTCCGTACTGTTACGTATGTGATTTATATGGAGTTTACTAGCTTTAAAGGCTTAGCCTCCTTATTAGGTTTAAGGTCCTTATAACCTTAACCTAAGGTTTTAATAAATGTCTTTCTGTACTTATTGAGGAGTTTCCTGCTATTTCTTAAGCTTTAAGTCTTATAATAGTCTTGCTTTTTAATATAACAGTTTAAATATTAGATCTTATCTTATTTCTAGTTCTTATTATTAGTTTTAGTTAGTTTAAATTCTTTTAGTAAAACTCTGTAATTCAGTTTAGGTACTTGAGGTTTTTAATAGGCTTTTATAAGTTACTTTTAAGGCTGTAATTTAGTTACTTAACGAGATATTTAAACGTGTTTTTCTCCTTTTATGAATCTATAACTTTCTTAACGTTATACTTGTCTTTATTAGCGTTAATCATAATCTTCTTTTTTAAAGGAACTTCTTTTAAGGCAGATTTTAAAAGTGAGATGTGAAAAACCTTAATCTACACCTTTATACTAGTAGGTAAGTTAAGTTTGTAATTAAAGGTAGCGACTTTCTTCATAATCTAGAACAGTTTATACCTTTTAAAGTCGAGCTTCTTATTAGGTTGTTTCAAATGTAGGTTTTGTGAAAAAAGGTAGACCTAATCCCCCTTTTGAAAAGTTAGTCTTTTAACTTATTTACTGTTATAATAAAGTCCTTTTTTAAACGTTAGTTACTTAGTTTAATGTTTATTAGTAAACTTCTTTATTTATTTATATGTAAATTTAAGTTTAGCTTACAGGTGGTTATATAATTCTTATATTTAATCTGTACGGACTACAGTTTAAAGAGTGCCAGTTAACAGGCCTTAATAGAGTTTAAGCTCCTTTCTGTAATATATAAAGAATAGTGATATACCTGTTAACTTAACTAACATTATATTATAAGTTATCTATGATATTAGTAATAACTTAAGTTAATTATCTTATTTAAAGTTAACGTAAGCTTAAAGATACGTTATAACTATTTAATTAACTTATTCTATTTAGTTATCTGTCTATAGGTAAAAAGCTGTTAAAAGCTTATTCGTTACACCTATTCTTTACATTAACCTTTATTAAAACTTTAATATAATTAGTTTATCTCAATCTGTAACGATATTATTTGGCTAAAGGTGTTATAAGACCACCTTTTTCTTAAAAACGTAAGTAAGTTACTGTACTATTATATCCTTTAAGGTTAGTAAAAAGTAAGCTTATGTCGTTAATCTATTAATTATTATTAAGACTTAGTTATAGTTAACTTTTATAATAAGGTCTTTAAACTTAGGTATCCTAGTAATAAAGTTAAGCGAGATTAAGCTTTATAATACCTGTAGTATAGGAAGTAGTTTAAGAAACTTATAAGGCTTATCATGTTAGTTTTGTTTTTAATAGTAAATATTACAGTTATTAACTACTTTTTTAACTAATTTCTTTATTTTAGGGAATACATACACATATTAGGCTTAAGTAAGTATCTTAGCTTTACTTATATGTTTTCTAAGTTAAGACTTATAAACTTATTAAACGTACTCCTTTTGTTTATCCGAATCGTGAATGTACAGTTTCTCTTAATACTAAAGCCTTACTTTTAGTTTAGACCCGCTATTTACGCCTTTTAATAGTGGTTTTTATTAAATAACTGGTTTTATTATAATTTACGTATATATAACATTCCTTACTGCATTTTTATAAGTGCCCAGAGAAGTCTCCTAAGGAGCACTTATACTTATAAGTACATTTTATTAATCTTTTTACCTAAAAGTTTTGTTATTATTAATAGATTTTATACTTTGTTTATAAGTTTATATAAATACTAATAATTTGTTTTAGCATTTAGTTATCTAATACTTAAGGTGTGTGTTTTAACGTACTGTTCTTAACTTTATTAAATATAGTTATGGGGATTAAGACTGGGTTAGTATCCTTATAATCTTATCTTTAGCTAAAAGTATCTGCTTACCTGTTATCCTTTCCTTTAACGTAGTAGATTTAAAAGTGGAATAGGGTTATTAATTCTGTTTATTATACTTATCGAGAGCTAAATTATTTTATTAAGAAGTACTGGAAGCTATTATAATCTGAAAAGACTTAAACTAATTCCTCTATACTGCTTAAGTACAATACTTATTCGGTAAAGCATTAAATAATCACTATTAGCTTCTTATTATAGATTAGGTATTGTAAAGTTAGGTTATAGATCCCTTTTAATAAAAAAGTAATTAAATAACGTTTCATATCGTTTTAAATTTAACTAAGTTCTCCTCTAATTACAAATTCCAAAGAGTCTGTCTCAACTTAGAATAGCTTTAAGAAATCAGGGAGGGTTAAGACTAATACTGTAATAAAGGCGTACTCAGGGTTGTTATTAGTCAACTAATAGTCTAGTCAAGACGTTGAATAAGACTAACCTAGTCTATTCAAGGCGTTGACTAAGACTAGTCTAGTCTAGTCGGTGCCTTGACTAAGACTAGACTAAATTATTCTTAGTATAGTCTAGTCAGACTAATTAGTCAAAGAAAAAAGTGGGTCCATTGCAAGTTTCACTTATAATCAAGATTTTAATTGCTAAATAAAAATAAAAATCAGTTGATAATAAATAGTAAAAATTTAATCTATGTCATAAAAAACTAATTTAGTAGAAAGAGTAATGAATGAATTATAAACCTAATCCATCTATTCATTTTTTTCTTCTTCTACTATTACAGAGCTTCGAAAATTATCTTCCAACTCCTTTAATTCTTATATTTTCCAACTCTTTAATAATACTGTTTTTTAACAGTTTTAGGATTCAACCGATTCTGGCTTTCAGTAACAATATTTTCTCCAATAGAAAACACGCGCTCTACTGGAGCTGAAGTAGCTGGAATAGCCAAGTATCGCCTAGCCATAAGACTTAATACCAGAAATATATAAGCAGCTGATTTCCAGGATTCTAAAGGATTAACCTAATAAACGTAATTAGTATAATAATAAAAACAATAATAATATTAATAAATGAAATAAATACCTTTTTATTAGCCATAAGCTTACGTAAATAGGCTTTATACTCCTCTTCTTCGTTTGGCTGAACATAGAATTCATCTTCATCGTTAGACTCGTCGTAGATATTCTCAGCCGGAGAATTAGCGTTATTGATGTTCATTTCATCTTGAACACTGAAGAATAATTAGTATAATAATAAAATAATAAACTAATAAAGTAACAAACTTACAGTTGGTATTTTTCTTTTATAAGCCTACACACCTCTTGTTCCGTTCTTTCAGTAAAGTGTAAAATACTACCACTTTGAAATTGTATAGTTTTATATTGTGGATCCAGAAATATAGCAAACACATATAGTTGAAGTCGTTTAAGCCGTTCGTATGTAAGTTTTCGTGGAAAGTATTTCTTCAGCTTAGCAATTCCGGCTTTTATAGCGCTAATAAACGCTTCGTACCACTCAGCCTATTAATAAATTAGCAAATAATAATAATAACAATAATGAAAAGATAACAAATATATTCTAATTCAGGCTGGTCTTGAGCTGAAATTGTAAGCTTATTAAGTTTAATAATAATTATAACATACAATTCATTTTTAATGCATTTTATTATATCATACTTAAATTTTCATTTTATTAGTTAAAACTTTAGTCAAATTAGTCGACTAATAGTCTAGTCATAGTATACTAAGACTAACCTTAGTCTAGTCAAGGCCTTGACTAGGACTAGCTTAGTTTAGTCAAAGCCTTGACTAAAACTAGAATACTAAACTTGACTAAGACTAATGACTAAAGACTAATGACTAATTTACCAACCCTGTATATAATCTTAAGGTGCTTAAAGTATAATAAAAGTAGCTTATATAATATTCGGCTTTATAACTAGTAAGACTTAAAAGTAAGGCTATTATACCTAATAAGTGTAGTGATTATTATTAACTAAATTATAGAAACTAAAAGGTTAGAAGAATACAGCTTAGTTAAAATACTTAATGATAATGGGAAAGGTTTAACCAGACCGTTATTAGAGTGTATTAACCTTAATAACATATAGGGTACGAAAAAGAAGAAGACACTAAGACGTTAGCTTAGATTTTAAGGCAGTATAGTAAAGACTTAACCTGGAAGATAAGACAGTAAATAATATTAAGGAATAATTATATAATTAAAGACCTAAACTGTAAATATATTATAAACGTACTGTAAATATACTGTAAATAACCTTTATATTATTATATACTAACTAAACGCAGTTATTATTATTAACTTAAAGACTGTTAAGAGAAGGATAGTTCTAATCTTAAGCGTTATTAATAGTAACCTATAACGATAGTTAGTAGTAAATAAACTGTAAATAGATTACGATTAACGTGTATTTACATTTTAATTAGTTTACTGTTAAGTAATCTAATTCTTTAGATTAATAAGATTACTAAGTATAGTTAGATAATATTAGATAAGGTTTAAACGTGTCTTAAGACGTTAGGCTTAAGTAAACGGAGCGATATTAACCTGTAAGTTACCTGTAGGAGTGGTAGGTAGAGGTATTTAGGCAGCTTAAGCTGGCGTTACAGGACTGCTACTGGGATTGTTATAAATTATAACGGATAAACTTAAGCTAGAGGGAGTAGGAGGGACGCTTTAACTATAGCTTAAATACTTAGCAGCTTATTATTTAGCTATCTTAATATTAGGGTAGAGAGATAGTTAGACTTACTAGACCGTATTAAACTAGTCGATTAGCTATTATATTATTAATAACCCGTATATAATTTAATAGCAGAAATTACTTATATCTTAATAAGCTAGAGTGGCAGTTAGCTGTGACGACCCTGCAGGCCGTCACCTGGGCCGGAGCGGCTTGACGAAACCCCCGCCTAAGGAACAGTGCGGGAAGACGGTGTACACCGCCAAGACGCACTGGGCCAGGGGTGCAAAGACCCGAAGCCCCTACGACCAGTAAGAAAGCGCTTAGTGGTCCACAGGGACTGACAACACCAAGCACCATTCAGTTGACTGCTTGGCCGTAACTGCGTGGTGCACCACCAAGCACAGTGGACCAAGCAAGGTACGAAGTACCTTTTAGTTAATTAGTATAGATAGTTATGGTTGTGCCTATAACCACTGTAAGGGACTCTGGTTCCTCACACTAGTGTTTAATTATTCATTTATGTCCTACTATTTAGACTCACCTTTATGTATTATAGTGATAACGACCTACAGTGACATTAAACCCCCTATCTAAGAGTGCTAGCTTAATAAGCCGTCTTCGGAACACCCCTTACCTGTTAGCGTCCTGCTATACGTTTTATCTTAACCCACGCCAGTCCTCTTAAGGCCTGTATTGGGTGCAGGTTATAATACGATACTAACGTCCCAGTTCTGAACGCTGTTTATTAAATTCCCAGACACCACCTCCCTCCCGTCACTAACATATTAACCTCTGGAAAAGGTAAGAAGCCTGAGGAAGCGTAAACTCAGCCTTAGCTCCCCATAGTTGACGAGTTAGCCACACGCCTTAAAGAATTAAACCTTAATTAGCAGGGACTGGTTAAGGAATTTAATAAAACCTTCCCCGGAGATACTAAAAGCCGCATCAGTCTTATCGAAAAACTCTAGGCCTGATTTAACACTGTTAAGCTGGAGAATAACAACCTTAAAGGCTTATAGAAGAAATAAGTGAAGCTCCCCCTATTATCGCGCTTTAAAGGGGACTTTACGTAATTAAAGTCTTAAATAGCCCAGCTTTAAAGCTATGTCACTTATTATAATAAACAGTTCTTTAAAGAAGAAGGAAAGGTTAGGTTCACCGGAGCCCTGTTAGACAGAGTAGCCGCTTACTAGTACGAACCTTACGTGAAAACAATTAACGACCTCTCTGTGGATAGAGTGTGTAAAGAGGCCCCTGAGATTTAGGCCCTTTTTAACGACTTTAACGTGTTTATTAATTAACTCCAGACTAAATTTAAAGAACTAGACACCCTTAAGTGGGTTAAGTAACACCTTATAGCCTTAAGGCAGACGTCCTTAATCTTTAAGTTCTCCACGCGCTTTAAACTGGAAGTAGTAAAAATTAAACTTAGTTAAGAGGCCTTAGTAATGCTGTTCTGAAGCGGTTTAAAGGAGTATATTACTGGAGACCTCTATTAAGAGGATCGGCCGGACCACCTTTAAGAACTAGTCGAGATGGCTATTAAGGCCGACAACCAGTATTATAATCACTATTATTAAAAGAACTACTGGAAGGAGTGGACCCCTTACTAGTTAAGTAAATTAAAGAAGGGGAACCAGTTAACTGTAACAGGTTACCACCCCAGATTAATGGATATTAGTATAATAAACTGCTAGAACTGACTTAACTGTAATAAGCCTTAACAGTAATAGTAATAGAAGCAGCCCAGGGACCTATTACAGGTCCAGTACTTTAATTATAATAAGAAAGGATATATGGTATAGTAATATCCGTTGTTAAAATAAGTTAGTTAAAAACCAGTTCTGGAAGGAGGGAAGCATATTAGGTTTAACTTAGGTGATATCTATATTAGAATGGCAGGTAATAAAGAAGACTGTACCTGGATAGATAAGTGTAATTTAGGAGATGAGGAAGAAGTGGAAAAACCCTAGGATGTGGTGTACCTAATCTTTAAGGGTGTCTTAGAAGAGTTAATTATAAAGGTGTAGGTTGTTACAGACTGACTTTAAGGTGGAAATTTAAAACCGTTAAAGGTGTAGGTTATAAAAGACCGACTTTAAGAAAAGATATTCTAATTAGTTATTACAGGCCTTAAAAACCTTACCCTGTAAGCTTAGGAATTAAAGAAGTTTAAAAAAAACCCTAACTTAAAAATTACTAAGATGGTAAAGGGAGTTAAAGAATTAGCCTTTTAGGCCACCTAAACGGTGAAGTAAGCTTTAAAAGGTGAAAGAGAATAAATTAAGAGAATTAAACTGGAAAAGTGGAAGTTCTTCTTAACAGTGCCCCTTAAGACCTTTAAACACTTTAAACACGCTAAGTAGATTAACACCCTCACCTCCCTGGAGGAAGGACAGCTTAGGTAATTACCCTGTATTAAAGCCAGTATACCTTAGACCGGTACTTTAAAGGTTCCTTAAGAAGGTATAAAGTAAGCATATTAGTAAAGGATTTAAAAGCTAAAGGAGAAATATTAAGAGTTAGTAAATGAAATAAAGGACCTGTGGGTTAAAAGCCTTATTATAATATTAAAGGATAAAGTAGTGGAAATTAGGTTGTAACTTTATAATAAAGTTCGCTTTGCTAATTAGCTTAAACACCACCTTATTAAAGAAGACCGTTTTATAAAAGAATAAGCTAGGTTATTACTACTTAAGTTTTAGGAAAAGGTTTAGGAAAAATAACGTACTTAGAGGTAAGTGGAAGAAGAGAAGAAATAAGGCGCCACTTCCTCTGTTTTATACTTTATAACTGTAGCACCTGCAGTTAACATTAACCACCTTAGTTATAGGGATATATTATGGATTAACTGTATGTATGATAACTACGCTTTTAACTAGTATTATAAACCTAAGGCCCTTTATGACCACTTCCCTAATGTATAAAGACGGGATTACGCCGTTATAAAAGTGGAGTTGGAACCGGCCTATTACTAAGTCTCCTACTCTTTAATAAGAGAATTTAGTAATAAGTGGAAGGTTACTATAATTAACTAAACCCCCGCCACGTGTTAATAAAGAGGAATGTTTAATAACTGCCTAGTTATAATGTGTTTATTACACCTTAACGGAAAAGCCTGAGAATGGTAAAAGTGAGAAGATTACTAGCGGATTTAAGAGTAAAAAGACATTATTATAATCTAATCTTATAAAGTGTATTATCATCTTATTAAGGACTTTTAAAACATCGTACCGTTTAAAGTCGACTAGACGCTAAAGTGTAAAAACTTAAGGAAAGTTGATTATTAGGTTTATTAAAGCTGTCTGTTTTTCCAGAAAGAATTGGGAAAAGGTTACAGGCCTTTTAAAAGGGCTGGAAACCAGTAGTTTGCTAGTTAGTAAAAACCTTAAGAAGAAGAAGAGGTATTTAAAGGTTAGGTTAGATAAGACCTTAAGGATAAATGATTACTATAACTGAGATGTTAAAGGAGTATAAGCATTATTCCGTTAATATTAATATAACAGACGGAAAAGGGGGGCCGTTTAAGGTAAAAGTAGTAATTAATAACGGGAGTACTTCTAACCTAGTGTACCCTTTATTAGTTAATTAAAGGAAACTCCCTAATTAAGAGTATAAAAAGGTTATTCCCATTTAGAATAGAGAAGGAGGCCTGTATTAATATAATAATAGTAAAGTTACCTACTACTCGCCACTTTTAATTAAAGTGGACAGGGACGAATAATAAGTGGACTTTAATGTTATACCAGTTACAGGGTATAATATAATCCTAGGTCTACCTTAACTGGAAAAGTATAACCCTGTAATTAATTAAAAAAGTGGCCACCTCACCTTTAATAAGTCCCCTAGCTGTAATTACTGTTTAAAGAAAGCTAAAAAGGCACTAACCCGCTTTAAAGATATGTAAAGCACTTAAAAGCACACTAAACCTTTAAAGCTTAGTATAATCTAAGTTAGGTTTATTAAGATAGTTAAAGGATTAAAAGGTTTACTATATTACTTAAATAACGATTTAAAAGGTAGAAAGAAGTAAGAAGCTAACTTATAGATAAGTGAAAAAGTTAACTTATTTAAGGTACCTACAGAATATAAGAAGTTTACCCTGTTTTAAAAAAAGATACCACAACTACCAGACCACAGATTATAAGATTATAAAATTAAGCTAAAACTGGGAGTGAAGCTCTGTAACTTCCAGCCTTACCATTTAAACCCCTAATAAGTTAAGGCCTTAAGGGAGTATATTAATAAGAACTTAAAAAACGGGTTTATTATAAAGTCCCAGTCCTTAATAGGGTATTTAATACTATTTATCTTAAGGAAGGGAGACAGTAGATTATATATAGTTATTAATTATTAAATGTTAAATAAGAATATAATTAAAAATCGCTACTTATTACTACTTATTATGGAGATGTGAGAACAGATTATTAAAGTAAATTAGTTTTCCAACCTTAACTTCCTTATGGGATTTAACCATATTAGAGTAAAGGAAGAGGATAAATATAAAACGGCTTTTCAGACTTATAATAAGCATTACCAGTACTATATCATGCTAATGGGATTAATAAACACCCCTATGACCTTTTAAGGCCTTATTAATAATATTCTCCGTCCCTTCCTTAATAAGTTTATCTTTATGTATTTAAACAACGTTCTAATTTATTTTAAAACTTTAAAAGAATATTAAAAACATATATAATAAGTTTTAATAACTTTTAAAATAGCGAAACTAATAACCTGGAGAAAAGCCACTTCTACATTCAGGAACTAAATTATTTAGGGTTTAAAGTAACCCTTAAAAGGCTTAAAATGTAACCGGAGAAGACAGAGGTAATTAGGGATTAACCCACTTTAAAGAATTAAAAAGAGTTATAAACCTTTATCGGCTTTATAAACTTTTATTACTATTTTATTAGGTACTTTACGAAAATTGTAAGGCTACTTTACAAACTTACAGGTAAGGGAAAACCATTTAAATAAACTAATAAATAATAAAAGGCGTTTAAGGACCTTAAACACACCTTTATTACAGCACCAGTCCTAGCCCTCCCCGATTTCTCAAAGCCTTTTTAAGTCGAAACGGACTCCTTAAAATTTATAATCGGCGGAGAACTTAGTTAAGTCCAGGATAACAGGAAACGCCACCCAGTTACCTTCCTATTAAAAGGAATCCACAGCCTAGCCCTGTAATATCTAATCTATAATAAAGAACTAATAGTAATTATTTAGTGTTTTATTAAGTAAGCATTATATTTAAATGATATAAAGGAACTGGTTTAAGTCTTTTCAGATTATAATAACCTTTAATACTTTTTAATAAAGGAGCTTAACCTATAGTAAGCATGGTAGGCAGAACTAATAGCCCCGTTCCACTTCCAGATTCACCACGTTAAAGGAAAAGATAATAAGTAAGCTGATATTTTTAATTAGAGATAAGATTATAAAGATGCTAATCCAGTCTTAATCCCTATTACTATGTTTAATAAAGTAAAGAACGGCACGTTAAAATATACGTTATAAGTATCAGATAACTAAACGTTAAAATAAACTATTAACGTTTATATAAACTTATAAATAAAGTATAACATTTATTAATAATAACAGGACTTTTAAGTAAGAAGGTTAATAGAAGGAACCTGTAAGTATAAGTGCCCTTTAAGAGACTTTTTAAAACACTTACAGGACTGTGGGAAGGAGTGCCTAATATATTTAAACTACGATAAAACTGGTTATTAACCGGAATAGCTATTAAAAGGTGTGGATAACACGCCTAAACCAGGAGTAAAGCTCTGGTATTAAGAGAAACTGTATATTTATAACCTGGATAAACGGAAGGAGTATGTTTAACAGGTCCATAAGTCTTAACTTAGAGGATATATAAGCCAGGTTAAAACTCTTATACAGGCTTAGTAAGTGTATACCTTCCTGGGAATAAAGAAGCTAGTTAAGGAAGTGGTTAATAACTATAACATCTACCACTAAAAGCAGAATTGACACTATAAGCCTTATAGGCTTCTTGAACCACTCCCTATACCACAGGCATTATAAAGCTTAATCTTACTTAACTTTATCACTAGGATTCTAAAGTCTAGGGACCCTATTACAGGAGTTACCTATAACTAAATCCTTATAATAATTAACAGATTAACAAAATAGGCCTATTTCCTGCTAACCTTAAAAGACATAACAGTGGAGCAACTTACTTATATCTTTAAAAAAAAGGTAATTTTATAACACCTTTAGCCAGATAACATTATTATAAATTAAGATAAACTAATTATATTAAAGTTTTAGTAAAGGTTAATACAGAGAATAAGTGTGAAAAGTAAGCTTTTAACAGCTTTCCATTTATAAACGGATAGTTAAATAGAGTAAGTTAACCAGATACTTATAATATATCTTTAAACCTACATTAACTTTAAATAAGATAATTAACTTAAACTGTTACTAACAGTGTAGATAGTTTATAATATAACGCCAGTTAAGTTAACAGGTATATTACCATTCTTTACTAACTACGGTAAGGAGCCTAAACTCCGTTAAGGCCCGCCTACTAACACCCCCTAAGCTGTAATCTATACAAACTAGATATAAGAACTATATAACCACTTGTAAGCTGAATTTAAGTTCACATATAAACAAATAAAGAAGTTTACTAATAAACATTAAATTAAGTAATTAATATTTAAGAAAAGACTTTATTATAATAGTAAACGAGTTAAGGGACTAACTCTTTAGGAGGGAGACCACATTTACCTTTTTTCACAAAACCTGCATTTAAAACGGCCTAGTAAGAAGCTTAACTTTAAAAGGTACAGACTGTTCTAAATTAAAAAGAAGGTTACCACCTCTAATTACAAACTAGACCTACCCGCCAGCATAAAGGTGCGGATTAAGGTTTTCCACGTCTCACTTTTAGAACCCGCTTTAAAGAGAGTTCCTTTAAAAAAGAAGATTAAGATTAACACTAATAAGGATAAGTATAACATTAAGGAAGTTATGGACTTATAAAAGGGAAAAAACACGTTTAAATATCTTATTAAATGGCTAGATTATAGCCTTAAAAGTAACTTATAGGAGCCAGTTAAAAATCTTAAGTGCCTAAACCTAATTATAGAGTTCTACTAAAAGAATCCAGACTGATTAAAATTAACAATAAGAATTAGAAATAAGATAAGATCTGACATTTAAATTACTATATTAAAAAGTAAGACCACCGTGGGACTTAAAGCCTAAGAAGCGGTAGGAAACTCCTTAATAGGTATAAAAAAATATTTATCAGAACCCTTAACCAGGGTTATAAAGACTATAAACCTAATAAGGAGGCTGGGCCTTTAAAGCTTATATTAAGCTTTATATAAAAATAAGTACTGGTAAAAAAGTCAGTAAAGAAACCGTTTCTAAGTGTTAAAAAGGGAGCTATAAACTAGGTTAAGAAGACGTTACAGGTTATGGCGACCCCTTAGGAGGGAAGCCTGTAAGAAAAAAGTCCCAGTCCTAGGAAACCAGCTTAGCCCGGATAAGGTCCACTACCTCCGCCCGTTTTTGGAAAGATAAAACTTCAGCCTTATAGGAAAACACTTTTATCACCTTCGCTTTAATAATGCGCCATTAAGTTTCGACACGTTATAACTTTATAAAGGAGTTACAGTGCTTAGTAACCGCCTAGTTATATAAGGTGTCTAACTCTTTTTTCTTATCCACTAAGCCCTTAATAAACTTATTAGAGTGACTGAATGTGTTACATAAGGAAGGTATATTAGTGGACTAGCACTTACTATAACTGTTAAATTACACTACGACTTAACACAGTAAAGACTTAGTTTAATAACGGGTGTAGGGAGACATCTGTAATCTAAAAGCGTTAAAGGATTCTGCGAGATAAATATAACAGTTATAAGGAGCCTTTTCCTGCTTTCTTTATCTTTTACGCTTCTTAACGTGGTTAGAAGATATGATAAAGGTGGAGGGAAGAAGGAAACCAACCTAGCGATTCTTTATAGGAAAAGAATATTAAAGAGGGGGAATTATATGATAACCTTACAGGCCGTCACCTGGGCCGGAGCGGCTTAACAAAACCCCCACCTAAGGAACAGTACGGGAAGACAGTGTACACCACCCAGACACATTAAGCCAGCGGTGTAAAGACCTAAAGCCTTTATAACTAGTAAGAAAACGCTTAGTGGTCCATAGGGACTGATAACACCAAGTACTATTTAGTTAACTACTTAGCCGTAACTGCGTGGTGCACCACTAAGCACAGTAGACTAAGCAAGGTACGAAGTACCTCTTAGTTAATAAGTATAGATAGTTATAATTATGCCTATAACCACCGTGAGGGACTCTGGTTCCTCACGCTAGTATTTAATTATTCATTTATGTCCTACTGTTCAGACTCACCTCTGTGCATTATAGTGACAACGACCTACAGTGACATTAAACCCCCTGTCTAGGAGTGCTAGCTTAACAAGCCGTCTTCGGAACGCCCCTTACCTGTTAGCGTCCTGCTATACGTTCTGTCTTAACCCGCACCAGTCCTCTCAAGGCCTGTGTCGGGTGCAGGTCGTAATATTAGCTTATAAGACGTACAGATCACTATAACAGTAACGTAACACTTTAAAATGTAGGTAAAGCCTAAACCTTAAACAGTTCAGCAAACAGTAAACAAAGCGTAAGCGATATAAGAACTTACTATATAAAGATAATTATTATAACTGTTATTACACTTCTAATAATAAGCTAAGTCTGCAATTAGTTAACAAACGCCCTGTAAACGGTAAAAGCAGTTACTTACTTTAAATAGGATAGTATTTATAATTATTTAAAGAGTTAACATAAGCCAGGTAGGGTAACTTATTAATGTTATTACTAACAACACGTTAGTGATATGATAAAAAGGGGATAACGTGGATAATTAACGGGGTGTTAATAAGGCAGTTACAGGCAGTGGTAGTAAAAGGGTTGTAACTAAAGCTGTTAAAGTTACACTTATAAGGGCTTAGGATAAATATAATAACAGTAAAAGTGAGTAAGTAAGGGTATAAAAAGGTAATTACAGGGCGTATAAAGCTTAAAGCTTAAAAGGAGGAAGTTAGTAATTAAAGGAAGAAAAGTTTTAAAGGAAGGCCGGAGAGGAAGGAAGAATTTATAAAGGTTAGAGAGTGGAGCCGTAAAAACCGTAAAGGCTAATTAACCTTAATAAAAAGATAACATAGAAGCTATAAGGCCATTAAAGGAGGTATATAAAGGTTAGCTAGCTACATTAGTAACCCTAAATAAAAGGAACGAAGCGATAACAGCCTAAAGGAAGTAAGTTAACAAAGTGTAAAACCGAAAGTTATAACGAATAAAGAACTATAAACCGGTAATAGCCAGAGCAGTGTAAAGAAGACCGGACTAAGAGGGGGAGATATTACAAAGTTACCCTTACGCTATTAACGCCTTAGTCCTAATTAAACTCCAGGGAGCTGCCCCAGGTTAAAAGGGTCTCCCTTTCTACCTTGGACGAAAAAGAAGGTGACGTAGGACCTCTAAGCTATCACGGCTAAAGAGCGTAAGCGTAGCAAAACCGAGAATAACTTGCTTACACCCTTATCTTATAACACACGTTAGCATAAGGCACTAACCCTATAACCTGTCACCACGTTTAGTAGTTGAGATTAAACCACATATATTTTAGTAGGATAAACAGAAAAGTGGGTGGGGTGGAAACGCCCCAACTACGCCCTAACAGTAGATAGTTAGCAGTAGAGGGACTGCTTGCCCTCACGGGCGGAGCTTTCAGCTCCTACGGTGTAAGACAAATAATAAACAGTTAGTTATTAATAATCATAACCTTAATAGTATATTAATTAAAGTTATAAGTGTATTAATCCTCTTCATAAAGTTATCTTTAATATCGTCTTCTAAGCTTTTATAAAAGCGGAACTTTAAAGCTAATTTATCCTGATTAACTTAGTACCAGTTACAATTAAAGGTACATAACTATTAAAAATAACTACACTAGCTTCTTTAAACAGTCTTCAGCTTACTTTTACTTATCCTAAACTTTATACATCTTAGTAAACTTAAACTTAAAGTTAACTTATCCTTTATCTTCGTTAAGAACTCTAATAGTGATTATCATTCACTTAATAAGAGTAGAGTTTATATAATCTTCAATAATTATTAAAAATTAAAGGTTAGGGTCTCTCTTAAGCTAATTTACAGTTAGAGGACCTTCCAGTTCACTATAGTGATTAGTTAAAGCTAAAAGTCACATTTTATATAAGTAAGCCAAGTGGATAACTTAACACTCTTACTGGTAAACTTAAGTAGCTAGCTAGTTTTAAGGTTCTTAGGTAATTATTACAGGGCTAAGGCTTTTTTAATTACTGAAGTTATAGTTCATCTATAGGTTTTAAAGGCTTTTAAAAGTTCTTTATAAAAGAGCTCTCCTATATCACCTATCTTTACTTTATCTCTAATTAGGTCCAGGAGGGTAATATCATCGTCGCCGACCTGGTTATTATTCCCGGTGGACGGATTAAGAGGAGTTAGTACTGATATATTAAGGGGAGGAAAAGGATGTCTGGGAGTTTAATAAATAGCGTTTAAAACTGTAACGTTAGTATTATATTACAACCTGCACTTAATACAGGCCTTAAGAGGACTGGCGCAGGTTAAGATAGAATGTATAATAGGACGTTAAAGACTATATAGGCGTTCTAAAGACGGCTTATTAAGCTAATACTTCTAGACGGGGGTTTAATGTCACTGTAGGTCATTGTCGTTATAATACATAGAGGTAGGGTTGGTAATTAGTCAGTCATTAGTCAGTTAGTGCCGTGACTAAGAATGACTGACTAATTTAGTGACTGACTAATCTTGGCATTAGTCAGTCATTTAGTCAGTATAATAAAAGTGGAGTTCTTAAATAAATTTTACTATAATAGTATCTATAATAAAAGTATCTTAAACTAATAGAAACAATCAGAAGATGTTTAGAGTTATGACAAGTTATGAAAACCCAATTTATATAACAGATACCTAAGCTAGTAACTAATAAGTTATTAACTTAATCTACCTATTTATCCTCTTCTTCTTCTATTATTGCAGAGTTCCGAAAATTATCTTCTAACTCTTTTAATTCTTTAATTTTCCAACTCTTTAATAATACTGTTTTTTTAACAGTTTCAGGATCCAACCGATTCCGGCTTTCAGTAACAATATTTCCTCCAATAGAAAACACACGCTCTACTGGGGCTGAAGTAGCTGGAATGG
>Ga0247758_1001554_pt1 | contig 16384 bp, 9 predicted proteins | sample UWRJL156409C4_FD_180950 | JGI IMG/M metagenome (GOLD analysis project Ga0247758, IMG submission 180950) | Plant litter microbial communities from Arlington Agricultural Research Station in Wisconsin, United States - UWRJ-L156-409C-4 | ecosystem: Environmental > Terrestrial > Plant litter >...
CCACTTTTGATAATGAACCGACCAGTCCTAGGTCGAGTTGAATTTCCTTATCAGTTTTGACTGAATTTCCCATAGTAATTTTTTTTTGGACCACCCTTACAACAAATTGTCCTCCGGACAGGATAAATTACTTTTAAGGCTGTAATCTAACTATTTAATAAGATACTTAAATATATTTTTTCCCTTCTGTAAATTTATAACTTCTTTAACGTTATATTTATCTTCGTTAACGTTAATTTTAATCTTCTTTTCTAATAAAACTCCCTTTAAGGCGGGTTTTAAAAGTAAAATGTAAAAAACCTTAATCTACACCTTTATATTAACAGGTAAGTTTAATTTATAATTAAAGGTGGTGACCTTTTTCTTAATTTAAAACAGTTTATACCTTTTAAAGTTAAGCTTTTTATTAAGTTATTTTAAATGCAGGTTTTATAAAAAAAGGTAAATGTGGTCCCCCTTTTAAAAAGTTAATCCCTTAACTTATTTACTATTATAATGGAGTTCTTTCTTAAGTATTAATTACTTAATTTAATGTTTATTAATAAACTTTTTTATTTATTCACATGTAAACTTAAATTCAGCTTACAGGTAGTTATGTAACTCTTACATCCAGTCTATACAGACTGTGGCTTAAAAGGCACTTATAAATAGGCCTTAATAGAGCTTAAGTTCCTTACTATAATTAGTAAAGAATAGTAATATACCTGTTAACTTAATTAGTGTTATGTTATAAGCTATCTATACTGTTAGTAATAACTTAAGCTAATTATCTTATTTAAAGTTAATATAGGTTTAAAGATACGTTATAAGTATTTAATTAACTCGTTTTATCTAGCTGTCTGTTTATAAGTGGAATATTATTAAAAACTTACTTTTCATACTTATTTTTTATATTAATCCTTATTAAAACTTTAATATAATCAGCTTATCTTAATCTGTAATAATATTATCTAGCTAAAGGTGTTATAAAACTACCTTTTTCTTAAAAATATAAGTAAGTTACTTTATTATTATGTCCTTTAAGGTTAGTAGAAAGTAGGCTTACTTTATCAGTTTATTAACCATTATAAAGACTTAGTTATAAGTGACTCTTATAATAAGGTCCCTAGACTTTAAGATCCTAATAATAAAGTTAAGTGAGATTAAGCTTTATAATGCCTATAATATAAGGAGTGGTTTAAAAAGTCTATAAGGTTTATAACGCCGGTTTTACTTTTAGTAACAGATATTATAATTATTAACTGCTTCCTTAACTAGCTTTTTCATTCTTAAAAAGGTGTACACTTATTAGGCTTATATAAGGGTCTTAGTTTAACCTATATATCCTTTAAGTTAAGACTTATAAATCTGTTAAATATACTCCTTTTGTTTACTTAAGTTATAAATATATAGTTTCTCTTAATATTAAAACCTTACTTTTAATTTAAATACGCTATTTACACCTTTTAATAATTATTCCAGCTAATAACTAGTCTCATTATAATTTAAATACTTTAGGCACTCCTTATTATAATCTTACATATACCTTAAAAAGTCTCCTAAAAGACACTTATACTTACAGGTTCCTTTTATTAACCTTTTTATTTAAAAGTCCTATTATTACTAATAAATATTATACTCTGTTTATAAGTTTATATAAATATTAATAGTTTATTCCAGTGTTTAGTTATCTAACATTTATAACGTATATTTTAACATGCTATTCTTTACTTTATTAAATATAATAACAGGGATTAAAACCAGATTAATATCTTTATAATCTTATCTTTAATTAAAAGTATCAGCTTACTTATTATCTTTTCCTTTAACGTGGTAAATCTGGAAATAGAATACGGTTATTAACTCTGCCTACTGTATTTACTGTGGATTAAATTCCTTTATTAAGAAGTATTAAAGATTATTATAGTTTAAAAAAACCTGGACTGGTTCTTTTATACCATTTAAATATAATACCCACTTAATAAAGTATTAAATAATTACCATTAGTTCCTTATTATAGATTAGATATTATAAGGCTAGGCTGTAGATTCCTTTTAATAAGAAAGTAACTAGGTGGCGTTTCCTATTATCCTGGACTTAATTAAGTTCTCTATTAATAACGAATTTTAAGGAGTCTGTTTCAATTTAAAAAGGCTTTAAGAAATCAGGGAGGGTTAAAACTGGTATTATAATAAAGGTGTGTTTAAAGTCTTTAAATAACTTTTACTATTTATTAATTTATTTAAATGGTTTACCCTCTCTTATAAGTTTATATAATAGTTTTATAATTTTTATAAAGTACTTAATAAAGCACTGATAAAAGTTTATAAAATTAATAAAGGCTTATAACTCTTTTTAGTTCTTTAAAGTAAGCTAGTCCCTAACTGCCTTTATCTTCTCTGTTTACATTTTAAGCTTTTTAAGGGTTACTTTAAACCTTAGATAGTTCAGTTCCTAAACGTAGAAATGGCTTTTTTCTAGATTTACTGTTAGCTTCACTTTTTTAAAAGCTGTTAAAACCTGTTATATATACTTTTAATATTCTTTTAAAGTTTCAGAATAGATTAAAACATTATTTAAATATATAAAGATAAACTTATTAAGGAAGGGGTGGAGAATATTGTTAATAAGGCCTTAAAAGGTCGTAAGGGCGTTTATTAATCCTATTAGCATAACATAATATTAGTAATACCTGTTATAAGTCCGAAAAGCCGTTTTATACTTATCCTTTTCCTTCACTCTAATATAATTAAATCTTATAAGGAAATTAAGGCTGGAGAACCAGTTTACCTTAACAATTCATTCTCACATTTTCATAATAAGTGGTAATAGGTAATAGTTTTTAATTATATCTTTATTTAATATTTAATAATTAATAACTATATATAACTTACTATCTCCCTTCCTTAAAACAAACAGTATTAGGTACCTTATTAGGGACTGGGACTTTATAATAAACCCGTTTTTCAAGTTTTTATTAACATACTCCTTTAAGGCCTTAGTTTATTAAGGGTTTAAGTAGTAAGGCTGGAAGTTACAGAGTTTCACTCCCGGCTTTAACTTAATTTTGTAATCCCACGGTCTATAATCTAATAATCACGGTATCTTTTTTTAAAACAGGGTAAACTTCCTATATTCCACAGGTACCTTAAATAAGTCAACTTCCTCACTTATTTATAGATTAACTTCTTACTTCTTTCCACCTTTTAAGTTATCACTTAAGTAATATAGTAGACTCTTTAATCTTTTAACCGTTTTTATAAACCTAACTTAAATTATACTTAATTTTAAGGGTTTAATATACCTTTAAATGCTTTATATAACTTTAAAGTGGTTTAATATCTTCTTAACTTTCTCTAAACAGTAATTATAACTAAGGGACTTATTAAAGGTAAGGTGGCCACTCCTTTAATTAATTACAAGGTTATACTTTTCCAGCTAAGGTAGACTTAGGATTATATTATATCCTATAACTAATGTAACGTTAAAGTCTACTTATTATTCATCCCCGTCCACTTTAATTAAAAGTGGTAAGTGGTAGGTGACTTTACTGTTATTATATTAATATAGGCCTCCTTCTTTATTTTAAATAGGAATAACCTCTTTATACTTTTAATTAAGGAGTTTCCTTTAATTAACTAATAAGGGGTATATTAGGTTAGAAACACTTTTATTATTAATTACTACTTTTACCCTAAACGGCCTCCCTTTTCTATTTATTAAGTTAATACTAATAAAATAATACTTATACTTTTTTAACATTTAAGTTATAATAACTATCTGTCCTTAAGGTCTTATCTAACCTAACCTTTAAATACCTCTCCTTCTTTTTAAGGCTTTTACTAACTAGTAAACTATTAGTTTTTAACCCTTTTAAAGAGCCTGTAACCTTTTCCTAATTCCTTTTAAAAAAACAGGTAACTTTAATAAACCTGGTAATTAACCTTTTTTAAGTTTTTACACTTTAACGTCTAGTTAACTTTAAATGGTTTAATGTTCTTAAAATCCTTAATAAATTAATAATACACTCTGTAAGACTGGATTATAGTAATATCTTTTTACTTTTAAATCCACTAATAGTCTTCTCACTTCTACTATTCTCTAACCTTTCTATTAAGGTATAATAAGCATATTACAGCTAGGCAGTTATTAAATACCCCTCCTGACTAATACGTGGTGGGAGCTTAGTTAACTATAATAACCTTCCACTTATTATTAAATTCTCTTATTAGGGAGTAGGAGACTTAGTAGTAGACTGGTTCTAACTTTATCCTTATAATAATGTAGTCCCGTTTTTATACGCTAGGGAAGTGGTTATAAAGAGCCTTAAGCCTATTATATCAGTTAAAAGTGTAGTTATCGTACATATAGTTAATTTACAGTATATCCCTATAACTAAGGTGGTTAATGTTAACTACAGGTGTTATAGTTATAAAGTATAAAATAGGTAAAGTGGTACCCTATTTCTTTTCTTCTTCTACTTACCTTTAGGTTCGTTATCTTTCCTAAACTTCTTCCTAAAACTTAAGTAGTAATAACCTAGCTTATTCCTCTATAAAGTGGTCTTCTTTAATAAGTTAGTATTTAAGCTAATTAGTAAAGTAAACTCTATTATAAAGTTATAACCTAATCTCCTTTACTCTATCCTTAGACGTCACAATAAGGCCTTTAACCCACAGGTCCTCTATTTCGTCTATTAATCCTTAATATTTTTCCTTTAGCTTTTAAATCCTCCACTAATATACTTACTTTATGCCTTCTTAAGGGACCCTTAAGGTACCAGTCTAAGGCACACCGGCTTTAGTACGGGGCAGCCATCCAAGCTGTCCTTCTTTTAAAGAGGTGAGTGTGCTGATCCACTTAGCGTGTTTAAAGTGTTTAAAAGTTTTAAAGGGTATAGTTAAGAAGAACTTTCATTTTTCCAGCTTAATTTTCTTAACTTACTCTTTTTCACCTTTTAAGGCTTACTTTACCATTTAAGTGGCCTAAAGAGCCAGTTCTTTAACTCCCTCTACCATTTTAATAAAGTTTAAATCAGGGTCCTTCCTGGACTTCCTTAATTCCTAAGCTTATAGAGTGAGGTTTTTAAGGCCTGTAACAGCTAACCAGAACATCTCTTCCTAAAGTTAATCTTCTATAACCTACACCTCTAGTAATTTTAAGTTTCCACTTTAAAGTCGGTCTTTTATAACCTACACCTTTATAGCTAACTCTTTTAAGACACCCTTAAGGACTGGATATATTACGTCCTAGGGTTTTTCTTCCTCCTCTTCCTTATCTCCCAGGTTACACTCGTCCATTTAAATACAGTCCTCTTTATTACCTACCATCCTAACATAGACGTCTCTGGTGTTAAACCTAATATGTTTTCCTCCTTCCGGAACTGGTTTCTAACCGACTTATTTTAATGACAGGCATTACCACGCCATATGGCCTTTCTTATCGTAATTAAAGCATTAAACTTAAGATAGGTTTTTAAACTGCTTTTACTATTACTACTGTTAAGGCTTATTACAGTTAGGCCGGTTTTAACAGTTTACTATACTAATATCTATTAACCTAAGGTGGTGACCTGTTACAGTTAACTAATTCCCCTTTTTTAATTTACTCGGTTAGTAAGGAGTTCATTCCTTTTAAAAGCTTTTTTAATAATAATAATTATAATATTAATTATCAGCCTTAATAGCCATCTTAATTAACTCTTAAATACAGTCTGGTTAATCTTCTTAATAAAGATCTTTAATAACGTGCTCCTTTAAACCGCTTTAAAACAGCATTACTAAGGCCTTTTAGCCAAGCTTAATCTTTATTATTTTTAATTTAAAGTATATAGAGAATTTAAGGATTAAGGACATTTATCTTAAAGTTATAAGGTGCTATTTAGCCCACCTTAAGGCGTCTAATTCTCTAAACTTAGTTTAGAGTTAGTTAATAAAGACGTTAAAATCGTTAAAAAGGGCTTAAGTTTCAGGGGCTTCCTTTCACGCTCTGTTTATAAAAAGGTCGTTAATTATCTTCACGTAAGGTTTATACCAGTATACAGTTACTTTATTTAATAAGGCCCTGGTAAACCTAACCTTTCCTTCTTCCTTAAAGAACTACTTATCGTAATAGGTGATATAGCTCTAAAGCTGGGTTATTTAAGACTTTAACTGTGTAAAGTCTCCCTTAAAGCGTAATAACAGGGGGAGCTTTACTTATTTCTTTTATAAGCCCTTAAGGTCGTTATTCTCTAGCTTAATAATGTTAAGTTAGGCTTAAAGTTTCTTAATAAGACTAATACGGCTTTTAATATCTTTAGGGAAAGCTTTATTAAATTCCTTAACCAGTCCCTACTAGTTAAGGTTTAACTCTTTAAGGTATGCGGCTAATTTATTAATAGTGGGGAGCCAAGGCTAAACCTAAGCCTCCTTATGTTCCTTTCCTTTTCTAAAGGTTAACATATTAGTGGGAGAGAGGTGGTGTCTGGGAGTTTAATAAACAGCATTTAAAATTAGGACGTTAGTATCGTATTACAACTTACACCTAACACAGGCCTTAAAAGGACTAATGTGGGTTAAGATAAAACGTATAATAAGACGCTAACAGGTAAGGGGTGTTCCGAAAACGGCTTATTAAGCTAGCACTTTTAAACAGGGGTTTAATGTCACTGTAAGTCGTTATTACTATAATACACAAAAGTAAGTCTAAATAATAAAACATAAATAAATAATTAAATATTAATGTAAGGAATTAAAGTCCCTCACGGTGGTTATAGGCATAACTATAGCTATCTATACTAACTAACTGGGAGGTACTTTATACCTTGCTTATAATGTCGTAAATGCTTGTTATGCGAGCACTTTATACTGTATAAGCGTTTTGCTTATAAGGTTTCTCCTGCTTACGATGCGAGCACTTAGCATGCTGCAAGCAGCACCTTATTGGTTATAGGGGCTTCGGGTCTTTGCACCCCTGGCCCAGTGCGCCTGGACGGTGTGCACCGTCCTCCGCACTGTTCCTTACGCGGGGGATTCGTCGGGCCGCCCCGGCCCAAGTAACGGCCTGCAGGGTCGTCACAGTTTGGCTCCGCAGTGCGAGCCACGGCTGTAGGGTACGCAGCAGTGGAGGGCAGCTGGGGCTAAAATTAACATAAGATATAATAGCCTGTAAGGGTTAGATAACTGGGTAGTAGTACTAAGAAGATACCTGTATTTGCTGGTAATTATAGTGGTGACGGAGGTACTTAGTAAGTACTAAGTCCTTATTATTTTAGAAACTGCTTAGGTAGAACTCTTTACATTCAGTGGGGCTACTGACTTACAAAATCAACTAGAACACTACAGTGGCCACGTCTGCCACTATATTAACAGAACTATAAAGAATAGTTCAGAACAATGCTATTCCATTATTATATTAGTTAGTTTTACCTTGTAGAAGGTTTTAAAATCCTTCCAGAGCCTCCTACAGCCTATAATAAGCCCTCTCCTCTCCTGTGTCTAATTCTAGTTAAGTAAGCAACTTCATTCTACTTCAGTCATTATATAAGGCACTGCCTTCCGGATCCTCTTATTTCTAGCGTTAATATTCGCTGTGATACCTTTATTCACAGTGCTTACAACACTGTAGCTAGCTTAGACCAGTACTGCAATTCTTCCTCTAAGCCACAGCTGCTATACTACAGCCCTGTGAGTTTCTAAAGTTTAATAATTTGTAACTTAAAGAGTGTCCTTTTAGGAGAGAAGATTATGTTCACAACGCCAACCGGCCGTAAACTACTTCTAATATACTATAATGGTTTTCCTGCTAGGTCTGGGTTATCCTCCGCCTTATTAATATTAAATACAACGTCTTTCATAAAGTTAAAGACTTAAGGTCGGAAACGTTAGCGCTGGGATAGTCTTTAGTATACCTGAATAGATAGAATGTTAAAGGGCACGTTATTAGCGGAATTGATAGATCTTCTTAGTTTTATAAGCTAATCATATAGCGATAGTCTCCTGCTACTTCTTTTATTATCTTTTTATAGACTATAGAGCCGTCTATTACTTCCGTGCAGTTCTCTAAGCCCTTTGCCTTTCCTCGGCAGAAGAACTTTACGGCGCTCTTCTTTCTTAGCATTATTAAAGTAGGTATGATATAGTATAAAGTAAATTGACGTTAATGTAAAGGTAAAAGAGTAAAGGTTAGTAAGGTGTTAGAGAGTACGAGGGAGGATAGCTGAGAAGTACGGACGTAAGGGATACGAGAGAGATAGAAGACAAGTGGTGGGTGGTGGGGAAGAACAAACTGCCTCTTTATCTAGCTGTAACCTGAGAATGAGTATTTGTACGCTAAGTAGTAGAAAATAGATTAAACAGTATTTTGCAACTGGGAAAAGATAAGTTGCGCAGTAGGTAGACATAATTACCATACGCAGAATCTTAAAACGGAGAGTGAATACGCTGGCTACAAAGTCCATTTTTTAGGACTACTGTTTTTCCCTCTAGGGGGGGGGGGGGAGGGGCAGAAATGAGCCAGCGCCATCTGGCCCAAAACTTGTCCCTCGTCGCGTAAAGTTAACCATTTTATGGTATGGTGAGCCAAGGGTGAAGTGAGCCAGATTTTAGCCTAACCCACCTCAGATGCGGCTCTTTTCTTTTTAGCGACCGACTACTTAAATAGTCGGGTTGTCGTAAGACTATGAGGCTATGCAACGAAACAGTTATCTCTTTCCTTTTGCGCGTGCATCAACCTGGTTGGTGTCAGCAGAACTTGGGTTGCTCTCGGCGGGATGTTGCAGAAAGAAAGGGGTTCTGGCCCATAAAGAGTCTGGAAACCACCAGAATAAAAGATTTGTAACCATTGCCACGGACCCGCAATTGTAGCCGCGTGGCTTTTCCACACGGCTTGCCACTATTCAAAGCTATAAGGAAGTTTCTCTGGCTGAGCCAGAGAGCCGAACAAGGAAGAAGGACACAGTTGCAACCCTTTCAATTCCACAGAATCCAGAGTGCAGTGCTTCCAATAGATGTTGGTGCTACCCAGAGCAGCCGCTGAAGACGGCGGCATCTAAGAAATCTAGGATCAACCTGAAAAGGGATAACATTGGCCTTTCTGCCAAGGCCTACACCAGAAGGATTGGGCACCGTATTGGATATGCGTGTCGTTCTCCAAGCTCTTGGCTGTACCGCCCGAGCCACTCCCAGGCCATTCCTCAGATATCCTTCGCCAACATTTCCCCTGAGCTCGATCCATAGAAGACGCGTCAGCGGCCGGGATTTTTTTGCGATTCTTGCAGATACGTGCATCTTCCCCGCGCAGAGTCGACCACCATTTGGGATGAGTCTGGCATGAGCCTGACACGGTATGAAGGAAGGATGGAAAGAAGATGGGACGAAACGCTCCACCAAGCATGAATGACTGGGCTGTTGTTGCTTCATAGTGTTAGCAAATTTCTATAAAATGATGGATGGTCGCTCAACGCCGACACCGTTGAAAGGGAGCTGGGAAGATTTGAGACCTGCTCCTTCACTCTGAACAATACAGCCGTAGAGTACATTCAGGTTGGGGAGGAGGATCTGTACACGGTCCTGAACAACAGTATCTCGGGCGTTGGTCGACACGGTCACCTTCAGGTGGAGGGAGATTTGTATTGCAAGCTGGCCAATGGCGAGACCGACTTCAACTTCGGGGTGCACTATAAAATTGATCTTCCCGAGAACTAGGCAGACTCCATATCAGAGATAGCGGAGTGCAGGTACTGAATTGTATTCAAGTTGCCATCATAATTGAGCGAGCTTGAGCAGCCGAATGAGACATGGGTATCCCTGAAGGCAAAGACGCTTGCGATGTCGCTCGCACTCGCCCTGGCTTGAAGAATTGTGAACCGAAAACACTGTGGCAACTTCCAGTGCCAGCACCTTGAACCCTGGGCAGCCTTGGATGAGCAGTCCAGGCTAGCCAAGTTCAAGTTCGCCAAGATTCGGCTGCCATGGAACTTCCGGGCTGGGGGTGCAGTGGTCGCTGGGCTTCGCGCTGCTGATTTGCAGAACCGTTCGCTACCACTGGCACGTTGCGGTGTCTGCGGTGCAGGAAGTCCCACAGCTCGGGTACCTAGGTATAAGTAGTAACCAGTGATCTCAACTTTTGACATCCGAGTCAATTAGACCGCGCCATGGCCGCCCCTGTCCAACAAACCCCCCAAGTTCCTGCCATACTCAGTAATAAAATCGGGACTTCCGGAACGGGCAACCCGGGCCTGACACCACCTTTTAGTCACCCCGGGGACGCACGGCACGTACTTTTAGACTGGCCGCACTCGGATCGCATCCGACAGCCTGAGGGGGAATGCACAACTCTCCCTGGTTCGAGAACTGGCGGGACCCAACTTCTGTCCCGGGCCCGTCCCAGGGACGACCAAGCAAACAACCCGGGCCACGCTGGCAGCCAGCCGCCATCAAAAGCGAGAGACCTGCACCAAACAGTTACATACGACCATACCCACTGGAAAATTCGGGATCCCGTCCGCTCTCCCATAGACAAGCCAGTGAGGGCCAGACTAGTAGTTGGGTCGGTGACGACCAGCGAATCCCTGGTGTTGTATGTTTTTTTTTGTTGCTGCCCTTTTGACCCCTATCAGGGCTGATGAGTTGGTGCAAGAAGGCCTTTTCGGCATGGGAGACGTCGTATAACGACAAACCTCAGTGGCTGCCTTGACAGTAGGAAGGCATTGTCCGTGTTAGCCGAGGTCTCCTGTCTTTTGGTCGGGCCTTCGAACAGGTACGAAGGCTCGGGCAAAATAGAAGGGTCTCTTATCTCCGTGCGAAAATGCGTTCTTGGAATCCTCACACAGTCTTGTTCTGGACGGTAAGGCCTTGGCTTATCACATCACAGGCCTTTTTACCATGCCAGAAGGCATTTTTAGAATGCAGGGAGGCCTTTTCAGTATTGATCTAGGTGTTTTCGGAATGGGAGATGGCCTGTAATAACGACAGCTATAGGCGGTTCTTACAGTGACAAACATTTCCGCACTGGCTAAGGGGACCCTTTCTTTTGGCCTGAGCCTTCGTAGCTATGGCCTGACAGTATGTATGACCCGATGATTTATTATTCCAGTGTGGCGAGATGGATGGCAAGCCGAGCATGAGAGAACGTGATCTTCCGACTCGGCGGTCCGTCATGCTACTCAAGTTCTTCGAGCCAGCGATATCAGACGGAGATTGGCCAGCTCCGCACCCATGGTGTGTGCATGCCACATGGGCCGGTGTGCGCTTTCCGCCTTGTTATCACGAGATTACGATAGGCCAGGGCTGATCGGATGTCGGAGACAAGAAACCACGCTCTGGAGCCTCACCTCTGCCGGGCAGTCCAGACCACAGTACGTCAGATGGACCACCTGTGCAACCCCGCTGTTCCTTATAACTGAGTAGCTCGAAATGAAAACGGCATGAGGCCGATCAGCTGTCGGGCGGGACTTAAACTGAGTCCGTCTGGCAGGAGCCCCCCACAACTGCCGGGATTTTCAACATATATGCGCCCTCTTAATTGGCCGCCGCGAAAGCCACTGGTGAGTGCTGGGAATAGGCACTGCGCTGATTCGGCGCTCCAATATGTCCGCACTCTGGGTGGACCACTTTAGCCTGAGAGCGCAACCCGACACCCGATCCGCCGAGCTTAAAGGTCAGCTGCATACCGCTCTCGCTCAGAACAGAAACCGATTGAGAAAGAGGAGATCTCGATCTGAAAAGGCTTGGGGAAAAAGCTTGTCGCCGAGCTATCCATACAAGTCACGGTAACGAAAGTATGCTCCGCTTGCTCGGGTTAATTTCCGGCCTCGTCGGCCTCGCCGCCGCGCGGGTGCTCGTGCCAAGAGCCGGCGACCTTGTCGCCTCCAACGCCTTCACGTCCGACTTCAAGGTCGCATCCACGTGCAGCGACATCTCCATCTCGAACCCCCGCTGGGAGATCACCAAGCTTGTCTTCACTTCGATCGACTACCGCGAGGGCAGCACCAAGGGCGACATCCGCTTCGTCGCCCACAATGTCGCCTCCGACACCACATTCGGCTGCGTGGCCGAGAACATTGATCTGAAGGGGGCCAAGGATGTCTGGTACGACTGCAGCGTGCCCGGCACCAGTTTCCAGTTTGTGCTGGCGACGTATGACCTGCGCGTCAAGGGGACTTGGGAGTGCAGCGATGCTCCGTCGTGAGTTTCCCCGGTATTTTCTGCTGAGACGAAAGTCGCTAATTTGTCTCAACCATGGCAGAACCAAGTACACCGGCAGTGGTACGTTGGCCGATTCCTGGATTGCGCGCTGCGACGACTTCCCCGATGAGGTGCGAGGCTGGGAGAGCGTGTGCATCATGACGGACGGCATTGTTCCCGCGAAACTTTCGCCTCAAGGAACAAACTCGGCAAGCACCATCTCCTAGGAGCTTTGTGTGGAACGGTTGCTGTCCAATAACGTCGCCTTGGACCGCAAGGTTGGGTACTGGGTTTGGCTCGGTTCCGATGGGATGGCTGCAAGCCTATGAGGCCTTTTTGTCACAATTCATCGCGCGCATTTGCTAGGTAAGCTACATGAGTTACCAGAGAGTTTGGTATGTATCGCATACTATAAACTACAACGAATATCCGCTACGACAGGAGGCTTTGAAGCCAATCGTAAAGAATACCTAAAGTTCTGGCTGCTGCGCATTGCATTCAGGTTCAGTGCCCCCGAGGATTTACGATTACGTCAGTTCAGAGCTCCGGGTAACTCATTGTGAACTTAATCGGAGACTGGCCGAGATTGAGCTAACATGTATCTGCTTTCATCAATATTAGTAGGATACGTTGGGTTGCGAAACCACCTCGCAGCACTTGGCTGGAAGACCAACTCAGAACTAAACGATTGTTTCATTTCTTTTGCGCCGAATATCATGGAAAGCTTCAACATTGTACCAAGGATCCAATTATGCCGACAATGGAAGCCAACAATGCACGACCAGTCGGCTGCTACCCTTCAGATAGGGGTCTCCCCCACAATGCCGGCATTTGATAACAGCCTTGCTAAGTCCTATACCACGCGGTCTTAAGCGAGGGCGATCCGAGAGATCTGCCGCCGCTATAGAAGGCTTGTATATGCGGGGTTGCCGATGTTTTCGAGAAAAATGCCGGCACCTGTGCCTCACAGATGCTGGCCGGCAGCTGCTTGTCGGGGTGCCAAAACCGGAGGATTATGTGCCGAGCAAGTCAGATGTAAATGAATCACAGCCCTAGGATGAAGGCAACTGGGCGGTTTGGTTGGTGAGCCCGTCACGCAACCTGCCATTTGTAGTCGTCAGCGCCGCGTTTGATTGGAATCTGTGGACGGATTTCGAATTCCCTCCCAATATAGACCGACGAGTTCCTCTCAAGACTGGAAGCGAAGGATGGGTCATCATCATCATCTGGCATGATGTTGCTGTTCACATTGCTTCTGTCGGGGGTTGCCATTTTGGCTTCCGCAGCGCCGGTCGCGTCCGAAAAACGACAAACATGGACGGGAATGTGGTCAGAGGAATTCAGCTACACGGGCTGCAAGCCGATTATTTTCATCTGGGCTCGAGAAACCCTCGCTTCTGGAAACATGGTAAGCTTGCCGCGCTCCAACCAAAACACCGCTGCTGACTTACACGGCGCAGGGCAGCACCATTGGACCACTTCTCTCAAACGGGCTCAAGTCGTACTTTGGAGCCCAAAATGTGGCGGCCCAAGGGGTCAACTATCTGGGTCTCATCGAGACAAACTACTACCCTGGCGGCGGGCCACCGGTTGGAATCTACGAGATGCAAGTCCTTCTGGCCAACGCAGCAATTTACTGCCCCCAGTCCAAAATCGTGGCTGCAGGGTACAGCCAAGGGGCGGCCATCACTCACCGAGCCGTCGAGGGCCTCCCGGAGTACGTCAGAGATCGCATTGCGGGTGTGGTTACTTTTGGGGATACACAGACTCTCCAAGATGGTGGCCGAATCAAGGGGTACCCGATCGACAAGACTCTCATTATCTGCAACCCAGGCGACGTTATCTGCTCAGGATACATGTGGGTCGTGCCCGTCCACTTCCCTATCTACTACGTCAACCGCGTCCCTGAGGGTCTTGCATTTCTCATTGCCCGTCTCCTTCTGGCGACAGCATAACACCACAAAACCGTCACTCTACCGGCACCAAACTCCCAAACAAGACCTCAAAACTACCAGCTTTGCCAGAAATACGCGAGAAAGATGCATACTACCTCTGGCTCGTTTGGATGGACACTCTTGACAGGGGCCATATCCTCCACGGCGTCGTTTCACAGCTCGGACAAGCTTGAATCCCAGGGGTCCCACTCCCGAAGAGGTTTTGGCGATGCCCATATCGAGGATTGCGATAGCCCGGTGCGAACACGGTGTTTATGAGCCGCCCTCTTGTCTCTCCCACCCACCAGTTCAATAGGGACAAGGGGCACTCGCAACTTTGCTTTGTAAGGATAACTGATAAACCCCCATTGTCTGGTCATCATTTTCCCAGACAGATAATGTTGTTAGAGCAATAGACCCAAGACTAAAAAGTCTGCCCTGAATGTCAGCGACTTACACGAAAACATTATCCCCGCTTGAGCGGAGCTGTAAGACAAATCCACCAAAAAAACCCACCAAAAAGGATATTGTGACCATTGATCACTGAATCAAGTGGAGGAGCTGGGAATCGAACCCAGGGCCTTTCGCATACAAGATAGGATGCGAAGCGAACGCTCTACCCCTGAGCTACACCCCCTAGACTGTCTGATGAAGGACGGTGGGCGGATTGCCCGTGATGCATGGGTGGCGATGGGATTCGAGAAACGACTGTAGGAAGCAATTTAAGCTGGCTAATTCCGAGTTGAAGGAGAATGTCAAGCACAGCGGAGTATCTTCAGGAAAATCAAGATGCTAGCATTTGCGAGTATAGAAACGAAGAGTGGTTGGGCTGGATGCACTGAGCACCCCTACAACTGACGATTTGGCCTACCCCCTGTAGGCCGGCCGGATCTGAGCCTCTGATTGACTGGATCCCCGCCGGTCCGAAGGATTCGGCGCTCCGGCCAGGCCAACGGTCGCCTCGGCTGGCTCGCATTCGGGTGGTTCAAACGGTCGGGTCTGAACCACGGATTCGTCACGTAAGGCAAAACCTTCACAGCTCATTTCAAGAGCTTCAATTGCTCAGATTGGGGCCGTTTGGTTCGTGAAAAAGAGAGTGTTCAAAAATCGACGCTAGAATAGTGAAGGTACAAACGCCCTACGACGTCGAAGCCCAGAGCTTTTTTTCATGCCAAAACCCGCCCGAAGATGCCGACGCACAGACCACTTTACAGTGGATCCAACAGCCCAAACAGGCTCATTGCGCGACGGCCAACCAGCGAGCTCCCAGGCTGCGCGCAACCAGTGTTTTTCTCGCTGCAGCGCGTCCAACAGCTCAAACAAGCGCCATTGCGCGCGGCGACCAAGGTGACATCGGGGGCTTGCCAAGACCGGGATCGGCAAGCTACCGGACGATGCGGGGCAACTTTTGTGCCGGAGGCGTTCTGGGTGCCACGCGGAGGCCGACTCAAATGGCCGTAATAGCGACTACTCTGGTTATAAAAGAGGGCAGTCTTCCACCCATGACATCCTTCAAGCAAATTACTACTCATCCCTAGAACTCTCGATCCTATCTCAGCTCTTCAGCTGTCTGCCCACTCACTTCACCTCTGCGTTGGACTTACACCAAGTTCCCGTTTGGTAGCTGGACACGATTCTGAGCCACAACTCCCAGTCCAGCAAGCTTCGATTTGTTCGACTCATTATCCCCGTGCAACCACTTCATCACACACCGTCATTTGGACTTCCTCGCCTTCAAAATGTCAGCCCCCTGCGACCAATGTATCAAGGTACGCATCCCCCCTTTCCCCCTTTCCCTACCCTTCTAACCCAACCCAGGGCTCCATCCACGCCGGCCTCCCCACCGGTACCATCGCCCCCCTACACGGCCTGCCAACCTACACCGTCGGCTCCCGCACCCCCACGCGCGGCATCATCGTCATCTACTCCGACGTCTTCGGCCTCAACCTCCCCAACAACAAGCTCCTCGCCGACGCCTACGCCGCCTCCGGCGAGTACCTCGTCCACCTCCCCGACTTCTTCAACGGCGACCCCCTGACCATCCAGCTCGCCGACGTGCTCATCCCCGTCGATGCGTCCAAGCAATCTACCCTGTCCAAGTACAGCGGGTTGTTGGCAAAGATGCCGAGTTTCTTGCTTTGGTCGTCGAGACATAAGGATGCGCCGACGAGTCGGGTTTGCATGGAGTGGCTTGGGAAGCTGAGAAGGGCAGAGCCAGGGAGGAAGATCGGCATGGTTGGGTTCTGCTGGGGCGGACGGTATGCGCTTCGCGCGGGGCAGGAGGCGAGTATGATTGAGGTTGAA
>Ga0247758_1001556_pt1 | contig 16375 bp, 23 predicted proteins | sample UWRJL156409C4_FD_180950 | JGI IMG/M metagenome (GOLD analysis project Ga0247758, IMG submission 180950) | Plant litter microbial communities from Arlington Agricultural Research Station in Wisconsin, United States - UWRJ-L156-409C-4 | ecosystem: Environmental > Terrestrial > Plant litter >...
GCCTGCCCGATATACCCCGGAATCACCACATTCATCTACCACATAACGGCCTTCACATCCTCCGCTAAATAGTCCGCCACAATCGGCAGCACATTCGCCATCCTCCTCGCCGGCATATTATGTCTCATCATATACGCGCTCTTAAAAAAGGACTTTATCCACATCGCCAGATTCGGCCCCCAACCCTCCTGCAACACGAAACCCATCGGCTTACCAAATACATACTGTGAGATGACATCAGCCGTGAAGTAATTAAACACTTCCTTAATATCTAACGGTTCTTTCCCCACTGATCTTAGCAGCTTATCCACAGTCTGTATTACAAAATCAAGGACTTCGTTTTCGAGTTTAAGCATCTGCTGGCGCGAAATGAAGCGTAAAAGGGCGCCCTTGCGCAGGCGGTGCAGCTTGTGGTTGACGGTGGAGAAACTGGTGACGGAGACGGGGCCGGCGCCGCCGGTGTTGAGCTGGTGTTGCCATTTGTCGCGGATGTGGGAGGGGCTGGAGGGGTAGATCTCGTCGGTAAAGAGGCGGTTATTGCAGTGTAGTTCGTCGGGGTTGATGCGCACGATGGGGCCTGGCGGTTAGTGTCGATGACTTGTTGTAAAAGAGTGGGAAAGGCGTACCGTATTGCTCGTGCATTTCACGGATCTTGTGGCCGTAGTGGCCGACAAGAATCCAGTCATACCATGCTTCGTAGAGATAGCTGGCGGCAGCGATTTTGGGGCCGGGGAAGCGGGACAGAGGGTGGAATGGGGAGACGTTGTAGAGGGCGATGAGCACGCGGTAGCCGAACCACACGCCGACCAGGGTGATGATCGAGGACCACGAAAAGACGACCCTGGCGCCATTCACGAGGACGCTGCGAATCGAGTCTGAGTCCATGGCGTTGTAGTCTGTCGATGCGCCTCCGGAAGGATGACGGGAGAGGATGGAAAACTTGGTCAATGTTGTATGGGATTGTGCCCTAGTTTGGTTTTATTATTTCTTTGTCACCTGTCGATGGCACCCCCACCCGCTGTGGTCTTGTCCGGGAATGGTGGTTATCGCATGCCATGTTGATGCTGGTCGCTGGAACTGGCAGCGTGCAGGTTAAGCGACCGGCAGCGTCCCAATCGAGGCCGTTTTGGGGAAGGAACACCCGAAAAGGTGCGACGCAAGGTCTTGGGTGGTTGACAGCTGGGAGCGGGCTCCAGTCAGCGAGCGACCACCCAATGCTACCTCGCTGGGTGCGGGCTGTGTATATCCACAGCGGCCTCGGGACGTTAGCTAAACCGTTGCTGGGGTGGGCTCTGTGGATGTCCATTGTGGAATTCGTCACATGTCCACGACAATCCCCCTTTTTCGTATTTGGCATCCTGTGCGCCAACGCCATTCCCATCTTTTTAAAATCCGACCCACAACCTTGTTGATCCCGTCGACAAGACCGGCCCGGAAAACAGCCATCAGCAACTCGGTGAGAGACCCCTCCAAGCTCCAAACACACACCGACAAAGTTCGGACATTCTTCGGCTCTCGACTCAATCCCCTTCCAGCACTTATTACTTTTAGGGTCCCCCTCGCGCCAAGCAATTGGCCAGGAAGCGCGGAATGCGCCCCACGACGAACCACAACACCCTGCGACCGCCACTAATTTACCGGCGTCAGCGCCGGAATCTCATCCGAGACGCCACGTTCGCTGTCTGCGGGCTCGTCTGTGAATGGTCGTGATGTGCACTTTGCTTTTCCTCAACAGGCAAAATTCATGATCGATGCCGGGATGTCGGGCTCCTGGTCGGGTGCCAACCTAGAATGTGTTATATTTTGGGGGTCCCGCTGTCCCCTTTTCTCGGTTTTCGGAAGTGGGAGAGTTTCTGTTTTCTTGCTTCTCCTGATGGTCTGAAGACACACAAGACAGAGGTGGTGGTTGATACGAAATGGCCGAGCGGGAGCACATTCCCATGACGGAGAGCGCCCGGGATGCGCTCATTGGGCTGGCGCTGCTCTGGGTGCTGTTTGGGGCGGTCGTTGGTTTTCGCCTCTTGGGCAGAAAGAGGGGCGTTGGCATCGGCGTCGATGATGTTTTGGCTGTGGTTGCTTTTGTGTGTTGTTCCCATCTCATCTATTCTCTCTGTGGATGCTGACGTCTCCAGCTCTTCTCAGGATCGACGATCGGCTTCAATGCCGCAGGTACGACGCCCAGCCCACCCGACGTTCTCGCCGGCCTAACAACTGCAGTCTTCGTCTCAGGCGTAGGCCACGACTTCGATCCCAACTCCGACATCTACCCACAGCGTGAGGCCCGGTCCCTCTATTACCACCATGCTTTCTAATATTAATAACACTCCCAGTCCTCACCAACCTCCCCTTCCTCATGAAAATCACCTTCGTCTTCACCCTCACCTACATCTGGGCCCTCGCCGCGCTCAAGCTCTCCCAGCTGACCTTTTACCTGCGCGCCTTCTCGCTCCTCCACCTCCGCTACAGCATCTACCTCTCCATCGCCCTCATCCTCGCCTGGGCCCTTGTCTTCACCTTCATCTTCATCTTCCTCTGCAGTCCCATCTCCCAGCAGTGGACCCTCCAGCGCATCGGCCACTGCATGGACCAGATCACCACCCTCAAGGCCCTCATCATGACCAACGTTCTTACCGACTTGCTCATCGTGGCGCTCCCCATGTGGACCGTGTGGAAGCTGCAGATGCGACTGGCCGAGAAGATCGCCGTGATAGGATGCTTCGCGATAGGCCTGGCCTGCGTGGTGATTGGGATTATGAGGTTTTGGCAGATCTACGTGATTGATATGCTGGGGAACTTCACGGGGACGTCGCTGACGACGTTTATGCTGTGTACGGTGGAGCTAATGCTGGCGGGGGTATGTATTAGTATTCCGATGTTGAGGCCGTGGTATTTGCGGTGGAGACGGAGGAGGGGAGATACGGAGGAGAGCGCCAGTTTGGAGGTAAAGGGGGTGGCGGGAAGGATTACGAGGGGGAAGGGAGCGAAGGGAGTAGGGCATGGGACGACTTGGATTGAGCTGGTGAGTACCGCGCATGTCTGTGATGTTGATGAGGTGGGTCTGACAGCTGACTGGCTTAGGACAACGATGAGCGCAAGTTGAGAAGCAGCAACGACGGAGGCTCGCAGCGGGGATTGACGGAGACGAGACGGACGAAGCAGAAGAAGCCATCGGTAGTTCTCGTGTCCACCAACTGGGAGGTGACTCGGGAGGAACGGACGGCAGGATAGAACGGGAAGATATGAAAGGGTATTAGAATTGATAACTCGCTGGCAACGGCAACTCGCTCACGCTCATCTGACGATGTTTGGTCCCCGATCCCAACCAACGTGGTCGGTTTCCAACATGAAGACGCCAATCTTTTCCCTCGATTCGCAGTCAACAGTGATACCGACCACTCTCTTGCGACAGTCCAACCCACATGAGATCAGCACAACCCCCTGGCGAGGGCGATCAGTCTGTGGATGGTAGAACAGATCACCGCCGACAGGAGGATCGCAGCTCCCCCGATAAAACTCGCTCTTTGCCGTCTGATCCCCCTGTTTCAACTCACAGAGGTGGTATCTCGCGTTGATTGTCAGACTCCGGCCATCATTCAGCACCACTGACGCTCCCCCAGTTTCCTCCAAGTACTCATTGTTCGCCCACGGCGCGCGGTACTCGGCTCCCGGCCCAAAAGCCCAAGACATATTTGTCCCATACCCCCGGAACCGCGACACCCCCATCACAAGCCGCATCTGATCCACTTGCCCCAACGACTCCATCAAATGCACAATAAACTGTCCTAGCGTCATCTGCACCTCCTGCCGCGGCACTTGCACCCCCGTCATCGGCATCAGCGCATACAACTTGTCGCTGTCCTCCTTCGCCACCAGCTCCACCGCAATCTTGGCCACCTCGTCGACATGAAACCCCCCAAACGGCCGTCCCTTCCGCAGCATCACCACCGTATTGCTCATCCTGACATGCTCGGCGCCTTCGTCCTCGCTCATCGTCGCGGGATCCGCACCCGGCGGACAGAACCCCTCATGCTCCGGCCGGCTGTGATCGCCCCACATCCAGCCCTCGGACCAGTTCCACGCAGTGTAGTAGATGACTTGTGCTGAGTGGATTTCCGCCGCGACCCAGCACCGGCGCGTCCAGTCGCCAAAGACGCGAATCATGTCGGCGTCGCGGGGTTGGGAGAGCCATGGCGCGGCGATGACGGCCGTGGCGTCGTGGAAGAGGCGGGTGATGGAGCCCAGCTGGCGGGCCTTGTCAGACCGGGAGGCCTGGTTGATGCAGATTGCGTCGATCCAGACGTAGGGGATGTTGAGCGTGTGGTAGACCCAGGCGAGGAGGATGTTGAAGTGCTGTTGGTAGAATGCGGAGACTGTGGCGGTGTAGTTTGGGGTCTTGAGTTCCCATGAAGGGACGGAGCCCCAGCGGTACGAGATGGCGACGTATTTGGCGGTTGGGGGATAGGACGACGTTACGGCCTCCTTGGTGTCGGTTTGGACAAGGACGATTTCATCCATGATGGCGAACTAGCGGGGAAGAGTACCGTGGCTGTTTTTGTTGGCGGGTCGCTGAGACAGGGAGGGGGAGAAGGGTGTCTTTATGCTCAGTACTCAACTCTCGGCTGTGCCAGTTGACTCAGCCCAGTTGAGCTATCCCGATGGCTTGCATGCTGGTGTAAACAGCCTTCACACCACCATCTCATTCGCCCGCTCGACCTGACTCACTGAGTCACCCTACAGCTGGACCTTGGAACATCAAATCACAGCCGACGTTGAAACCCATCGTGGCACTCCACGCCATATCCTCGTACAACAGGACGCTAGGCTCCCTTTTGCCGCCGCAAGACCGACGACTTCCCCACATGCAGACTCACCACGCCCCTCGAGTCTACCGCCACAACTGCATAACACACAAACACGCCTCTTGCAACGACTTGAAATCTGAGAGTGGGCCTAGCTTCGCGAATAGCGACATGTGTACCTTAATTAAATACATCCAACCACCCATCTCATCCCGATGCCCATTCACGCAACCTAACCGCCTGGACCCCCGCCTGGCAAGTTTCCAAATCCAGTGTTGCCATTCCATGGTCTTCCCCCTCGCTGTCAGCCTGCCCCTTCCTCTGTGTAGGTCACAGAAGCTATGCTCCGAAAACCCCCCATGTCCGCTGCCCCAGTATCACGCAAGTAGTTGGCAAGATCGGCTGGAGCGTAGCCGGGAATCTCCAGATTTGGCCAATGCATGCCAGGATCCACTGCGGAGAAGCCCAGGTTGTTTCCATTGGTGAAGAGTTGGCCCTGCTTGTGCAGCTGTGGAATCGTGAATGTATACGTGTAGTCCAGGCCACGGAATCCCGAGACTGCCTGCCCAAAAGGGAGGGTGTTGGGTATTCACTGGAAGACGCGTATCAAAGATTTGAAAGGTGAAGGGTGCAGACGAGACGTTCGAGTTTGTGTTGTTGAAGCCAACGGGGTTGGAGTTGGACGCACGAAGAAAAAATGGGGTTTCCGTTCGTGAGTTGAGTCGCCGCGAAGTGCTCTCGATCATGGTGTCCCTTAGGCGAGATGGGCCGTTTTGGAGCCGGCATATGTAGAAAGGGGCCGAGCTGATGAAGCTGGTGAAGGGGTACCACTGTCACTCCCCGGGGTGGACCAGCCGTGTACCGTGGCGCCAGGGTTCGAGAAATAGGTGCCCGAGCTGAGGGTTGAAGATGACCGTGGGCTTGCCATTTCGGTCGAAGAACGAGTTATCCTACCCATTGTAGACAATGGCGTTCCTGCATTGGTCCGCACTCGGGAGCTGAGAGTGTCGCTTGAAGACTCATTGGGAGTTGGGACGTTTGACTGGTGTTTGGGCAGGCCTCCTGGAGAGGAGATTGACCGAAGTGGCGGATACACATGTTTGTGCGGCTTGGAAACCCCCGTTCATCCCTTCTAGGAGCTCACTGAACTCCTTCAATATGACTCCGACGTAGGCTGGAGACGAATGTGAGGATGTTTGGCATAGCCCTGATGGTTCGGAGCCCGGCAACGAAGGATTAGGGACCTCGGTGGCAAGATGTGTCGAAAACATCCTACGTTGGAACCCAGGGATGCCTTCGTCGTATACCTTGCGAACTTCACACAGCTCCACGGGAGGTTATCGACGAAGACGAATAGTTCTGTCACTTACGTCATATCCTCATCTTGCTGCGTAGGTGATTTCGGTGTAGGGTGCTCGCCGGCAATGCTAGCGTCACACAAGGACTGCATATACGTATCGGGTGTCAGGTGGTTCTGCAGTAATCTGAGCTGTCCCTCCGGGTCGATCCGCTGAGGAGAATTCCTCCTGGCATCTAGCATTGGGTGTTCCTGCTCAGTGATGGGACAGCCTCCAGGCCCTGATTTGCGACTCAGCAGATAATGAAGTGACTGTTCAAGACTTGCTGAACCGAGTCCATGACCTCGGCTGGCAAGATAGGGTGGCTGGCATCTGCTACCAATCGCCAGTGACTAGGAATGGCTAATGCTTTCGCGACCTTGGGTGTCACATTGAACTGCCGACTTGCCTGCGGAAAGAACTTCGAGGGTCCGGTAAGAGCTCCTTCTCCCTGATCAGCCACCACCACACGAAAAACATGACTAGGCCCATCAGGGCGGCAACCATAACAATCACGGCAATCTTCGGGCCTAAATCTCCCACAAAGATGAACATGACAGCAACCAGGTCAGCATATAGCGCCACCCACGGCATAGAATACATCCCCGGCGCGACGGTCTTAGCTTTTTCTTCATCGAAAACCGCCGTCACGTAAGTAAAAAAAGACGCCGAGGGAGTCCGACAGTCGGGGAAGCCTCGCCGGTCCCAGATGAGGAGACTTCTCCACAAAGACAGCCGTTTCTGCATCACCCGCTCGCTCATGGCGTCAGCGGGTATGGCGTCCAGTACAGAATGTAGGTGCCGGAGTGGACACAGCGTGTCCAGGCGCGGACTACTCGCCAAATTGCGGATGCCAAAATATTGGCACTAAGTTCCCGTCCAGGGAGGAGCCCTGCCACGTCATCTTGGATTTGCTCTTCTCTCAGTTCGACCTTCACTTTCCGTTGCCAGGCGTACGCTTAACACGAGCGTGCAAGTGTCTCGTCCAAAGATGGACGTCTGTAACGGTCGTAGCCGTCACGGTTGGTTCAGCGTACATTGCGAACCTGTCTCTGTCCTGAGAGTAGTCATCGACAGAGAAAACGCCTGGCAGCTTTCGGGTCGCCCGATTAAGAAAGAGTAAGACCCCGTGCGGTGACCAATGGACTAGCCCACCCTATCTCAGAGCGTCGCCGCCCGGCCTGAACATCGGACAAATCAATCACAGACGGGCATGTGCCGGCCTTGAGGTAGAGAAGCATTACCGAATCCTTGTCGAACATCCGATCACAGCCAGCTGTGACATCGGGTAAACGATGGCATACGAGAATTACGTTTATCAGATCTGACGGTGAGTTGAAGAAGTCATCGCATACAGCACAGAGGTTTTGGACGGCGACATGGTGCTGTTGGAGACTAGTCGCAAAACTAAAACCTCTTTCGCAGTCGGCGCAGAAGAAGTCCGTTGCGAGCAGTAATGTATTCTTTTCTATCCTCATGGTCTTTGGGCTCGTGACTGGCACACGGATTTCCCAGCCACGTTTCCATCCTGCAGTTTTCTCTCACCCGTCTTTCTTGGTTGCCTCCTTTGTGAATTATTTGGTTTGCAGTACCAGTAGCGAACAAATATACCCTCAGGAGCGATGGTTACACGGGGTTTACACAAGTCACTGTGCCAAACGCCGTTTGCATGCATCAGCTGAGACGAGCGGATATCCGTCTAAAGCGCGTGTCGAGCAACACGAGACCTCCCACTACAAAAAACCCATCTGCCCAAAAAAAAACAAAAAAAAACAAAAGGATGCTTTAAAATAGAACGGAGCTCGCCTCGGCCTCCCTCTCTTAATGAATTAACCCTAGGCGCCATATTTTAAGACTTGGCGGACTCAATCTGGCAGGGAAGATTTTGGCAGAGAGCTCACCAAAAGCGTTAGAGGTGCGATGATGAGAGTAGTGCTCGAGGGAAATATAGCCGACCCGCTCTAGCTGATGCAAGGCGGCGCCCAACCGCCACCATCTTTGTAGGTGGCACCTTTCTGGCAGAAGACCGACAAGGAGCGTTAGATATATCACAAAAGTGCGCAGTGGGCCGCTCACCCCGCTGACTACCTACACCTCTCCTTCCACGCAGAGAACCAGGGAGCGAGCTTTTCCCTCAATCGTGAGGCATCTTCCATTACCATCATCCTTTCACAGACCTATCGAAGCCCTTGTCAGGTCGAGGCGGACAGGGGTGCTCAAACATACTGGTTCAGGCGGGCGAATTTGTGGCTATGTTGAGCAATATTCCCTCTAACCGATGGGATCCTAACGGACATTAGGAAGTGCATGTCCCGGGATTTCAGCCGACCACAACTCAGCCGTGACAACTGTGCCGCAAGTAGATAGAACTTTCGGTCAGACCATTGGCCCGTGCTTAGCATAGAAGATCCCATGTCCGACTTAAAAGGGCACGAGAAGCCGAATACTTTCATGTTCGCCGTCAGTAGTTGGCATTGGCTGCATCTCGCCTCATCGCCCACCATGTCTTCCTTTACCCCACTCACAACTGCATGCGTTCCATCAACCTTTTCCTCTCTCCAAGTCTTCGGAACTCGAATTCTCAACATTGACACCCTCTTGGTCACAAACTTTTCGGCCACGGTCCCAGGAGCTGTTCGTTTCTTCCAGCCATCCATCCAAGTCCAGAATGCATCGTTTTGCAATGTCACTGTCACATATACCCACCCTGGACAAAACGACGAAGTCTTTGCTCAGACTTGGCTGCCCATCAGAAACTGGAACGGCCGCCTACACGCCGTTGGCGGCGCTGGGTTGGCAGCCGGCGCCACGGAAATATCCTTTGAGTTGATGAAGGGCGCTGTAGGGGACGGGTACGCAACCATCACTAACGACGCTGGCCTTTCAGGGGATATTGAGGGTGGTAAAGATAAGGGAATGCTTAGCCCTGGAAATCCGAACCTTTACAAGCTTAACAACCTCGGATCAATTTCGATAAACGAGCAGTCTATCATTGGGAAGTTCCTCATTCGCAGCTTCTACGGCAAAGGCCCCTCGTTCTCATACTGGAGTGGATGCTCCCAAGGGGGGCGACAGGGCATCATGGCCGCGCAGCGATACCCTACAGCCTTCAACGGCATCGCCGCTGCCGCCCCGGTACTCTACATCCCCGACTTGATGGCAAGCATCCAATGGCCCCAACAATTTATGAATACCCTTGGGAAATACCCCTATCCCTGCGAACTGGACGCTATTTCTGCAGCCGCTATCTCCGCCTGCGATCCCCTTGACGGCCTTGTGGATGGCATCATTGGCGACATTACCGCCTGCCTGCTCACCTTCGACCCCTTCGGCCTTATCGGCACCCCCATCTCCTGCTCCACCACAAACACCACCCTCTCCATCTCCCACGCCGCTGCCGCCGTTGCCAACGCAACCTGGCACGGCCCACACACCCCCTCCGGCCGCCCAATCTGGTACGGCATCCCTCCCGGTGCAGACCTCACCGGCTTCGACCTCTCTACCGGCCGCCAGAACGGACTCGCCGCCACGAATTGCACGAGCGGCACCTGCACCGGGACCACCAACTTCCTCGCCGCTCCCTACCTGTCTCTGGTCGCCAGAGGAGATCCCCTCTTTAACATCAATAACCTCTCCCTCTCCGATTTCTCTGCTCTAATCCACGCAGGGAAACAGCAATACTCCTCTCTCATCTCCACGGATGATCCTGACCTCAGTGCATTCCGCGACGCGGGAGGAAAGATGGTGACGTTACATGGGTTGGCGGACGATATTGTTCCTCCAGAGGGGACACGGAAATACTACAGACATGTTGAGAAGGAGACGAAGGATGTGAAAGATTTTTGGAGGCATTTTGAGATACCGGGGTTGGAGCATTGTGTCGGGGGGAAGGGTGGTCCGCCTGGTGGGTTATGGGAGCAGTTAAGAGGTTGGGTCGAGGAGGGGAGGGAGGCGCCCGGGAGTTCAGGGGTGGAGGTGGTGGGGTTGGATGGGAAGAAGGGGAGGAGGATTGTTTGTGCGTGGCCGGGGAGGCCGGGGTATGATGCGGGTTGTGGGGATGCGAAGGCGGAGAGGTGTTGGCGGTGTGTTGGCGGCGATGGTGATAAGGGGGGCGAATACCTGAGATAGGTGGTTGGTTTGGTAAGATGAGGGCTGAGGTTGCAGCATGGAATTCCGAGACGCACCCACCTACATGCGCCAATACGAGATGAGGCATGGACACAAGAGGAAGCTTGAATTTGGGCTATTTGTCCGTCGATCAAGAGAGGTTGTTACTTCAGAGAGCCTCCCTACACCAGCCACTGCAGCGTTGTTCCAACCACACATTTTCCGATGCGACCCAGAGAGTACTGCACCAGCTGGGTAGCCTCCGATAGATATACCTGACATGACTGGCAGCCTCCAGAACCATACTACCTCTGGTACTCAATGGAGTCATTGATCCGTTGAATGGCACTAGCCGCTCTCGCTTTGTAGAACTCCTTGTATTTGCTTTCATCAGAGGCGGATGGCTGGACACAGGTAGTCGAAGTTGTAGTAGCGCTAGTAGCACTAATGTTAGAGCCATTGTCGCTGTTCTCGACACAAGGATGGGCAATGACAGAGGCCGTCCGGGCCGAGTCGTCCAAAGTGCGCCCATACAGCGAGGCATCATCAAAGACGTCCTGACAAAGAAATCCGTCCAGTTGCTCGCTGTTCTGGGCATCGGTTCCTTTGGTCTCGCTCATCGTGTCGGAGCTCTGGGAGTACTCTGAGCGACTGGGGGTCTGGGAGGGCTTGGACAAAAGGCTCGCGCTGCCGCCGGGAGAGGGTCTGCACAAAGCCCATCATCATCGTCAGCTGAAGGGCCTAAAAATACGAGCGAAAGTACTATAGCACAGGGTATATGACTATACGAGGGCAATGCTCACAAAGCGGTAGTTGGTATCGATGAAGGCGGAGGGGATGACATGCTGTAGCGAAGACAGGGTTGTGACACAAATACAAAGTAGGGCAGATAGAAAGTATGGAGAATACCAGGCTTCCCAAGATGAACAGGGAGAAATGCTTCCGCGGATGAGAGATGGAGAAGACTGGGTGAGTACCTTATCTGAGGTAGGTATATATAATGCATGCCTGCCTTGCGCGGGCGGGCTTTTGCCCTTCAGCCGCTTGCCTGCTCAGGCATATTATGTTTCGCACGTGTGTACCGAAAAGGAGATCTCGGGTCAGTGTGCATTGTTGCTCGCAGGCAGAGCCGCACAGGTCACTTCCCAGCTTGAACAAGTCAGCATCCGTTGACGGTCGGAGGGCGGTGTGGAGACGGGAAAGCGGTTGTGGCCGACAGGAGCAAGAGATTCAGGTGGGAGCAACAGAAGCAATGGACATGTCGCAAGGCTATGGCTCAGGTATCAGAGTTTGATCACAGATTATTTTGTGTTTGATGGGTTCCGAGTCCGGCTCCGTGTGGGAGGGGCAGTAACTGCCGGCGGCAGAGTACCTATCAAGGTGCATGCTCCACATGGGGTGACGTCTGGCAGCGGATTCCGTAGCAACAGCGTCTTGGAGAGCGTTCATTTAGGATATGGCACAGTTAGATGTTCACAGATCTATTTCCCTCGCAATAATCTAGGTACATAGATCAGTGCTTTGTATGTTGAAGCCAGGAATCTGCGTGCCTTGATGGCAGGACATTCGGCCAGGGAACACCCGTTTTGCGACATTGATTCTCTCATCCCCAAGGCAGGAAGCAGGAGGCAGGAGTGCGGATCATGTTAGTCTAGCATTTGCGTTTGATGCTGATCTCTGTGTTAGCCGCTCATGTCCGTCAAAGCGGGCCGTGGGCCAACAGCGTTACCTATTTGCCGTCGCCAGCATGGGTTGTGAGTCGGCGCGGAGAATTCGCCGAATAGCACCTGGCCGACTCCCACTTATTGGCTCGGAATGGCCGCCAGCTGTCCACGCTGCCTTCGACTATTTGCCTGTTTCATTTCGCGAAGGACCATGCATGCCTGGGCGAAGACAGTTTGCCCGTTTCGGCAATAGCCGTGGGCGTTGGGCGTGGTTGGATTGACTGCGGCTGCAAAAGCAATCTCGGAGCGGTTGGACCAAGCTGTCGGGGTTATGGCGTAAAGGTTCATTCCACTCGCACGCTAGAAGCCTTCGCTAAACCAACGCGTGGCCCAAGGCCGCTGGCTGCATTACAGGGCGGGGGACGTAAAATTTCAATCCGGTCAATCGCAAATCCTTGCCAGATGCGTGAGGAGATCCACTCCCGTGGTTGGGAGACGGCCACGACGCCCAATCATACACAGTAAATGGTATGTAAAACCAGGGTGACTGACGTGCGGCAACGCACATGTCTTAGCGTAGGCGATCCCCTGTGATATATCCCTTGTCGGGTCTGGGAGCGGCGGTGCGGGCTGCCGTCTGAGGGACTGGGTCGCTGGTCCAAGTGGGACGGACCACAGCGCTGGGACCGGAGGCAGCGCGCCGGCCGAGAGCCGCCTCACATATAATAACGCCGGGACAATCACCGCCTAGAATGACAGATTCGAGACATGAAAAGGATGGCGTACTTCAAGCGAAAGTCACGAATGACTAGTCGCTCCCCGGAGCCGCACGCCTAAGCATATCCCCTGTGCTCTACGGTCTGCCACTAACACTTGCTTATACCTCTTCTTTACCAGATGTTGGACTGAAGCCTCTGCGGTGACGGAACATGCCGGTGGTCAAGATTTGAGTCTGCAGTAACCTCGGCGGAGTTTGATGTTCTATCAGAGAAAGATCTGCACTTGTTTTCCCGAGGATTTCATTTCGTTCCGCCGACCAACCAGCGGACGAGTTTCCCTTTTTGTCTTGCTTCACCGCCGCTTCCCCTCCCGAGCGCCCACCGCCCGGGTCCCAGATCCGCGACCGCCGCTTTTCAGCCCAAATGCAAGACACAGCCCTTGGCCTACACGAAGAAAACTGCAAATTCATGCTTGCAAATACAGTGTAAATGCGAGTCTAGTAGTCAGGAGAAAGTACCGATGCGGAGCGGATTTCAGTTGTTGGATAGAACTGGAATATCCAGCGTGCTTACGGATCCGTACATGTACAGGTACGCGAGACGCCGTCCGACGAGCGCCTGTCCGAAAGAAGTGGCTTTTGAAGGCCGAGGTTATCCAAGTCGCCTTTCGAAAAAGCTGCGTCGGCAGTGTGGTCGTTCTCGCTCGTTATCGCTGCTGTCCTCTCAGAATCTTCAGCTGCCGAAGTCAAAGAGAGCCGCGGAGGAACTCGTCATCCGCCTGCAGATGTTCGGGCCGGATACCTTTGCACGGACAGAGGGTTGAGACACGCTTCAGGAGCCAAGGCGTGCCAGCCTGAGTCTCGTCAGGCTCCAGTCGCGCTCCGCTCCCAGGGCGTATTCGCTTCTGAGTGGCCCAAGTCAGCTACGGCTGGGCACCCATTTCGACTATGTGCCTTTAAGTCAATCTTCCTGCTCCTACCGTGAGGCCTCAGATTGGTTGAATAGGAGGCGGAGCCCGCCTCCGGAACGTTGCGACATGACTCGCGGCGGATCGCGTGACCATTCAATCTACGCACTTTGATGTTGATGACATCATCCAGCACAGCAGAAGTTTCTTTTTCGCGGATCCGTGGCTCCCGGTGCATCACGCCGGGGGGCGCTTTTTCGCGCTTCCAAACGGGCCAACAGATGGACCCTGTCGTCGATAACATGAGCTCGCTCAGCAAATCAAACCAGTTTCCTGCGGGGTGGCGGCGATTCCTTGCGTCCGTGGCTTGCAACTTGCAACACTTGATAGCTAATCAACAAAAAATTACTGGCTTAGTGGTGTTACGTAAGGGCAGCCCCGGGCTTTCTTTTTTTGGTTCAGAACAGGTGACGACTCACCCAGCGCTCTTCAGCCAGGGAAACCCATGAGGGCCAAATCTGTATGTGTATACACTATTTCTCAATTTCAACACTAGTCTTACCCACAGCCGAGTAAAAAAAAACATCATCCGGGATGGGAGAGACACATATTTTCTTCATCCGCCATGGCGAGTCAATCGACGACGTGTCCCGTGGCCAGTACGTTCAATGGTCCCGTCTGAAAGCGGTGTTGGTGAATATGGTCATGCTGATAGTGTTTGTAGTGCAGGGCCACCGGACTCACCCCTGACCTCCCATGGCGTCATCCAATCTAGCCGGCTTAGTGCCCATCTCGCCGGACGGGCGGCTATCCTGGGGCCAGCTCCCTACATGTTTTGCTCGGATTTCCAGCAGGCCCGCATGACCGCAGAGGCCATCCGCGATGCGTACCTATTCCAGGATGTTGCTGGGTCAAGCTCTTTGGTAAAGCCTGCGATTGAGATTGTCCAGCTCGGCGAGCTCCGTGAGAAGCAGTTTCGCGAAAGGAACCCAGAAGTCTCAGAATCCGCAGCAGCCCAGTCTGGAGGAGGGGCCTAGATAGAGGGAGAGCCGTTCGAGGAAGTGAACGGTAGGGCGAAACGCTTCCTCGACGCTGTTTTGCTCCCACTGCTCGAAGACCTCCTCCTGTCTGACACTCCGCAATGCGTTTTCATTGTCGCCCATGGGGGAATACACTCACACGTGTGGCTACAGTTCGTTCGCGTGCTGAGAGCGCTGCAAGGTTTAAGGCTCTCTGCTCCCGGGGCTATGCGACTGGAGTCCGTACCACTGGACGAATTCCTCAGCAGTGCAGCGTACCATGAGGTAGTCCTGAAGACTAGGACGCTTCCCTCTGAGCCCTCCTCCAGCTCACAGCCCGCGGCCACCAGCCATAGCGGCCCAGTTCTCTCGGCTGCGCGGGTTGACTTCGTCGCCATCAACTACGTCGATCATCTCTCGGGACTCCAGAAGACGGGAGGCGGGATCGGCAACTCCAAGTTTGACAAGAAGCAGAGGAAGATCGATTCTTTTTTCCCTCCTCGCAAACCTAGTGGTCCAAAGGAGAAAAGCGCCAAGTAGCTATTTTCTACCAAATCCAAAGGCAAACTATACTAGAAAATCGACTACTTGTTTCGAAGGTTTCATGCTTCAATTGCCCGGGGAGATGGCAACTACCCGAACCAACCGGGGGCAGTAGGAACTTGAAAAATAGGAAGAGCATGATTAAGCACAGGGGTTATATCAAGCTATATAGAGTTATACTCCGAAGCGAATATTAGTAGTAGCTCTAGCGTACCGGCCCTCGGCTGAAGTTCTGGTATTCTAGACGACGTCCAGGACTCTAAAGTTATCATCGAAGACATGGAGTAGCAGGGTCGGCCGGATGCGCAGACATTGGGCCGCATTGGCGACTGGGGCGTGGGGGTGGGAGAAGTGCGAGTGCTGCGGTAATAAGAGCTAGTAAGAAAGGAGGAAGATATGCGGGATCAAGGGAGAAGGAGGGCCCATGGTGTTTTACTCTGAGAGGCGATGCTAGTAGCTGTGGACTACGTCGGATGATAATAAAGTGGTCATAGCAAGCCTCCTTTGTGAGATCGTCAATTGAGTACGTACCCAGACTTGGTCCATAATGGGTGAATAGGGAGTTAAGTACCCGGTTTCGCCAAAACCTTCACCCGAAGTGGAGAGACTTTGAGAATGCGGAACGGGCTTGGTTCTGTGTAACTATACTGCCAATGGCCTGAGTCAAAAGAAAACCCCGGGCATGGATGTGGGTATGCGGAGCTGCAAGGCAAGTCATAATCGCGCCCATAACGGAAATGTTAATTAAGTTAAGAATTCAACTGAGTTGCATCGGCAAATCACCAATCTGACTTGGCGGCGAGTTTCAAACCCGGAACACACCAAAGAGTGGATCAATCTCCTCAAAGCACTCCCTGAAGAAATTGTCCCCGGCTAGCAGTGCCGGCGGATCGTCGATGCAGGATTTCAATCTCCCCTCCGCTGCCCGGAAGGATGCAATCGATTCCTCCGCAACGGCGATCATCTCCACGGACGGACACGCCCACCCCAACGGCCCCGGCCACGCCTAGTGAGAGCGAGTAGCTCAGTATGTCTCCCATCAAGTCACTTTCGTTTCTCAGGTAATAAGCAACCTATCAGATATTCAGTACTATAAATGGGCCGAACAAGAGGGTTTGGCAAGAATTATGCTGGTGAAGTAGATAGAGGAGTAAGCGAGTTCGTTATGAGAGAAAAACAAGAACAGTTAAAGGATTATAATTGCTTCATAATGCTAACACAAATAACTTAAATCCCATATCTATTATAATAACATTCTTAAGATAAAAAAGTTCGACAAG
>Ga0247758_1001557_pt1 | contig 16366 bp, 19 predicted proteins | sample UWRJL156409C4_FD_180950 | JGI IMG/M metagenome (GOLD analysis project Ga0247758, IMG submission 180950) | Plant litter microbial communities from Arlington Agricultural Research Station in Wisconsin, United States - UWRJ-L156-409C-4 | ecosystem: Environmental > Terrestrial > Plant litter >...
TGCCGGACCGTCCTCGCTTTGGCCGAGGCGAGCAGCGCCCGATCATCGTTCACGATGACAACGTCCTCTACCTCATGGCTATCGCCAATCATGTCCGAGAGAACGAGCGTGCCTCGGAAGTCAGGCGACGACGCTGCCATCTTCGCAACTTCACGGCACCACAGCTCGAATAGGTCCCCGAAGGCCGGCAGCCAGCGGTTTGCTCCGCCCTTGTCGCCATACTCTGCCTTGGCCTGCGTCAGCAGACCTGCCCACATCCCGCCGCGAACTTGCTCGCGCACGACCCAAGGAGACGCGGCAACGAGCTGACCCGATGCAAACCGAGCGAACGGCTTAATGAAGAAGGCCGATGACCCCCTGGGAAGTCCGTCCCTTCCGACCAGGGGCTGCAGGAGTGCTTGAAGTTCAGTTCGGCTTGCTCCTACCCGCTCGAAGAACCGCAACGCGAGGTCGCGCGGAACTCCCGTGCCCGAAATCCATTCGTCTGGCACTAGGGTCGGATTCTGGAGCCCGTCGGCCGGACCCCTGCCCCAGCCGACAGAGATCACGTACAGAGCTCCCGCAAGGAAATCTACGTACTCCGCCAATGGCGCGCCGAATGCTCGACACTGAAACGCTCTCCACGCCTCCGGGTCTTTCCACTCGGCGGTGCGTGAGGGGACTTGCTCGAGAATAGCCACGGAACGAACGAACGGCGGAAGGGCATCCTGATGGTGATTGAAAAGAAGCGAGCGAGCGCTCACCGCAGCCAGCAACTCCGTGTCGGACAGCGGTGAATCCTCGCTCCGCCACCCAAAACAGTGGTCGTTGCCCGCCAACATCCAGAAGGCGAGCTGCGCGTCGGTAGGCGCTGGTCCGTTATCGCGCCCATACAGGACGGCGAGTGCCTGAAGGAAGTAGATGACCTCTTCATGCGCGACGACTCGTGGCGCATTCAGGCCGACATAAAAAGCAACGACTCTTTCCTCCGCGACCTCACTGTGCAAGGTCGACGCAAGGAGATCCGTCGTCCAACTGCGGACTAACCCGTCGTGGACACCGTCGGACGCGTTGGCCAACAACGCGGCAATTCGCGCCAACTTCAAGAACGTTTCTTCCCACGAACAGCTGCCGAGCATTTTGATGAGCCGGTCAGCCGGGAACGGACGCACCGACAATGGGTCGAGCAACAGCAACATTTCCGCGTACTCGAGGACCGGCTCGATGAACCGAAGTCGAGTGTCGCCCGCCGATGACCGGAAGCGCTCGTTGCCGTCGGGATGCCTGACGTGTGCGACCATGCTCGTAAACTCGAGTACGCTGTTAGGGCCTTAACCGCTACGTTCGCAAAAGCAGGTGATTGTCATTCACCGTGCGCTCGCGCGGCTTGACGTTCGTGATCTTGATCTCGCCGAGCTTGTGCAGTTCCCAGGCGATTCGGCCGAGTTCGGCACGCGTCACGTGGAGCGCCTCAAGCACCTCGGGCCAAGCTGACCCAAAGGTCACCCCCCGCGTCGTCTCAAGCTTCGAGAGCAACGTGCCCGGGGCGTCACGAATGCCCTGGTCGTGCAGTGAGTCGTAGTGAACGTCGGTCGCAGGCGGGGCCTCAAGGAGCGATAGCTGACCCGTGCGCCTCTCAGTCTCGCGCACGGTCGCCGTCTCGCGAACGACGGCGGCCTCGCTGCCAATCACCTTCTTCTCGATGTCGCGGAAGAGCGACAGAACTTCCGGTGCCTTCCCGCCAACTACCAGACGGAACTTCGTCCGTGCCATGGTCGGATGCGGAATCGCTAGATCCGCGGCGTGGGGGATCCCGCAGAGCTCTTTCAGCTTCGCCCTGTAGAGGGCGAAAAGCTGCTCTTCGTCCAGGCCATCCGGTAACTCGCTGTTCCCGAGCCCGAAAAAGTCGCTCATCTGCGTGCGTAGAAACGCGCGCGTGTCATTTTTGAACCGGTTGATGTGGTCAAACATGACGTTGACGAGAACGTCGCGGCGAGAGTTACCCGCCACCAATGGCGCAATGAACCGCATCGCTGCGCCCTTCCAGCCGGTTGGGTCCACGAAGATCAGCCCCGCGTCATTGGCGAGCCATCTCTGGAGTTCCGGTACGAACGTCCCAAACTCGCCGTGGCGCGTGAACGACTTGACCGTTCCCTGGCGCGTATCGATGTACTGCTTGAGGTCTGCGTAAGCCGAATCGTCCTTCTCGATGAATGCAGCCTCGACGTCGACGTGCGCACCCTTGTCGCGCCAGACTTGGGCTGCTTCCTCAAGTGCGTCCAAGCCAATGGCAATGGACGTATCACCAAGGTCTGCGCTCTTGGTCTTCCATGGGCCCGCAAAGCCGTCGACATAGCAGAGCCGCACTCGCCGATTTCGCCCCACCGACCCGAGCTTGAGTCCCCAGCCCACCAGGTATTCACGGAGAACGCGGTGCTTCAGGAAGCTCTGCTCCCGTCCATGGTACTCACTCGGCACTTGCATGCGCGCTCCCCAGATAGCCCTTTCCATTGGGCATTTTGGCGTTATACTGCACATTAGTGCAGATGCAAAGCGCGAGGAAAACATGAGTGATCGAAGCGCAATCGAGTGGACCGATGCGACTTGGAATCCCATGCGGGGCTGCACCAAGGTCTCGCCCGGCTGCAAGCACTGCTACGCCGAGACACTCGCCGAGCGTTTCCGCGGGGTCCCCGGGCACCCTTTCGAGCAAGGCTTCGATCTCAGATTGGTGCCCGCTGCGCTCGAGCTACCCAAGCGTTGGCGACGAGGGCGTCTCGTGTTCGTGAACAGCATGTCGGACTTGTTCCACGAGGATGTGCCCGTGGAGTATATCCAGCGCGTTTTCGACGTCATGCGTGACTGTCCGCAGCACCGCTTCCAGGTGCTCACCAAACGCGCGAAGCGGCTACAGGAGTTGGCCACAGTGCTGCGACCGGCTTCGAACGTCTGGCTTGGCGTAAGCGTCGAAAATGCTCGCTACACTGAGCGGATTGAGTATCTGCGCCAAACGTCCGCGGCAGTGCGTTTTCTCAGTATCGAGCCGTTGTTGGGCCCGGTCGGCAAGCTGGTGCTGGACGAGATCCATTGGGTGATCGTCGGCGGCGAGAGTGGGCACGGCGCTCGACCTATGGATCCAGATTGGGTTCGGGATATCCGCGAGCAGTGCCGAACAGCGCGCGTTCCGTTTTTCTTCAAGCAGTGGGGCGGCGCGATGAAGTCGAAGAACGGACGCGTCCTGGATGATCGAACATGGGACGAGATGCCCAAAAGTTCCGTGGCACGCGAACCCAAAAGCGAAAGCAAGCCGCGGCGCATCCATCTGCCAGTTCAGGCGTAGTAGGTAGGTGTTGCCGTACGAAGTCCCTCGATTGCAATTGCAGCGACCACTGCGCGACCATCACCGCTGTGTTCGATTGACTGACTCCTCGCCGGTGGTCGACTTCAGGTCAGGAGCCCGCATGGCGCAGGATGTCTGGGACGAGGACGTTCATGAGGACTTCTGGCCCTGAGCGGACATAACGAGGCGCGCGTTCGACGGACTGTGGATGGAGAATACGCTCGCGAAGACGAAGAAAAAGCCCCGGCTACCTGCACCGGCATTTCGAAGACGGCGTAACGTCAAGCCGGTGCAGCCTGAAGTGCCCGTCCCTGGTGCCCGGGAGAGACGACCGATACACTCGCCGGTCATGCCGGACGAAGAAACCAGGGCCGTACTCTACTGCGTCAAGTGCAAGCGACCGATGGCGGGGAAGCCGCACGGCTCCTACGAAACGATGTCGCCAGGCGGTTCGTATTGGGCCGTGGTGAGCACACTCATGGAGTGCATCGGATGCAATAGTCCGTTCGTTGTTCAGAGTAGCTCACCCGCACTCGACGATTTTGGATGCCACAGCGACGAGGCCTGGACGCTCCCGGAACAGGTATTGCCACCGATTGATGAAGCAATGGACGACGCTGTTCCGGCTGTCATTAGCAAGAACTACCTCGAAGCGAGACGTTGCCTTCGTGGGCAGAACCATACGGCGGCGGTCGTCATGTGTCGTCGCACGTTAGAGTTTATCTGCAACCACTTCAACGCCGACGGCAGCGACCTGTTTACCATGCTGAAGTCACTGCGGCTTAGGCTTATCCTCGATGATCGAATGCACAGCTGGGGCGACAATATCATCCGGTTCATGGGCAACAAGGGCGCCCACGCTTATGTAGATGACATCACGCCCGAGGATGCCGCAGACGCGGTCGAGTTCACCAAGGCCTTTATCCTGTACCTGTTCGTGTTCGACGCCGCATTCCACGAGCACATGAAGAGGCGTCCCGCGAAGGTGTAAGCGCAGGCGTCCCAAGTCGCCTTAGCAACAAGCCCTATCGACAGCAGCGCACCAGCGAGCGATCCAAAATGCGGTCGTAGGGCGCCGTCGGTTCGTCGTAGCCCAAACGTGCCCGCCGACGCCCCCTACGCCCTCTGGTCGCGCCTTGCCACACTGCTGCGCGACGCTGCGCGTCTCGCTGGCGTACCCGGTACCTGCTGGCCCGTCCGCGGCCGCGCGGCCCGGCTTTGCCGCATGCTCGCCGCTCAGGTCGCGCCGGACGAGGCCCTCTGCGCCGACGTCATGGGCGCCGCGTCCGCGTGCGTCGAGACGTTCCCCGTAGTTCAAGACTTGCTCCTCTCCGCGCTTGAGCTAGCGCCCGACCCCGCTCGCCTTTTACTCCCGATGCTCCGGTTCTGTCGACAGGCGCACGATGCCGGTCACCATGACACGGTCGTCGTCGCGCTGCTTGAGCTGCTCGACATTGACGGGTTCACCGGTGACGTCCCCGCCGCGTGGCTCGTCTCCGTCTGCTCTGTCGACGGCGAGGCCGACTATTGGCTCCGCCGCCTCGTCCGTCGCTGGGTCGAGCTCCTCGGCGCGCGCCACGACGGCATCCGGGCGGTCGTCCGGGACCGTGCCGACGTCTGGTTCCCGACGCGACGGTTCAGGCTCGACGTGCTGCGTGCGATGCACGCGTCGGAGCCGACGGCGGCGGGCTGGGTCGCGCTGGCCAGTAGGAGAGACGAGATGAACGGCGGGCCGCTCGGGCTGTCGTTCGGCGAGCGGCACGCGGTCGTGGTCGCGACGCTGCGCGAAGCGCTGCTGCGCGTGCTGCCGGCGGCGACGCACGCGGCACTCGAAGGATGGCTCACGGCGCTCTCCCAGTGCTGACCGTATGCCGGGAGGACATGTCCAGGCGCGACCACTCTGTTCTCGATACTTTAGGAATCGTCGTGCTCTTCCTCGCTCTGGTCGCCACGGCGCCCGGCGCTGCCGCGACGTTCGCGGTCGAGCGCGCCCTCCAGATCCCGCTTGAGCTCGGCCAGCGGTGGACCATCGCGCTCGCCTCCAGCGTGCTGCTCGCCTGCGCATCCTGCGTCCGCTCGCGCACGGGATGGGACGGGTTCGGGACGTACATGGTGCTCTCGACGGCGACGGCGGCGGTGCTGCTCGTCGCTCGCTTCGGGCTCCACGCCGCCTGGGCGGCCGCGTTCTTCGCGGCGTACATCCCGTGAGCTCGGGGGTGAGCGTTGGCCGATGCGCGGTCTGCTGGAATGTCCGGCGGCTCGCTGACGGCGGCTGCGCCGAGTGCGTCGCGCGGTTCAGAAAGAAGTTCGTCGACCTAGCGAAGAGAGTCCGGAGCGACGGCCGCTTCTAGCAGCTTTGCTGGCGGGCCTTGGCGCCAGGGCTCCGGGTGCTCTTCGTCGAGTACTTCGGCGCCGTCGAGGGGCGTGCGCCGAACTCGGCGCGGACCGAGGTCGAGCGAATTGAGTGACGACAAAACCCAATGGGTCAGGGAGCACCCATTCGGAACGAGGGCTCGTCCATGCGTACATCGGATGGGTGTGCTCAGGGCGCCGGGTCCCCCGAAGAGCCTCGAGCATGCGTGTCCGTCCCCACGAAGCGTTATGAGCGCGTGCCGCACTCCCCTCCATCCCCATGCCATATCCCCCGCGGCCTGCGCGTTGTTAAAGGCAGGCCGTTCGGAGTCAGCTCGCGACCGGAGTTCGTGGGGCGCTCCCGGCGTTGGCGGGAGTACTTCGGTCTGGCGGGCCGTCCCGACCTCTTACTTCCCCGCCGGCACGAGCCGGAACGAGCGACCCATCGTCGCTGCGAACGGGTCGAACGTGGTCTTGTTCGCGGTCGGGAAGGTAAATGAGAAGCTGGCGTAGGTCCCGGCACCGACGAGGGTCTTGTCGTAGTAGATGCGGTCGCCCTCGTAGCCCGAGACGACGATCCAGTTGCCGGCGCTTTTCTTGTAGGCGACTGACCTCGTTTGCGTCGGTGCGCTCGCCCGCTCAAAGATTGCCTCTTGCGTGTCCGCCGTAGGCCCGCCGTCAAACCGCACACGCGCAGCGCCGTCGCCAGCACGGAGCCCGTTCGCGTCGTCGTCGACGAGCGAGAGCTCCGCTGGCACCTGAAGCTCGGCCGAGAGCCCGGGTAGCGAGACAAGGAGCGCTTGGCCGTTGCCGACCGGCGCGAACGTCATGTGGTAGTCGCCAACATCGACGACGTGCGGTGGCGAACGAAGCGCCACAGCGTATTGGCCTTGCTCGCACGCCATGCCGATGCGCGCCTTCAATTCCGCGGCGACCGGCTCCTTGTCGAGCGCTTCCAGGATGCTCGCAAGCTCTGTCTTGAGTCGTTCCGGCCCCGCGTTTTCCTCGTCCGTTCCGGGTCCCCCGCAGGCGGTCATCACTTGTCCGACGTCGCCTCCAAGGTCAGCGATCATGCCGCGTTGCGTGCAGTCGCTTCGTACCTTGTTCTGCCGCGTGAGTGTGGCGCACTCCGCGAGTCGCCGCTCGGCGGCCATGAGCAAGCTGTAGACGCGGCCTTGAGTGCGTAAAGCGTTCAATGCCTGCCGGCGCTCTGCGCCCGCGAGCAGTTGCTGTGCCTCTGCGTCCTCCTTGCTCCCCGGGTGTTTCGCGGCGAGCTGGCTCCGGAGCTCCCGGCAGCGGTCGATTCGCTCGCTGCCGCACACCTCCTTCGCAAGCCCGACGAGCGCCTCGGCCTCGTGCAGCGCCAACCACTGCTTCGCCCGCGCTGCGACCGGAGTGCCGCCCACTGACAGGTCCTCCATCGATTGGAGCGCCGCCGCTGGTGCCTCTCCCTTGGCGCGCTCCCAGATCAGTCCGGCGACGAGCTCGGGGCCTGTCAGGAGACTTGACGCCTTGGGCGCAGCGGCTCCCTTCGCCGCAATCACCTTCTCGAGAAGCGCTTTCTCGGTCGAATAGCTGCCTTCGTTGCCCCGCCGAGTCGCGAGCTGCAACCGAACGTCGTCGATGCTCGCTTTCGACTTTTCGCAACTCTTGGAGGTCGGGGCCTGGCTGCAGACCGTCGTGTACGCCTGCTCGGCATCTTGGAGCTTCCCCTGCTGCTCAAGAGAGCGGCCTAGGTCGAGCTGTTTTTGACCGGGGTCACAGCCAAGCAATCCAAAGGCAAGCGTCGTCAACATGGCGACTATAGACAATCGCATTCAACCCTCCTGATTCCACTGCGGCGTCGCACGCGCTGATTCCGGCTGTACGTGCGGTGCCTGAAACCCGAGGACCACGACAAGTGAATGGCTCTTCATATTCACGGACGGGCTCCGCGACAGCAGTACGCGCTCTTCAGCTCCTGGCCCTTCGGGAGCCGGATACCAGCGGCGCGCCCCACGTTGACGCCGGTGCAGCCGACGTTGCGCATGGCCTCGGAGCACTCGTCGTACTCGAAGCGCCGCGTCGGGTCTTCGGGGCCGTATGCGAGCGTGGCCCAGCGCCGTCGCGGGACGCCGTGGTTGCACCACTCGTCCATATCTGGCTCCCGGCGGCGCGGGCTCCAAGTCTCGACGACACAGGTCATCTCGAACGCGCCGCGAAAGTCTCGTCCGTCTCCGGACAGCTTGTACGCGCGCTCGTAGTACCGCGCGGCCAAGGTGAGGTTTCTACTCACGTCGCGCGAAGAATTGTAGGCCCACGCCGCCATCTCGCACGCCTTGGCCTGTGCGGGACGCGCGCCTCCCGCGGGCAACAGCTCCGAGTCGCAGTTTTTCGCGGCAATCGCCGCGCCGCGGGCGACGCCCGTCGGGCCCTCCGACCCGTTAATGAGCTTCTCGGCCGCGTCTATCAGCCGGTTGCAGGCCGACGATAGCAGGTTCGGGTGCCCCTTCAGGTCCCGACGGCAGAACCGGTCGCAGTCCACGACGCTCCCGCAGTTGAGGGACTCGTTGTACTCCTCGGTAAACTTCGCACTCGCCCGCTGTTCCTGTTCCGAGTGACGGAAGGTGTACCAACACTCGCCGCTCTCGGGCGGGCAACCCTCAAGGTTCGAGTTAGCGTCCCCCGGCGGGCAGTCTGTATCCGACTTGCAGGCAACCTTGTCGGACTGGCAGTCGCCGCGCGCCGCCACGCATTGGCCGCCCCCGTCGGATTCGTATTCGGCGTTAAGATGCTTGCAGCAGTACGGCGTCGGCGCGCTGCACGTGATGGCGCCGTTCGCACAGCTCTTCGCATCGGCCGACTCGCCGGGCGTCGGACTCGCCGGTTCGTGCTGCTCCAGCTTAGCCAGCGCCTTCGCAAGAACCTGCTGCCTCCGCTCAAGTTCTGTCGCGTCGAGCTCGGCGCGGTCCGCCAATCGCCCGATCTCGTCCTGGTTCATGTGGCTGTTCACGCCGCCGAGTCGATCAAATCCGATCAGGAGGCGGGCGCGCGAAACTGCCTCTTCGGCGTCTGCGGCGCTGCGGCGAACAGTCTCCTGCGCCGCCTGCAACAATTGCAGGTTCTTGTCCCGTGCTTTGCCCTCCGGAAGCCGGTCTTCTATCGCCTTCGCCAGGCGTGCGTGCTCGGTCGCGGCTTCATGCGCACGCCGGGCCCCGTCTTCTGCCCGAGCTAGGCTCTTCTCGGACGGGGACAACGGCGGCTCTGCCTTCGCAGCGGGCGCCTCGGCGCCGCGACCGCGGCGGTCGCACGCTCCGGGCAGTACCAGCGCGAACACACCGAAGGCAACGAGGATTGGCAGCCGGAGGCCGTAGGCGCGGCGCCCGGGCCCCTGCCGGGGGTCGCCTGCGGCGCGCAATCCACTGTCGCCCGACGACCCTTGCTCCATCCGCGCGGGTACGCCCTCCACCCTTCGCTCTCCGTCCTTCGCCATAAACGGATCCGTTATACCGGACTAGTCCGGTGGTGACTAGTCCGGTGTCGACCGACGCTCCGGGGCGTGCCGACACGTCGAACCCAGGCCTGGAGGTCGGCCGCCCGAGGCTCCCGCGGCGTCGACGCGAGCCTGCGCAGGCTCGGCAGAAGGCTCCGGTCTCTCCGGGGAGCGGCGGGGCTGACCCAGGTGCAGGTGGCGGAGATGGCCGCGCTAGACGAGAAGCATTACCAGACAATGGAGAGCGGCCTCTCCAACGTGACCTTCGCCACGCTCGTGGCGGTCTCGAAGGCGCTCGGAGTCACGCTGTCCGAGCTTTTCGAAGGCGTGTGAGTCCTTTGACGACACGCTTCCGCACGCGGACGCGCGGCATCGGAGTCGCGCCGTCCCTGTACCCGAGCGAGTAGGCCCACTGGGCGACGGCGTCCGTCGAGTAGACGTCCCGGGCGTTCATCGCCTGCTCGACGGCCATGTATCGAGCAAGGGCTCGCCTGTCGAGCAGCGGCAGGAGCAGCCGGAGCGCGCGGCGCACTGCCAAGGTCAGGCGACGGTATCGGACGTCTTCTTTCCCGAACCGGTCGAAGCGGTCCATGAGTTGCTCGACGGTGGGTCGCGTTCGTCGTCCGCGCGAGGTTCGCATCTCGCGCGGATACGCACTTGACCCGTTGGCCTTCGAAGGTGCTTGAGGGCCACCCGTATCCCCACCGATGACAACCTGCGTCTGTTCATCCGCGTCCGCGACCCTCGAGCTCCTCACTGACGGCCTGGAGCGGGGCGGTCGAGCCGAGTTCCGCGACCCCACTGGCGTGCACATGACGCTTTACGTCGAGCGCCTCCAGGACGCACGGGCCGGCTCGCTGTTCATCGTCGCCCACTATCACCGTGGCCGCGAGCTGGTGCCGGATCCGGAGGTGGCGCTGCTGCGACGCTCCGACGCCTGGACTCCGCTGTCGATAGCGCTCCCGCTCTCGGTCGTCGTGACCGCCGGGAACGACGGCATCGTGATCGGGGGGCGGCGCGAGGAGCACCGACGGCTGGTCAAGCTCGTCGACGTCTGGATGGCCAACGTCAGCGCCAACCTGCTGAGACATTCCGTCCCGGAAGAACAGAGAATGTTGCCCGCCATCACAATGGCGCTGAGTGAAAGCCCAGGATGACCGCGTTGGGCAGTCCAACTGCCCCGCTTGGCACTGGCGAAGGCCAACGGGGATGTCGCAGAATGCGTTTGGAAAGCGTTGAGGCTGATTACTCGGCGGCGGGCTGCTACCGTCGCTGGATCAACCATGACGGACGCCAACACGGCCGAAGCCTCGGAACTGCCATCACTCAAGCGGGGAGCCGTTGCTATCATCGACGCGCTCGGGTTCAAGGGCATCTGGAAGAAGCGCGACCCAGCGCTTGTTCTCGCCGCCCTTCAGAAAACAAAAGCGTTTGCGAACACAATGCATCGAGTCGGCACAGCCATCGACTCGCGCATCACCATTCGGCTCGCCTTTTTCTCAGACACAGTGGTTATTGTGACAACGCGAAGTGCCAGCGGCGGCGAGCTAAAAGATTTCGAGCTTGTGATCGCTGCAATCGGGCACGCAGCATCGGTTATCAGCTCGGGAATCGAGGGTGAACTGCACCTGTCGTATCGCGGTTGTATAGCCTTGGGGGGCGTTGCGACGTTGGACGAGTTCTTCGTCGGCCCCGCGATCGACGAGGCTGCTGAGTGGTACGAACGAGCAAACGCGGCCGCGATTTGGCTCACTCCGTCGGCTTCGGAGGCAATGGCATCGGGATACGGCAAGACGGATGGTCTTTTTTTCGAATGGCCTGTCCCGATCAAGTGCGCTGACCCCATTCAAACGCTGGTGGTAAATCCCTTGTGGTTCACAACTCCCGATCCGATAACCAGCTCCGTGGTCGTAGAGGCCGACGAAGCGGTTCGCAGAATCCTGGCGACGTTCGACACTTCGCGGCCTGGGGTGTTGGATAAGCTTCAGGAGACCACCAAGCTCCTCACTGCGGCTGTCGAGCACACGCGGCGAGAGTGGGCGTCGAGCGAAGAGCTCCCGCCCGAAGCGCGTGCCTACATACTGCGAAAGCTTCAGCAACTCGCCGTGGGGAAGGGCTAACAAAGGCTTCGCTTGCCTAGGGTAAGCGGGATGCTTCTGAAAACCAGGAAGTCCCACTCGCTGCCGCGTACGCGACGGGATGAAGCAACACGGCCTCCGCGGTATCGGCCAGTCGGCACGAGCGGTTCTTGAGCGACTGGTCGGCGGCCTCGATGACCTTGGCGCGAACAGCAAGATCGACAACACGAACGGCGAGTTCATGCCCGTGTGCGTCGAGCGCGTCGAGGAGACCACGCACGGGTCCGTGTTCTCGGTAGCGCACTATTATGAACAGAACGGCGATCTCGTGGCCGACCCCGACGTTACTCTGCTGCGCGCGGCGGACGGCGATTTCTACCCGCTGTCGTACCAGGACGCGCGCGCCTACCGGCGCGCCGTCGAGCTTGAGCCCGACGGCGAGGTGCGCGCCAACCCGCGGCAGCAGGCCGACCTCGCGCGGTTCGTCGATGGCTGGATGAGCAACGTCAAATCGCAGCAGGGGCTGTGATCTCGACGACGGTGGACTGGAACAGTCGGCGAGGTCGCGTGGTGGCTCGCCAACTCGCAAGCTGGTCCCCTTTCTCTCTGTTGTTCACGCCGCTACAAGTGATCAACGCTCAGTCGGCTGTGCCCCTAGAGCAACTTGTAGATTGCGCGGGCGAGCCTGTCGATGAAGTCAAGAGCGCCCTCAACAAGAGACGAGCTAATTGGCCAGCGCTGACCCGGAAATGACGGATCCATGTCCGCTTCGTGCGCGATCTTATTCCGACGCTCCACGATGGCGAGAAGATCGGCCTTAACCGCCCTGGCATCCGCGCCCAACTGAATAGCAACGGCATCCCATAGACTAACCTCCGAAATAAGACGGATTGCTTCAGCGATCTTGTCAGGACGTTGAAAGGTTTGCCAACCGTGGGCGTCGCGTATGCAGTCAGTCAGCCAGGAAGTGGTGGCGGGCACCGCAATTGCGGTACGCGTTGCATGCAAAGTAATCGGAAACGCAAGAAACGACCGAGTAGCAGGACGCCGCCCTTGGTGGACTTCGAGCATTCCTAACCTGACCAGTTCGTGGATGAAGTGATCCAGCGCACTCACGCTCAGTACAAGAGCGGCTCGGAGAACGTCCGTCGAATCCAGAGCGGAAGTCGTCCGCGACGCCAGGTGATCGTGCATGCGCACGAGGTCCTTGGCACGCGAGAGGTTAGCGGCAAAGGACGCCAGCGCGATCTTCATGTTGTGAGAGCGACGACGGCTTTGGCGAGATCTGTGAACGTTTCTAGAAACTCATCTCGTTTCTTTCGATCGTTCTCCAGCACCGTACCAACGTGTCCCAACTGTTTGTCGGTCAACGCAAACACGGGAGTCGTATGCTCTTGCGACTTGGCGATTAGCGTATTGAAGTCGGCTATCAGTGCCAGGCACATGCTCGGAAGAAGACCCGCAATTGCGTCGTACTTGGCTTCACTGAGGGTCATCCCCAAGGGGGTAAGGGCGGGAACTAATTTGCTAGCTACGCGTTCATTGATATCGTCGATCCATTGCTGAAAGCCTTCCGTCGGCGCACCCTTACGCGGGCGATATTTTTGAATGATGGTTCCCAGGAGCGCCGGAACGCGCTGAGGATAAGGATAGCTAGCAGACTGCAGGATCGGGTTCGACTGAGCAGCGACGGACCAGGCCCGCCAACGAGGAAGCGTTAGCGCCAGCGAGTCGATCGCCATCACGGAAAAGAAATCGGGCGAGGACGGAACGATAAAATAGTTCGACGTCATCAGGATGTTTTGGTTGATCGAGCTGAGGCTCGGATTCATGTCGACCAGAATGTAGTCGGCAGAAACGGCTGCCGCCGTAAGGTCGAAGAGAGCGCTAATTGCGCCCGGTAGATTCTGAAGGGTCTGAATCGTTCCAGACAGCTCCTGCGCAATGCCGAGCGTGACTTCGTACTCACTGAGTCGAATATGCCCGGGTAGTAGACTAAGCCCCGCAACGTTTGGTACATCGATACATCGCACGGGCTCGAGGCCGCGGGGTTGAGATTCAAACGCCGGTGCGAGCCCAGCGCGGATGTTCCTATCCGGCTCATCACGGTAAAATCTGGCGAACTCGTCCTCTCCACGATACCCAAGGATAAGGCCGGTGAGGTTGCACTGCGGGTCGGCATCGACCAAAAGCACGCGCTTCCCAAGGGACGCCAGCATCCATCCAAGGTGAAACGTCGTCGTCGTCTTGCTGACGCCACCTTTGTGGTTGAACATCGCTATCTGGATTGACATTCGGTAACCTTGCATTCCGAGTTGAGTTGCGGTGCCTTGCTCACGAAAGCAGGAGACCCTCTATGCGCGCGCCCGTCAAGTCGGCGTCCCCGCGATAAGATCGAGGCGCTCGTGCAAAAAGCGGCCCCGTCATAGTGGGGCACCGGCTCGAGTCATTAGATCGCAGTTACGCTCCGAGTTGCAAGGTGAGCAGTGCGTGCGCAGACCGTTGCAGCGGCCGCGGTGTGAGGCCAGCCGGTGAGGTGATCGTCGAGCACGCCCAGGCTCCCGAACTTGGTGCGCGCTGCCCGGCGAAAATCCCCCCGCAGGCCGCGTAACCGGGGATATGAACGCAGCCCGTCTCGCAGACGTCATCAAGGAACTTATCGAGTCTTTCGAGGACTGCGTAGCCGACGCCATGGGCGAGCCCGGGCTCGACGGCGCGAACGTCGGCACCTTCGCCGACGCCGGCGTGATGACCGACGACGTCGGGCTCGTGGTCACGCTCCACGACGGTAGCGAGTTCCGGGTCACGGTCGTGCAGAGCCGGGGCGCACTCTGATGGCCAAGTCCGCTTCGGCATATCCCTTCGTCACCCGTCGCGAGCTCGTCGCGCGGGTCGAGTCCGAGCCGGCGTTCATGAAGGAATGCGCGGGCGTCCTTCAGGCCCGAACGGAGCAGCGGGCGGCGGGCAGCGCCCCTACCGGCAAGGCATGGGGCTGGATGTCATCGGAACGGGTCGTCGCCGGGCGACTCACCGCCAAGTCGTGCATCGGCATGCTCAGCGTCGACGACGAGTCGAGACTGGCGAAGCTCGTTGCGCGCTACTCGAGGCAGCTCGCGGACCACTTCCGGGCGCTGGCCATTCAGGCGCACCCCGGGCTCGCCGTGGCCGCGGAGAGGTTCGGCGTTGGTCCGACGGCTTCTGACTCGTCCGATATTTCCCGAGGCCCAGGGTACCCCCAAGAAAGCCCGGAACGATGCCATCCGTCGGCAGAGCCTCAGCCGGATGCCCTCGAAGGCGACCTCGAGGCGGGTCTCGAAGACGTCGCCGAGATCGTCGAGACGGAGTCCGACGTCAGCGCTGACGATGACACAGACGTCGACGCCGACACCGACCCGGAACCCGTCCAAGGCGACGAGCCGGTGCCGCGCGTCATGGAGTTGGTGGAGCGCGTGCCCGGCCAGCGAACTGACGCGATCGCGAAAGCGCTCGGCGTGACCACGGCGATGCTGGCCCCGACTTTGCGCATGCTGGTGCAGGGTCGACAGCTGAGGAAGCAGGGCTTCGGAAGGGGAACTCGCTACTTCGTCCGGTAGGCGATCGGCCGCCGACCACGAAAGCGAACGAACGCGCTCCGGCCTTTCGGCGTGTCTCCCGGGGCCGCCGACGAGTCAGCCCTGGGCCGCGAGCGCCGTCGCCAGCGCGCGCAGGTCCTCGACGCTGACCGGGAGCTGCCGGAGCCGCACGGGAAAGCCCGTCACGTACGCGCGCTGCCGCGACTCGAAGCCGATCGCGAGAATGCCATCGCCGGCGCCGTTCACGAGCCAGCGCCTGCCCAGCCCTGTACACCGCGGGTGAGCGGCGCTCTTTTGCCGGTCACCGACGCGCGGGCGACGCACGAGCGAAGGTGGCACGGAACGTCCATCCCATCCGCACCGACACTTCGTTACCCGCGAGCTCGACGTACGAGTCCGAGGGGGAGATGAACAGGGCTCTCGAGAGCACCGCGTAGCCGGCGTCGAACGTGATGGCGAAGCGCGTGGAGGTCATCATCGGCAGTTGCTCAACGGAAAACACCTTACGACCCGTCTTGGCCTGCAGCTCGCCGAGCACCCGGTGCCGTGCGGCAGCACGATAGCTTTCGGCGGCGGGCGGCGCGGCTTCGGCTACTGCGGCACAGCTTCCGTCGGTCGGGCAGGCGCGGCCTTGCTCGTCTTCGCCGGCTGCTCCGTCGGCTTGTCTTTCGCCCGGTTCGCCTTCTTGACTGGCCGGCGCGGCTTCTTGCACTTCGCTTTCTTCGCCTTGGCCGGTGCCGGGGCGGCGCCCCTCTTGCGCATCTCGACCGAGACGCCGTCGACGATGACCATGGTCGGGATGCCGGTCGCGCGGGTGAGCTGGAAGTTCGAGTAGATGAGTTCCTTCACGGTGCATTTGCCTTTCGAGGTGAGTGGGCTCGAAGGACACTACCGGTCGGGACACGCGCGCAGTGCGTGAGCCAGATACCGACCACGCCGTCATGCTTGAGCATGCGCTGCGCGTCGACCGCATGAACCACGGGGCATGGAGGGGGTAGTGGTTGGTCGCTTCCGCCTTCGCGTGCGCATCGACTGGCCGCCCGAGCCACACATATGGTCATGAAACGCTCTGCACGCCCGACGCGCGTTGGTGCGTTTTGAGCCGTCGCCCGTTAGCCAGCCACTCCCCTGACAAACGTACGTGTTTGCTTGAAGCGCATAGACTCGTCGATGAAGACCAAGCGTTGCGCGTGGGCGGCGAACCCCAAGAAGGCCGTCGCATACCTTCGCGTGTCCACCACTCGCGAGCAGCAGGATCTAGGGGTATCGGCACAGCGCGCCGCGCTGGAGTCGTGGGCAAAACGGGGCGGTTTTGAAATATGCGAGTGGTTCGAGGAAGAAGTCTCGGGCGGAGCATCTCTTGAAAAGAGGCCGGTGCTCTTGAAGGCCATCACCGCGCTCGGCGATCACGGCGCGGGACTGCTGGTGGTGCAGCGCGTGGACCGCTTTTCTCGCGACCCGCTGACCGCAGCCATGGCCGAGCTTCAGGTACAGCGCCTCGGCGCGCGGGTTGTCTCGGCAGACGGCATGGGGAACGGCGACGACCCAGGCAGCCGCCTATGCGCGACGTCGG
>Ga0247758_1001558_pt1 | contig 16322 bp, 17 predicted proteins | sample UWRJL156409C4_FD_180950 | JGI IMG/M metagenome (GOLD analysis project Ga0247758, IMG submission 180950) | Plant litter microbial communities from Arlington Agricultural Research Station in Wisconsin, United States - UWRJ-L156-409C-4 | ecosystem: Environmental > Terrestrial > Plant litter >...
GACCTCCCCTCCCCCCCTCCCATCGGACTCCCACCCCTACGTTGCCCTCAAGCTCGACATCGACCGCGCCATCACCAACATGCACGCCACCCTCGACAGAAGCTTCCCCCGCGGCAGCCATCCCCAGCACCCCCACGACTTCGACGCCCTGCTCACCCACCTCGAATTAGACATAATACAAGCCACCCTTGACGCCGTCACCCCCGCCCAATCGTCCGCCATCCAGCAGAAGTTCGAGCACGCCCGTGCCGAGCTGGAGGCACAGCTTCTTGTCTTTCTCGAGGAGCTCCCTGAGATAGAGGAGGGTGAGGCTGCGGATGAGGCGCAGAGAGTCCAGGAGTTTGAGGAGGATTTTCGGTCGTATGGCACGGACTTCCTGGGGGCTTGTGTGGCTGAAATGAGGGAGAGGCGGAGGCTGGCCATGGGGGCTGAGGAGGCTCTGAGGGTGGAGGGGAATGCGCGTGTGGTGAAGATAATAAGGGAGGAGATGGAGGGGGTAGCGGAGGAGGCTGCAAAGTGCAAGGAGTGGATTGAGAAGTGGCGGGAGGGCCGTAGCAACTTGGAGGGAGGCCAGGTGGATGAGGATGAGACGGCAAATGGCTCAGAGTATTGGGGCAGGGCTGGATCGGGTGCCTGCATCACGATCTACGTGATCCTGTTTGTTGTTGTGGCTGCTGGAGGTATCTGCGCCATAGTGAGAACGGGCTGATTGGGGATAAAACGGAAACGAGGGCTCGTGGTGTTGTTCTTTGGTGGGCTTATCCCTGAGGAGTTCGTTTTCCTCTCGTTCTGGTTCTGTTTTGCCGGCTGACAGTCGCCGTCATAACTAGGAGGAGATAGAAGCAGAGTGCTCTTCAATGAACTCCCCTCATTAAATTCTCATGCTTTACTCCATATCGTAGTACCATTGTGTGATATTTTGTTTCCTTCCCAAAAGCCCGAGCAGGGCCCAGGCATTGCGGTCCCATTATGGAAGCGCAAACAAAGAGACAAAACCGCTGGAATTCTCTGTCAGAAGGAGCAAGGGTTTTAATCTATATACTTCAACTTATGGAAGAACAAAGGATCTCACCATCCTATTGTGGGAAGTCAGCTGCAGCATCTTGAGACGAAAAGCTAAGCAAGGAAATGCGAAGCAAAACAGAGGACCCACCGCACTAACAGAACTTGACGGTCGGCAGCCTTGTGCCCCGCCATTTTCCTAACACACTCCCACATTTGCTTTGTTCGCCAGATTTCCAAACGCTCAATTCTATTCTGCGTATCGTCTGCTTTTTCCCAGCAGACACTCAAGGATAGGATTCCATCACCGCCCTCCCGTCACCTCAATGTATCCTCACGTATAGTGAACTGCCCTTAGTTTGTCGACAGCCGGTTCGTCAGCCCCTCGGAAACTGCCTAATAATGACCTTATCGTACTGACAGCTTTGATCAGGCCTCAAAAATGGAGTCAGGCACCATGCCTGGTGCCTTTCCTGGTGCGTTCGACCGATACCAAGTCGATGGCTACGACAGCGCTGAATCCTAGGTACGATTCCTCACTTCGCGTCTGTCGCTGATCGAGTCATGGGTTCAACGTCACGTACGCCGCAAGTTCATCGCAAGATTTGAACCTTTGAGAGTTTCTCTCGCTGACGTCCACCAAGCAGAAGTTGCTTGGTACGCGAGAAGATAACAAAACGACCCAGAGGCCATTGCGGGCTGGTTTGGAGAGTGGGAAGAAGAGGTGCAGCAAGCGAAGCACTTGGCACAGGAATACCTGCACGCGACTGAGTTCCATCATTGCTGGATGGGCAGTATGTGGAGACACTGGCTCACCAGAGTCTTCCTAGTCACCCTTTTGCTTAAACTCGTGGCGGTGCTGGGTTTGTTCAAGCTCGGCGGCGTACTGCTACTGTCATTCACCGCTGCCCTCGTTGTTATTCTTGGGCGGGCTGGCTCAAATTGATACCGAGGAAGCTGTTGATGTCATTAGAACCACCCAATACCAACTGGGAAGACAGACAGAGCCGGGGGGATATAGTAGGTAACGCAGGGTAACTTCATGTTCAAGTTACCAGTAGAGATTGGGCATGGCAAGGCTGGCATAGATTGGGAAGAATCACGGATATCATAGCACACTGTAGTGCGTGCTATAAGAATACCCACAACTGTCCCATCACAATGTTCACCCGACAGGGTTGGTACAAGTTGAGAGACAAAAATATGTGTTGCGATGGGGGCACTTGAAGTCGACATGGTGAAGTCTGAGCTTGAAATGCCAACATAGCCGGTAAACAAACACAAAACATACTTCATCCCCCTCAAAAAGCCGTTTACACTCTGATTGGCATCAAGTTGCTGTATGATTTTGGGTATCCCGCTCTAGAACTACTATATTTCAAAGACCTCTTTTTGGGGCTTCGATGCCTGTCAGCCCAAAGGAGACATCCCTGATTTGCATGAACCATAAAGAACTTTACTTCATGCTTCATCTATATACGAAAAATGCCTCTTCACTTGAAAGAGACTTGGGCATCTTCCAGCCTTGGGAAAGAGGAAGTGATCAAGATCTCATTTTTTACACCGTATATATTCAAAAACGAACTGTCACCGCACTGTACCAGAATCTTTGCTCTTCCCAAACTGCCCTTCTTTAGTCCAACAACCCCGCGATCTTGCCTCTCCTTCCAATCTCGTACCTCAAGCTTCGCAGATTTTACGGTCCTCCCTCCCCATCAACCCCCAAGCGCATACCGTAGGTCCATGAATCTATCCCGAGTTCTAACCAACATGGAAAGCACTGTTTCGACGAAAGCTGACAGTAGCGAATACCGGAAACACAAAAAATCATCATGGAGCCGACCGCTGGACCCTCCGCCCCGCGCACCACCACCACTCCGGCTGAGATGGGCCGCCCAGCTCGCGAGGGCTTCTCCGCCACCTCTCCGTTCTCTGCCCCTCGGGGCTTCAACCAGTCGAGAATAAGTTGCTTCTCATATCACTATCCTTCCTTCTTCTTGACCTCCCTCGGATACCCTGCCTTCCGTCAAGAACAGGAAGAAGCTGGCAGAGAAGGAACCCCAATGCAAAGCCATCACAGTCGGCCTAGACTCTACGTCTGTGGCTTGTCTGGCTCCATTTGGTCCAAACCTTGGACGAGACCTCTACCAACTTCCCTGAGATGAAAGCTCACAGCTAACCTGACCTCTCAAACCACACAAAACAACCAATTCGTCGACCGTCCGCCTCCCTTCGAGGCAACCCCGGGCGCCAACTGGGCCCACCCCTCCGAGGGGCACGAGCTCCAGCCACTGCCGCCGTCGTACTCGTCGACTGTTCGTTTCCCGCGCGGAGACGAGATCGAGCCCGCCGCTGCTGCAGACCCACGGACCGGAGGAGGCGGCCGTGATGGGCCAGAGGCGCGTCGGCATGCGCGGTTAGGGTTAGGGTAACCCTAGCCCAAACCCTAGAACGCCAATTGTCTTGGTTCTGCATGAACGAGGTCGGTACCGGCAAAACTTTCACCATGGCATTGGCAGTGCTCATGAATTACCACCAACTTCTCAAAGACAAGAAGGCAGGCAAGCCCATCGTGGCTAAGCCTACCTACGTCTGCCCGGCACGGAACGGCGGCGGTAGTGGCAGCGGCATGTGCTGCAAAGTCGGCGTGGCGGTTGTGGCCGTGATCCTTTTGGGATGTGGAATTTTCCATATCCACAGGCTGGTTGTGGGCCTGGAGGGGGGAAAGTGAGGGCGGGAGACCTCACGATTGGAGGGGAAGGCCTCGGAACAAGGACAAGAACGTATGGGACAGGGACAACAAGGCGTTAAAAGAGATCGAAAAGGCGTTTGGGCCAAGAAAAAAAGGCATCGGAGGGAAGCGAAAAGGCATTATAGGGCAACAGGGAGGCCTTGGGCCGGAATGAAAAGGCGTGAAGCGGGGAGAAAAACGCCTCGTTGCATCGGAAAGATGCCCCTCGCTGCTCTCACAATGGGTGGCGGAAATTGTGTACTGGATGCGGTGACTTGAATTTCTGTGTGCCGTCCAAGGAATCGCCGCTCCGGACCTCGAAATCCTCATTGCAACTCGTGATAGCATCGCCTTAAACCGCATTGTGCTATTGTACATATCCTCCTCGGCGGTGCCCAAACAAATATACAACCTCCACACTGATTGCCATTACATTTGGTGCTGCCTCCTTTCGGCTCTCATCGCTGCTGCTGGTTCGTAGGAATATACTGCCATTGCCTTCCATCGGGCCCAATAACCGGCGGTGGTTGCTGCCCCCCAGCTGGGAACGTCACCGCTCTCCCAATGTTGCTTGTCGAGTTCAACGAGTGATTCGACCTGGCGTGATACTCGCTCGTGCTTTGCTGCGGGGCCGGAGCGTCAGCGTAGCTAGGAAACGATGCCACGCGATGAGGCTGGGAATACGACGTGTATGTTGCCGGCTGCTGAGTTGATGACCACGACCCCGTACTTTGGTGGTACTGGGGCTGGTATGATACTGAGCGCGCCGTCTGCTCCTGGACGTTTGGTGCTGCGTTTTGTTGGTATTGGGACTGTTGCGATGTTGAGCGCAGCGCCTCCTCTGGGATACTTGGTTCCGTATGCTGCAGGTATTGAGACTGCTGTGATGTCGACCGCAGTGCTTGCTCCGGGATACTTGGTGCCGCGTTTTGTTGGTACTGGGATTGTTGTGATGTCGACCGTAGTGCCTGCTCTGTGATGCTTGGCGCCGTGTTATTTTGGTACTGGGATAGTTGCGATGTCGAGCGCAGCGTCTCCTCTGGGATGCTTGGAGGTGTCGGGCTATTTTGCCATCGGTTTTGTGGAGGTAGTGGTCCTGCTGCTGGCTGCGTGAGTCCTGCGTCCCAGCGTCCGCTATCCCAGCGCCCAGCCGGTGCGGGTGCTGGGACAGGCGCTGGTGCTGGTGCCGACACCACGATGGGCTGAATATCCGCAGAAGCCGAATGGAAATCCGACGGGACAGCCGAGTACTGGTGGACTTGGACGCTGGCGTTAGGCTTTGACGCTGAGGGTGGCCGGTCTGCCATCGTTATGCTGTCGTCGTCGTCCTTCTCATGAATGACGCCTCCGTAGATGTCAAACTTTCTGTCGGTGTACTTCCAGCATGCTTGAGACAATAGCTGGGCAATGGTGAAGAGGAGCATGACGTTGAGAAAAATCGGTACCAGCTGACCAAATGATGTCGCGTCGTCTTCGGCGCTCTGATTACCCGACTCCATCTTTAACCACCCGGAGTATTTCGCCCAAGTGCGCAATTTGAAGATGTAGGTCGCAGATTGGAACACGGTCCAGCAACTCACGCCAACACCGCCGAGAAGATAGAGGCAGAAGAAGAGGAACACGATGCTACCGATCGAAAAGAATGGCGACTTCGCGTTAGGGTCCTTAGGTTTCGAGCGTCGACCACAGGTTTTCAGCCACCCAACAATACGGCCCCGTTTCCCGGTAGGGTTGGAGAGGGCGCCTCGTCGAAAAGACCGGAGGACGTCGACAAAGGCTGCGACAACGTACAGCAACAAAATGATGAGATAGCTGTTCCAGCCTGGAATTCGGTTACCGGGCGTGCTTCGGAAAAACGCATCTGCGGCAAATGTTGGGTTCAGGGAATGTGTCAGGGTTTCAGGCAGCTGACTGTTGCCCTGTTGAAAGCATGCGGCAGGCATGAGGATGGGATCGTCGGTGGTCGTCAACGACGGCGTAGTGCTGGGGAAGGGGAAGTCCGTCGACGAGTTCTGGTTCGCCAGCAAGATTCCGGTAACAATGAAGACGCCGGTGCAGATCAATGTGCGGAGGATCCCTAGCCAAGGCCACCTCCAGTAGTTTCTGACAATGGTGATGGACATGAGATGCGTGGCACATGTTAGTAGCATCAAGTTCGCTGGTGGATGTCAGCCCATGGCTCTTCCTCGGGACGGGCATCATGCCCGCAGAAACTCGAGGGTGTTGTAAGATTGCCCCTAAGACTCCAATGACGCTGACCAGAATGGGGTGGACTCACCGACAATATCATAATGATACGCAGTGATCGAGCACCCCTTGAAGTATCGCAGGGTCAAGGCATAGGCGCCGCCGGTGAAAATCTGGGTGTCGCTGCAGCTGAGGACGAGGGCTTCGCAAAGCTCTGAGAGGCTGACGTGGCACTGTCGCTTGTGCTTCTTCCTGTGCTTATTCTCGTCGGGGTTGCCCCAGGTCCTTTTCCCGATCATCCAGAGGACAGATATGATGCTCAAGATCAGGGCAAGGGATGTTGTCGCAATGAACGAAGACACGACCTGGGGCGTGACGTGTCAGGCTCGACTCGAATGCACGCGGGGGTGAGAGAAGGAAAGGGCCGACATACACCGATTCCCGCTACGTCAGGGTCTGTTGGGATTTCTCTTCGTCCATAGCCCCCTATCGTCGGCGCGGTGCCATTCAACTCGGTAGCGTTTACCTTGTAATCGCAGTTGACAGTGATGTTGTAGTGTGATTGGCACTCGGGCATGGAGACGTAGGCGCCCATTGTGCCGTCTGCTGTGTTGTGTTATGAGCGTCTTGTGAGTCGATAAGGGCAGCGGGGTCAATTGGGCCAGGAAGGCCACCTGGTTCGCGGGCTTATTGCCGGATTTCTTCGGTCCAAGATTGTCCGCCGTCGCATGGCAAACTCGAAAAAAGGCGAGGGGGACAATCGATTGCCAGCGACAAAAGACGCCATGGATATATGCGAGCAGCAGATTCGCCAACCTCTCGGGGCGCCGGGGAGGCTCTTCGTGCAGACGCCGCTCGCCGTTACCGCATTCGACTCGATTGATCGCAAATGGTCGCAAGACTGTGAGGAAGTGCGGCACTGTTGGGGTCCGCCCAGCCCCGCTAATGCCGACGCTGCAGACGCAATGCGGAGTCCACCACTCGCGCGGAAGACCTCGCTGCCACCATATGCAGCCATGCCCTATAGGGGGTAGGAAAATATTGGGGCCTAGAGAGTGGGAGTATTCCTGGACCACTCGTCACCCAATGCAGCAGCAGAATGTGGGCCGGCAGCCTCGTAGCTTGAGGGGATTGCAGAGATCAGATGTACGCCGGGTGAAACAAGCAGGAAGGAGCGCAGGTGGCTGCTTGAGCCCACTTCAAAGTTCCCGTTTTGCTTATCTGCGGCTCAACAGGAGCCAATTACGCCAGGAGTTTGTCAATTTTGCGGGCCTGGTCCTTCCCCCAGACCACGGTCAGGGATTGTTGTGGTGCGGCCGTGAATGGCCCAACTCCAAGTTTTCTCAAGCTGCAGCCATCCAAGTCACCCCCGCGGGGTTCGTTTCGCCGATTCCCTCAAGCAAGACTGACTTGACGATGATGTCCAAGACAGACTCCCCAGAACTTCACCTCCTGCCCATCACTGGAAATTGAGGACTTGAATTCCAGGAGAACGCCCTGCCCGCCCAACACGCGTCGACCTATGACAGACAATGCCGGGCCCCCAGCCCTCGTCGGATATTTTGTCCAATCAGCAGCAACCGTCGGGACGAGCCGCCAATGCCCCAAATCGTCCCCCCAAGCACGGCAGCTTCAGCCCCTCTCACCTTCAGTAATTTTTAATTATTTCGAGCGGTTCCGTCCTTGGCTAACAATTTTGTACGCGGCCAAATGTCACCGTGCTTGTATTGTCTTGGCATTTTTTCGCAGCCATGTTCTCCCTCGCAGATTGTCACACAACGAAGACGTTCTCGACTAGGGGCCGTGGGGAAAGTGGCGGTGATCATCTGAGAGCAGAACAAACAAACTGACAGATTTTAGATTGGGGATGCATCAAGCAAGGCGTCGACAACCCAGGTAGATATTTCCCCCTTGATGAATGCGCTGCACCACCAATCCCGCCATGAAGTTCGTAATGCCTCCTATTACATGTACTAAAGTCAGGACTCGTCAATAGTCAGAACCTCTTCCCTCCCCGCTGCCCGGTGTTGCGCCGCTAGAACCATCTCCATCCTCTCGGACTGCATCAACATCAACCTCGACTGATGTTGGATGTCTTGTTCTTGCTGTTTCATCTGCATCTCACCCTGCACTCGCATCAACCTTGTTCTGTGTTGCGTCTCCTGCTCCTGCTCCTTTCGCCCCATCTCGAGGGTGAGCTGCGCTGTTCGCTGCTGGTGTTGTACCTGCTGCTCCTGCTGCCTCCGTCCCATTTCGAGTGCGAGCTGCGCCTTTCGCTGGGTGTCATCGTACTCTTGGTTCGCCAGTCTCCTCTGCGTATCAAGGGCCTGATTTGCCATGACTTTAGCGTGGTTAGCCTGGAGTCCCTGCGTCTGCTCCAAAGCAGATATCTCAGCCCGCTGCAACTGTTTTTGGGTGTACAGCTGTGTCTCCCCCATTTGCTTGGTATGCACGAGTTCGGTCGAATGCTGCCAAATTATCTGGCGCTGCTGAGCTGCGTTGTGCTGTTCGTCGAGTTCAAGTTTCTTTCTACCCTGAGATTCCAGGTGGAAGAGTGACAGCTGGTTTGCCTCTTCATTGAGCCTCATCTGGTTTCTCGATAACATTTCGGCGCGGCGCATCTCCATATCGTTCTTCCAATCCATTTGCGCCTGCTCTTCAACTTCCCGTTGAAGAGTTTCTGGGAGACCTTGATACCCGTGGGGCTGCTGGCCTGTCTTGGCGTAGTATCGGTCCGTAAATTGGGCCGACTTGAGGAGTGCCGTGAGTTCCGTTCTCTTCCGTTCAGACTTGCCGGGGCAGCGGTGTTTGACGTACATCGTTGGGGAGTAATGTAAACCTGTGGCAAGATCGACATATAAGTACTCGTCGTCCCGACGTGGGTTGTGGACAAGCTTTGAGACCCTGAGGAAGGCGCGGAGAATGGGGACGGCTGAGGTCGGATTGTCGATGATGAGATGCAGGACCGTCCTCCCGCCTTCGAATTTCCAACTGGGACCGAGAAGTGGCGTAAGCTTCCCTATCGTATCCTCGACCAGCCTTTCCCAGCTTGGGCCGGACCCATGAGCCGCATGACATAGCTCAGCCAACGCCGGACGGCCCCCCAGAAGGTCACTTGGCCACTGGGTGTCATGACCGTGTGCCTGAAGTAGCGCAATGCCTTCGGCATGGAGTCTGCGTGAGGCGATTTGTAGGCTGCTGTCATTTGATCTCGCCCCTGCCTTGATAAGAATCTCCATGGCGTTGATATCCCCGGCCAATGTCGCCTCATTGAGCGGCGTAAGTCTTTCCGAATTTTCTAGATGGATATCCATCCCAAGGGCGGTCAAGCGGTTCAAGACCTCAAATTGACCACGGCGTGCTGTCCTGCACACTGCTCGAAACATGATGGCGATATCAGCTCCGCGGAGTTCATCTGAGGGTAGAATTCAGTCTCAGCAAACCATTGAAAGCATATGGTTGGTCTTTGCTTACCCGGTCTTGTCCGAGACAGTAGCTCGAGAATGACGTCAGACGACGCCTCACTTTCTTCAAGTGCCCAGGCAATGTCCTTTCCCGGCTGACATCCGATATCAAGTAGGCGGGCCATGAGGGGGCGGGAGTCCGGGAATCGGTTGATGGCCAGTCTCACAAGGGAGTTCTGATGGAGTGGACTGCCGCCGAGCTGGTTGCTTCGCTCAACACAAAAGTCAAAGCTGTTCACAACGGTCTGCAAACTATGCACTGATCCGATAATGCTTTTGATGGCGATGCCGAGATCAAAGGGCTTTGTTGTCAAGAGCTCCAATAATGTCCGCTTAGCTCTGTTGGCGGCTCTCCCAAACAGGAGGCCCTCCTCGGCGGTTGATTCTGCGCCGTGCTGAATCAAAAGACTGATGAACGCGCTTGGTAGGGGCTCTGTTACCGAACTTCTGCGACAAACACTCACAAGGGCAGCATTGCGAGCTGGCAAAGGAATCCCGGCCCGCAGCAGCGAGGTGGCAACAGAAATGTTTTCGGGGTTGTCCAGGGAAGCCTTACCGACCAGGGCGCTCAAAGCATCAACAGCCAAGTGCTGCGTACCTCCGTGACGGATGAGGAGGTCAAGTTCGGGAATGCAGTGATGCTCGGCGGCGTAATGGAACGCTGGAGCTCCGTGTTTCCAGTCGATGTTCCCATGCGCCAACATCAGCTCCAAAAGGGCCGTATCTCGGGACTTAGTGGCGGAAATGAGATGCGTGGATCGTGTGTTGACGCTGACACCGTAGGACAAGAGTATCCTGGCGAGAGGCAAACGGATCTCCCTAGGCCGACCAAGTGCAGTTTCGAAAGCCGCTGTCATGGTGGTTCGGTGTGGTGGAGGAACGCGCTGCATGACTGTACGTAACAGCAGCTCATTATCTCTCTTGACAATCCTGGCTAGCGTTCTGCCATTCTCAAAATCAACAGATGCGTCGTTGTCGAGCAATAAACTGACCAGAAGCAGTCGGTCCTGGGTATTTGGCCCTCGTTCTCCAACCACCCGAAGTAGAGCAGCGGTTTGGCCGATGTGAGAGTTGGATGCACCGAGAATAAGTCTGGCCACGCTGAGCCTGATGGGGTCACGCCGTGAGATGATGGCGATTTCTAGTGCTTTTTCTAGTGAGGATGTGTTGGGTCTCGCTCGGAGCAACTCTTCTAGTCTCACTGGATCCGCCGAAGCTGCCGCGGTGGCAAGGACATGACCGCCACCCGCGTTAATGCTTGCACCGTTTGCTAGAAGCATATCGACTATTTGATCAGCTTTGGGATGCGTGTCGCGAGCTGAGTTGACCATCAGTCGGTCAAGGACATCCTGGTAGCCGTGGCGTTTGGCAGTGCGTGACAAGATGAGCGCCTTCTCGTCCTCGTAGATCCTCGTATTGGCGTACAGGACATGATCCAGTGCGGTCGCAAGTTCTCCGCTCTTCACAGTCGTGCTGTTGCATATCAATTCGAGTGTCTCTATCCCAGGTTGTCTGATCACAATATTGACTGCTTTTCCAGCGGTGGTGGAACGTATCCCGACCGGCAGCAGTGTTCTCAATATTTCCTCGCTGTTGGGATGAGAAAGCGCCTTGAGCACGATAACGTCAATGGCAGCGCCTTCTGCACCCTGTGCCAGCAAAAGCGACAAGGCTCTCAGGAGGTCGTCCACAGCCCGGTGTTTCAGGCTCTCGAAGGCAAGAGCAAGGGCTTCGCTCGCAATCTCACTTGTAGGTCGTGCGAGGCAGAGCTTCTCGACCAGGGGAACATCTCCACGCTGTGCAGCGATGCAAAGAGCGTTTTGGTTTCTATCTTCTTTGTAGCTTGATGTCGCCCCGAGTCGCAACAAGAGGTTAACTAGGTGATAGTGGCTGTCTTGAACCGCTTTCAATAGTAGCCGGCCAAGCGGTGCAGTTGAAGCGCCCTTTTTTGCGAGGGAAGACACAAAGTGCATTTTGCCCCCCTCGGACGCTGTCCTCGGCAGCGTGGCGACTGCAGCGGTGGCAGCATCCGGCGGAATATGGCCCCCAAGAAGCACATCGAAGACGTCCCTGCGCACATTCTTCACCGCCCACCGCAAGGTGTCGGCATCTGGTTTATAAGGGGGCACGCCGGCTTTAATGAGAAGCTGGACATGGCCAAGACGGCCGCCATTGGCGTCACAACGCAGGCGGTCTCGAAGCTCAGGTGTGTCGGCTCTTGAGCCAGCCGAGAACAGGAAAGCCAAGGTTTTGTATCGCGCTGAATCGTTCACCATTTTCGCCGCTAGCTTTGTTGCCTCGAGTGCCTGGCCCTGTAGTTGCCCTCTGTGGGATTGGGTGGCCAGAGAAACGGCCGCGATTGCTTCCAGACGTTCTGCCTTGATTGCGACGAGCAGCAGATCGTAAGCTTCAGATGCCGAAACCCCGATATTAGCGAGGAGCATGGGGAGAGCCGCTCCCATGGCCGCATTCCATGGCGAGGATTGGACTGCTTCCCTGATCACGACCAGAGCAGTTTGGTGGTTTGGCGGTGAATGTGCAGACAGCCACAATCGGAGGAACACTGAGTCCGGGCCAGAAGGCGCCGGTGAAGCTGCTGCCGTGTACAAGGCTTCGTCCGGGGGGAATTGTGACCCATGGCTGACGAGCGCTTTTGCGATGTCATATTTTTTCGTTCGAAGGGCTTTCTCAAGCGCAGCGTCGAGACACTGCTGGGTCATGCCAGATCCGCAAAGGAGGCCAACAGCGGACAGCCCCCCGCACTGCACGGCTTTATCAAGCCACGGACAGGGAACATCCGAGTTGAGGCTGCTCGCTGGCGTCTTTGAGAACAGTCTCTCAATCCCTTTCTTGTCTGGATGCAGGCTGTGTTGCCACAGTTGCTCGGCAGACTCCCCACCTCCCATCGCCAGCAGACCCCTGACAACCTCGACAGACTCCCATGCTTGGCCTTCGAAGACATGTGCCAGACCTCGACCAATTTCGTGGAGAGTGAAGGTCCAGGTATCAGTGTCTGCGAGGGCCTCCTTCTTTCGTTTGCTTCGAAGTAAGCTGCGCTTTTGTCGAGCTGGTTCTTTGTAGGAAGGGGCGGCCGTTCTCAGATCGACCAGAACTTGTTGGGCACGTGCACGGTCGGTGGCAGATGCCGGCGGGTTTTCGTCGGGACGCAACGGGGAAAGAGTCTCACCAGGCCTCGTGTTAACTCCCAAGTGAGATACGGGGTCAACGGTCGACGACATTTTTTCTTTCCAGCAGCATCCAGATTAGATGCGCGAACTTGGAACGGCAGAGTCCTTCTATCTCGACATTGTCTGGGCAAAGACTCGGATGTGACACAACAGCGACGCTCAATCATTATGGGACCTTGGAAATCGCTCAATGGTGTGGGAGCCGCAATGCTCGCTCTCCATGTTCGACAGCAAGGTTGACACGGTGGAGGAGGAGACCAGTCCTGTCTGACCAAAGTGCACTTCCGCCTCACTATCTTTTAGGTACATCCCGGATGCGTTGTGGTGCGGGGTTTTCTGCAGCCACCCGACGGGCAGCGTATCGGAAGCTCTCCCACCACCTCGTTCGAGCATGCTTCATTGAATCGATTTCACCGAGTCTGCCTATGTGGCTGCTTATCAGTCCGCGGCGACTGCCAAACGCAAACTTACCTATCCTTCACGGATGCCAACATTTGTCGGCCATTGGATCCCTCCAGATGTCACCCGGCCCCACCACTGGCAGGCCGCAACATTGCGTGAGCGGGAGCCTTGTGGTCTCGGGCCCGGGAGCCAGCAGGTCCGCTCCTCCCTCCCCGCCGTTTAGCGGCGGGGCTCAGACTCGTCCTCTGTGTCCTCATTGTCGTTCATTCCCGCCCCCGCCACCCGCAGGAAACAAAGTTTACACATTCGCCCCGCGGAACAGACACTTTCAGATGGACCCGATTTCCATATGCCTTGGCGTCTGGGCGGCCATATGCGGCACCATCTCTGCGTTCAAAAGCGGTAAAGACTTCTGGCGACAATGGCGACAGAAACGGAAGATGGGGAAGTTGTTGCAATTTGGGTCTGATCACTGGCAGGCCAGGGCCATCGGCAGCGGTTCCATGAACAACGGCCCCCTCCCAGCAAACAATCCCTGTATGCAATTCTGACGGGCACCACGAACGACTGCTAACAAACTTGACCTCACGATAGCGACGGTGACGCTCCCTCGACCAGTATCTATTGACTTCGGAATGGGCTCCGACACCTTAGAAAGCAACCTGTCAACGTCGCCCGTTCGCGTGCAATCCGAATACACTCGACTATCGAACGCGGCTGGTCCGCTCTTTGCAAAGGGCGACAGTACCGCCTTCCAACACATATCGCAAGCTCTGTCGAGGTTTCGGCAGAAGTTGGTGCAAACCATTCACACATCGATTGCCGCCATGAACATGATCGACTTGAACATCGCCAACCTCATGGCAGAGACGAACACATTCCGAGCCAAGAACATCTCGACCATGACGGATCTCTTTTAGCGTGTCAACGTAGTAAGGCTCATTGCGCGTTCACCCCCTGCCGCTGCCAGTGCCGGCCTGGGCAGTTCGACTTCTAGCTGTTGGTGCCAGGCAGTAGGAGCCAACTTTAGCTGTGCGTATTGTGGAAGGGCCAACAGTGTTGCAGGTTAGAACTATAACCACAGTGCTACCAAGACATAATCACCATGTCCGGCCCCATCGCTTGGCATTTCAAAAACCGGGCCCCAATTATTCATCATGTCGTTGGGCTTCACCCAATGTACTTGGGCAACTCTCCTCTAGAAAAGTTGATACTCCCTTGTTTATCTCAGCTTCTCAACCGGTATCCTTAATCCGCAAAATACACTCCTTCGGCGCCGTCACCAAGCTATCATACGTCTCCCAACTCACATACTCCTCCGATGCATCCTCCAACTCCAGCTCCCAAACCACCAACGCCAGCAAAATCCTCATCTCCAAATACGCCAGTCTCTTCCCCCAACACCCCCTATTCCCAGCACTAAACCCCAAAAACGGCCCTGCAGCAGCATCATACCTCACCTTCCCCCCCTCTGCCTTCACCAACCACCTCCCTGGCTTGAACTCCGTCGGTTCATCCCCATCCCAGTTCTCCTTCTTCGCCGGCGGTTTGTGCGTCCTGCTGGTTTGACTCCTCGTCTCCTCATCCACCGCAACAGAAGGCATGTTCAGCGACGGCCCCGTCAGGTTGAGAAACACCTGCGTGTCAGCAGGGAGATGATTCCCCAGTACCTGCGTGTCACAGCGGGTGGTCACCATGATCGTAACCACCGGTGCTATGAGTCGAAGTACCTCGTCGATGAATGCGTCTAGCACAGGGCTCCGCTCGGCAACCAGCTCCGCTGCAGTGGGGACGCGATTCTCGCTGTATGCGGCGGCGTATTGTACATGTAAATCGGAGTGGATCTTCCGCTGCCGTTCTGGGTAGCTAAGCAAATGTCGGATACACCAGATGTTTGCACCAGCCGTGGTGTCCTGTCCAGCTAGAAGGTAGCTATAGGTATTGTCTCTGATACGGGGGTCGGTAAGATTAGGCTGCTGGCCTTCACGAGCGGCTGCAGCGCGCTCACGTTGAACAATATAATCGAGAGCGAATTGGGGTTCCTGATCCGTGGTGGAGATGCACGAGATGATGTATGACTGGGGGGTGTGCTAAGCTTGGCGGACGGAGGGGCGGCATATGTTGAGTGGGTGGTAGAGGCGTGGCCAGGGGACGTAGAAGGCGTTGGTGAGGGACTAGGCGAGATGGGGAGGGAGGGGATTTTGATGGGTGTTTTAGGGGGTGCGTCTACGAAGAAGTCTGGATGTTGGGTCTCGGAGAGGAAGGCCAGCTGGCGCGCAATGTCGCCGCCTTCGGGGTCGAGGCCTAGGGCTGCGGTGAGGATGGCGTCGAAGGGGAATTCGTGGATATCTGAGGAGACGTCGAAGTAGCGGTCGAAGGCGAGTTGCGCTTTGAGGCGCCAGAGGCGGATGAGGTCGAGGACCACCGCGTGGATGCGTGGGGCGTTGACCTGGGCATAATCAGTACGTAAAATACCTAGCCAGGGAGAAGGAGATGGTCCTACCTTATTCAGAAATGACGGCGTCATGAGGTTCCTTGTGAGATCTCGGCACGGCTTGAACCGCGGATCATAGAGAGCGTTCAAAACAAAGGGGCGGCAAGGCCCGACCGAGGAGGGCGCGCCCCGTTGCGGTGGATTGACCGGAATTGGCTTACATTCCACGGACGGGTGGATCCTCTCTCTGTTGTGCTCACTCCCGTCGGACGGAACCGCGTCTTGTCATTGACGGTCCCGGAGCCAACAAAAAGAGGCTCACTTCTGCTGCTGTTGTTCCGTGTTACCTTCCTACCTACCTTGGTCATGCCGCATCCGCATTGTTTGTAGAAGTTCCCAAGCCCCGAGTTCCCAAGCCCCGAGTTCCCAAGCCCCGGACTTGGACTTTTTCTGACAGTGCGCCAAGCCTCAACCCGACTCAATACTTCCGCTTCAGCTGAAAAGGAACACCGTATTCGGTATGGCATGTTCCTGGAAGCTGTGCCAGTGCGCGCCTGTTGCGCAACATAGATAGCGACAAGAAACGTTGATTGGTCCAAGGGAGGCGGAAGCGCCCCTGGCGGCCCTAATTGTCTTGGCAGATGCGGCCCGAACGGGAGGTGCATGCGGGAACTAACACACCGGCCTGTCAACATACAGTGTGGTCACACCGTTCTGCATTGCAACCCTCAGAGTCAATGACCAAGTGCTGACCATATCCGCCTGAGCCGACACAATGACAGGACCAAAAGAGCATTTTTGTACAAGACAGCTGCTGCTCGATGCCTTCAGTTTTGAGTCCAAGACAACGAGCACCTCTCAGTCTTGTCCTGACATTTCTGTTCAAATCAACAGCTGACTCTCGCTATCACAAG
>Ga0247758_1001563_pt1 | contig 16280 bp, 17 predicted proteins | sample UWRJL156409C4_FD_180950 | JGI IMG/M metagenome (GOLD analysis project Ga0247758, IMG submission 180950) | Plant litter microbial communities from Arlington Agricultural Research Station in Wisconsin, United States - UWRJ-L156-409C-4 | ecosystem: Environmental > Terrestrial > Plant litter >...
CCTTCCTCACCCCGGGATCTCCCCTCCCCTCGCTACCTATGTAGGTACATGAATTACACAGTGATTGCTCCTATTCGTCGCTGAATACCATGGCTCGAACCTCGATGCTTTCCCGTGGCAATGAATCTGGCGGCGCGTCAGCGATCTTGAACGACGCATGAGCACAATCTGTCGTCTGGAGTCAGCTATTTCAAACCAATGCTCAGTACGTAGACAGAAAGAGGGATGAGACTTACAGCCCGCAACTCCTTTCTTGGTATCAAATATCTTCATCACCAAGGCCTCATCGTTCCGCTGCTTGCTCAGGTAATGCCACTTGACGCCTTCTTGCGGAAGCATATAGAGCAATGGGCCACGGTACTTCGGTCTTATACGATCGGCCTCGACTAGGCAAGAGGGCGGAACTGTGGCGGCCTCGGAAACTGCGAGTGGCCAGTCTTCCACCGGGCCAGTGATAGGGCGCCATATGCTGTCACACGAAAACCAAACATTAGACATCATATTATCCCGGGCCCACCAAAACATCGTTGGAAGTGGGAGGGAGCACTCACATGACTGTTCTCACACGGCCCCGGAAAAGCTTTGCAGCTTCGTCAGGGAAGTAGTCCGACACCATGTCGTGGACAGCTCCTGGAGTTTGATCTGAACACACGTGTAAGCGGAGGTGATGACATCCACAAAGGTGAGCAAGACACTTACCGACATGAGGCGACGACGCGGGCTTGAACATCATCTTCCCCATCACAGTCGACGCCGAGGGATCACCACTACTCCGTAAGCGCCAACCAAAAATACGAACCCGATCAACACCGGGAATCACCCTCTTGATCAACGACACACACTCAGGGATGTACTTCTCATTCACCAATCCAGGATCTGAAAATCTCCTCGCAGGCAAGCGTACATCCATCGGAAAATACGCAAATCCATGTCGATCAAGGTTATACGAGTCCACGCTACCACGAATATCGGTGATGGTCTCCTCAGGCCCTGCCTCAAACTCGATGTTGGTGGTTCGCTGGTCGGGAGCGTCTTTGGGGATGTCAATGACGATCTGGAATGGCTTTTCGGTCTTGTATAGGTCATTCCACTTCATGTAGTTGAAGGTTGCGATTTTGTGAGCCTGAGTTCTTTTGTCGGCAGAGGCAGCCATTGGGGCCCGGTTGTAGCGGGGTCAGCGGTAGTTGGCGCCGACTCGGACTGATGACGCGATTACTTTGTCAGCTCTTGCCGTCCTGGAACTTGAAGCTGCTGCAGGGCATTCACGGCTGTATTTCTATAGGATTTAGAGGTGGCATGGCCAGAGAATTGCTTCGAATTTGCAATGCGTGGGTTAGTAGGTGAAGGAGTGCGGGGAGGTGTTCGAGGAATACGCGCACGAGGAGGCAATGCCCGCCAAGCATCGTGGCTGTGTCGCTCTCCGCACGCCTGGAGCCTTGCTTCGCCCCGGAGCTTTATTTCCGGCGTCGGTGTGTTGAGTTAGCTTGCCGATACCAAGTCTCCGCTAGTTCCAAATGTGTATAAGAGAGGTTTTGGCATGTAATTTGGTTCGGGGAACGTTCCACGGAGAAGACAACCGGGAACGGGTCCAGGCTGCACTGGGTGGGGCCGCATGGGCGCACTACGGCCCCACATCTTCGGACCACCGCTTTGGAGTTTACGGAACGAACTCGAGCATCTTATAGAACCACCGTTAATTCGTACCTGCAATATTGCCGAGATGTAGTGAGAGCCCTGAAGGTGGGAGCCGGTGCCGCGCCGCAGACACAAGTAAGGAGGAGGATGGATCCGCGGCTGCAAAGCGTAGAAGTATCCTCGTCAGACAGGACACCTACACGTGAATGTTCTCGTTGAGGATGAAATTGCCCCTTGAGTGTTCTTTTCCTATTTGGTGAGATGTTGAATTGCGTATCCACGATCAACAAAAGCCAGACTGGGAAATTGTCTAACTGTTTATTTGCGCCGGCGGTACCTACATGTTGACATTTCTGCGCAAGCTGCAAATCTAATAGGAATATCCATGGCCCCTTGCAATGATAACCTGCATCATGAATCCTTCGATTGGAATGAAAACGGTGCAATCTCTAGGATGTCCATCTTGGTCCTAGGTATGTGGCGCAACCAGGGGTGTAGGATAACCCCTGATCATGATGCGCTAGCAAAATTGAGATTGTTCTGGCCATTCTGCTCACTCTCAAATCTTAATGATAAGAAGCCCTTTAAGGTATGAGCTACGAAAGCAGTACCCGAGTTCCGCAAGGTTTTGACTGCCAATTACTGCCCCCGCCAAAATCCACGTGGTGCTTCCTTCGTCCCGTCCCCGAAAGTCGCGAGAAGACCAAAGAAGCTGACGAAGGATCATCATCCGCGCAGCTCTACGGCACAGCGTTACAGTCAGAACCAACCGCGTATCCTAATCCCAGTGCCCTGCTGTTGCACGGCCCATGCAAATTTACTTCCTTCCACAATCACACCATCATCCAGAGAAAGTATTAGTATTTTAAATTCTTGCGCACGCAATGCAAGGTCCGACGACCTGATCTCCATGGCTGGGCCGCAACCCAGCCCCTCAAACACCGTGGTCAAAAAGACTCGTCGGAGTCTGTCAATACACTCGCTTAGGCCCCGACGCGGCGCAGGCAATCTATCCATGGTCTCATTGGTTTTAGCGGCCGCGGCAGAGTCCGAGCCGCGTTGCCTTCATTCCCCAACCCAGCCGGATCGCTGAAATAGCGGCCGGGTGTCCCTGCCGATTCGACCGTTCACCCGGGGGGAATCGCCAATTAAGCTTGTTTGCCCAACATGGGCATTGCAACAACGCCACCCGACCGGGTATGACATGCACGGCGGCGATATTACCTGCCGGTAGCCGCTGACATTTGCCATTTTATAAAAAAACCTGACCCCGTCCTTCGGCGATCCGTCTTCGCCTCAAATTTCCCCGTTCCAGTCCCCAACGCAAGACCCCCCCCCCAAACTCGGACAAGATGGTCAAACCCTCCGAAATCGTCAACGCTCTCGCGGGGACATACACCCTTCTAAACAACACAGTGTAAGCCAATTCCTCTTCCCTCCCCCCCCTTCTTCCGCACCCTTTTGTCTAACCCCTCCATCCCCAAGATACAACCTCACCACCTCGACCCAAATCCCCTCCTCCTGGGGCCTCGCCCCCTCGGGCCACCTAACTTACACCCGCTACGGGTACATGTCCGCCGTCATGGCCGCCTCCCAGCCCGAATGGCGACCCACAAACGTGCGCTGGCCCCCCAAGGATTCGGACCCCGCTAGCTCATGGGAGTTAATCGCGCGCCATTCGCTCTCGTACGCGGGGCCGTTCGGTCTCAATGCGTCAGTGGAAAATACCAAGACGGAGGGGCAGTTGCTGCATGGGCCCGTGCAGGTGGCGAGTGTGCCGGTTATGATGGGGGAGGTGCAGGCGAGGAATTACGCGGTGCATACGGTGCCGGTGGTAGGGAGTGGGGGCGGGGGGAAGGGGAAAGGAAAGGGGGAGGAGGATGGGGAGGAGGAGGTGGAGGTTTATTTGAATGTTTGGTTGATTAGTCAGGGATTGAGGAGCGAGATTTGGTGGAGGAGGATTGTGAAGGGGTAGGAAGTAGGTTGTTGATCGCCGTTTGGGCAACTTGGGATGTCACAAACTGGACGTAATACGCTACTTGGCGCTGGAAGGAGGTCAAGAGGCAATTCGGCGCATACATGTCCTTATAAGCTTCCCTGCCACTATACATAATTACCCTCACGCGTTATCTGAGCCCTCTTTCCCACTTTCCTCCATCTGCCCCTCTTTCGTCAGTGGTGAACCCGAGTCTGCCCTCTTACGCTTCGTACCTGCTTGAGCACCCGCAGCCACAACCTCAACCGGAGGTTGTGGAAACCACCTTTCGGGATCAGTACAATGATTTTCGCTCTAGACCTCTCATACTCCTTCTCTCCGTCAGCCTATCTCTCTGTTGCCACTCGCGGACGAGCCGCGTCGACCTTCGACTTAGGTGGCCTTCGCCAGTTCAGGACAAGGCGGCCGGTTCGGGCCCTATCGACAATTGATGAAGTACTGCCTACTAGTTGAATTTCATAGCCGTTCGGGATGACACCATCTGCAAGTGGGCTTGATGGACGAGGTATACGGATGGCGAAAGGAACCTCCGTTCTACTGGGTTTAGTAGCGAGGCTTAGCGATGATTGTAAAAATGAGCAAGGATAGAACTAGGATGTTGAGAGTTTCGGGATTAAGTAAGCGAGGTGCTGTGAAGAAGGCACCGTGCCTTGCTTCAAATTCGCAGCTAGGTTCAGAGAACAGGAATATATAAGTTTATGTGAAAGGATATTCAGTTATTGAAGGAATAAGTGAGGCCATTCTTGAACGGACAGGTAATGGAGAAGTAATCATCTTTGTTCACGACGAAAAGGAAGAAGAACTATTGGGCTGGCTCCGGACGCTAGAGCTGCCCACATCCGCCTTCCAGTCATGCAAGCTTTGTTGTGGTACAGCATGGAGCTAAACATGCACTTTCTTAGCTTTTGCCTGTTTTGCTCCTTCAGCTCACGAATTATGGTCGTCTGATGGGCAACCCTTCAGGGTCTTCAGTGTGCCAATACTTTGCCGTGGCCGCCACGCTACTGCGCTGCCGCACGCAGCCTTGCTAATCACACACGCACACACCCCTCCTTTTACCAAGGGTAGGGCGGAAGGTGCCGCTGATGTGTGGAAGCGTGTGCAGCTCGCACTTGGTTTATTTTCCTGCCTTTCCATTGGCCGCATTGGCGCACTGGCTAAATCGACAGGGGCACTTAGCTGATGCAATTCCCGAGGTCCGGTTGAAGAAAGCCATCAGACTTATTTCAGTTGTATGGGCGCGTGGGGGAAATTCCCGGGATTGTGGCGAGCTGAAATAGGTACGGATTAAGCGTGCTCGCCTATCAGCGCTGCAGAGTATTGAGAGGCGAGGTGTCTTTGGCTGGACATGGTGTGAATGGATCGATGAACGCGACCTAGTGTAGGTAGGGAGTTGGGGCAGCCGCCATTCCCCTTCCCCTTTCCTAAAATGAAAGCCGGCCCCATCGCTGATTCCACCATGGCGGGGGCTGAGGCGAGGGAAGGCGCATCCAGTCGCTTTGCCCACAACTTCTCTTTCCTCTCCTCGCTGCCAAAGAATACCATTACTCGACGCACCCGCACTGCTGCGAGCGATTGCGACCTATGGACCTGACGACCTGCACCATCATCGCGACACCGACACGGAGACCAGACTTGAGCTACCTGACTACCCTTTCCTTCATCTCCCGCGTGCGCGAATCAAGACGGCCACAGACAGATAGGCCCGACGCCCCATCTTGCACGTCGTGTACGCCGGGCCTGGCGACTCGCTGTATGTCGAGTTTAACCCGCAGAATGCCGACAAGAGCCCGCTTTTTGTCATGGACGGCGGCCCCCGGAACTTTGGGAGCTTCGGCTCGTTGGGCGGCCTGCTATTGGACAACAGCACCAGGCCGTACTGGCGCTTCTTCTTCTCAGCAGGCAAGGAAATTTGGTACGACCAGTCGCAACTCGGTATGTTCGCGACCAAGCCGCTCAAGCTGCATGCCCTAGTGAATTCCCATGCGCACGAGGACCACATCGAGGGCATGATCGACATGGTTAAGAACCTCTCGCATCTTTTCTTGACCTGGAGACGGGCTTCATTACACCCGGCTTCGATCAGGCTAAGAAGGGTCAATATATCTCCGTTGTGTGGAAAGGTCTTTGTCAAGACAATGGGCCGAGGCTGAGCTTTCCGCTCAAAGTCGTTGGCATTACGGATCTTGACATGTCGTGGGACCGCACCGACTTCCCCGGTGGGTTGATCGAATACCCGCCAGTCGCAGCGGCCGACGGCAAGCCGACTGTTATCTGCCTGCGCTGGCCGACAGACATACAGAAACAGAATGCGGACATGTGTCTACCGAAACCGCAAGGGGACAAGGCCTACTTCTCAAAGGAGTGGCTTATCAAACAGGCGAACACGATCGGGCCATACGTAGAAGAAAGGGCCAGGGACTGCACGGTTGAGGGGCTGCAGGAGGTTCAGCTCAAGAAGGAGTATCTACATGAGTTTTTGACGGCGACGAACCACATGCTGCTGAAGCCAAGGGAGGCAGTTGTCCTCAATTGAGTGGGGCCTGAGTTCTCGGTTTGGAAGGATGAGGTTACAAAGGTGTAGAGATGCAACGCTGTCGGGCTTGACCTAAGCCAGGAGCAGAAGACAGTAAAATAGCTACCTACAAGCCAAGTAATGCCACAGAGCCTTGATGCCCCTATCCTTCAACTTCAGCTCACGTCGTTTCAAAGTCCGAGTGGTAACGATTCGAAGCTCCAAAGCGAAGATTTTACTCGCGCCCTCCAGCGTCTTGCCGTGAAAGTCACACCTCTTTCTCTACTCACTACAGCACTGAGCTTTTGGTCCAGGCTCCCGGATCTGCCATCGGTGGTGCTAGAAAGAACTTTATCTGACACCCTAGCCACTCCCCATGTCACCGTGGCGGCAATTGGCGCCTCCAACTTGGCCTTTACTGTCCTCCCCGTTGCTTGTATTGACTAATACTCGATATCATCGGCGAGCATAATGCCAATCACAAGGCAAGGTGGTAGGGGATTCCGCAGCGATATCCACAACGGCATCTCTTCATAAACAGCCGGGTCCTGTTTCAGCACTCCCCAGAATTCGCTGTGTTGCTACAACCGGATAGACCGGGTCGTCTTGTCAGCCAGATGCACGCTGTCTCCTGTATGTCTCATGGTGCTGAATACCGCAACTGACTGGTTCTGCTGGCAATTTGTGAGGAAGTGGAATGTAACCAACCGCTACCTGCTCATTATGCGCCGCGCAAACTGACATTTCAGTTCTATTGAGCTTGTATGCTGGTGTCTGGTTGCATGTCGGATCACATCACTTGGCCACCCCACGATCGTGATATTATCCTCGGTCGACGCCACACCTTATGCAACTCACAATGTTCTGTTGGCTGTCTCAGCAATTGCTGTTCTATTTGTCTACGGCTGCCAAGGAAGATTCAGAGGGTGAGAGAGAGTCCTCCGAAGACCTCGAACAAATCGAAAGTGGGGAACCAGTTGTGAACTGGAGAGTAGCTGGCAGCTGAGGTTCACCAGAGACACGAAGCTGGCCTTTTCTGGTGGATGCAGGAGGGACATGAGCCGCCATGAACGGGGGAAGGCAGCATCCACGGCAACATCGGCAAGCACTACCCTCGCGGGCTCTGGGGCTCAGATGCGAGCAACGTCATCTTGGCCCACCTAAATCTGTGCGGCGGCTGCATGAGGAGGCATGCGGTCTCTTGTGGCCAAGCGCGACGCAAAGGGGACGTGGAAGTCTCTGATAGCCGTAGTCTCGGTAGTGCCCAAGGTCACCGAAAAGCAGAAGCAAATATCAGAGCAGATAACGGCAGTCACGACCAAGTCTAATGATGCATTCGAGTGGAGGTGGGTGCTTTATGATTCTGGCTTTCAAGCCAAGACAGGCGTTGGATCTGACGACATTAAAGTCGTGCTAAATATCTGCCATCCATGTCGCCCCTTCGTCTCAAATATACCACACTCCTCCCATCGAATCATAGTCCCAAATCTAAGCCTGAATCCGACGTCGAAGGCCTACTCCCGTTGAAAGAGAGCCCAAAGGTCAACGAAAATGACTTTTACAGGGTATATCCAGTACAGCACTTCTTCCTCTGAGGCTACAGCGCTGTATTACAGCCCTGTAATACCCTGAAGTTTAACACATCTAGTAGTAACTATAGAAGTAAACTAATACTATGCAGATCTGTGCTCCATTTAGGCTAGCGGCTAGGTCCAGATCTTATACCGGAGGAAACCCACTAGGTGTGTTACTAGTTATATATCGTTAAACTTCAGGGACCCACAGGGCTGTAGTACAGCGGCTGTAGCTTAGAGAAAGAAGTGCGTACTGGTCTAAGCCGTACTACAGTGCCTACGGCACTGTAGGAAGCAAACAAAGGCCTGAATTACAGGGCAGTGCCATTGTCAATAAAGATATCACAACGAATATTAACGCTGGAAACAAGAGGATCCGGAAGGCAGTGCCTTACACAATGACTGGAGTGGAATGAAGTTGCTTGCTTAACTAGAATTAGATATAAGAGAGGAGAGGGCCTGTTATAGGCTGTGGGAGACTCTGCAAGAATTCTAAAGCCTTCTGTAAAGTGGAACTAACTAATACAATAATGGAATAGTACTATTCTGAACCATTTTACGTAATTCTGTTAACGTAGTGGCTGGCATGGCTACTGTAATGTTCTAGTTAATTCAAAGGGTTCCACCCCCCTAAATTCCAAAAGGTTCAGAGTGATTCAAGGGCCCCAAGGGGCCCTAAAGTGGGTTAGAATCCTCTAAAACCTTCTAAGGTTCCAAAACATTCAGCTAGTAGTTTCAGAGTACGCAACCACACTATAAGGTAACCAGTGCAGGGTACTCAATGGCTAGAAATTAACATATATAAGTAGGGTTAAAGAAAGGTACATAGGTATCACAGTATAAATGTGACCTTTTAAGTATTATAGTACATTTATAGTTTTACAGAGGATGTAACAACTGGTAAGGGAGCCAGCCCTTAAGGTATACCCGGAGGGCTGGTGCGTGGGGCGCCAGGGTAAGGCACAGGCTAAGCTTATAACAATAAACAGGCCTGCATATTACACTCTATGTCACCAAAGCGCTTAAGAGAATGTTATAATTAAATAGTAGCCCTCTTAAAAGAATAAATGTCTTTACGTTCCTCATCTATATAACAGTTAAGTGTCTTTTTCTTATTTCCTTTATCACAACACTAAGCTTACCTTAAGTTCAAATTAAACCTACTCCCTAACTGATTCTATCTTACTAATATTATTTTACCGTAACAGAATTAAAAGTAATACAAATACACAAAGACTACTAGTTTCAAAAATAAGATAACGTGTTTAATAAGCAAACGGATAATATAAGCAAGCGGATAATTTTCCACCACCCCACCACAACTACCTTTAATTACATAACCACAACATTAGGAAATAACAATAACTAAATCAGAAACAGATAAATCAGACAATTCTACAGCCTCCTTACAAGTGCACGTATTATAACCAGGCTTACCGCACACGCCATAACATTAAATCTTTACACGAGAGCCCCTTACACCACTACCACTTTATCGTGTTTCCTATATTAACTGCTCACCCACAGCCTTCTAATCCAGCAAATCCTATACATCCTGTACAGTAAGTGACCCTCTAAACCGTACACGCGTTTTTCTAACCCTCCATCGTTTACTAAGCCCCTTATTAGCCTTTTGTAATACAGAGACCTCCGTACAGAGAAGAGCCACCTTATGCATCACAGCCATTATACCTTTAGCTAATCGATCCACAGCCGTTAGCATTAAGGTTAGTAAGCTACCTTAATAGTTGGAAATTCGATTTTTAATAAACACTGACTGTAAGGTGGCCTCTTAAGGGTTATATGGCGTTTGGGAGACCCAAGGTAATAATGTGGCCTGGCTTAAGGTTAGTGGTGTTAGGGTTTGAATACGTATATTTAACTTTAATATTACTCTGTCTGGGTCGTACGGCACAAGGCCGGCTCCAGTAAAGCCCCCCTAGATATTTTTTTCCGTAATCAAAGCAAAAAACGCTTCTTTAAACAAATAGAGAAATTCCAGCTTACTAATATATATAATGCTTATCTGCATTAACTACTTAATCTGATAGCCGTACGTCTTTTTTAACGGCCCAAAATAACTAATATCTAAAGGCTAAAGTATATGTAAGGTGTATACAGGTATATAAAGCGTAATAATATTATATACCTAGTAATAAGCCTTAAATTTATTAAAGTGGTGGCTTTTATAGCCATCAAGGATTAAAAGCCGATATTTACCCTTTATACGAGATAATATATGTAAATCGAAATACTAAATCTAATCCATACCTTTCTCATTCGTAATCCAGCCATTATCGGTTATTATAATACGCCAGGTAACCAGGAGGTTATATTCTTAATACCAGTTAGTAAGGTGGTATTATGTAACTAAGATAATAAACAGTGGAATAGCCCAGCCTTAAGAATTCACCCCTTAAATAACTGTAACCCACTCTTGATTACCAGGCTAGGCCTGTTTAGCCCTACCACGGCTATTTAAGGTAATAATTACCATAATGGAAGTGATAATACCTATTATAAAGCCAGTCTTGTCGAAATTATATATATCTTCATTAAAGATACCGTATTTAACCTTCATGTTATACATAAGGGTAAACCACTCGCTAATAATCTTTAGATCTTCACATTTAACCCTCTAATAGTCGTATTTACACAATAAACGCGTTTGGAGCTCTGGCTGGCGTTTAACAAAGTTATAAGCCCAGCGTTTGCCAACAGGGGGCGCGTCGCGTTCACGTAACAATCAGTTAGCCATATCTTCCACGTAACAAAACCAAGGGTGGAATACGCATACACATAACTTAACTATATACTAAACAATCGTATTTTCCTCTAAATCCGTAAACTTTCGCGAATTAGCTGGAATATCGCGTCGTGCAGGCCGACCAGCGCGTCGGTTATAAAGTGTGGTATATGAAACAGTATAGATTTCCGCTACTTTGGAAATAGGAAGTTTTGGGTCTTTTTCAAGAGCTTTAAGGGCTAGGATTAATTACACTTCGTTTGAACGCAATGCCATGTTGTGTGGTGGAGGAAAACGTTACGAAAGGTAAGGAGGTGTGACGCGTGGAAAATTATCCGCTCGCTTATATTATCCGTTCGCTTATCAAACACGTTACATTTTAGCCACTTTTATATATGGGACCAGTTCTGGGCCCCCTCGGCTAGAGTTGAAGCGATTCGCAGGTTGCGGCGCAGCCTGCCGAAAATGGTACATAGGGTGAGCAAAGGTGAGCCTGCCTAAGCAAATCCTGAGCAGCGACTGAGCCGAACCTGAGCCAGGGTGAGAAACGTCACGTGCGTGAGATACGAAAAAGGAAATTTCATATGCCCAGATTCGTCGCACATAATAACAGTTAGACACAGGAGCCCCTTCTTCTGGTTAGATATACGTCCTGGTACGTCTAGTGCAGGAGCGGCATCCCGTTACTTAGCACCACCTGGTACTGGGCCTTGGAGACGCCCTTGCGGTAGATAAGGATGTTTTATGAGACGAATCTAGGCACACGAAATTTCCATTTTCGTCGCTCGCCCAGGTGGCATTGCTCACCCTGGCAAATACAGGGATACAGATACCGCCACTCACTCGGCAAAAATCCTCTCCCGGAACTGGGATCTCACCCAGCACCTCGATCAGCAACTTACTCTCGTCGCAGACATGATCCTCCTCTCCTCCCCGTTGTTCTCCTGCATCCTAGACTTGCATGCTATGCAGTAGCCTCCCAATTCCAACGGCTTCTGGGCGCGCAAGTATGCCCATCAACAGCCTTTGCTCCTCTTCCATGACTCCCGGTCCAGCCATAGTAATAACAGCCAGAACGACGGCAATGGGCAGGGTCGCCAAATGCGCGCGGAACGTCCCCACAGCCGGATGAAAGAAGATGGAGATAACCGAGAGAATATCGCGGCAGTGCGTCTTGGGGTTGGTGCGAGCCGGCATCACTACGTAGGGCTCCACAACAGCAGCTAGGGTAGTATAGACGATAAGGCATGCAGTTGAGTACAATGTCGCAGTATGGGTGGCTGCTAGAGCCTCAGCCGAAACGAAGTCGGTACTCGCGGCAACGGCTTGTTCGCCCAACCCCGCAAGTGTTGGCATGGATGATGCTTGCCACGTCACGAGTGCCCTGTCGAGGAGCCAGCACTTTTCAACCAAGACCGCTCGCCTCCAGTCCTTATCGTCTAGATTAAAGCATACGTTGAGAGCGTCGAGTTCTTCTAATAGTTCGGTCGTATCAGCGAGGATGTCGAGGAGTGTGTCTTTTATCGTCTTCGGATGCCATTTCCAAGGCAATGTCTTCCATTCCATGTCGGCTAAAAAGGACCTCTTTCTTGTTTTAAGAGCGACAGATATCTGATGTAGTCTCCCATCGGCGAACAGTCGGTGTGAACGACCAAATTGATAGCGGCTTGGCCCTCCTAAGCGTACAAGTGAAATTTCGCCGTGAGAGTGCGTTAGCCAGCTCTTTGCCTGCGCATCTCTCTCTTTTCTGTTTATGCCGTGTACTGCCTGATTATAACGGGGTGGTTAGTGCTTAGGTCCCTAGGTATCGAAGGTCCACACACCTCGTAGAGACTGAACATCTTCGCCGCACAGAGGAGGGCATCACTCCTCGCGCGCGAGGGGACCTGCAAGGCGACGGCCATCTCCTGTAAGCCACTGATATAAGCGCTCAGGCCTTGTTCGGCCATCCAGACTAAGCCGTCTCGTCGCGCAACCGTTGTCAGACACAGTGCCAACACCGACTTCTTCAGCAAGGTATCGGTTGGGATTAGTTCCCGCACCGCAGTCGTCCAACCGCCGAGGATGTGGCGAGTCTCGGCAGAGCAGCAAAAGTCGCGGCTATTGGGTAAGTAGGTCTCCCAGTGCAGGCCAAGGAGCTTCTCCTCGTAGGCGGACCGCGTCAGCCCATGCGAGAGCACGATGTCGGTCGTGTGGCTAACGGTTAACGGGTCCTCCTCGGGTGGCACCCAATTGATAAAGGTGCGCGGGCGCGCGTAACCTTCGCATACGAGCCCACCCTTGCGGCATTGCCCACAGACGGGTCGTTGGAGATCACACTACTAGCACAGAGGGGTTACGGTCAAGTTAGCGACGCCCCAAGTCACTGCTGCAGCGGCTACCGCCATTGCTATTGCTTTGGGAAGCATTTCGCGCGTGCTGCAGCGGGTAATGGCCACTCACGCCTTTCCTTCGTTTCTTGCATGTTGTGCATGCCTTGGATCTGCCGGGAACGCCAACCATGGCTGCGTTACGGTGCTTATTTGAGGGTTGGGATTGCCATACTCCAGAAATGACAGATAGGATACCTGGTGACGAACGGGAATAGTGCCTTTAGTATATGGCGACACTGTTGGAAGCCTGAGAGAGGATAGTTGGAGGCGGGAGGGGGAGGAGGCAGGCGCGGAAGTTAGCGTTATTATTTTCCCCTCCGTGCCTATTATGGAAGATTCTACAATCTACCGAGGTCAGGCAGGCAAGTACTTTGCAGTTTCCCGGTCAGGATCAAAAGCCCTGGGCTTTGGGGTGGGATCGGGGATGGAACCGCTTCGCTGACCGCATGACGACCCCCCCAATTTGGCGGTTCGATTGGATCTGGGGTGCGTGAGATGTGGCCGAAAGAGGACGCATTCCACGCGCGGCCCGAAACTATGATGTTTGCAGTCCACTTTGCCGCAGGCTCACATGCGCTTCTGCCCCTCAGCCCCCACGGCAGTTTAATCCTTTTCGACTCGGGTTTTAGTCATCATCTAAAAATGTTTGCCAGCCCATATCACGGTACAAGCCCACAACAGATATAAAGTATAGGCATCATGCACCCACTCATGGAAACTCTGATCAAGTGGCAGCCTGCAAAAACCCGCCCCATCAGTCCTAGTCGTCCGAGCCCTTCCTCAGCACAACTTTCATCAACCTAGATTCCAGATATAAACCACAACAGCAGCAGCACATACATGCCAGAATGCTGCTCGCCAAAGGACCCCTCGCGCAGGTTTATCTACTGGCGAGCGGTCTCGTGCTCGTGGCTTCGGCCTTGGTGGGCCGTGGTCCTGGCTTCCCAAGAATCGACCCAGGAAGTGATACGCCTGCGGACCCGGCAACAACGGGCTACTTCTTGAACCACTTCTCGCTCAACGTCCAGAATCTGACGCACAGCACTGCGTGGTACAACCAAGTCCTCGGCCTCCGTCTCATCTTCATTTTCAGGGCTACAGAAAAGTTCTCGATCGCCTACATGGCACACAGCCACGGTGGGAGGAACGGGACCGGATACCAAACCGTGCGCGAGATCAACCGCCAGAAGAATAACATGGAGGGTCTCTTGGAACTCGTCCACTACTCTGACCCAACAGAGCCGCTCGTGCCTTCCACAGTCCACGCCAACACCTTTGGTCATTTCGGCGTCATCGTGCCCGACATACCCGCCGCGCAGGCGAGGTTCGAGAAGCTTGGTGTGAACTTTATCAAGAAGGCCGGCGAAGCGGCAAAGCTGGAGGGGCCGATTGCAGAATCATACGGGCTCGGGGGCGTCTATGAAAGAGATCCCAAGGAGGCAGAGGAGCTCTACCAGGCTGTGTTGGCTCCGGGTTTGATGGACTTTGCGCTAGTAACGGACCCGGATGGTAATTTAATTGAGGTCCAGTCCCTGTATACACCGCAGTTAGAGTTTTAGGGGGCGTCTGCAGTATCAGGGAGTGGATATTGCTACGTGGAACTGGTTTAATGAATCAGACCAAGAAGAAGCTTGGGAAATTCTAGGTCTCTCTAGGCACCAGCTTACAAATAATTACCATCAACGAATGAGGGACACTCACTGCTTTCTTCGCGAGGCCCTTCTCTCTCCAGAGCGGTTCCTTTTCAAGCAGAAGAATGTTTTTACATATTGCTGTTGACTAGCCGAACGCAGAGGGAGAAAATGAACACCAGAAACGTCATAGACCAGATCCCACATTTATACAATATCATTGTATTCGGACCCTTTGGAGGTCGACTTTGGCGAGTGTATCAAATTGACGCTTGGTTTGGGTTGTGTACTGTAAAGATAGGTGGGCAAGAGCACTTTTGCACCAAAGCCAGGGTGGTTGTGTGCCGAGGGATAAGTCAAGGCGGACACTCCTCTTCCTTGCCATCATTGGCGCACCTCGAATCGACTCATTTGTGTTTTGCGAAAAAGAAGAAAAAGCAAGCCCACTGTCGGCAACGGTTGTAAAAATGAATCCAGCCTGTCCTGTCCAGTTCAGTGATCGATCCTTCCAGCGTGGTGGCTTGATATCAACGTTCTCACTGGCCAAGTCCAAGCCCTACACAACTGCTACCCCCAACAACACCATCACGCCACTTTAAGACTAGCGTCGTGTGGATTTCAGACAGAGATGCCCGCATTTTAAACCTCAGACATCAATGCAATCAGCGACTTAAATTTTGGGGCAAGTGGTCCCCAATCTCTCCAATCTCACGTTTCCTTCCCGGGGCAAGATTCCAAGTCTTCAGGAGCACCATTATTCACTATCTACGTCCTCGTCGTTCCCCTAGACCTTCCCCCCTCCCCTAATCCGAAATTCCCTTCCGCGCATCCCAGGCTTGCAACCCGAACGACATGACACCGGGGCCAAACAAGCAGAAGGGGAAGGGGAAGGGGAAGGAGAAAGAGAGAGAAAGAACAAGGTTACCAAAACCAACACCCGACAATATGTGGGGCTTCGACGGTGGCGCCTTTTATTCTCCGCCTAGCGGGTGGGCCAGCGGTGCAGGATCAAGTCACGGTAGCGACTGGAATGAAAGTGTGCCACACTTACCTTATTACCGCCCCGACTTCGGGTTATCGGGTCATTTTCAATCACCGACAGACGACAGCCTCGGGTTGCCTGAGGCCATCAAAGCCATAGGAAATTACGAGGCAAATTACGCTGGCATCAATGCAATCAAAGAAGACAGCGCGGACTCCACGCCGTGGGCCACAGCGTCATATCCACCTGTGATGGTGTCGTATGACAGCGAAGATGTAGTTAAAGAGTTGGAGAACTACTATGGGAACCCAGCGGCGGTTTCAGCTAGCTGCTATGATCCTTACGAACCTGAATACAAGCGTGATCTGGACCCGAGTCTCTCTCGTTCTGACCGAGGCAATGAACGTCAAAAAGATTATCCTTTAGAGGCAGGTATAGTCCACGGGTTCTTCGTCAGATCGAAATTTTTGGTTCGTTTTTCCGACTAAAGAGCGTAGAAGAATATCCTTGACCAGAAACTGCATGAACCATGGGGGGAAGTGTTAGTAAGGCCGGTGAGGGAGGATAGGAGGACGGAGAGGAGACCGAGGGGTCGCCGAAAGATTACTTTCGCCCCAGGACACACTACGCAGACAAAATCGGCTCATTCACATCAGGAGGTCTCTACAAGCCCTCAGCAAGTTGTTAAATTCTACGCAGTCAACCAAGAACACAGTAATTACCGTCATCAAGTCTTGTTGTATTCAGGGAGCCGTCCTCTCAGCCAAGCGAAGCTCTGGTGCTCGGCCGCGCTGCGGTTCCGTGGCGCCAAGGCGCGATTACGTAATTT
>Ga0247758_1001567_pt1 | contig 16230 bp, 6 predicted proteins | sample UWRJL156409C4_FD_180950 | JGI IMG/M metagenome (GOLD analysis project Ga0247758, IMG submission 180950) | Plant litter microbial communities from Arlington Agricultural Research Station in Wisconsin, United States - UWRJ-L156-409C-4 | ecosystem: Environmental > Terrestrial > Plant litter >...
CGGCCGTGATCTTGAAGCCAACCCTCCTCGGCGGGGTCTCCAGTTGCGTTGCGTGGGCTCACGCCGCGCACGCCGTGGGCGCCGAGGTGATCCTCTCCCACGCATTCGAAGGCTCGCTCGGTCTCGGCCTCAGCGCCGCACTCGCGTTGAGCATCGGCTCGGAGACGAAGGCGCACGGGCTCGATCTCGAAGGCGCCCGCCTCGATCACCTGAGCCTGCCCTTCTTTTCTGGCAACGTGCTCCAACCCTGGACCGAACCTGGGTTTGGCCTTTCGGAGCAACCATGAGTCTGTCGGTCTGCGCCGCGGCCCGCGAGGTGCCGGAGGGCGAAGCCCTGGTCTGCGACGGCGAGCGACTAACCTTCGCCGCATTGGCTCAGCGCGTGCAGGCGCGTCGTGTCCAGTTCACGGCGCTCGGTGTGCAGACACTCGGCGCGCGCCCCGTGGCCCTGGTCGTCGACGGCAGCACCGCGATGTTCGAATGCATATACTTGTGCTTCGAGCTCGGTCTGCCCCTCTTGCCGCTGCATCCACGATTGACGGCCCCCGAGCGCGAGTACTTGATCGGCGCCAGCTCGGCCCAGTGCACAATCGACCCCGCCCTACTCGAGTCAATCGGCGAAACGCCGGCAACCGTCGCTGATTTCCCGCCCGTACCCGACGAGCGCGCGCTGGCACTCGTGCCGAGTTCCGGCTCCACGGGCCGGCCCAAGTTGGTCGAACTGAGTCGCCGCGCATTCTTCGCCCTTTGTCGCGCGGACGCCGAACGCGTGGCGCCGCGGGTCGACGATCGCGCGCTACTGTGCTTGCCCTTGTCGCACGTGGGCGGGCTCTCGGTGGTCACACGCGCGCTGTCGGCGCGGCGCTGCTGCGTCGCGTTTCGTGCCAGAAGCGGCGGTTTGCTCGCTTCCATGGCGGAGCTCGCGCAGTGCTTGGTCGCGGAGCGGATCACGCTGCTATCGTTGGTTCCGCCCGTGCTGGCCCGACTCGTGCGCGATGCGCCCGAGATCGCTTCGCAAGCGCCGTTGCGGGCGATCTTGCTCGGCGGGCAAGCTTGTTCGGCGGAGTTGTTCGCGGCCGCGCGCGCGCGCGCCTTGCCTGTGCTCACCAGCTATGGGCTGACCGAAGCTTGCTCACAAGTCAGCACGCTCGCGCTTCCGCTCCCTGAAGCCCCACCTTTGAAGCAGGGTGTCGTCGGTGTGGGCTTTCCTCTGCCTGGAGTCGAGGTGCGCATCGTGCGCGGCTCGATCGAGGTCCGCGGCCCCACGCTGTTCAGCGGTTACCTCGGCCAAGGCGCGGCCCCCCTCGACGACGATGGATTTTTCAAGACCGGTGACCGCGGTGAGTTCGACCCGGAGCGCGGGCTGTTCGTGTTTGGCCGCGAAAGCGAGCTGATCATCAGCGGAGGCGAGAACGTCGATCCGAGTGAGGTAGAGCACGCCTTGTTGGCTTGCACCGGTGTCGAAGCGGCCATGGTGTTCGGCGTCCCGGATCCGGAATTCGGCGAGCAGGTCGCTGCCGCGCTCGAATGTCGCCCGGGGATCTTCGATGAACAGGCGTTGTTCGCGTCGCTCGATCAGCGGCTGGCATCGTTCAAGCAGCCACGCGCGCTCTGCTGCTTGGAAGCGTTGCCACGGCTCGCCTCGGGCAAGCTGGACCGCCCGCAGATCCGCGCTCGAGCGACCCCTGAACTTCGGCCCGCGCAGCGAGCGCCACGCTTCGCCAAGCGCTGAAAATCGGCTATCCTAGCGGTCCCATGACGCTCGCTCGGTTCCGTTTCAGTGTCGTGCTCCTGCTCGCGCCGCTCGCCGGCTGCGAGACTCGAGCTCGCCAAGTCAGTCCTCCGGCGAGCACGGCGCACGCGCAACCAGCGGCAGCACCCGCCGACGACAGCAAACCTGCGGAAGGCGAACCGCCAGCCGCCAAGCCCAAAACATTTGGCGCGCCAATCAACGGCGGCGCCGAGCGGCCATTGGCCGACGTACTGGCGAGTCCCGAGCGCTTTCGCGATCAAACTCTGATCATCGAGGGCCACGTACGCAGCGCCTGCACGCGCCGCGGCTGCTGGATGGAGCTTGCAGAAACCGGCGATCCCAAGATGCCGGGCTGCCGCGTCACGTTCAAGGACTACGGCTTCTTCGTGCCCACGGATTCCGCCGGCGCGCGCGCCAAAGTGCAAGGCGTGCTCGGGGTGAACACCCTGCCCGCCGAGCGGGTCGCGCACCTCGAGAGCGAGGGGGGCAATTTCCCGCGCAAGAACGCCGACGGCAGCGTCAACGAGCTGCGTCTGGTGGCGACTGGCGTCGAACTTTGGCGTCTATAGGCCGACCGGCCGACGCGCGACCGAGTGAGTCTTTTCTGCGTTTCGGCGAAGTTGTGATACGCCGGTGGGTAATGCGTTTCCTGACTCGTCTCTTGGGCGCGGCTTTGCTGCTGCTCGCGCTGCCCGCTCGTCCCGCCGGAGCCAGCGAAACGCACGTGGTCGCCTCTGGACAGACACTGGGCCGGATCGCCGATCGCTACAACGTGACCATCGCGGCGCTGTGTGAGGCCAACGGCCTGCAGCGTCGTGCACCGCTGAAGATCGGCTTCAAGCTCCGCATCCCTGAGGGGAAGGACGCGGTCGTCGGTGAGGATGCGACCGATCCGAGCGAGAGCGCCACGCCGAGTTCCAAGAGCGGTGACGACTCCAAGGGCGAGATCGACAAGAGCGACACCGTACTGTCCGGCGGTATGCACGTCGTCACCCGCCCGGGTGCTGCGCCTGCCTACTACTTCGAGCCCACTGGTCCGGGGCGCCACAGCATGCGCCCGATCTTGGTCTACCTGCATGCACGCGGAGGGCATCCGGAACGGGACTGCCAGCGCTGGGCACCGGTTGCGCGTCGACTCGGCTGGCTCGTCTGCCCGACCGGTCCTGCCGCCTATGGTGATGGGCGGGCTTGGGACAACAACTGGCCGTCCGCGCACACCGCAACCATGTCGGCCATTCAAGTGCTTCGAAAGAAGTATGGCCGCCGCGTGCAACTCTACGGCAACACCTTGATTGGCTTCAGCGAGGGCGCCTACGCAGCCATGAACGTCGGCGTGCGCGAACCCCACGTCTTCAATCGCTGGCTGATTTTGGCTGCCACCGACCACTACTGGGGCGGCCCAGGCCTCGAAGCGCTACAGACCGCAAAAGAGCGTGTGCGCCGAGTGTTCTTGATCACCGGTGAGCACGACGGCGTGATCGACGGCACCCACCAAGTGGAAGACTGGCTAGCGCGAGCAGGCGTCGATACACGTGTGGTCACGCCGGGCGACATGGGCCACGAGCTAGCGCTCGATCGCAAGCCCGAGCTTTATCACCAAGCCCTGGCTTGGCTCGACCGCGGCGACAAGAAGAACAAAAAGAACAAGAACGGCGCCGAACGCGGCGAACGCATCGCCCGCAAGTAAAGGTTCTCAGTTCGGGCGCAGCGCAGCGCGCTCCGTCCGGTGCGCGCGCAGCGCCGCACGCTTCTCCCTCTCTCCGGTGCGCGCGCAGCGCCGCACGCTCGCGCCGGGCGCGCGGAAGGCAGCTCAGCCGACTGCCCGGAACTTAAACGACCGTGAAGTCTTGGATGACCAGATCACGATCAGCGAACGAGATGGAGGCCTACGAGAGCTGACCGACCAGGCGCATACTTTCCACGGGCTTCAGCGCGAGCGGCCCAGCGCCCCCGTCCGAGCCTACACAAACGAGAGTCTCCAACCGCGCGCCGCAGGCGCCGCGCGTCAGTCTCAGTGCCAGGCGGCGGCCTGTTGGATCGGCTTCCCAGTCCGGTCATGATCCGCAATCAGCGTGCGCGCCAAGACATCGCAATCCACACACGCGGGGAAGCGCGATTGGTGCTCGCAGATCAACTGCTTGGCCGTCGGCGGATCGGCGGTGAATTCTTCCGGATCGAGGTGCCGACCGCAGGCGATGCAGTGAATGTGCGCCTGTTGCTGGCCGCTCGGACCGGGCGACAGATCTTTGCGTTCGCGTTTGGTGAGGCGTTTCTTGCGCTGCATCTTGGCGGCACTTAACTCAAACTGGGGACTCTCGGTCAAGCGCGTTCTGTCGACAGCTCGGCAAGTAGCTGTCGGGCCGCAGTGTGCTCTGCGTTCTCGGCCAGAGCCTTGGCGAGTAGGAGCTTGGCTTTGCGTGGATCGTTCGACTTTCGAGCGAGAACCGCCAAGTAGTAATTGGCATCCGCCTTGGCATCGACGGGGGCGCCGTCGGTGCTGCCCGGCGCCGCCGGTTTCATGATTGAAACTGCGCGGAATGCCTTTTGCGCGATGTCGTCTTCGTCGATTTCGACGGCCAGCTGCCCGAGCCGCATCGCAAGTTCGCCGTTCTTGGGATCGAGCTCGAAGGCTTTGGCCAGCGCCGCCATGGCATCGGTGAGGTAGCCCTCGTCCAGGTGGATCTGGGCCATCGTCGAAAAGATGCCGCCCAGGGCTTTGGTGCGACGACCCTTGTTGGCTTCGGCGATCGAGTTCAGTAGTGCCAGCGCCTCTTCGGCGCGTTGCGCTCCGGCATAGGCACGCGCCAAGAGCACGACCACCTCGACGCTGTCCGGGTTGTCTTGGCGCGCCGATTCGAGCACCTCTACGGCCGCAACCGGATCGCCCGAGGGCGCCAAGAGCAGCGCGCCAACCCGTAGCAAGCCGGCCATGCGCAGCGCGGGGTCCGGTTCGTTGCTCGCATCCTCCAGCAACAGATCAGCGAGCTCACGGCGCGCGCCAAGCGTGTCGTACACGACGGCTAGGCGCTGACGGAGCTCGGGGTGCAAGTGATTCTCGCCCAAGGCGCGCTCGAGCGCGGGGCGACAATCCGCGAGCCGGCCTGCGAGTTCGCAGGCTTCGCTGTAGCGCAGCGCCGTCTCGATCAGTGAATCGCCCTGCTCGACGTCGACCAAGCGAGAGAGCGTGTCAATCGCGCCTTCCAAATTGCCGGTGCGCGCCTCGAGCGAAGCCAAGCGCCGCAGCGCGCTCAGATCATCGGGATTTGCACGCACGAACTCGGCCAAGCGCGCCCGCGCGCCCGACAGATCTCCCGAGTCTTCGAAGACCGCGACCAAGCGCAGCGTGAGCCGCGCTTCTTCGCCCGCCTCCGCGCGCACGATCGCTCGCTCGATGGCCTCGATCAGCTCCGGCGCCACGTTTCGATCTGCCGCGTACGCCTGCTCGAAGGCGACCACCGCTTCGTCGTCTCGGCCGAGCTCGCCGAGCACCGTGGCTCGCTTGCGCTGCAACTCCACGCTGCTCGGATCGGTACGCAGCAGATCATCGATCACGCCCAGCGCCGCTTCCGGATTTTGCGCCGCACGATGGGCCTCCATCAGCCGTTCGAGCAGCTCTCGTTCGTTGGGTCGATCGCGCAGGGCTCGGCTCAGTAGCTCGGCGACGCGAGCAAAATCCAGCCGATCCGAGAAGCGCACCACCAACAGATCGCGTAGCGCAGAGTCGCGCGGGTTGGCCTCGAAGCCCATCGCCAAAGCTCGCTCGGCGCCTTCCGGATCGCCCAATTCTTCGCGCATCGCCGATAGCTTGCGCGCCAGCGCCGCCGCCGTTTCGCCCTGAGTCGTGCGAAGCAGCCCTTCGAGGGCATCGGAGATGGCGACCGCGTCGCCCGTCGCCTCGGCCAGACGCAGCACGCTCTGTAGCAATTCCTGCTGGTTGGGGTCCCATTCTAGAGCCGCGCGGCACACGTCCAACGCTTCCGCGAGCCGCCCTTCACGCTCCAGGTTGCCCACTAAACGCAAGGAGAGCTGCACGATCGTCGAGACATCGCGGAGATCTTTGGCTTGGTCGATTTGGCTGACCAAAAGCGCCGACAGCTCGCCGCTACGGCCTTCGCGTTCCAGGAGCTCGGAAAGCACGCGCGCGGCGTCACGCTGCGAGGGATCATCGGTGATGATGTCCTGCAGCAGCGTGATCACCTCGCCCGCGCGCGCCGGCTGGCCAAGCAGCGCGTTGACCTGTTCGATGCGCAACGCGGAGCGCTCGGCGGCATCCTCCACCACCGGCGTGATGCGCGAAACGAGCTGCACGAGCCGCTCCGAGTCGCCGAGCTTTCTAACCAAGTCGAGCATCGGCTCCCAGATCGAGCGGTCAGCGGGATCCGGCGCAAGCAACAAGTCGTACAAGTCCGCCGCGCGCCGCCAGAGTTCGGGGGATTGCGCAAAACGCCCGGCGACGGACAGCCGTACACTGCGCGCCTCATCCGGGGGCAAGTGTGCCGCCGCTTGCGCTCGATACTCCAGCGCTTCGATCTCGCGCCCCGAAGCCTCCACGAGCTTCGCCAGCTCGAGGCGTACCCAGGCGGCATCGGCCGGCGCCTCGGCGCTGGTATCCAGCGCGAGACCGGCTTTGAGCAAGCGTTCGCTGAGTTCGGCGTCGCCCAGCCGCACGGCCACCGCCACGCCCTCACGGACGCGCGTCAGGGTCGCGTCCGGCGCCGCGATCTGACCTGCCAAGGCATTGGCCAACGCGCGATCGTCGCCCGTGGCGCGCGCGATACGCTCCAGCAAGGCCGCCACCCGCGCCGGATCGAGGCTGCCCGAGGGTGCGGCGAGCAAAAGTCGAGCGCGTTCGAAGTCCGGCGCGATGTCGAGGGCGCGCTCCAAGAGTTCCAAGCCCTGATCGCCGTCTTTCGCGTCGGACAAGCGCACCTGCGCCAAGCGATAGAACAAGTCGCCATCGGCCGCGCCCTTGCCGCTCTGCAATTGCGCGGCGACGCGCCGTTCGAGCACCTGCGATTCGCGGCTGGCATCGCCCAGGCAATCGTAGACCCGAGCCAGAGCCGCCCAAGAGTCGTCATCGAAAGACGAAGCCGTATCCAGGCTCGCCTCGAGCGCGCGCGCCCGCTTGGCGAGGCTGTCTTTCACGCGATCCAAATCGCCGAGCCCGCCTTTGTGCAAAAGCACGAGATCCGCCAAGGCGCGCGCCGCTTCGGGCGCCGGCAAATCGCGACCGAGCCGAGTCTCCAGAGCGCGCGCCAACAGATCGTAGCGCTGCTGGCTGCGCAGGGCATTTTCCAAGGCCGATGCGTCAGCGGGACTCTCCAGCGCGGCTTCGAACGCGGACTCGATGAACTCACCCGCGCGCACCGCATCGCCGCGTTTGGCCGAGATCTCGCTGAGCGCAATCAAAGCCTCCGCCTTGCTCGGGCCCTCACGTGATTCATCGCGCCCGAGGACCAAGAGCAACGAGCGATACATGCGCTCCGCGCGGTCCAGCTGGCCGTGCTCGAGAGCCATGCGCGCCAAGAGCTGCATGATGCCCGGGTGCGCAGGATCGATCTTGGAAGCCGCGTCGAGCTCTTGCAGGGCCTCGGCTTCGCGCTTCGCGCCGAGTAGCGAGCGTGCCATGAGGAAGTGCGCCAGCGCGCGATCCTTCGGCCGCCGCGCGCCATAGCGCTCGATTTGCGCGGCGAGCACCTGCGTGGCTTCCTCGTAGCGTTGCGCCAAAAACAAGGCATTGGCGAGCTGCAAGCGCTGCTTTTGGTCGTCGGGTTCGAGCTCGATTGCGCGCGCCAGGAGCGGCACTGCTGCAGCGGGATCGGAGCGTTGCTCGAGGTGCAGCGCGGCCGCCTCGCGCAGTAACGCGAGCGTCGCTTTGCGGTCGGTCGCGCGCTCGGCCTCCTCTGCGAGCAACGCGGCGAGCGCGCCGTAATCTTCCGATTCGCGGTACAGCGTAGCCAGGCGGGCGCGGAGCGCCGGTGCGTTGACCGCGATCGGAACGGCGCGTTCGAGACTCGCGCGGGCCTTGTCGGGTGCAGCGATCGAAAGATACGCCTCTGCCAGCTCGAGCGCGCGATCGGTCAGCATTTCTGGCGACGATTGCGCGCACAGTGCCTCCAGCACTTCGGCCGCGAGGGAGTACTCCTTTTGGCCCAAGTAGATGCGGGATAGCGCTTCGAGAGAATCCTCACCGCCGAGCGCGGCACCCGCGCGATGACAGGTGATCGCGCGCTGCAAGTCATTCAGGCGTTCCTCGGCGAGTTGCCCCGCCCGCGCCCAAAGCGCCGCCGCGCCCGAGTTGTCGCCGGCCCCTGCCCGCGCCGTGGCCTGGCGTTCCCAGAGCGTCACGATCTCGCCGTGCTCGCCCTGCTCTTCGAGCAGCAAAGACAGCCGTGTCACCAGTGAGCGAGCGACTTCATCGCCTGGCTCCTCGGCCAATAAGGCCTGAAACAGCTCGATCGCGCGGGCGCTGTCGTCCAAGCGGTCGGAGCACAGGCAAGCCGCGTCACGACGCAGCTCCCGACGGCGCGAACTCTCGAAGGGCAGCTCCGCGGCGGCCAGCAAGCGCATCACGACTTCGCCGTACAGGCCGGCCTCCGTGAGCCGCTCGGAAAGCTCACTCACCACCCAGTTGGCGGCTCGAGCTTCGGCGCTGTCCGCGGCACTCTGCGCCGATTGCCAAGCCTTGACCGACAAGTCCAGCAGGCGCTCGCAGACTTTGCGGCCAAGCTCACGATCGGCGTGATTGGCGCCCGCGACTTCGATCGCCTTGCTCCAGTCTTCGGCCGCAACGAACGATTCGAGCGAGGCGATCATGTCGCCGGTGCGCGTTTGATGCAACTGTCCGAGCTCGCTGTACAAGCGACGCTCGCGCGCTGGGTCGCTCTCGACCGATACTTCTTCCGACAGCAGCTCGGCCAGCTCGGGGAAACGCGACTCGGCCGCGAGCAACGAAGACAAGGCTTCGAACGTCTCGAGATCGCGGCCGTCGTGGGTTTGTACCAAGCGCCACGCCGTGATCGATTGAGCACGATCACCCTTGACCTGCTCGTGGATCAGCGCGATGCGCACGCGATCGGCGCGAGCCGCCGCGGGATCTGCGCTTTGGCGCGCGCGAAGCGCGAGCGCCGCCACCAACTCGTCCCAGCGTTCAGCGCGTTCCAACGCGCGGCACAGGCCGTCGAGCGAGGTCTGATCGAGGGGAGCCAGCGCGAGGCGCGCCTGGAAGTTACGCACCGAGCGATTGGCATCGCCAAGCACGGTCAACGACAGCTCTGCGGCTTCCCCGAGCACCAGCAGCTGTTCGGCCTCGCCGGTTTCGAGCCCGGCACGCTGCTCCAATACTTGAGTGAGCTCGAGCAACTCCTGCGCGTTGCGCAAGAGTTCGCTCAGTTCGCGCGCGGCGTGCAGCGCCGTGACCGGTGCCTCGGGCGCCAAGCCCAGTACGCGGCGATAGAGCTCCATCGCGCGGCCCGGATTCTTCAGCTCGACGCGGCACACGTCGCCCGCTTCCGAGAGCAACGCGGCGCGCAGGGCGGGATCGGTTTCCTGCTCGGCCACGCTCACGAGGGTGTCGGCACGACGCTCTTGCCCGCCGACACGACCGGCCAGCTCCGCAAAACGGACGCGGCGGGACTCCAGCTTGGGATCGAGCACGACCAGGGTGAGTAGCGTTTCGAAGGCTCCCGCTTCGTTCGAGAGCTCTTCCAAGCTGAGCTGGACCACCTCTTCCAAGAGCACGATGCGCGCCGCGCGCGGTGCGCTCTGAGCCAGGACTTCGAGCATGCGCACGACGTCGATCGTGCTGGACGTGCTGCGGTAGTGGGTCTCGAGCGCGCGCGCCGCGCTTTCACGCGAGGATGCGCCGCTCTCGAGCATGGCTTCCGCCGAAGCGGACAGCGCGACGATGCGCTCCAGCAGGGCGACCGCCGAGCGCACGTCCGCCTCGCGACCGAGCATTTTTTCTGCCCAGCCGAGCGCGGGCAGCGGCTCGTTCAGGTCGAGCCACAAGGCGGCGATACGGCCCATGGTCTCCCCCGGATCGGAGCTCTTGTTCGCGTTCAAGCGCAGGGTCAACAGCTCGATCAACGGGCGGCGATGGCCGTGTCGCTCGTACAGGCGCTCCAGCGAGGACTCGACGCGCGTGTCCCCGGGGCTGAGCGCGTTGAGTTTTTCGAAATAGGCGATCGCCCGTTCGGGATCGCTGGCGAAATCGCGAGCGGCCATGGCGGCTTCGCGCAAGATTTCGACTCGCTCCACCTTGCCGAGCGGCTCACCCAAGCGACGGTCATAGAGTGCGAACAAGTCAGACCAACGACCGGCCGCATTGAACGACAGCTTCAGGCGATCGAACGCCCATTCGGCCGCCGGACAAAGCGCGGTGACGCGCTCCAAGAGGTGCACGACTCGCTCCGAATCGTCGAACCATTCTTCGTGGAACTCGACCACCTTGCGCCCCAGCGAATCGGCAATCTCCGCCGGTAGATCACGCTCGATCGCGCGCGTGTACGCTTCCGCGACCGGCCCCGGCTGGTCCAAGCGGCGCGCCATTTGCTCGGCGAACTCCCAGAGTTGCCCCTCGCCCGGCGCGGCTTCGGCGCCGCGCAATGCCAGCCGGAGCGCTTCCTCCGGCACATCCGTCTTGGTCTCGAGCAGCTGCATCAGCCAGCGGCTGCGAGCTTCGGTCAGCTCGGGCGCGTCGTTGGAGACGGCGAGCAAAGCTTCGATTACGTCCGCGCGAGCCGACGGATCTTCGGAGCCTTCGGCCACGCGTTCCAGGATTGCGGCGGCTTGCGCGCGCGACTCCGGCACGGACAATGCAAGATGTACGACCTTGAGTGCCTCGGCGTCACTGGGATTCACTGCCAAAATGGGCTCCACTAATGCTAGCGCGTCTTTGGCGCGCGACAGCGATCCGATCATCAAACCGGCCCGGCGCAGCTCGATCGCGCTGCGCGCTTCCGGTTCGACGCGCGTCACCAGATTGTTCAACGACTCGAGCGCGCCCTTCGCGTCGCCCGAGGCGGCCTGCAAGCGTGCCAGTTCCGAGAGCGCGTCGGTGCGCTCCGGATCGCGTTCGAGGACCTCTCGGTACAGCTTCCGCGCGGCCTTCGGGCTATCGAACAGCGTCTCTTCGGCGTGCGCCCACTCGATCAGCACGCCGGCGGGGTCGGAGGCGTGCTCCAAGCGATGACGGAACAACCAGCGGCGGTCATCGACGCGCTTCGGTGTGTGCTCGGCATGATTCAAGAAGGTGGTAAACGCTTCGGCGTCGGCGGCACCCTCGCCCCCGGCCCCCGACAGCAATTTGCGAAAGACTTCCGCCGCGCTGTCCGCGCGTTCGGGATCGCGAGCCAACGCGCGCGCCTGAGCCAACTGAACATGACGAGCGCGTCCGGGCTGCAGCCCGCGCGCCAGCGCGGAATCGACGAGCGCCACGAAGGCCTTGCCGTTGCCAGTCTGCACGGCTCTCTCCTCGAGCCCCAAGATCAAGGACACCAGCTCGCGCTCGTCCCCCACCCTGAGCAGCACCTCGAACGCGCCCTGCACCGCCTCGAAATCGCCAGCGCGTGCCGCCAGCTCCACGAGCCGCTCCGCGGCTTCGCGGTTGTTCGGGTCCGCGTCCAACACGCGCGCATATAGACGCTGCGCGCGGACGCCTTGATCCGAGAGCCCCTCGCTCAACCGTCCGCCTTCGAGCCAACACCGCGCGGCTTCGCCGGAATTCTCCAGTTGCCAAGCCAGTGCATTACCCAGGCGCTCGAGCAGATTTGCGCGGAGCTCCGGATCGCTGGTGTGGGCGAGGCGTCGCTCGAGCACGGCCTGCACGGTCTTGCCGTCGCTTTGCTCACGAGCCAATAGCTCGATCGTCTCCGACACATCGTCAGACAGGTCGCTACTTTGTACGAGTTCGCGGTAGTGCTCGAGCGCGCGTGCCGGATCCTTACGCGCGGTGGCGACCTCGGCCAAACGCAGCAACGTCACGTTGCGACGCTCCGGATCGAGCTGCGGCAACACCCGCGACAGCTCTTCGTACACGGCTGCCGCATCCGATGCCTCACTGAGCGCGTCCACCAGCGATTGATGGAGCACCAAGTCACGTGGCTCTTCGGCGACGGCGCGGCGCCAAATCGCGATCGCCGTAGCAGGGTCGGCGAGCTCTCGGCGGTGCAACAGGGCCAAACGTTGGAGTAGCTCGCGGCGCCGAGCAGGGTCGGTTTCTCGCTCCAACATCGACGAATAAAGCGCCAAGCGCTCGGCAGGGGCGCCCTGCTCCGTGAGCATCTCGTCGATTTTTTGCATCAGTTCACGCGACGACGGGTCGCGAGCCAACGCGCGGCGATAGGTCGCGATCGCGTGGGGAATGTCACCCGCGCTGGCCAGGGCGTCACCCGTCGCAGTCGCGAGCGCGAGCAACGCCGGTGTATCGAGCTCACGCTCCGAGAGCGCTGCGCGCAAGAGCTCCGCACTGCGCGCGCTATCGCCGGAGATGGCGGCCAAGCGACGCACCTTGGCCAAGCGTTCGCCAATTTGCGCGGCCGCGTAGTCGACGGCCAGCCCCAGCGCGCGCCCGGCAGATTCGAGCGCTCTCGACGAATCCTTCAGCACGGTCTCGCTCAGCCAGCTGGCTTCGTCGAGCGCATTGCAGCGAGCGTGGGGATCAGAGCTGAGCTCGGCGCGCGTTTCCAGCACGCGCACCAGGCCGGCGCTCGGTTCCTCCCGGCGATAGAGCGGCTCGAGCACATCCGCAGCGGCGAGCCGCGCCTCGCCTGCGACGAGTAGCTTCTCGGTCGCCGCGCGTGCCGCGCGGTCGTTCGGATCGAGCTCAAGTGCAGCCTGAAGTGCGTGCAGCGCGCTCCGCGGATCGCCGAGCCGCGCCAGGCGCATTTGACCGAGCTTGACCAGAAGCGCCACTCGCTCTGCGCCTTCCAAGAGCTCTGCCTCGCGTTCGAGCACCGTCGAGAGCTCCGCGTAGCGCTGAGCCTGTTCGAGCAGGGGCACGATGCGCTCGTTGATTTCGCGCGAGGGACCGCACAGCGCGGACAGGCGCTGCCAGGCGGCCAGAATCGATTCCGGATCTCGGCTGCGCGCCGCGCGCAGCTCCGCGGCCTGGAACGCCAACTGCCGAGCTTGGGCAGGATCGCTGCTGCGCTCCGCGCGTACGAACAGCACGTCCGAGAGCCCTTCGTCGTCCGACGCCTCGCCGTACAAGGCCTCCAGCCGACGCAAGGCTTCTTCGGTCCAAGGGGAACCGATCAGCGCACGCCAAGCCACGATCGCCCGCGCCGCGTCGCCGCCTTCACCGTCACAAAGCCGAGCCAAACGCCGCGCGGCGGCCTGCCGCGGCTCGGGCGCGGCTTCTAGCGAGACCACGCGCTCCAGGGCAGCAATCAGCTGCTTTCGCTCGGCTGCCTCGGTATACAGATCGGACAGCTGCTTGGCCGCTTCGAGCACTGCGCTGTCATCGCTACCGGCCTCGATTACCTGTTGGAAGGCGGCTTGTGCGCGCTTCAGATCTCCGATTTTGAGGTACACGTGGCCCACGTCCACACCGACGCGTGCGCGCACGCTCAGCACGCGACTGGTTTGCAGCGCGCGCGCCAATAGTCGCGCCGCTTGCTCTGGCTGATTCAAGCTCAGGCTGAGCTCGACGAATCGGCGGCGCAAGTCGTCGTCGCCGGGATCGCCCGCGACCACGGGGGCGAGCAGCTCGAGCGCGCCGGCAGGATCGTGCAAGGCATCTTGACGCAAGATCCCGAGGCGACGTTGAACCTCGACGCGACGCGGCCCGCGGACTTGTTTGAGCTCCACGCCCAACATGGCAATCGCGCGATCGAGGCGGCCCGTCTTCTCGTATGCATCCGAGAGCGTGGCCGCAGCGCGCAGCGAAACCGAACGATTTTCCAGCAATGCCTCGGCCGAACGCAAGGCCATCGCGTGCGTCGGTTCGGTCTCGAGCAGCCCCTCGACGTGACTCAGGGCGCGCGTCGGGTCTTTCAGCTCCGACAAGCACAGGTCGACCAACCACTCGCGCAACAAGGTCGCCTCTTGCGCGCTCGGGGCGGGTTCGCGGCGCAGCGCTTGCTCCAATAGGTCTACGACGTCTTTGTGCCGACCACGCGCGATCAACCGCTGCACGACCACCGAACGCACGTCCTCGCGGCTCGGATCGAGGCGCAGCACGCGTTGCCCAATCTCAATCGTCGCTTCGTCGTCGTCGGTGGCGGCTTTTACCAACTCGGAGGCTTCGTGCAACAGGCCGGCGCGGCGCGCCGGCTCGGTCTCGCGAGCGCTCGCTTCCACGTACAACTCAGCTAATTTCGTGGCTTTTCCCGCGTTGCGCAGCAGGCGCTCTTGGAGCGCGAGCAGCTCCGGATTGCCGGGCACCGCGAGCGCGGCCCGCTCCGCGTGAGCGATCGCACCGTCGACATCGCCCAGCGTCTCCGCGAAGAACTCGGCAGCGCGCAAATACACGAACAGCTGCTGCTCGGGTTGCAAGAGCTTGACGCGTTTCTCGGACAGCGTTTGCTCGTAAGCAAAGGCCAGCTCGGCCACCTTGTCGTGCTGCAGCGCCGCGGCGTGTAACTTCAGCCAGGCATCGACGGGTTGCTCGCCTTTCGCGACCGCGGTAACCAGCATGTCCAGCACTTCCGCTGGGTTGTCGAGTCGTTGCTCGAGCGCCTCGGCGACCTCCCACAGCTTCAACGCAAGCACGCTGACGGGTCGACGACGGCCTTCCTGAGTCGGAGGGATCGTTGACATGATTCGAACCCCAAACGCTACCAGACCTGTCCCCCGGTTGCGCGCCCCGTGATTTGCCGCCGTCCACCTACATGGCGGTCATTTGTGAGATTGCTTCAAGAGTCTGCCGATACTGCTAGCCAGAAAAAAAGGCGATCAGGTGTCGGCTCACCAGCTCGGGCAGGTCGTGATGAAGCCAGTGCCCGGCGTTCGCAAAGCGCTCCACCCGAACGTCCGGTACGTGTCGAGCAAGGTCCGGCAGAAGCACCCGCCCGGACAGCGACAGATCCTGGTCGCCCCAAAGCACCAGCGTGCGTTGAGTAACGACGCACGGGGAGCGCTCGGGGGCGCGAAACGCGGCGCGATAGTAGCTGAGGGCAGCGTGGGCCACGCCGGGCAGGCGCATGGCAGCGAGATAACGCTCCACGTCGGCGTCGGAAAAGGCGTCGGCGCGCACCGTCATACCGCGCGTCGCGAACGACATCGGCCACTTGCGACGAGCCAGCCACTCAGGAAACCACGGCAACTGAAACATGAACGCATACCAGGACCGATGCAGCTGATCGAAGTGGCGCAACGCGCTGCGAATCTGAGCCGGATGCGGCGCGTTGATCACGACCAGTCGCTCGACCAGCTCGGGATGTCGAGACGCGAAGCAATATGCGAGCGGTCCGCCCCAATCGTGACCCACGACATGGGTTTTCGATAAGCCCAAGGCGCGAACCAAACCGGCCATATCGGCGGCCAGCAACGGCAAGCGATAGTCGAGCACGTTGGGCAATCGGTCCGATTGGCCATAGCCGGGCAGATCCGGTGCGAACACCCGGAAACCGGCGGCCGCGAGGGCCCGCATTTGGCCCTCCCAATCCGCCCAATAAGCAGGGAAACCGTGCAAAAAAAGCACTGCCGGCCCCGCCCCAAGCTGTGCGACGTGCAGCCCGAGCCGGCCGACGTGTAATCGCCGATGCTCGATGTTCATGGCTTCGAGCTCCGACGACGATCGACCATGCGCTGCAGGCTGGCCAGCAAACGAGGGCCGAGCGCAGGAGCGATGCGCTTCATTGCGTGGAGCGCCCTGGCCTCGGGCGTCACGGGCAGCAAGGCCGGGTTCTTGCGCACGGCCCGCAGCACCGCTTCTGCCACCCGCTCCGGTGAGTAATTTCGCTTCTCGTAGAAGCGCTGCACGTTCACGCGCTCGCTCTCCGGGTAGGTAGCCCCGCGCATGCGCATGTTGGCGATGATCGGCGTGTTGATGAAACCCGGGCAGACCACGGACACGCCGACCCCGTGCGGCGCGAGCTCGGCTCGAAGTCCCTCCGATAAGCCGACGACCGCGTACTTCGTCGTGCCGTACGCGGTCATGGTGGGTGAGTTGTAGTAGCCCGCGGCCGACGCAATGTTGATGATCTGGCCGCGCCCACGGGCCGCCATTTTTGGCGCAAAAAAGTGACAACCGTGAACCACGCCCCACAGATTGGCGTTCAAAATCCAGTCCCAATCTTCCAAGCTGGTCGCGAGCAGGCCGCCGGCAAGGCCGACGCCCGCGTTGTTCACGAGCACGTCCGGGGCTCCGGTTCGGCACACGGTCTCGCAGAACGTCGCCATCTCGGTGCGCGAGCCCACGTCCACGGTCACGGCGTGCACGCGCCGCGCCCCCCGAGCGAGTAGCTCCGCTTCCAACCCAGACAGCCCTTCGCTCGACAGATCGCAGACGAAGAGCTCGGCCCCTCCGCGCG
>Ga0247758_1001568_pt1 | contig 16217 bp, 14 predicted proteins | sample UWRJL156409C4_FD_180950 | JGI IMG/M metagenome (GOLD analysis project Ga0247758, IMG submission 180950) | Plant litter microbial communities from Arlington Agricultural Research Station in Wisconsin, United States - UWRJ-L156-409C-4 | ecosystem: Environmental > Terrestrial > Plant litter >...
AGCCAGCTGCTGTTATGAATATTGGCCCAGTTAGGGACCCAGGTTGGCGCCTTCTTGCCCCAGTTATGCTCTTTCCTCTCGTCGCCCCCCGAGACCCTGGCGTCTATGAGTAGATTGATGAACGGTGGTCACAGCTTGATCAGGGCTGTGAAGAGCTCCCGGTACGTCTCGCCGAGGGACCGCTGACTGTCAGCATTGAGCTCGAGGAGGGGTGCGCCGGGAATGTTGCTAAAGGCCCGGAGAACGCCGTGCAGGGCGTACGATTTATCTCGTGCTTGAGTTGCGTCTCGGCCCCGGAGGGCGCGCGCGATTCCGTCTAGGTGCATCGATCTCCCATCGCGATGGGGGAATAGCACGGAGGGATACGGACGGGGCCAAAACGCGAAGCTGATGAATAGGTAAAACCAAATCCAGACAAGTACAACTGCCACACAGTAGATCAAAATAATGGGAAAGGCAGTGACCCAAGACGGGGCCCCGGTCACCGGGTCTCTGGGGACGGCACGGCACCAGCGAGGGGCCAAAAGACAATGCCTAGTGGTGCTGGTACGATAAATGGCGTCAGCATGGCGAAGCCGACGAAGGTGAAAACCAGCGACCGATCGCTGACGAAGTTGTGCCGATCAATTGGTGCGAAGACAGCTACGGAGGCGCCGCGTGCTGGTATTTTCCGAAGCTCGATGTCTCCCCAGTGGCTTGGGTGCGGCGTGCTCAACCAAATGTTGAACAAGTCCATCCGAGCCTCGGTGCTTGCTGAGCGCTTCATGATACCCGGACTTTGACCCCGGGTCTTCGGATCGATAGGGAGGCACAGAAAATGCAAGCCACGGTGAGGCTCTTCCCACAAGATGGCCTTGCTTCCACAGAGGATTGTGCAGTCGGCCGACAGAATAACCTCTTGGAATGTCCAGGCTCGCTGGAGCCACGGCTGATCCAACAGGTGGTCCAGGTTCTCGAGTTGGAGCTTTTCACGGAGTGGTCTGATTCGCCTAAGAAGGAATGGGCTATCGGTAGTTCTCTCGCCAGTGCTTGTCATATCCGCGTTACCGGACGGCTACTCACATTCTGAGTGTTGTGAAGTAGGTCTTCACCATGGAGGCTACAGTCCGCCGTCAATCCTTGGATGGCGTCTGGGCCTCACCACGAGCCAACCACGGCATTCCAGGCCAGGCAGGCCTCCAGCGTGCGGCCTTTGACAGGCTGTCGATTGCCTCGTCGCTTGTCAGGTCCAAGCCAGATGTACACCGTGGTAGCCCGCGAATAGATCTCACCCATTAGCGGGATTTGCTCATCATCCTTCTCCTTGCTAGTGCCGCTTCCCTGGTTGATGCAGATGGCGTCGACCCAGATGGTGATTCCGCCGTAGAGATGCCGGTCCGTCATGAGAGCGGCATGGCAGTTTGGGGTGATCGTTACGTACCCGATCGTCGCATTTCCGACCTTTGTATTCCTGGTCCTGCACAAAATGTGGTGACGGGCGGCTCACTGGGAGTGGGAGGGTCTGGTGGCTCACTGGAAGGGTCCGGTGGGTTCCTCCAGACACATACGAGTGAGCTGCGAAGCGAGGGCGGTTCTTCAAGTCGACTACCTCGAGGGAGCAAGATAGATCGGCTTTTGGGTCTTGGGAGTTGTCGAGACGGAGCACTCTGATCAGTCCCGAAGCTGGAATCTCCTCATACTCGTACTCCTTTCTCGGCTGCTGTGGACTCTGCGACATTGCGTAAGTTACCTCATCAAATCATTCAGTCAAACGTGTTGCTGAACCGTGCTAGCTGGGGAGAGAGATGACAAAACCCTTACAAAATCCTTACTCGGGGCCGTCAGGCTCGGGCGGCGTCTTTGGCACCTCATCTGAGACACTGAAGTCGTGTCCCAATTCAAGTGGACGCCAGCAGCGTTCGCTGCCCAATAAAGGTTCGGATGAACACAAGAACTTCTGCAGCCACAACAGACCTGGCACGGCTTCCCCCACATGGATCCAAAATGATGTTGGTGTTGCGCTTTCGGACCGGCAAACGCGCTGCAGTCTTCAGCGCCGTGGGAGAGATCGACAGGAAGGCGTTTTCAACCCGCTACGATTCGTTGGCCTTTCCCTCTTTCCCTCTGGGGACAACGCAAATTCACTCGTGGGAGGAAGGAGCACTTGACTCAGACCCACACTCAACTCCCATGTCAAAATTCAGGTCGACGTTGTTCATTGCTTCAAACATCTCTAAAATCAACGAGATCAAACCTGACAACGCAGCCGACGACGCCAATGCTATCATCTTCCCTGCGTTTCTGATGCGAATTGGTGACCTGCTCTATTGGCCTCGTCGAATTTGCATTCGCTCCTAAACTGGGAATTTGATGGATGGGTGGGCATCCACGGCTTTTGATGAACGGTTCAACGGACAAGTTCATTGGGCAGCGCCCAACAAGAGGGGTAATAGCGGATACACACTACCTAGAGTGGGATTATAGCATCATGGCCAAGTGGCAGTGGTGCAAGCTCATGACATGATCATGGCCCCGTTCTGCGTCAGCTCCGGCCCAACATTACCCCGCTGATGAAAGTTGTTTCGTCGCCTCGAGCCGCTTGGTACTATCACAAGCCCCAAACTCCCACTTCCTTACAACCCGAGGCCAATCGATTTACCTTCCGTCTCAACTATGGCGTCGACCAAACCCCCTTTCGTCACTGTGAAAACAACTCTCCCTATTCTCCCTTTCTCCCTCAATTCCGCCCGCGCCCCCGTGGCGACTTTTCGCCTCCTCATCCGGCCGCTTTCCTCTAGCGACGTCTACGGCCTGCACAGAATCCGTTCCCAGCTCGAAGTCATGGCCAACGATCTCCAGGGCCGCCCCGATGCCACGCTTGAAGAAACCCAGCCTCAACTTACCCGCTTCCTTCCGCCCAATGACGAAAAGACATACCACTTTGCCATCTGCCTCAAGGAGACTGAAGAGTTCATTGGCATCGGGGGTTGTCATTCCATCGCCTCGGTTTTCGGGTGGCCCGCGATCGGCTACATGCTGACCAGGGAGCGTTGGGGCCAGGGGTTGACGACCGAGTTTACGCGTGCGTTTTTGGAGATGTGGAAGACGCTGCCGAGGAGAGAGGTGGAGATTCAGGTTGACCCGAGGAGCTTGCTAGATGGGGAAGTGGCAGGCGGCGTGGTCAAGGAGCAAGTGGCATCACTCACGCCGTGGGATAATTTTGCGAGCGCGAGGGTCATGGAGAAGTCCGGGTTCGAGGAGTTTCTGGTATGGAGCGAGCCGGACTTGCGGGACCCGAGTGTTGATATCGAGCTGAGGGGGTTTCGGTACGTCTGGGATCAGAACTGAGCAAGAGACGGCGGTGAGGGCGTTGCCGAGTTCTTTTGTTCTCCGAGCTGGTGGCAGGGACTTCAATTGAAGTGGCTACATAATAATGCTGTGGGAATCTGAAGAGCACCGTGATTGTCCTCGTCCAGTTGGAACGCCGGGCTTCGACTAGCGCCAGCACGCTAAGTGGTCAGACACAGAACCCCCGACGTATCGGATCATCACCACGGCAAGCACCTACTTGCGCGCCGCCGGGAGCAGAGCCGGCCAGTCCTTGGGACTGAGGTACCAGGGCTGCATGGCCGCCACGAACTGCTTGACGTTGCTGCACTTGACGAAGAGGTCGTATTTCCCGGGCCGGTGGGGCTCCATGTTGGCGATCGCGAAGCCGGGCAGTTTTCGGGGCGGGGTTCCACTTTCGCTGGTCCGATGACGCCGGCGCGGTAGACTGGTTGTCAAGTCAATACATGAAAGTTGAAAGTCAAGGAAAGGAAGAGACTTATGTTTGGAAATCATAGGCCTTATCGCCAGGTTCCAGCCCAGTGGAACTTGGTCAATGTACAAATCATCGCCCGTGTACACCTTGTGATCCCAGTCGGCCCAGAACTCTTTTGGTCGGCGCCCACAGCTCGTCCGCGATCGAATGTCAGGTATTTTGGCCGATCGTGTGACCGGATCGAAGATGGCACTGTCCCTGAACTTTCTTTCCATCCTCAGACGCCAAATACTCCTGGATGATTGACGTCACCCCCAAGCCGAGAAAGAAGAGGCCCATAGTCATGAAGGCTTGCGTGATGTCCTACAAGATGTACCTGTGAGGCCACGGGTCTATGGGGTTGTTGTTGTACTTGTTGTAGTAGCTCTTGAGCTTGAGCCAAGCCAGTCAACTATTACCAAGCAGAACCGTGCTCTTCGGGCTTTGGTGACTGGTACCTTTGGAGACCCGTGATGAGTTTCATCGACTCGGCATACCGCTCACGGGCGCCGAGATGGGATGTGTCTTTGAAAACTGCAGAAAGTCAGTCACACATCATGATCCACGAGAGGCACAGAATTAGGCCTACTGTAAGAACGGCCTCTTTCCATGATTTCCTGCGAGCCGGCCAGCTTCCTGAGCTGCTCCACGCTGAGCGTGAGCTTGACCGAGGCGTAGTCCAGCCTTTTCAAGAGTGCTGCGCGATCCTTCACCGTGAGATCCCCGTTGGCAACGTCTCCCGCGCCCATTTATCAGCCCAAAACGTGTCAGTGAGGTACATGTGTGCCTGCTCCCAGATGGGTGGTACCGCGAAGGGAAACTCTTCAGCGCCCGGGACATAGCCCCTGTTAGCCCCGCTACTCTTTGTGCTCAGCTGCCCTTTTGCTAACGATGACAGCGTTTCATCTGGCTGGCGTAGTTCCAGATGCTCCTCCCGCAGATGGTGATCTTCATCTTCTCCTTAGGCTCGACTGCGAGGCCTTCGATCATCTTGTCGGCACGACTGAGGGTGTCGCGAGAGAGGAAACCTAGGACATCGAAAAGCATGTTCTCTTTAAGATTGCCGTATCGGAAGTGGTGGCGGATGTAGTCGCCGGCAGACTCGAACCGGGCCGTGCCGGTGTTCTCCTCGTCCTCATCGTCGGACTCATCGCCACGAACAAAGTCGGCGCAGGCATCTCGCAGCGCCTGCAGGCTCGGCTGCTCGACTTTGATGCACAGGTCGCGACGGTCTGTGTTAGCGACGGCCGGATCAGCAAGGAACTCGGCAACGCTGTTGGCCCGGAGAGCGGCAGAGAGAAGTGCGGGGCGTACTATGAGCTGGCGGCAGAATAGGAGTTGCTTGACCAATGGCGCTGGAACGGGGCAGGCTCCTGCTTCACCCTCTTCTGCTACATGTCCATCTCAAGCTCGTGATTCGCATCCTCCTTGCTCTGGACCTGCCTGACCCAGCCGGCCAGGTGGTGGTGGTAGAGGTCCCAAAAACTGCGTCCTTGTAACTCCACCGCCATTTTAGACCCGTGGCAACTGTAGCCGAGGCAACCCAGAACTGTGACCCCTTCGCTCAGTCTGGCTCAGTCTGGCTCAGGCCAAGGCGGCAACCGCTCAGTTCCGAAGAAGGAAAGGGAAATTCATGGTGTCGATTTTAGGGCGGTGAACAAGCTGTTACCCCTCTTTTCGTATCAAATCTGAGCTGTCTAATATAGGTGGCAGCGGGTAGCCCAGTCAGACAGCTGTTGGCAACTGCAATTGGCTCAGATTTAATCCGAAAAAGAGGGGTAACAGCCAGATCAGCTAGATTTTCTTTCCTTGCGGATGAATTCCCTATCTCCCGATGAGTGTATCTCGCGCGCTAGCCACTGCCCAATTACAGCCAAAGACTTGTTCGTACCTTGCTCCACTCTTTCAACCTCCTTTCGAAATTCGCGTTCTTCTCGGGCCCCTGAATTTCTGAGGAACCCAGCGGAAATTGCCAATGGCCACGTTCACATCCAAGATTGCCTTGATCACTACAGCCAGCGTGAAGGCCACTACGACGAGCCATAACAGTGCTCCAGCATACATGAGTATGGCGTCTCGTCCGGGCTGTCCCTCTCTTTCGGTCACGTCAGTGTCGCGCGCCGAGAGAATCATGTCGCTGAATCCGGGAACGTAAAACCCCTGTTGGCGCGCAAAATGGGCTACGTGGCCCATCATGTATGCCAAGAGGAATTGTGGAATAATCTCTGCTGTTAACGTCGTGGCGGCTACCGAAAGGTATATGGCTTGTCCTGTCTGAAAGAGAACAAGCATAACAATGAGCCGGTAAGGCGGGGTTAAGAGAACCAGAGCATTACGACAGTTATATTAGTATTCTTATAGCCTAGAGTCGACTTAATGATCACGGCATTAACCAGATTAGCGGTAACGTGCAAGGCTGCGGTGAAAGGGCTGGTGATTATCCTGCCAGGAAATGGAGTAAGTTAGCGTAAGGTTTAACTTAATGCTCTATTCCAATGTGGGGGCGCTGAGAGAGAAGGAAAGGGACAAGGGTTGTTAGGGAAAGTACGTACCACCCTCGGGAGTGTGGTTTTCCCAGCTAACCACTCGTCAACCTCAGAATGACGGTCTGACGGCTAAGAAGGGGCGTTATGACCAGTATTTCAATATTAACCGCAGCGAAAACGCCCAGATTGGCGGCCGCTGTCGGGCAGTTCAACGACACTGTGCCTCCTCCTGCAAACTCGGGTTTCACCACGGCAGGCCACCATCACGTACTTCCTTAACACCATGGCCTTTCTGACGCTGCTGTGTCTGGCTATAAGTGCGATTGGCTTCTGCTATTCGGACGACAGTAGCATCGGGGATGACGAAATAGTCAAGCGAGGGCTTATAATAGTTATTAGGTATATCGTTAAGTTTGCGCTGTATGTCACGGTTATAGTACGGTTACGCCAAGTGAGCGTCGACCTAGACCTGCTCCCAGAGCTGGTATCTAACTGCCGTCCCTACCACGACATCCTACCCGGTTTTCCCAAAGACAACCCTAACGTGATGGAGGGTATAAAGCGCTATGCGGAAGCCATAGGCTACACCAGCACTACAGGTATCGTGCTCTAGAGCACCCTAGGCTTACCGCTGCGCATTTTCCTTGTCTTCTTAACCGTGGGTGGCGTATCCGCTGTTTTCTATGGCCTCTATTGGTTAGCTTTGAATTCGCTAAAAACATTAGGGTTTTTCTTCTCGCTTAGATTCTAGATTAGCATTACCTACTGTTTCGCACAGCTCAATCATAAGAGGAACTTACTGGGCAGCGTCCTAGGTGAGGAATATAGAGACTCTCAGTAGAGGTTTGGTCAGGTTCTAGCTGTTTTTGCATGGATGCCGCTCTTACTCGAGTCCGTGGTAGGTATTCTAAAGAGTGTTATAAGGGCATGCACATCTTCTTCTAACCGTAAGTAGTTTCCCGAATCCTCGTTTGCCCTTCCTAACAAGGCTATTCTTGCAGACCGAAAGCGAAAAGATAACATATCTTCTCGCCAACGCTGCACTAAAATGCGGCCTGCTGTCTCGTTGGGTGATTCTATGGAACACGAGCTGGGGACAAGAAGAAATGTTTCTCCAGAACACTCTGCAGTGTCGGCGGATCACCAGAGTAACAGCAAATTTCGAGATTAGGGAAGGGAAGATTGTCTCGATAGTTATCACATGCATATAAGGGAGGCTTAGACCAGAACCTAGGTGGAAGATAACCAGTAAATCCCTGGTGTTGCATCATGGTGTCTTCTTACTTCTCACACCTTCATGCCTTCCCTGTTACCACTTTTGTCATTCCTTTTACCACCGCTCCTATAAGTCTTACCAGTCACCTCCTGTACCATTTGTTATATGAGACGAATCTGGGGACACACAATCCCCCTTTTCGTTCGTATTCCTGATCCCGTTCGTCAACGCACGGAAGCAAAGGTTCCTCGGACAACTATGCGGGGAAATCAAGTTGGATGGGCTCATGCAAGCTTCACGTGCAGACGTCAACCCCGCACCGCTAGCTCCCTGTCGTCGGGCCTCTCTGAAACCCAACGTCTCTTTTCTATCCCACCACCGGGTTTATCCCACCTGCTTTCATGACACCACGGAGGCCCGGCACGATGGAGATGGCGACACCGACGGCACAGTATCAGCACTTTGTTCCCCAGTTCCTCCTCCGGAACTTTAGCCACCCCTACAAACCCGCGGGCGGCAGGAAGCGCGGCAAGCGCAAGGACGAGAATGGGCTGTACTTCGGCGAGAGCGTCGTCCAGACCCTGGATTTCACTGCGAATCCACCCGTGATTTGCGAGAAGGCGGTGAAATGCGTCCTTGGGCAGATAAACATGTACGAAGGCGCATCAATACAAGAACAGAGAGTTGAGCAGATGCTATCCAAACTGGAGGACCAGGCTGCCAGGGTATTCCGCAAGATTACCAAGGCATACGAAGACCTCCAACAGGAAAAACAACAACAAGGAAAGGACGACGCAGAGAAAATAGGCATCTTCTGTCTCACACGCGACGAACGCAACCTCATACGCAAATTCCTCTTCCTCCTCAAGTACCGCGGCTCTAGTTTCCACCGCCGATTCTACCATCAAACCCCCGACGAGTACAACGCAAACGACCAAAAATCCCTCCGCGAGTACATGGCCGAAAAAGGTTACTCACGGCCGCTAGACGTCTGGCTCAACAACATCAAGGCAATCATCGACCTCGACATCGACGTCGAGGGAAAGTGGAAAACGGACTTGTGCCGGCGCATGTACCCAGCCGATGCCCAATGGTTCTTCTCCCACACCGAGATGTTCTACATGGCCATCTGCACCCCCTCCGACGCTGACGGCGAGTTCATCCTCACCGACTCCAGCTACAACATATTCGAGGGACCCAACACCTGTGCACGAAACAAGAACACTGGCCGCCTCGAGGGCTCGGCCTGGACCGAGCTGCACATGTTCGCCCCCGTATCCCCCAAGCTGATGATCGTGCTTCGCTCTTTCACGTTCCCGCAGCCAGACGAGGACGTCAACGACAGTGTCAGACAGCAGCGAGAACTCCACCGCCGGCATATCCTCGACAGGCCGTTCGGAGGCGAGGTCAAAGGTCTGCTGCACGACCTCCCCGTAGCCAAGGCCCGCAACAACTACTCTCAGGTGATCAACGGGCGGTCATTTGCATGTGACAGCTACGACGGAACGAGGAAAAAAGAGCACAAATTCTACTTCTCGCTCTTCCCAATCAGCACACGGCACGTCAACATCATCAACGGCGTCCTGCTTGAAAACTGCGCGCACTGCACCAGTGTGATATTCCAGACCAAGTCCATCTTTGCCAAGACCCTGGAGTGGTTCTTGGGGACTACCTCCATCAGCAAGGTCATATCTGGCGTACCCGGGGCCGAGTCCTGCGCCGAGTCTCTCCGGAAGATGGGCATCGTCTCCCGCGCCCTGGGTTCGACAGGGAAGACCGTCACGAGGGAGCTGGATCCTCCGGGCCCGGTGGCAGATGAAATGCACGAGTTGCGTCAAAGGGCGCAGGCAGCGACGCAACAGTGGTTTAAGAAGGTTGTGATTGAAGGTGAAGAGGATCCGATGATGAAAACAGAGTTTATGCAGTTTTATGTTAATTTGGGTAGGTCAATGGCTTCACCGCCGGCCACAGCAGAACTCTTGACGGTAGAAACTGACACTGACACTACATTGTCTTCAGGCGGCAGCCCCTTCACCACACTCATGGAGGATTTCGATCAGGCAGCGAAGATGTGGATGCTCCGTGTCAAAATCGACGTGTGGTCACAAGGTGTCGCAGAACCCATCCGCCAGCGGAACCGCAATCTCCTAGAGGAAGCCTATATGCGCCTCCCGGCTGCTCGTTTCATGGTGTATGCTAAATTCTGGCGCGCTAAGATGCTCTTTCGGTTCGATGACCTAGAGAACGGGAATGGCGAAGAGGGTCCCGACCCCTTCGCCGGTCCCGAGGACGTTGTTCTTAGAGGCAGGTATCTGTCTTCACAGTTTCCATGGATTTTAGCTAGTAGCTAACACACAGCCGCGCAGCAAGTAACATTTTTAGCTATGAGGCACTTAACCGGGTGATATATAACGTGGTATCGGTCGACATCCAGAGGGCACGGAACATCTGGCAAAACCCCTGGGAGGGTGTTACTAAAGACTACAACAAGGGATTTAAGATCCTCAAATCACTTTCCTACGTGATACATCACCTAGGTACGCAGACCCCCGGATGCTGACGGATATACAACCCTAGATCAAATGAGCTAATTCCGGCGTTAGGGTATATCCGTGAATGTGGCATGTTTCAATCTTTCCAATCACGTTATTCGTTCGTCTCTAACAAGGATCAGGTATCCTAGAGGTCGAAGACCTGGCTCTAGCAGCTCGGCTTCAAATACTGATGATGGACCTTCACAACAACGCAGAGGGCGCTCAATCTGCATCCTTCCGCATACTTGAAGATGAGGATAGAATTGAGCTGCTCACGCGCGCCTTTGTCAAGGAGCGCTTTGTGGAAGCTGTGAAGGTGAGGGTAGCAGCATCTGAAGTTGTGCCTCTGAGGGACGTTCTGTTCGACTTCGCATATCCCACTCCCCCGTCGGGGTGGCTCGACTGCGCTAGCTCGTCGTGACCTCGACAGAGGAAGCTATGCTCGTATATGAGATCCTCGATGTATTGTCGGTTCTGCTCTGGGTCGGCGAGATTGGGGTATTTGGCGAAGAGGCATGTCATGGCTTGTCTGTTGAGGGCACGTTGTTCGGTCATGGGGGCGCGGTGGCGGGAGAGTGTTGAGCGGACGTCTTTTCTGCGTGGCGAGGTAGTACGTCTTCGTCTGGGTCGTGTTCTGAAGGCTGTCGTTATATGTAGAAGAAAATCAGGGAATCCGCTCGATGGAGTTGAGGATGTGCTGTCTGGAATCACGCCCCCTTGGCCCGGTGACCATCGGAACATGCGGCGCGAGTTGATCGTGATTAGTCGGGAAAGTAAAAGAATACAGGCTTGTTATCCCGAGCCTCCGAAAACACCGCCTCCCTGTCGCAGTGCCCACCCGCCCGATACCCAGCAACCCGCCGCTGCCTCTGCATGTGCCACCACTAAGCCTACCGCCTCAGGCCCAGAACATGTTCACTCAGAGCGACTTACTGGGCGTGTCGAACTGCAGCGGCAGTTCTTGGCGCTCAGGCGCGCAGGCGCCTTACCGCTCCAGGCTAGCCTAGAGCGCAGGAGCCTTTAGTCATGTGCTCGCCTCACACACCGGGAGCTTTCTTTTATATTTAGTCTGGGAGCTTCACTCCCCCCCTTTCTACCTAATCAAGTCACTTTACAACTGCACTTCCGCTGCTCCGATAAGCTCCGTACCCTCAGTGAAACGTTCCACAGGGTGACTTTACCTACTCAAGCCCCTCGGAATCAGGTGGCTTCCCCTCAACACTGGAAGGGTACACTACAACAGCCCCCCCTCTACGCCACCACACGATGCCAACTAGGAGCACCGTCATTTCCTCATGGCCAACAGCAACGCCAGCAGCAAGCCAGAATGTGGCATTCCAGTAAGTCCCCCCTCGACTGCAAGATGCAGATGACCTGTAGCAAAAGACCCAGATCGCACCCCCAGCACCTCCAATGCCCTGTGTGCAGCAATGCCCACCCCGCCCACCCCACGAGGTGAGGCCGGAATCGGCACCTCTGGGCAAAACACAAGGACTACGCCCGGCGGAATGACGTCCCGTCGGAGGACGAGAGGTGTCGCTTGTGCGGGAGGACGATGCGTGAAGACAACCTCAAGCGGCACCTCGAGACGAAGCATGGGAGGAGAGGGTGCGTGGAGGTTAGGGATGCTGTCTTTAAAAATGGACGCCGTGCTCATCCGCGATTCGCTCCGCTGCATCGAGAAGCTTCCTGTGCTCACCACCAGTGATCAATCACGACCAAGATCATATCGCAGCAGCCCCCAAGTGCCTCCATACCGGCCAGGTGCGCATTTACCAACCCGCGCAAAACCCGAGACCCATGGATGAGAATTTTGATGTCCACAGACAGTTTCCGTATCAGCCTATCGGGGCCGCGCGTCTCAATCTTGTAGGCGAGCTCCTGGAGGGCACCGCAGCAGCCCCATTTCTTCCACCGCCAAGCCGTATCTGAACCACTACAAGCCCATCCCGGTTCTAGAGGTGAGGCCTCATCGTTGTAGATCACAAGGCAGTACTTTAGCAACGCGATATCGCCGAAAGTTATATAGCTCCCCGGCTTAAGCCCGAGATACAATTTGCTCAGGCTATCTACATGTATTCAGCTACGCTCCTAGATACACAGTGCGCTCGATTCAAAAGAAGCAGCGCCGGACGCCGCCAGGCCTAGGCGACATCATATTACGGAGGAGACTACCTAACTATGACGGCACGTGGATGTACCGTGGCTGATGCCAGTTACGGGACAAGGCTTGTCGGTATTCTCGATCGAGTTTAACTCTTCGCTAAGGTCGGCCGTCGGTGGCTCGCAGAATATGATAGCCTTTAGTATCTGGGCTGTTGTTAAGCTGTCGCTGTAAGTGGCTACTGGTTTTCTTTCCTTTTTCGACATCGTGAGCGACTTTTTCCATACCAGTGGCGAGATCGACGTGCCTGTAATGGGAACTAGTGCTCCTTTTCCCCAACTAATACATATATAAAGAATGTTATATACATTATTGGAATTATTGCCCAGGAGCTATTCAATGCAAATTACACGTCATCTACTTTCTATCTACAAGAAACTTTAGCTTGGGGGGGCTGAACAGGGGTCTCTGAGGCTTGCAGCGGCAATGTATAGAATCACCCTAGCTCAGGACAAATCAGTCACAGCTCACCCCAGTTCAGGACTACGAGCGAAAAAGGAAATTTCGTGAGCCCAGATTCGTCTCAGATAACCAGGCTGTTAGATTGTAAAGTCAACTCTTATCAATAAACACTTTTAAACACTTCTATACCCTTGGTCCCTGCCCACGATTCTACCTTTCCTCCTCCTTATTCTGTTTCTTCTGGCTCTAGCTTTGCGTACTCTAACCAGTAGAAAGAATGCCGCACTTAAGCTCAGAAGTGCAATATAACGCAACGCAACACGACCCGCTGCACCCTCGACGCCGGCATTGGGCGGATCAACTCGCAAGTCTTTCGAATTGATCCGCAACTCTCCTCGATCCGCTACGTTAGGACGTATCCTTGACCGAGTTCGAGATCCGTGGACTAGCGGTAGAAAGCTGGCGTCTCAGCGAGTAGTGAGCAGCGTGCACCTCGATTCTCTGGCGCTTGCCGTCGAGGGAAGGTCAGGCGAACCGCTGCGCAGCGGGCTGACAGGAGCGCGGATGCCTGGCCTTGAGGCCATGCCAGCCGCCATGCCAGCCAGTTGGGACAGGGGCAAAAAACACTGCCAATGTAACGTTGCGAACTTTGGGACCCAGCCATGAACGAGTGGACACCAAGGACAAGGCATCCATGCGAAGCATGAGGAGGTGAAGACGCCTAAGGATCCTCCAGCTGCCAACTCTAACTAAAATATAGATACTATGCTTCTCGGAACTGGAGCCGGAGCCGGCACACCTGCCGCGGTGCCCTTTACTTTAACTGTTGGCTGATAACTCAGACGTTTATCCATTGACGATGACGGGTTCAGATTCGTGGCCGAGGCGGAGCAATCTGCGGGCTGCGGAGTAAGGGCTACGGAGTGTACCTCTGTTCTTCCGGCAATAATATTGTAAGAGTTGGAGTGGTTGTGGCTGGTCTTCAGTTGGAAGTATAAGGATCAGTAAGTGATAAGGTAGTGATAGTGACCGGTTAGGCCCCTCCCGACGATAAAAATCTGATTTGCATCGGATGCGAGGGTGTGGCTTCGATCAGAACATTATCTCTAGGACGGAATAGCGTACCTTAACCGTGCCAGGTTGGACCACTGAGTAACTGAGAGGGAGATAGTCTTAGCAGGCCACCTTGAGCGTCTGTTGGTGTCTTTGGTCCGGTGTTGCCTGAGTGTAGTCTTGGCATATTATTACAGGGTTCTGGTGTTTACTTAGCCCCTGAAGTAAACGTACCCGGGTGACTCCTTAGGCGCTGTGAAGGGCTCTAAAGCTCTATTCTCTAGACTAGCTGAGTTCTCTCTATTCGTACAGATTATAGCGGTTAGTAAAAATTATATTAGTATAATTTAGGCCTGACTGCATTCCGGTCATGATTTACTTCTTTATACCGTATGGTCATTACTAGAGAACAAGGAGTACGCCGAGCTTTAAATGCTGCTCCACCGTCCGCTACCTGTACTAGTTTTCCTATTCTCACTCCATCACTAATCTTACTACCATAACTATAATGGCGCCTAATCTCGCTCTGGAGTCAGCCCAAGTAAGTGAGGTTGCGTATCTCTTGGCAAGATCGCCGAATCCCGTCCATAACAACCCCCTTTCCCCAGGATCACTTACCCTAGTCGTTATTAGGGTATTAATATATCTTATCGCAGTCTAACGACCCGACCTGTACGATACATATCTCACAAAATGGCTGGAAAATATAGAAACCTTTACTCTTTCTACGGCCCTTACTCTCGGTCTAGTAGCCCTCTAAATGGCATACTTTACAGCAGATTACGCGCATAAAATCGTGGTGAAGGCTAGGGTGAAGCCTAAGGGGTAGAAGGTACATGCCCAGACTAACAAGCGCGACGAAGGGTCTGAGCTTGTTGAGATAGCCTTAAACATTTCTTTAATACGCCCGGATCTCCCGATTTATCGCCAATTGAAAATGCCTAGCGAAGCGTAAGGCAATACATTCGCGCCAATGCCCGCTTAGGTTCGGATTTGAAGCAATTGATCCTCAAGGGCTGGCGCCGAATCACTAAGGAGACGATTAACAAATAGGTGGATTCCATAGTAGTGCGTATGTAAAATGTGTTAGTGGCAGGGGGGCAGATAACTGGGTGGTAAAAGGCGGCTATCACGTGAAAAGATAGCGGAAATACCAAGGTACACCTGCTAACGGCTGGCAATTACTATGGTGGACAAAGTACTGCCAGGTAATGAGTCTCTTTTATTTTGGGAACCGCTTGGCGCCTACGCGGTTGTCAAAATAAAAGAGATACTAAAACTGGCACATGCTTCTGTGTGTTAACAGAATCCCTAACAATCCCATCACCTTCTATCAGGCCACCTACCGCCTTTCACCCACCGTCTTGCCCGCATTCCACACGTGACCATTAACAGATGAGTTGATTCTAGGGTAGTGCGGATGCATTAGCTGTTAGAGGGAGGAGGTCAAATGATAGGGTGGTAGTACAAAATAGTTAACTAGAAATAGCCTATCTTACTATGTGACACAAAGTACCAGCAAGGTAATGTATCTCTTTTATTTTGGACAACCGTGTAGGCGCCCCAACTTAGCGGTCTGATGGCCAGCACTCTCTGTCCTGCTGTCAGCGGGCATCACAACATTAGGTTGGCTCCGGATAATTGGTTGTGCCGGCTCCGAAGGCGAGGGCTTTAAGTGACCAGGCTGGAAACAGCGGATTTGAGCGAAAAACGGTCACTTACAATCTGTCGGAAACACTATACTATAGAGTACGTGGAGTACATATGTCATATAAACTTCACTGCTGGTTGAGGGTTGCAATTGCGATTGTATTGCGACAAGCGCCAGTCGACAGTTAGGGGTTTCCTACCACACTGAACCTCGAGGCTCCGTTTGGGGCGAGACATCAGATTACGGCTCGATGAAGAGATTACCGCTGCAATCATTTCAATTCATTAAGACTAAGTCTAAGCTTGTGGAGATTTTAATAGTTTCAAGCTGTGAAAATTGAGGCAACAGGCTTAAGCTTTACGTCTTGTGCTCTTTAGGTATTGGTAGAACTTTAGTGGCTGTGAGTTGTTTCCGCCGGCCCGTGCTCGGGCAGAAGGCAGACCTTCCCCTTACGCCTTCTAGATATGATTAGCTGCGGTATTGATAAATGTCCTAAGATGAAAGTAATGAAAACTTTCGTCTTCCTGGTAATTCAGTTTGTCAAATAGTCTTTAGGGAGTTAGCTATGGTTTTAGCTTAAGAATGCATTGTTTACTTAAGTGTCGATATAAAAGGGATGTAAGAGATGATGAAAGAGCTAGTATTACTAGCTGGCGACCCGTTAACTAAGCTAATTATACATGCTACGTTGGAGAATGTAAATTGCGTCCGCTAATGCGTTACTATTGGAAATCTTATTGTATGACGCCGTTAAGCACTAATATGTCACGCCAGGCTGTCTCTCTGTAATTACGTTAACACGTTAAACTCGCGCTCACTATGCCGTTATTACAACTATATTAGAGAAACTAGTAAACATATTAAAATGCAGCGCACGAAATATCTAATGGATCCCCTCCTTGTATGTAACGAGGCTAACCCCCCCCCCCC
>Ga0247758_1001569_pt1 | contig 16185 bp, 12 predicted proteins | sample UWRJL156409C4_FD_180950 | JGI IMG/M metagenome (GOLD analysis project Ga0247758, IMG submission 180950) | Plant litter microbial communities from Arlington Agricultural Research Station in Wisconsin, United States - UWRJ-L156-409C-4 | ecosystem: Environmental > Terrestrial > Plant litter >...
CCCCGCTGCCGCCGAAGCCGAGGATGGGCGAGAGCTGCCCGGTGACGGTGGGGGTGCCGGTGCAGGACCCACCGCCGGTGAAGTTGAGCGTGATCGAGACGTTGATGCGATCCCGGAAGTCGCCGTTGGCGTCGAGCACGAACCGATCGCCCCACGTCAGGTTGGGGGTCGCCGTTGCGCTGCATCCCGCGATGGACACCGTGCAGAAGCTGATGGTGCTGGGACTGGTCACCGTCGTCGTGCCGTTCGCGTGGACCACCACGGTGAGCGAGTAGTCGCAGTCCACGTGGTAGAAGGTCACGAGCGAGAGGCGTCCCGCGAAGCGGACCGTCGTGTTCGAGGTGATCGGGCTTCCCCCGGAGTCCAGCAGGTAGGCCTGGGTGTCGCTCGCAGCGAGCGGCGGCACGGCTGTCGTCGCCGAGGCGATCGACGGGGCGGCCATCGTCGCGGCTGCGGCCACCAGAACGATCAGGATCCGTTTGAACATGGTCTTCTCCTCAGATTCCGAGTCCGTAGACGACGGGGACACCCTGGTCGACGAGCTTGCCGAGGACCGCATACGTCGGCCCCCCTCCGCCCGCCACCGTGCCGGTCGTGGTGTTGAAGGTCAGCGACAACCCGCCGGCCGCCGGGTCGACTTCGAGCAGCGGTGAGAGAAGTCCGGCGGGCGTGATGGTGCCCGTCGTCGCGCACGCGGGCACCCCGGAGAAGGCGAACGTCACCGACGCGTTGATGCGGTCGTAGAAGTCCCCCCCGAAGTCGAACACGAACCGGCCGCCCCAGTCCAGGTTGGGATACGCCGACACGGCGCATCCGGAGATGCTCACGGTGCACCCCGAGAACGAGCTCGGCGCGGTCACCGTCGTGGTGCCGTCCGGATGGACGACCAACGTGAGGTAGACGTTGCAGGTCACGTCGTACGTGCTCCTGAACGTGAGGGAGCCTCCCATCGTGATCGTCTCGTCCGCCGTGATCGGACTGCCTCCCGAGTCCACCAGGAAGGCCTGGGTGTCCGGCAGCACGAGCGGAGGCACGGCTGTCGTCGCCGAGGCGAGGGACGGTGTGAAAGCGAGGATCGCGATCGCGGCCACCAACGGCACCAGCATCCGGTTCAGCACCTGCTCCTCCTCGGGACGATTGATGAGACAGCTGCCGCCGGCTCGGTGCCGGGGCAAGGAAGAACAACGGGGCCGCGCCTTGCGGCACGGCCCCGTCGTCACTGCGGTTCTAGCGGTATTGCGTCACTGCGGTACTACGAGGCGCTTCGGATCAGGTGCCGAAGCCCGTGTTCCCGTTCGCCGAGCCCGAGACCGAGTTGGTCGCGTACGCGGAGCCGAGGGCGCTGCTGAGCGTGCCAGCGTTGGTGCCGTCGAACGTCGCCGTGATCGTGTCCGTGGACGTATCGATGTCGACGATCGGGGACAGCTCGCCCGTGTACGTGATCGGGCCGTACGGGCACGTGCCGGAGTACGTGTTCGTCAGCGACACGTTGATGCGGTCGCGGAAGACGCCACCGATGTCGTACACGAGACGATCGCCGAAGTCCAGGTTCGGGACGGCGGAGACGTTGCAGCCGGGGATGTTCGTCGTGCAGCCCGTGAACGAGCTCGGAGCCGACACCGTGGACTCGCCGTTCGCGTGGATGGTCACCGTGAAGTGCGAGTTGCAGGTGACCTGAGCGGCGCCGACGAGCGTCAGGGATCCACTCAGAGTAAACGTCTCATCAGCGGTGATCGGGCTACCGCCCGCATCGAGCAGGTACGCCTGCGTGTCCGTGCCGTGCAGGGCCGGGACGGCCGTCGAAGCGGACGCCATGGCCGGCGCGAACGCCGCCGTGGCGACAGCGGCTGCGAAAGCAACCAGGATCTTCTTACGCATGTAACTTCTCCTTTACCCAGTGGTAGACTGGGCGTTTGTATAGGTGGCCGGGGCGCCCAGGACTCGCAAAAGAACAGGGTGCTCCGGTCATTACTTGCTTTGAGAGCTCCGCGGCCGCGGTCAGGCTCAGGCTCTCCTCGTTGACTCTCCGCGCATCGCCTCAGGCCTTACGCGATGACTGCTGACCGGCAGTCCTCGCGTCCTCCGGGGTAGTACCCGAACGGCGACGCCCTCCCTTCAGCGGTTCTCCTTCCGCCTCGCCTCCACTGACATTCCATTCCCTCGAAGTCTGTTTTCGGCCCGCACCGGATCCGGCTTCATGCTGCTCTCCCCGTCTCCCTGTGCGGCTTGTGCTCCGTACCCCGAAACACAATTGTGACTTCATATCGCCTTTCTTCATCCCAGGTCAAGGGCAAGTTGCAAACACGAGCACCATTCAAAGCTTGATGCCAGTTCAATAGGCGTCTTCTTCCTGCAAATCGCAGAAGTCGACGAACGTTCCGGTTGCTGCCGACTTCGAAAGTCTTGTCGCCAAAACGCTCGGTCGACACCGACCCGTCGCACTTGCAGACGATCCGCTGCGTTGCCAGCAGCGGATGTTCTGGCACGTTCAGATCCCGAACGCCCAACCCGCCGGGGGTGAGCTCTCCGTGAGCGTGCCGGTGAGGTAGTAGGCGGTGAGCGCGGAGTAGATGTGCCCGGCGCCGAGCCCGTCGAACGTGGCCTCGACCTCACCGCTGCCGTTGACGGTCATGATCGGCGACTCCTCCCCGAGGTAGGTGATCGGGCCGTACGGGCAGGTGCCCGAGAAGGTGATGGTCAGGTACGGGCTGATCCGGTGGCGATAGTCGCCGTTGCCGTCCAGCACGTATCGCCCACCCCAGTCCAGGGTCGGCGCCAGGGCCGCGTTGCAGCCGGGCACGCTCGTCGTGCAGTTCGTGAACGCGCTGGGTGACGTCACGTCCGCGATGCCGCTGGGATCGGCCCGCACGGTCAGGCTCGCGTCGCACGTGATGTCGGGCGCGGACGTTCCGTGCAGCGTCACGGTCCCTGAGAGCGAGTAGCTCTGGCTGGTCGTGATCGGCAAACCGGTGCCTCCGTCAAGCAGGTAGGCCGGCGTGTCCGGCGTGGGGACGGTGTGGAGCGGCGGCGGTGCGGTCGTGGCGGAGGCCAGGGCCGGGACGATCGTGCAGATCGCCATCGCGGCCGCCGCGGCGACCAGCGTCTTGGATAGGAACTTGTGTATGGACATGCCCCAGTCTTGCCGATCGCCGCCGGAGTTGCGAGGGCGGGCCGACGACGCGCTCACCGCCAGGGATGGTGCCGGCTGATCCGGTTGCGCACCGCCAGTGCGGCGAGCACCAGGAGGAGAGGGACGAGGATCCGCAGCGCCAGCCCGATCGCGTCGGCCGACGCGCTGAGCTCCACGCCCGGGCGGGTGCGGAGGCTGAGCCCCTGCTGCCCCGCGACGACGAAGCCCTCGCCGAGCGTGAGCGGTCGCTTGGTGGTGGGCGCCGTCGTCGCCGGCGAGCCACCGTCCGACGCGGAAGACGCCCCGTCCACCGACACCACCTTCGCCAGGCCCCCGGCGCTGTACAGCAGCGCGGCCGCGAGCAGGACGGCGAGCAGCGTCGCCACCGCCCGCCACGCCCGCAGGCCGTAGCCGGACACCAGCCAGTAGGCCTGCAGCACCACGCCCTGCACTGAGGGCGGCACGAAGCCGTCGCTACTGAAGCGCCGTCCGAGCCGGCGCAGCTGCATCTCCGCGTAGTAGAAGTCGTTGCCCGCGGCCCCGTTGCCGCCCTGCTCGAGCGCGCCACGGATGGATCGGTAGCGATCCTCCACCTCGGCCATCGGCGTGGGTTGCAGCTCGAACTCGATGCCGCCGGGGGGCGAGGGCCCGCCGATGCTCCAGTGATCCTCGCCCAGCACGCTGCGGGTAGGGCTGGGCCCGAACCAGAGGACGGGCCGGCGGGCGAAGTGCGTCCCACTGCCCAGGCGGAGCTTCTCGATCGACGCGCCGCCCCACTGGCACTCGGTCAGGTCGACGCCCTCCAGCTCGAGCTCGCCGAGGTGGGCGCCGCGGAGCGTCTCCAGCAGCGCCAATCCCGTGATGCGCAGGCTCTCCCCCCGGATCCGCGGCATCTTGACGACGCCGCCACCAACGCAGTGCAGTTGCACCCCGCGGCCGACATGGGTGGCCTCCAGCACCGCTCCCATCCAGCCGTCGGGAAGACCGGCCCAGTTGATGTTGGTCCACGAGCCGATCGACGCCTCGTTCAAGGTGAGGTTCATGAGGCGGTCCTCTATGCCGATCTGCGCGCCGGCACCGATCACCGCGGCGGCGAAGTGGACGACCTCGCCAGCACGGTGCGGTGTGTCTGCGTACGGTTCGGCGAGCGTCAGGTAGAGCCCGTCGCCGAAGGACGAGCCCGAGAACAGCAGGCTCCCAGCGAGGTGGAGGTGGTGGAACTGAGCGCTGCGGCCGAATGTCGTACGGGCGAACGCGGCGTCACCGAACCAGGAGGTGCGGTCGAAGGTGACGTGGTCACCGAAGCGGCAGCGGCTGAAGTCGGCGATCGCGGAGAATCTCTCGGGGTCCGCGTCCGGATCACCCAGTGACCCATCCGGGCTGATCCCGAAGCGCGCGTCGGAGAAGTCGGCATGGTCACCGAAACGCCCATTGGCGAACGACGCCCCGATCCCGAAGCTCGCGCCGGAGAAGTCGACGTCGTCGGCGGCGAACCGCGTCCAGTCGGCGTCGGGGAAGTACGAGCCAGGGGTGGTCCACTCCCGAAATGCCGGCTCGTGGAGGTGGCGGCGCAGCTCTGCGACTTGGGCCCTGCTGTACGTGTGGGGCGTGTGGGAGACCATCACTCCCTCGTACTCAACGGTCGCGGCCAACGCCTCGAAGCTCGGCGTGTCGATCGGTGGCGGCGGCCCGGCCTCAGGAGACATGACGCCCATCGTCCCTTACCGGACACGCGCTGTGGGGTGGGGGCGGTGAGGCTCCTTCGTCGCAGATCAGAAACTGAGCTGTCCGTCACTGCCCGTAGATTCCTTTCGTGCCCCCGCAGACGCCCCAGACGAGAGAGCAGCTCGTCCAGCAACTGGTGGACGGCCGGCACCTGTTTCGCCTGTTGGATCACTACTCGTGCCAGTTCTGCGGGTGCCCGCGGCAGGAGAAGTACCACCGAGGCTTCTCCACATGCTGGGGCTGTGAGCAGAACCAGCGCCACTACGGGGACGCGCTGTCCGATCTCGTCCCCATCACGTACACGACGAAGAAGTGGTCGCTCGGCACAGCCATCCGCGATTTCAAGGACGTCAACGATGCGAGCGCCTCCGTCCCCACTGCCCTCTACTTCGGCGCGTTGCTCTCCCTGTGGCTTGACGAGCACATCGACACCGTGGTTCCTGAGCCACGGGTGGTCACGAGCGTCCCAAGCTCTCGCCCGGTGATCGCCTCCGCCCTCGAACGCGCGGCTACCGAGGGCTGGTGGGTACCGGACCTCGTTCAGGTGGCGACCCGCAGCCCGACCGCCACGCATCAGCGGACGCGGCGCGAGGAGCGATGGAAGGTGGCGAGCGACTCGTGGATCGTCGACTCCCATGCCGTCGCCGGGTTGCACGTGCTCGTCCTCGATGACATCTGCACCTCCGGCGGTTCTCTTCACAGCTTCGCGCGCGCCCTGCTCGACCACGGAGCCCTGTCGGTGACCGGCGTGGTCATGGCCCGCAACCTCGGCGATAACGACGGAGTATGGGCGCGGCCCCTCCTCGATGCGCAGCACGAGGCCGGTCAACCCTGGGACTTCAGGGAGATCAAGCACGAGGTAATCGCGTGAGTGCCCTTCGCGCCGCCTGCCTGCCGCCACCTGCGAAGGCAGCCAGCGAGTCGGAGCACGTTGCTCTCCTCGTCGCGGCGCGCGCGTGCCTGCTCGCCAAGGGCGTCTCGCTGTGGCAGCTCTCCGGGTTGGCGTCACGCCTGGGCTCCGCGGCGGCGATCATCGAGGGCGACTACCAGCCCGAGACGCCCTGGGAAGTCAAGGCGGACGCCGCAATCCGGGAAGCCGCGCCCGAGCTCGCCCGATGGCGGGCGGAACTCGGACGGTCGCTCGACCAATGGCAACGCAGCGGCCTCAGGCTCACCACCGTCCTCGACGAGGACTACCCGCTGAACCTCCGGTACGTCTACGACCGGCCGCCTTTCCTGTTCTACCGCGGCGAGCTCCGCGACGACGATGGGTATGCCCTCGCCGTGGTCGGTACCCGCCGCCCCAGCGATGCTGGGCGCCGGCGAGCCACACGGCTGGCCAGGCTCCTGTGCGAACGCGGCGTGACCGTCCTGTCGGGGCTGGCGACCGGAATCGACGCCGCTGCGCACCAAGCGACACTCGACCACGACGGACGCACCATCGCGATCCTCGGGCACGGCCTCTCACGCCCGCTCTACCCCAAGGAGAACCGCGTGTTGGGGGAGCAGATCGCGGAACGGGGAGCCCTTGTCTCGATGTTCTTCCCCGATACCCCGCCCTCGCGAGCGACGTTCCCGTTGCGCAACACCGTGACGTCAGGCATGGGCCAGGGCACGATCGTCGTGGAAGCGGGGGCGACCTCGGGCTCCCGGCTGCAAGCGCGGCTCGCCACCGAACACGGCAAGCATGCGTTTCTGCTTGCCTCGCTCGTCTCCTCACATGAATGGGCGCGGCAGTTCGCGACTCGCGACGGCGTACTCGTCGTGAACGAGGTCGACGACGTCCTCGCACGGCTCACCTCGTCGAAGCACCTCGCCTCCGGCCTCGGTGAAACCGATGGTAGGGCGTCGAGCCAGCCTCCCGTCTACCTTGATAGCCGCGCTGACCGCGCTCATCGCCACGGGCAACAGCGTTTGCTTTGACGCCTTCCGGCCACAGCCGAGGCGTCGCCGTCGCATGACTGGGCGTGTCGACGGGTGTTCACGCAGCCCGCAAACGCTCATACTCCCATCAATCTCGGCCAATCGGCCGTTTCTGCCGCAGGCTCATGTAAAATACATACGAACGTATGTTCGCCTCATGACGACCGACGACCGACAACAAGCCGCCATCCTCGCGCTCCTTCGCCAAGCGAAGCCGAAGCACGCCGCACAACTCCTCGAGGATCACGACAACGACGTGCTCCGCGCGCTCGAGTCGATCACGATTCCCGACCAGATGTCGCTCACTGACGAGCCCGCGGAGGGCCGCCTTGACGAAGAGCTCCAGCAGGCGACAGCGGACCTCGCAGGCTGGCGCGAGGCGGGCATCGATGCCGTCACGGTCCTCGACGACCGTTACCCGCCCAATCTGCGATTGGTGCACGACCGCCCCCTCCTGCTCTTCGTCGGAGGCGCGCTCCAGCCACAGGACGAGCGATCTGTCGCCGTGGTCGGGACGCGCAAGGCCAGCGAGCGCGGCCTGAACGAAGCGCGGCAGATGAGCACCGGCCTCGTCGAAGCCGGCTACGTCGTGGTCAGCGGCCTCGCGGAAGGCGTGGACACCGCTGCGCATCGTGCGGCGCTCGACGCTGGAGGACGGACGATTGCCGTGATCGGCACCGGTCTGAACCACTCCTTTCCCGCCGCCAACGCGGCGCTGCAGCAGCACCTCGTCGCCCACACCGCGGTCATATCGCAGTTCCTGCCCGACCAGGGACCCCGGCGACACACCTTTCCGATGCGCAATGCAGTCATGTCGGGGTTCGCGAGGGCCACCGTCGTCATCGAAGCATCACGCACGAGCGGCGCGAAGATGCAGGCCAGGCTCGCACTCGAACATGGGCGGCCCGTCTTCCTTATGAGCACGCTGCTCGAACACGAGTGGGCCCGTGGATACGCCGACAGGCCAGGCGTCTTCGTCGTCGACGATGTGGCCGAGGTCGTTCCACGTCTCGATCGCCTCTACGCCGCCGAAGTCAACCTGGTCCTGTAGCGAGTTGTCAGGTATGGCCACCGTTGACGAGGTCAGCGATCTCCTGGCCGGCACGATGCGCAACATGGCCCCTCGAGGGCGCGGGGTCTGTTCCCAGTGTTGGGCGTTTCACGATCCCGACTACGCGACGTGCATCTCGTGCAACCGTCGGCCGGATCTTCTCGATGCATTTCTACCGATCACCTACGCGCCGCACGGCGGACAGCTCTACCGGGCGCTGCGTGACTACAAGAACATGGACGAGCCTCGGAGCGTGCGCCGGCACCACGCAATCGGCCTCGCCGCGATCCTGTGGAGATTCCTCGCCGTACACGAACCTCACCTCGCCGCAGCGGCAGGCGTCCCCGAATTTGATCTGGTGACGACCCCTCCGAGCAAGACCTTGGAGAGAGACGAGAAGCGCAGCGGGTTCCGCAAGATCGTCGGTGAATGGGTCGGCGCGACCAAGGGGCGGTACGCGCGCGTCCTCGACCCGAACGACCCACCGATACTCAGTCGTTCGTACGAGCCCAGCCGTTACATTGCCAATACCCCACTCGACGGCAAACGAGTTCTCGTCATCGATGACACCTGGGTCAGCGGGGGGGCGGTCCAATCGGCCGCACAGGCACTACGAAATGCCGGCGCCAGCCACGTTGCCGCGGTCGCGGTCGGCCGATATCTCCGGCTGGACTTCGGCAACGGCACCGACTGGGACACCAAGAGTCGGTACAACGCGCTCCCGAAGCGCTTCGACTGGGAGACCTGCGCGCTTGACCCGTGACGGCTGGTGCATGCCCGCCCCGTGGGCGTCGAGACCCCCAGCTCCTCGCCGCCCTGGCGCGCGCTCCTCGGGGCGTCATCTCCATACGTGTACCCCTCAGTGGCGCTCGATCGTTCACGGCGAGCCACCGACGATCAACCCGTTCGTGACCTGGCTTCGGTGAACGTCCTCCACCCCCACGAGCCGTACATCACGCTCGCTCCGCGGGCTCGACGTACGGCTGGGCCGAGGTCTCAGACATACTGCGTGCATGGACCAGCGGGGGTTCGTGCCGACCCAATCGATCTTGCTCGCGGTGTGCGCGAGCCTCTGCTGCCTGGTGGTCGGCCATGCGTGCGGGTTCGCGGTCCTGGTCATCGTCGGCATGGGGGCCTTGGGAACGGTGGCGGTCGGGGTGCCGTACGCCGTCGGCGTACGGCGTCGACGGACCTCGACGTGGCGTGGCAACGAGCGCCGGGCCGTGATCACGAGCCTGCTGGGGTTCGGTGTGCCCGCCGGGTTCGCGATCTGGGCCTGGCAGACCCCGTCGTTCGACGGCTTGCTCCTGCACAGCGGGGCGGCCGCCGTGGGCGCGGCCCTGGTCGCGCTCTTCTTCACGGCGATTCTCACGTCGAGCATGATCGACTGGTACCTGATCCTCCCGTTCGTCTTCGGCCTCTTCGGGCGGGCGATCTGGGTTGACACGCAGTTGCTCGGGGAGGACGAGCGGGTACGGGAGCAGCACCGGCGCCGGCGGTACGCGCAGCTCTGGGTGTTCCACCGCGGCGTCTGCGAGTTGCTCGTCTTCAGCAGCGTCGCGTTCCTGCTCGCGATCGCCCTCGTCGCGATCGGCAACGCGCTGTCCTCGGACAAGACCCTGCCGGTCGCGATCGAGTCGCTGGGTGGCGCGGCGATCGGCATCGGCATCTTCGGGTATCTGGGTGAGCGGCTTCGAGGAGCGCTCAGCTTCGTGCTGTCCGGGCCCGTTCGCCTGGGCGACTGGGTCGAGGCGCGCGACCCGACCGGCCCGCGCGCGCGGGGACTGGTGGTCGCCGTCTCCATCCATCCCGGCGTGATCCTCATCGGCGAAGCCGACCTCGGGGACGATCGGACGCCTGTCCCGCTCGCGGCAGCCAACTACCTCAGCCGAATCGACCGACCCGACGGCGTCGACGACGCATGGTGCGAAGAAGCCGTGATCCGTCACCTCGGTGACGATCCGGGCGATGACTGATCGCGACAGCCGATGAGATCTTTGCGGCGCAGCTAATCCTCTGCGACAACTGCCTCGCCGACGATGCGTTCGACGCGTTCGGCGAGCCGGTCGCGCACTTCCTCGAGCTGGGCCAGCTCGGGCTGGTCGGCCGGGACGGCGTCGATGAGCTCAGCGGGCGGCAGGATCTGCTGCGGTCCGCCCTTTTGCCACGTCGAGACGGCGATCGGCGCTTGGACGCGGTGCATGGCGAGTTGGGCGACCGTCTCGTTGCGGCCGGTGGTGAGGATGATCCCGACGCTCTCTTGGTCGTCGCCCTGGCGCAGCAGCTCGTCGACCGCGTTGAGGTAGAAGTTCATCTTGCCAGCGTGCTCGACCTGGAACTCGCCGATCTTCAACTCGATCACCACGAACCGGCGCAGGGTGTGGTGGTAGAAGAGCAGGTCGAGGATGAACTCCTGGCCGCCGACCAGGAGGGGGTACTGGCGGCCGTAGAAGGCGAAGCCCCAGCCGAGCTCGGTCAAGAACTTCTGGATGTCATGAACGAGCGCCTGCTCAAGGTCGCGCTCCTTCGCACCCTCTTCCAGACCGAGGAACGGCAGGACGTACGGGTCCTTCACGACCTCCAGCGCCCGGACGGCCTCCTCCGACCCGAGCGCGGCGTCGAAGTTGGTGGTCGCCGCGCCGGCGCGCTCGTGCAAGCGAAGGTCGATCTGGACCTTCAGGAAGCGGACCGACCAGCGATGCTCGACGCTCGTCGCGACGTACCACTCGTAGAGGGCGCGGTCGTCGCCGAACGCGTCGAGAAGCACCTGCTGATGCGACCAACCCAATTGCGCAGACAGTGTCTGCACAATTGCCTGGTCAGGCCAGAGGCGGGCGAAAGACCGCATGTAGAACAGGTTTCTCCGCGAAAACCCCCGCGCACTCCCCCCGTCCGCACGCAGGTCCTGGCTGATGCGGCCGATGACGTCGTCGCCCCAGTTGAGACGCTCCTGCTCCTCCAGGATCTCGCGGCCGATCGACCAGTAGAGCATCACGAGTTCCGTGTTCACCGCCCGCACCGCGCGGCCCTGGGCCTCACCGATACGGATTCTCAACCGCTGCAGAAGATCGCGGTACTCGACGGTCGCCGTTACCTGCTCGTCGGGACGGCGCGGGGTGGAGAGATCGGCCATCATAGAAACGTACATGACTCCAGAAAGGTAGCCTTGGTTGTGCTCTTCGACCCGCTCTCCCGCGGCGAGACGCTCGACGGTCCTCCCCGAAGGCGTCGAGAAAGCACCTTTGATGGGACCAGCTCAATTGTCCTGACAGTGTCAGGACAATTTCCGACGCGGCCAGAGCTGCGCGAACTTCCGCATGTAGAACAGGTTTCTCCGCGAAAACCCCCGCGCGTTCCCCCGTCCGCCCGCAGGTCCTGGCATCAACCAGCGGCAGAAGGCCCAACCACCCCGAGACGTACATCACGATCGCCCAGCGGGCGCGATGTACGGCTCGGCGCGGACCCCACGCCGAACCCAACGCAGAGAACGCCGGTCGGCCTCATCTCAGCGTAGGAACTTGGCGAGTCGCTTCATGTAGGCCTGGACTTCCGCTTCGTCCATGGAGGGCAGCGAGCCCTCGCAACACGGCGGGCGGAGATGGTCGGTCTTCGGGTTCTCAACTTCGAAAAGACCGTGCACGATGTCCCAGACGTCTTCAGTGCGATCCCGCGTGTCGCGGGTTCCGACGTACAGCACCTCGACGTAGCCATTCAGGTTGGGGTCAGCGTCGTGCGGCGTCCGGGCCGTGAACGCCAGCCGGTAGTCGTTCTTGAGATGGACGCCGCAGACCCTGGGCTGCAGCGGCCCCGACAGCCGATAAGCGAACGGACGGGCCCCGCCGTCTTTCATAGGGAACTCCACGCAGAAGCCTTTCCCAAGCTGGGTGAACGCGGCGCCATAGCCGGTACGCTTGCCCTTGAGATCGTCGACCATCCCGCGGAGCTCTCTCCGCACCAGGACCTCCCACACGGAGCGCGCTAGTCCTCGGGGTCCCAGTCTGCGCCCGGTGCCGCTGACACATAGTCGTTGCGAACGAAGGGCAGGCGCGCGTGGCCGTACAGCTCCTTGAACTGCTCGTGCCAACGGGGGTCTTCGGCTTCCAGGCGTGTCAATGCCTCGACCAGAAGCCCGCGCTCGCGCCCATCAGCACGAAGCTCGTCGATCTCTGCCGCCAGCTTGACCACAGCGAGAGACGGAACCCGCTCACGCTTCATCCCGACGACGCTGTCCGTCGGGAGCAATTTGCGGGCGATCCATGTATCCACGGTCGTCGTCGACACACCTAGCTTCTCGGCAGTCTCAGCCTTGCTGAACGTCTCGCCCGCAAGGGCGTCCTCGATCTGTTGCATGGCGCGATCAACGGCTTGACGCAATGCACCATCGTCGGCTCTACCTGCCCGGCGCAGAGCAAGGTACGGCGCGGCGTAGAGGTGCGTGGAGGTGGTGACCCGGCGTCCCATGAAGGACAGCGTACCGCTAACTTGGCGTTTTGTATCGATTTCCACCCAGTTACTCCGTTCACGGCCGACGAGCCGCAACCCGTCCGCGCCCCGACCCGGACCGATGCGACCGATCACGCCGTCGTCCCGTACTCGACGGTCGCCGTTACCTGCTCGTCGGGACGGTGCGGGGTGGAGAGATCGGCCATCATAGAAACGTACATGACTCCAGAAAGGTAGCCCTGGTTGTGCTCTTCGGACCGCTCTCCCGCGGCGAGCCCCTCGACGGTCCTCCCCGAAGACGTGCGAAAGCCCCCGCGCCCCACACCGCCCACCCCACGCCCAAAGCAAAAAGGCCGCCCCACACGGGGCGGCCTTCTCGGCGGACACCTTCGACGTGGGGCCGGGTCACCGATCTACCCGGCACCCACGTCGTTGGTGCTCCTTCTGTGCGCCGCGGGCCGGGCCAGCTGTGGGAGAGCAGGTGGCCGGCGACACACGAGGGGGCGAGGCCCTACCGTCGGGCCTTGCGCTGCTTGACCTTCACGGTGATCGTCTTCGTGGACGGCTTCGCCGCGTTGGCGGGCTGGAACCACACCTTCACGCGCAGCTTCTTCGCGCCCTTCTGGACGGCCTTGCGCATCGCCGGCGTGTAGGGGACGTTCGCGGTGATCAGGGCCCGCTTGACCGCCTTGCGAGCGATCGGCACGAGGCCCGTGCCCGACACGGCCAGGCGGCCGAGTGAGGGCACCAGCGTCTTGACGGCGATGCCCTTCTTGGTGACCCACGCGCCCAGCACCTTCGGGCCGGGGATCTTCGGGCAGTTCTCCACCTTCACCGTCTCGTTGGTGTCCTGCCGCTTGCCGTTCTGGGCCACGATGTTCACGCCGATCTTCAACGGTCCCTGGCACACGTCGTACGAGGGGGCGTCGAGGATGGAGTGCGGCCCGGCGGGCAGGTTGATCGAGAACGACGTGATGGGGACGTCGGGCACCATGTGGAACGTCGACTTGGAGCGGCCACCACCGGAGTCGATGATGATGTCGCCGTAGAGCTTCAGGTCGATGCCCTTGGCGATGCCTTGGCCGCGCAGCACCGCAACGATCTGCGGCACTTCCTTGGCCCGGGCGATCACGTACACCGGCCCGATCAGTGGCTCGGGGAAGACCGGGGTCTTCGCCGTCACCGTGCCCACGTACGAGTCCTCCGGGCAGTTCGCCGGGTTGTCCTCGAACACCGCTTGCACGCACGCGTTGTTGATCGTCGGGATCAGGCGTGAGGGCAGCTGCTTGGGCAACGTGACCGCGGCGGACTTGATCGCCGCCTCACCGGGCTGCTGCGTGATGTCGACCCGCAACGCTGCGCCGTTCTTGAACTTCAGCTTCCCGTTGGAGGTCGCCTTGAACGTCGGGTGGAACGGCAGGTCCTTGCAGTTCGACGGCTGGTAGGCCGACGAGACGCTGGCCACCGTGCCCTGCGGGCTGCTGAGGTTGGCCCCCACCTGCTGCGGGTTGCAGCTCGTGGCGTTGAAGATGAACTGCGGCCGGTCGAGCAGGATGTTGATCATCCGCAACCGGAGCGGCACACCTTCGAGGATCGTCGGCAACGCATCCGAGGGAACCCGGAGCTTCGCGTTGGCGGCGTCGACCATGATCGGCGCCTGAACGACGACGGTGCCGAGATCGAACGGGCCGGCGACGGCCCGCACCACGATGCTGAGGCTGAACGGCTGCCCCTTGTAGGGGCCGGCCATGAACACCTTGCCCGGCAGGCTGAACGGGTGGTTGCCCGCGCCGGCGGAGACGGTCGTCGAGCCGATGAGGCTCTCGTCACCGCAGGTGCCGGCCGCCGCCTGCTCCGCGCCGCACAGCGGCACCGAGCCGACCATGCCGAGCAGGCCGGAGGGCATGTCGACGTCGACCCCGTTGAGGATCTGCTGACGATCGTCCCGCTTGATGGTCATCGTGAACGGGGAGAACGCCCCGGCCAGCGGGTTGACCGTGCCGGCAGAGAACGTCGGCGCGAACGGCAGCGTGTCGGGGCAGGCCCCGCCGGCACCGTCCCAATCCACAACAAAGGTTGAGGAAGGTTCAGCCGTCGGGCCACCCCACGAACTCAGCGTGCTGGTCGTCGTCGCCGGACCGCACTCCGCCGGGTTCGCCAAGGGGGCGCGATCGCCACCCTTGAAACTGAGGAGGAAGTCGGTGAACGGCAGCTGCGGGTTGTCCTCGAACGTCGTCGTCAGCTGCCCGGTGTTCTCGTCCGGGATGACGTTGCCGCGGAGCTTCACGGTGATACCCGTCTGCGCATCCTCGATGTCGAGGAAGATTGAGTAGAGCGTCGTGCGCTTGGCTCCGTCATCCGGCTTGCGGAGGAGGATGTCCCCCGTGAGCTGGTAGTTGATGCCACCGGCGATGTAGTCCGTGTCGTTGTTCTTCGGCAGGACGGGCGTCGCGATGTGCACCTCACCGATCTTTGAGGCCAGCGAGCACGTCGCGGGCTCCTTCGAGTGGAGATTGAGCTGCGCGTCGGTGCAGCCATCCAGCCCTTCCGCGGATGCCGGCGACAGTGACACGCCCTTGGGGAGCGTCACCGTCGCGTCCTTCAACGGCGGCGTGGCGAGCGTGTTGACGTCATCGGTCTGCGGCACCTCAAGGTGCACGTCATACCCGGACGGGCTGTCCGCCCGCGTTGTCTCCGGCGTCACGGTGATCTTCGGATCGAACGTCAGGTCCTCGCACCGCGTCATCAGCGGCGAGGCGGCCGTGTACGACTCGAACTTCCCCGGGTTCTGCCACGAGTCGGTCCGCAGCGTCGTTACCGGCTGCTCGTTCCGGCATTCCGTGAGGTTGCTGAGGAACGGCTTCACAGGGGCCGTGCTGGTGGCCCCCTTGACCGGACATTGCACGCTGCCCTGGAGGCAACGCTCGGCGTTGTGCGAGGGATCGGCCGGCGTGCCCCAGAACGTGAACGACGCGCTGAGAAGGCGAGCCTGTGTCGAGTACGGCGTGTCGATCGTGAGGCCGTAGTCGCCGTCGCTGCGCACCTTGGCGAACAGGTGGACGATGCCGACCTGGGAGGCGTTGAACGCGAACTCGGCCGGGTAGCCCTTCCGAGGCTCGATGTTGTAGACGCCGACGAGCGGCGACGGACCCACGTTGAGCACGTCCGTGCTCGCCACGCCCACCTGGCTCTCCACCGGGCACATGCCGATGTCGAGCAGGTAGCTCTTGCATGTCGGCACGTTCGCCGGGTTACCGACAAAGCCCGGGGGCAGATCGAGCGTGATGTCCTTCGGATCCTCGACCGGGGTGAGGACCCCGCGGCCGTTGACGTAGCTGTTGATCTTGAACGCCGTGTTGGCGGAGTAGGGGTGCGCTCCCGCCCGCGTCTCGTCGTCACCAGCAGAGTTCGCGACCTTCGTGGTGAAGTCGTGCACGCCGAACGGCTGCGCAGCCGCCATCGTGAACGTCTCGTCGTCCGAGGCCGAAACAAGAGCTCCACCGCCTGAGATGGTCGCGGTAGCCGTCACGTCATCGGCGGTGCTGGTGCCTACATTGACCGCCAGCTTCAACGGTGGGTAGGCGGTGCCCACCGCCGGAGCGTCTGAACGGGTACAGGTCACCGTTCCGGGCGTCGCGGTGAAGTTGCAATTGCTCGCCAACCAACCGCTCCCCGAGCCGGCGATCGGATCCGCCACCACAGGATCAGGCGTCATCCCGGTGGGAAGCACGATCGTGACGGTGACCGACGGGGGAGGGTTAGCGGTGACCGTCGGAGGGGTCGCGTTGGCGAACGGCACTGCCGCGGGGTTCGGGTTCGTTGGCGCGGGCGTCGTGGTGCGCTGATTGCTGAAGCCCTTGACCACCGAGATGTCGTCGGCGTTGCCGGGGATGCCGTCCGGGCCAGGAACCGT
>Ga0247758_1001571_pt1 | contig 16178 bp, 3 predicted proteins | sample UWRJL156409C4_FD_180950 | JGI IMG/M metagenome (GOLD analysis project Ga0247758, IMG submission 180950) | Plant litter microbial communities from Arlington Agricultural Research Station in Wisconsin, United States - UWRJ-L156-409C-4 | ecosystem: Environmental > Terrestrial > Plant litter >...
TTTTAGGGAAAAAAAAAAAAATGCACCGCGTCAGTGATTCGCGGCCATCTTTTCCTCTCAGATTCACTGCTGATTTCCCTGTTCTTCCCATCATGAATTGCACCTCACCTCCGTCTCGGCTTTCGCAACTCCCTCCGGTTAACTCCCCTCTGTCCTCCTTACACCTGGGTTTGCCCATTGTCGTCCTTGATGAGATGCAAGACTTCGCGGAGCGTATGGTAATTCGCCCGGCTGAGGCCCGTCAGGTCCGCCCAAGTTGCGAAGGCCTTCTGGAAGCCGGAGATGTCGATCTCGGTATTCTGGCGGATGTGCTTGAGGACGGAGAGCCCGCCCCCGCCAAAGAGGATGATGAGAAGGTCCAGGCTCTGATTGCCCACAGAGCCTTGCGGATTCTCTTCGAGTTCTGCTCGAATCGGCTCATGTCAGCTTATATGGGGGTGTGGGGGCCAATTGCGGAAGCAGCCGGCTTGGCAACAGAGGCCTTTTCGGGGGGGTCAGAGCTTCCACAGTTTTTGAGGAGAACAACGAAATCAACAACAATTACCTCAATTGATCACAAGTGCCAGATTCTGACAGCTCATGCTCGGCGAGATCGCGAGGATGTTTCCCAATATCAACGACCGCTCCGGCCGCTTTCTTGCCCTCTTTCGATATGCCTAAGACACGTTCACGAACAACAAACACGAGTTGTTCTGCCAGAAGTTCTTCGGCTTCATCTTCAGATCGATGGAGGACTTCGGAGATGACTTCCGTCTCGACTGCGACAAGTGGGACCAGACCGATAGAATGTCGCGCACTCGATCCAATGGATCAAAGGGTCAGATCAATAAGACCCTCTTATAACGATTTGTTGGAGAAGTGGGCGCCGATCCTGCCCTGGGGGGACAACTTCGCCGCTAGCAGCCCGAAGGCCCTTTATTTTCTCAAGACTGTTGTCACTAACATGACCGTGGAGCTTGCCGAGGTCTTTGTGTCGGAGAGGAGATGAACGCGCCCGCCAAGTGGAAGAAGGGCCTCAAGTAGAAGCGCGAAGATACCCAGCGCGCTGTTGCGGCTTCTCGTTACTTTGAGTCCCTCGGCACATTTGATGCTTTCATGAAGATCAAGCCCAAGCATTTCACTTGGGTTGCTGTCCCCGCTGAGAAGCAGGTCGACTTGCAGGCGCGCCCAGACGTTATCCCATCAATTTCACCGAATCTAGTGTGCAGCGCTGGATGTGAGCGTGAAGTTGGGGCCGGAGACACCAGATCTGGCGTCCCCGCTTTTTGGCTGCGTCTGGAACAACCAGCCCATTAAGGAAAGATAGGTCCTCCTTATCGGCCACAATCACGCTCAGCGCAGTTGGTTTTCTCACGTCCTCTCGGTCTGCGCCGCCACGCCCTTCGACGTCTTCATGCGCCCCGGCCCCGCGTAACCCGTCAGCATAGCCGTCGTCGCCATCGGCGTCAACCTGGCATCATGCGCGTTCCTGCGGCTGCGCACCGTCCACGCTCAAAGTTGGCACTCTGGCCTGCCGGCTCAAAGTTCGCATCAATGTGATCCCCGACTCATCATCGTTCATCCCCTTCCACATCTCTGGGATCCGAATTTGGAGGCCTTCAGGCCCTCAACAACGAGCGGATACTATGGCGAAGGCGAGCATACTAACCGGGTCGGCGACGGGTCCGAAGGCGATGTCGCCGTCGACGTGACCGGCGCCGCGCGGGACAGCGCACGGGACGTCGAAGTCGCGGACGACGAGAGAGTTGACGAGGCGTCAGCGTCGTGGCGTGACGGGGTGCGTGGCGCGTCTGAGTCATTGTTCATTGTGTCCGACTTGTAAGGAAATACATACCCCTGGCACACCACACACCACACCCCTGAGCACCACACAACCCCTGGCACACCAACCACCACCACCTAATATTTAGACTACGGCCCCCGCCCACCTCTCGGCTCAGGCCAGGTTGAAATCTTACCCCTTTGCCAGTTTTTGCTCGCTGCCACCATTGTGACCACCTTGATCAGGCGTACCTGCCTTCCTTACAACAGTCTATTCACCCTCGAGAGTTGTGCTAGCCTTCGCTTAGTCACCTTGCCCCTTATAGCCTTTGGTAGTCCTTGCCTACGATCTGTCTTCACCTGGGTCACTGTGGTGTACCAGGAGCAGGCCGTAACAGGCCCGCGACAGCATTTGAATCTTCTGCTTCCCTCTGATCAGAGCTGCACAGTTATGTATATAGCAAGCGCCCTTTTACGAGATCGCTCTCTCCCTTTCTTTCTCCTTATGTTCTGCGTATTCATAGAGTAGGCCTAGCTATTTGTAGCACACTACCTTGCCCGTTATATTAGGAGTCATTCTCTCCTGGGAACCGTTCTCTCCTAAGAATCATTCTCCACTTTCTTTCCTAGGAGCCATTCGCTCCTAGGAATCATTCGCTCCCAGGAGTCATTGGCTCTTAGGAGTCATTTGCTTCTAAGAATCATTCGCTCTTAGGAATCATTCGTTCCTAGGAATCATTCGCTCCTAGGAGTCATTCGCTCCTAAGAACCATTTCCCACTTTCTCTCTTAATTAGGCTAAAATAAATTGCGCTGCGTATTAATAGAACGTTTCCGTCAGCAGGTAGCGAGGTAAAAGAGGCAGGCGGTAAAGCTTTAATTCTAGTTTAAAAAATAGGTTAGCGACTAAATGCCTTAGGCTGCAGGATGTAGAGTTGTGGGATAACCGCTATATTAGGCGATGGGTGCCTGCTAAAAACGGCGGTATTTCCATATGGAAACACATACTAGTAGTAATAATGCATTTATATTTCACTTCTCTATAGAATATGCCCTAATATGTCGTTTAGAGACTTTATTTGCAAGAAGTTATAAGTTTGACTTTTATAAAAGTCTTCTATTATAGGTTTAGAATTAGTTTAACTTATCTTAATTAGTTTAGTTTTAGGTTTTTAACACCTTCTCTTTGTTACTTTTTTATTATTTCTTTTATATTAACTTCTTTTCTTAATAGACGTTTATTACGTAAATATACTTTTTTATTATACATTACTATATAATTGGGTTAAGAGACCATAAGGTATATTAACTCGCTTTTTACCCTTTAACTCCTTCCTTAAGCCTGTAATAAAGTGTAAGTCCTTTAGCTATAAGGAGTAAGTTATTCTATAAGTTATTAATATATAACTTTAATTTTTTATACTGTTATATATACGATTTGTGTAAAGTTTATTAGCTTTAAAGGATTAACCTCCTTATTAAGTTTAAGGTCCTTATAATTTTAATTAAATGTTTTAATAAATGTCCTTCTATATTTATTAAGAAGTTTCTTATTACTTCTTAAGTTTTAAGTCTTATAATAATCTTACTCTTTAATATAATAGTTTAAATATTAGATCTTATCTTATTTTTAATTCTTATTATTAGTTTTAATTAGTTTAGATTCTTTTAGTAAAACTCTGTAATTAGGTTTAAGTATTTAAAATTCTTAATAGACTTTTATAAATTACTTTTAAAGCTGTAATCCAGTTGCTTAACGAGATATTTAAATATATTCCTTCCCCTTTATAAATTTATAACTTCTTTAACGTTATACTTATCTTTATTAACGTTAACCTTAAATCTTCTTTTCTAGAGAAATTCCCTTTAAGGTAGATTTTAAAAGTGAGATATAAAAAACCTTAATCTACACCTTTATATTAATAAGTTAGTTAAGTTTATAATTAAAAGTAATAACCTTTTTCTTAATGTAAAACAGTCTGTACTTTTTAAAGTTAAACTTCTTATTAAATCGTTTTAAATGTAAGTTTTGTAAAAAAAGGTAAACGTAATCCCCCTTTTAAAAAGTTAATCCTTTAACTTATTTACTATTATAATAAAGTCCTTTTTTAAGTATTAATTACTTAGTTTAGTGTTTATTAGTGAATTTATTTATTTATTTACATATGAATTTAAGTTTAACTTACAGGTAATTATACAGTGTTTATATTTAGTTTATATAGACTGTAGCTTAAGAGGTGCTGGTTAGCAGGCTTTAATAGAGTTTAAGCTTTTTACTGTAATTTATAAAGAACGGTAATATATTTATTAACTTAATTAGCATTATATTATAAGTTATCAATACTGTTAATAATAGCTTAAGTTAATTATTTTATTTAAAGTTAATATAAGTTTAAAAATACGTTATAAGCATCTAATTAACTTATTTTATCTAGCTATCTATCTGTAAGTAGAATGTTGTTAAAAGTTGACTTTTTACACTTATTCTTTACATCAGTCTTTATTAGAACTTTAACATGATTAGTTTATCTTGATTTGTAACGATATTATCTAGCTAAAGGTATTATAAGATTACTCCTTTTTAAAGATATAATTAAGTTACTTTACTATTATATATTTTAAGCTTAGTAGAAAGCAAGCCCATTTTATTAGTCTGTTAATTATTATAAAGATTTAGTTATAAGTAACTCTTATAATAAGGTCTTTAAACTTAAGTATCTATTACGACCTGCACCCGACACAGGCCTCGAGAGGACTGGTGCGGGTTAAGACAGAACGTATGGCAGGACACTAACAGGTAGGGGGCGTTCCGAAGACGGCTTGTTGAGCTAGCACTCCTAGACGGGGGTTCAATGTCACTATAGGTCGCTGTCACTATAATGCACAGAGGTGAGTCTGAACAGTAGGATATAAATGAACAATTAAATATTAGCGTGAGGAATTAAAGTCCCTCACGGTAGTTATAAGCATAACTATAGCTATCTATATTAACTAATTAAAAGGTACTTTGTACCTTACTTGTAATATCGCAAGTGCTTGTTCCGCGAGCACCTTGTACCACGTAAGCGTTCTGCTCGTGAGGTTTCTTCTACTTACGATACGAGCACTTAGTATGTTGCAAGTAGCACCTTATTAGTTATAGGGGCTTTAGGTCTTTACACCCCTAGCTTAATACGTTAGGATAGTATGTACTGTCTTTCCGCACTGTCTCTCTGCAGGGGATTTGTCGGGCCGCCCTGGCCTAAGTGACGGCCTGTAGGGTCGTCACACAATTTCCCCTCTTTAACGTTCTTTTCCCACAAAGAACTTAAGAGGTAAGTTTCTCCTTTCACCATTTCACCATATAATAAGTGTCCAGCTCTTAGGTCTTAAAACGGGAACAGGGCAAAAGCACTAACCACCGTCTGAACCTTATAGCTTACATATACGCGTTTAGTAACGAAATATCCCCTTATTTTTTTTGTAAGTCTGCTGACCCTCTGCTTATCTGTCGGGTTTCGAACTGGTCCGACAGTTACGATCATTATTTAGAGAGGTACTAACCTTCCCAGTATAATGCTTTTAGTATTAGTAAAGCGAAATTAAAGGCTCTTCTTATTAAAAAGTAGAACTTTGACTTGTAAGTTAAGTCTGCTGCTTAACAGCTCTATAAAGCCACTGCTAAGCTTTAAAAGGCATTAGCGCGTTTAGTACGTCTTTATAAGTAGCAGTCTTGTCTTAAGGACCGGGTTACGAAAGCGTTTAGTTATAAAGCGGAACTGCTGGAGTTCTAAGAAGGTAAGGAGGCTAAGCTAAACGCCCCTCTTAACGATATAGAGTTCTTTAACTGGGGGAACTTTTTAGTGGGGTCTCTGTAGCGAGCGGTCGCTTTATAACTTAGTTTGTAATTGCTTCCTTTAACAAGAGGTTATAGGTCTGACTTCTTATAAGAGTTTTAGTGACTTTTGTTTGTTTTTCTTTTTACTGACTTCTTTTCCTGATAGCGCTTACTTTTAAGTGGAGCTTATCGGGAGCTCCAGAGGTCCTACCTCCTTATTAGGTCTAAGGTCCTTTTAACCCTAACTAAGGTTTCTGATAAATGTCTTTCTATATTTACTAAGGAGTTTCCTACTGCTTCTTGGGCTTTAGGTCTTATAGTAATCTTACTCTTCAGTATAGTAATTTAAATATTAGATCTTATCTTATTCCTAGTTCTTATCGTTAGTTTTAGTTTGTTAGGATTCTTTCGGTAGAACTCTATAATTAAGTTTAGGTATTTAAGGTTTTTGACCGGTTCTTACAAGTTACTTTCGGGACTGTAATCTAACTACTTAACGAGATACTTAAACGTATTCTTTCCCTTTTGTGAATTTATAATTTCTTTAACGTTATACTTATCTTTATTAGCGTTAACCTTAATCTTCTTTTCTAGAGGAACTCCTTTTAGGGCAGGTTTTAGAAGTGAGATGTGAAAAACCTTAGTCTGCACCTTTATACTGGTAGGTAGGTCTAGTTTATAATTGGAGGTAGCGACCTTTTTCTTAATTCGGAACAGTCCGTACCTTTTAAAGTTAAGCTTCTTACTAAGTCGTTTCGAATGTAAGTTTTGTAAAAAAAGGTAAACGTAATCCCCCTCCTAAAGAGTCGGTCCCTTAACTTATTTATCGTTATAATAAAGTCCTTTCTTAAGTATTAGTTACTTAGTTTAGTATTTATCGGTAAACTTCTTCATTCGTTCGCGTGTGAACTTAAGTTTGGCTTACAAGTGGTTATGTAGCTCCTGTATCTGGTCTGCGCGGACTGCGGCTCGGGGGGTACCTATAGGTGGGTTTTGACGGAGTTTGGGCTCCTTACTGTAGTTAGCGAAGAACGGTAATATACCTGTTAACTTAACTAACGTTATATTATAAGCTATCTATACTGTCGGTAACAGCTTAAGCTAATTATTTTATTTAAAGTTAACGTAGGTTTGGAGATACGTTGTAAGTATCTAATTAACTTACTCCGTTTAGCTATCTGTTTATAAGTAGAAAGTTATCGAAAGTTTACTTTTTACTCTTATTTTCTGTATTAGTCTTTACTAGAACTTCGACACGATTAGCTTATCTTAATCTGTAACAATATTATTTAGCTAAAGGTGTTATGAAACTACCTCTTTTTTGAAGATATAAGCGAGTTACTCCGCTGTTATATCCTTTAAAGTTAGTAGAAAGTAAGCTTACTTTGTTAATCTGTTAATTATTACGAGGATCTAATTATAAGTAACTCCTGTAACAGGGTCCTTAGACTTTAGGACTTTAGTGACGAAGTTAAGTAAGATTGAACTCTATAACACTTATGGTACAGGGAGTGGTTTGAGAAGCCTATAAAGTTTATAGTGCTGGTTTTGCTTCCAGTAACAGATATTGCAGTTATCGACTACTTCCTTAATTAGCTTCTTTATTTCTAGGAAGGCGTACGCCTATTAGGCTTATACGAGAGTCTTAGCTTAGCTTATATGTTCTCTAAGTCGAGACTTATGGACCTGTTAGACGTACTTCTTTCTCTTAACTGGGTTATAAATATACAGTTTCTCTTAGTACTAAAGCTTTACTCCTAATTTAAATATACTGTCTACGCCTTCTAATAGCTGTTCTAACTGATAATTAGTTTTATTATAGTTTGGATGTTTCGAGCACTCCTTCTTACAGTTTTACATATACTTTAAGAAGTCTTTTAAGGGGCACTTATACTTACAGGTACCTTCCGCTAACCTTCTTACTTAGAAGTCTTGTTATTACTAATAGATATTATACTCTGTTTATAAGTTTATACAGACTTTAATAGTTTATTCTGGTGTCTAATTATCTGATACTTGTAACGTATACTCTAATGTGCTGTTCTTAGCTTCGTCAAATATAGTAATGGGGATTAGGGCTAGATTGGTATCCTTATGGTCCTGTCTTTAGCTAAGAGTATCGGCTTATCTATTGTCTTTTCTTTTAATATAGTGGATCTGGAAGTAGAATGGGGCTATTAATTCTGCCTATCGTGCTTATTGTAAGTTAAGTTCCTTCGTTAAAAAGTAACGGAGGTTATTATAATCTGAAAAGACTTAGACTAGTTCTTCTATACTACTTAGATACAGTACTTACTTAGTAAAGCACTAAATAATCGTTATTAGTTCTTTATTATAAATTAGATATTGTAAAGCTAGGCTGTAGATTCCTTTTGATAAGAAGGTAACTAAGTAGCGTTTCTTATTGTCTTAGACTTAGTTAAGTTCCTTACTGATTGCGAACTCTGAGGAGTCGGTCTCAACTTAGAAAGGCTTTAAGAAATCGGGGAGGGTTAAGACTAGTGCTGTGACAAAGGCGTGCTTAAAGTCTTCAAACGCCTTCTGCTATCTATCGGTCTACTTAAATAGTTTTCCTTTACTTATGAGTTTATAAAGTAGTCTTACGATTTTCGTAAAGTACTTAATGAAACAGCAATAAAAGTTTATAAAGTTAATAAAGGCTTATAACTCTTTCTAGTTCTTCGGAGTAAGCTAATCCCTAACTGCCTCTATCTTCTCTAGTTATATTTCAAGCTTTCCAGAGGTTACCTTAAACCCTAAATAGTTTAGTTCTTAAACGTAGAAGTAGCTCTTCTCTAGGTTTACTGTTAACTTTGCTTTCTTAAGAGCTGTTAGAACTTATCGCATATGCTTTCAGTATTCTTCTAAAGTTTCGGAATAAACTAGAACGTTATTTAAATATATAAAGATAAACTTATTAAGGAAGGGGTAGAGAACACTGTCGATAAGGCTTTAGAAGGTTATAGGGGTGTTTGTTAATCTTATCAGCATAACATAGTACTGGTAATACCTGTTACGAGTCTGAAAGGCCGTCTTATATTCGTCCTCTTCCTTCACTTAGACATAGTTAAATCCTATAGGGAAATCAAGGCTAGAGAACTAATTTACCTTAGCAATCCGTTCTTGCATTTCTATAATAAGTAGTAATGGGTAGCGATTCTTAATCGTATCCTCGTTTAACGTTTAGTAGTTAATAACTATATATAGTTTACTGTCTCTCTTCCTTAAGACGAACAGCATTAAGTACCTTGTTAAGAACTGGGACTTTATAATGAACCCGTTTTTTAAGTTCTTATCGATATACTCTTACAGGGCTTCGGCCTGCTAGGGGTTTAAGTGGTAAGGCTGGAAGCTGCGGAGCTTCGCTCCTAGCTTTAGCTTAATTTCATAGTCCTATAGTCTGTAGTCTAGTAGTTGCGGTATCTTTTTTCGAAACAGGGTAAACTTCCTGTATTCTGCAGGTACCTTAGATAAGTTAACTTCTTCGCTTATCTGTAGATTAGCTTCTTACTTCTTTTTACTTTTTAAATTATTATTTAAGTAATGTGGTAGACCTTTTAGTCCTTTAACTGTCTTAGTAAACTTAATTTAAACTGTACTTAGTTTTAAGGGTTTAGTATGCTTTTAAATACTTCGTGTATCTTTAGAACGGTTTAGTGCCTTCTTAGCTTTTTCTAAATAATAATTATAGCTAGGGGACTTGCTGAAGGTAAGGTGGCTACTCCTTTAGTTGATTATAGGGTTATACTTTTCTAGCCAGAGTAGACTTAAGATTATGTTATACCTTGCTATTAGTGTAATATTAAAGTCTACTTATTATTTATCCCTATTTACTTTAATTAGGAGTGGCAAGTGATAGGTAACTTTGCTATTGTTATACTAGTATAGGTTTCCTTCTCCATTCCGAATAAGAATAGCCTCTTTATACTTTTAGTTAAGGAGTTTCCTTTAGTTGATTAGCAAGGGGTGTACTAAGTTAGAAGTACTCCTACTATTAACTACTGCTTTTACTCTAAATAGCTTCCCTTTTCTGTCTATTATATCGACACTAATAGAATAATGCTTATGCTCTTTTAATATCTAAGTTATAGTAACTATCTGTCCTTAAGGTCTTATCTAGCTTAACCTTTAAGTGCCTTTTCTTTGTCTTAGGGTTTTTGCTAACTAGCGAACTATTAGTTTCTGGCTCTTTTAGAGGGCTTATAACCTTTTCTTAATTCCTTTTAGAAAAACAGGTAACTTTAATAGACTTAGCGATTAACCTTTTTCAGGTTCTTACACCTTAGCGTCTAATTGACTTTAAACAGTATAATGTTTTGAAAATCTTTAATAAGTCGATAGTATGCTTTACAGGCTTAGATTGTAGTAATGTCTTTTTGCTCTTAGATCCGTTAGTAGTCTTCCTGCTTCTGCTATTCTTTAGCTTTTCCATTAAGGTATAGTAAGCACGTTACGATTAGGCAGTTATTAAGTGCCCCTCCTTGCTAGTACGTGGTAAGAGCCTAGTTAACTACGGTAACCTTCTACTTATTACCGGACTCTCTTGTTGGGGAGTAGGAAACTTGGTAATAGGCTAGTTTTAACTCTACTTTTGCGATAGCGTAGTCCTGTTTCCGTATGCTGGGGAAATGGTTATAAAGGGCCTTAAGTCCACAATGCCGGTTGAGAGTGTAGTTATTATATACGTAATTAATCTATAGTACGTCTCTGTAACTGGGGTAGTTAATGTTAACTACTAGTGTTACAGTTATAGAGTACGGAACGGGGGAAGTGGCGCTTTATTTTTTCTCTTCTTCTACTTACCTCTACGTACGTTATTTCTCCTAAACCTCTTCCTAAAACTCAGGTAGCAATAACCTAACTTATTCTTTTACGAAATGGTCTTCTTTAACAAGTCAGTATTCGAGTTAGTTAGCGAAGTGAACTCTATTATAGAGTTTTAACCTAATCTCTACTGCTCTGTCCTTAGATATTACAGTAAGACTTTCAACTCGTAAGTCCTTTATCTTATCTACTAGCTTTTAATGTTTCTCCTTCAGCTTCTGGATCCTCCGCTAGTATGCTTACTTTATACCTTCTCAGGGGACTTTTAAGGTGCCAGTCTAAGGTATACCAGCTTTAGTGCAGGGTAGCTATCTAAGCTGTCCTTCCTCCAGAGAAGTAAGGGTACTGATCTACTTAGCGTGCTTAAAGTGTTTAAAAGTCTTAAAGGGTACCGTTAAGAAGAACTTTTGTTTTTCTAACTTAATTCTTTCGGCTTACTTCCTTTTACCTTCTAAGGTTTGCTTCACTGCTTATATAGCCTAGAGGGCTAGTTCTTTAACTCCCTTAACTATTTTAGTAAAGTCTAAGTCAGGGTCCTTTCTAGACTTCCTTAGTTTTTAAGCTTACAGGGTAAGGTTTTTAAAGCCTGTAACTACTAATTGGAATATCTCTTCCTAAAGTCGGTCTTCTACAACCTACACCTCTAGTAACTCTAAGTTTCCACTTTAGAGTCGGTCTTCTGCAGCCTACACCTCTGTAGTTAACTTTTTTAAGATACCTTTAAAGACTAAGTATAATACGTCCTAGGGTTTTTTTTCTTTTTCTTCCTCTCTTAAGTTACACTTGTCTATCTAAGTGCAGTCTTCTTCGTTACTTGCTATCTTAACGTAGACGTCTTCTAAGTTAAACCTAATGTATTTTCCTTCTTTTAGAACAGGTTTTTAACTGACTTACTTTAGTAATAAGCATTACTGTACTATATGTCCTTTCTTATCGCAGTTAAAGTACTAGACTTATAATAAGTCCCTAGGTTACTTTTATTACTGTTATTATTAAGGCTTATCGCAGTTAAGTCGGTTCTAGCAGTTTATTATACTAATATCTATTAACCTGGGATAGTGACTTATTGCAGTCGACTAGTTCCCCTTCTTTAGTTTACTTAACTAGGGGACTTAATCTTTCTAAAAGTTCTTTTAATAATAGTAATTATAGTACCGATTGTCGGCTTTAATAGCTATTTCAACCAGTTCTTATAAACAGTCTAGTTAGTCTTTTTAGTAAAGGTCTCTAGTAACGTGCTCCTTTAAGCTACTTTAAAATAGCATTATTAAGGCCTCTTAGCCGAGTTTAGTCTTTACTGTTTCTAATTTAAAGTGTGTAGAGAACTTAAGGACTAAGGACGTCTGCCTTAGAGCTATAAGGCGTTACTTAGCCCGTTAGGGGGTGTCTAGTTCTTTAAACTTAGTCCGGAGTTAGTTGATAAATATATCGAAATTGTCGAAAAGAGCCTAAGTTTCGGGAGCCTCCTTACGCGCTCTATTTACGGAAAGGTTATTAATTATCTTTATATAGGGTTTGTATTAGCAAGCGGTTACTCTGTCTAGTAAGGCTCCGGTAAACTTAACCTTTCCTTCTTTTTCGAAGAACTGCTTATTGTAATAGGTGATATAGCTTTAAAGCTAAGCTATCTAGGACTCCAGCTACGTAAAGTCTCCCTTAAAGCGCAACGGTAGGGGAAGCTTTACTCGTTTCTTCTATAAGCCTTTAAGGTTATTATTTTCCAGCTTAACAGCATTAAGTCAGACTTGGAGTTTCTCAATAAGACCGATACGGCTCTTAGTATCTTTAGGGAAGGCTTCGTTAAGTTCCTTAACCAGTCCTTACTGGTTAAGGTTTAAGTCTTTAAGGTATGCAGCTAACTTATCGATAGTAGGGAGTCGAGGTTAAGTTTACGCTTTCTCGATCTCCTTTCCTTTTTTAAAAGTCGATATGTTAGTGGGAGAGAGGTAGTGTTTAGGAATTCAACAAACAGTGTTTAGAACTGAGACGTTAGTATTATATTATAACCTACACCTAATATAAGCTTTAAGAGGATTAGCGTAAGTTAAGACAGAACGTATGGCAGGACGTTAATAAGTAGGGGGCGTTCCAAAGACAGCTTATTAAGCTAGCACTCTTAGACAGGGGTTTAATATTACTGTAGGTTACTGTCACTATAATATATAGAAGTAAGTCTGAATAGTAGGACATAAATAAACAATTAAATATTAGTGTGAGGAATTAGAGTCCCTTACAGTGGTTATAGGTATAACTATAGCTATCTATATTAACTAACTAAGAGGTACTTCGTACCTTGCTCGTAGTGTCGCAAGTGCTTGTTCTGCGAGCACCTTACACTGCGCGAGCGTTCTGCTCGTGAGGTTTCTTCTGCTCGCGATGCAAGCACTCGGTATATTGCGAGCAGCACCTCATTGGTTGTAGGGGCTTCGGGTCTTTGCACCCCTGGCCCAGTGCGCCAGGACAGTATGCACTGTCCTTCCGCACTGTCCCTCTGCGGGGGATTTGTCGGGCCGCCCCGGCCCAAGTGACGGCCTGCAGGGTCGTCACAGTATCTTAGTAACGAAATTAAGTAAGATAAAACTTTATAATACTTATAATATAAAAAGTGGTTTAAAAAGCTTGTAAAGTTTATAATGTCAGTTCTACTTTTAATAATAGATATTACAGTTATTAACTACTTCCTTAACTAATTTCTTTATTTAAGGAAAAGCGTACATTTATTAAACTTAAATAAGCATTTTAACTTTACTTATATATCCTTTAACTTGAAATTTATAAACCTATTAAATGTACTCCTTTTATTTATCTAAGTTATAAATATACAGTTTCTCTTAATATTAAAGTTTTACTCCTAGTTTAAGCGTGCTGTTTACAACTTTTAATAACTATTCTTACTAATAACTAATTTCACTGTAGTTTAGGTATATCTAATATTCTTTACTACACTTTTATACACACTTTAAAAAGTCCTTTAAAAGGTACTTATATTATAAGTACCTTTTACTAGCCTCTTTACTTATAAGTCCTGTTATTACTAATAAATGTCATGCTTTATGTATAAGTTTATATAAATATTAATAATTTATTTTAACATTTAGTTATTTAGCATTTAAGGTGTATACTTTAACATACTGTTTTTAACTGTATTAAATATAATAATAAGGATTAAGACTGGGTTAATATCCTTATAACCTTATTTATTATCTTTCACTTTAATATAATAAATCTAAAAGTGGAATAGTATTATTAGTTTTACTTATTATATTTATTAAAGGTTAAGTTCCTTCATTAAGAAGTATTAAAAGTTATTATAATCTGAAAAAACCTAGATTAGTTCCTTTATACTACTTAAATATAGTGCTTATTTAGTAAAGTAGTAAATAATTATTATTAGTTCCTTATTATAGATTAGATATTATAAGTCTAAGTTATAGATTCCCTTTAATAAAAAAGTAATTAAATAACGTTTCTTATTATCTTAAACTTAGTTAAGTTCTTTACTAATTACGAATTCTAAGGAGTTTATCTTAACTTGGAAAGGCTTTAATAAATCAGGGAAGGTTAGGATTAGTATTATAATAAAGGTGTATTTAAGGTCTTTAAACGCCTTTTATTATCTATTAGTCTATTTAAATAGCTTTCCTTCTCCTGTAAGTTTATATAATAGCCTTACGATTTTTATAAAGTTATTACAACCTGCACCCGACACAGGCCTTGAGAGGACTGGTGCGGGTTAAGACAGAACGTATGGCAGGACGCCAACAGGTAGGGGGCGTTCCGAAGACGGCTTGTTGAGCTAGCACTCCTAGACGGGGGTTCAATGTCACTGTAGGTCGCTGTCACTATAATGCACAGAGATAAGTCTGAACAGTAGGACACAAATGAATCATTGAATACTAGCGTGAGGAACCAGAGTCCCTCACGGTGGTTGTGGGCACAACCATGGCTATCTATACTAACTAACTAAAAGGTACTTTGTACCTTGCTTGGTCCACTGTGCTTGGTGGTGCTCCACGCAGTTGTGGCCAAGCAGTCAGCTGAACGGTGCTTGGTGCTGTTAGTCCCTGTGGGCCACCAAGCTCTTTCTTACTGGTCGTAGGGGCTTCGGGTCTTTGCAGCCCTGGCCCAGTGCGCAAGACAGTGTGCACGGTCTTTCTTGTACTGTTCCTTCTGCGGGGGATTCGTCGGGCCGCCCTGGCCCAGGCGACGGCCTGCAGGGTCGTCACAAATTCTTAGAAGCTACCGAAAATCTCGACTGCGTAGAAAATCTCCAGGAATTACACCGACAGCACCGCTCTGATGGCGTCGACCCCGCATAATTGCGTTATCCTGCCCCTGGTCCTCTTTCCTTTGCTTGTTTTGGAGAGTATGCTCTTTCTTCTACTCTCCGAGCCTTGGATTCCGAAGGAGGAAACGCCCCCTTTGTATTTCCCAGACAGATGCACATAAGAGAGAACGAGTACAATTCGCCTAAGAATAGCTTACCCTTCGACTAAAGCCAGAGGATTGGCACTGTACCGGTCGAACCCTTTGGCATCGTGGCCACACCTCCTTTCTACGCGTTCAGCCATGCTGTTCAGGGGCTCAGGGGCCCCTGAATCTGACACAAATTGCCAATCCGTCAAAGTGATGCGGATGGACACGCTGTGATGGTTCTACCTCTCAATGCCTCTTCAAGCTCATCCACCTCCTCCCCCCCCTTCCCTGAAAATTGCTGCGGTCCAACCTCTCGGATCTTGTATCCTGCGGGTAGGAACTTGTTCTCTGTCTGGCTATGCATAGGCGACGGCGGCGGCGAACGGCCGCTGCGCACCCAGCGGAACCAGGTGCGGATGGACCAAGGGCTCGAGGAGGAGGGCTTAGCGTACCACGGGTGCACCCGCCAGCGGGCAACATTGTATCGACCAGTCTTCGGGTTAGGGTGGTCGAGCAGGTGGCGACGTCTTAAAAAGTACGGGCGTGGGAGACAGACATGGCGGATGATAAACTTGCGTATTTTAATCACGCAGTACAATGCAACCTTGTAACGAAGAGGTGGGTAGGGGAGCCTGGCCGATTACGCAGGTTAGCTTGGCCATGCTGATAGGCATGAGGGCTGGAAACTAGATGAACCTACCCCATCGCGTTACTGATGTGCGGTCCGAGGATGACCGAGACGAGGTATTGGCCAGCGGGCTTCGCCATGTCAGGAACTCGATGCAGCACCATGCCCATGGTAGCGGCGGCAAGAATAGCATTGCTCGTATCCGCCTTGACATGACGATCGGCATACGCGCGGCTCCATTCGTCAAGCTCGCGTAGCCAATGCAGAGCATCAGCCCATCCCCTCGAGGAAGAGGGCAGGCTACCGTACGGGATGTCGAGGTCCTCGCCAAGAGCCTTCCAGAATATTGCCAGGGCGCAGCGCTCCAGATCGGTTAGGCGGCGCCATTCGAACCGATCGACCCATTGTATGGGATTCAGAACGAATAGGCTGAGGGTGTAGAGCATGTCGTCGTCCGATATCTTACCCTCTCGCCGGTACTGGGCATGTAAGAAGCGGGTTCGAGCGATGGCTTCGATGGCGCGTGTAGAGCCTGGCCGACCGATGACCATGTTGGTAAGCAGCACGCTGGTGTCGGCGGCACGCTTCGAAGTTCTCTCCAAGTCGTAGGGTCTGCGACTAGCTATCTGGCCCGTTGCCACTAATAGCCGTGAGATGGAAGGGATGCTGTAGGTCTATGAGCTTGCTCGGTTAGTACTGGTTGGGGGGGGGGGGGGAGAAGAGGGCCATGGGC
>Ga0247758_1001573_pt1 | contig 16176 bp, 9 predicted proteins | sample UWRJL156409C4_FD_180950 | JGI IMG/M metagenome (GOLD analysis project Ga0247758, IMG submission 180950) | Plant litter microbial communities from Arlington Agricultural Research Station in Wisconsin, United States - UWRJ-L156-409C-4 | ecosystem: Environmental > Terrestrial > Plant litter >...
TAATGAACCGACCAGTCCTAGGTCGAGTTGAATTTCCTTATCAGTTTTGACTGAATTTCCCATAGTAATTTTTTTTTGGACCACCCTTACAACAAATTGTCCTCCGGACAGGATTAACAGTTTTCTTCCATATTTTAAGATCTAATCTTGGAGATTTACTTACTTAAATACAGCTTTAAGAAGGGAATGTATATTGTTTATATGTAGGTTATCTCTATTACTCTACTATCACAGTAGTTGTCAGCAGTGTTAAGCGAATACTTTTCTCTATTATATTAACTTCTTTAAAGAATCACATAGTTTAAAGGAAACGCTGTAGATTTTAAAGCTAAAGAATAAAGAGAAGAACTAAAAGTAATAACGCTAAAGGCATAATGTTTTGTCTTAATTAAAGTTTACGTTATAAGCCTAAGTTAATAATACTGTAAAGATTTCTATATTTATAAATTTCTAGAGTCTCAAGCGCTTTAATCAAGTCAATAGTAGTTTTTAAGCTTAGCTCTGTTACTTATGCTATACTCACTATTATTAAAGCAGGACAGCAGCTAATAAAAATAGCCTTCTCTTATTCTTTACTAAAAACCTGCCTACTTTTTCTTACACTATTAATTTTACGTTTATAAAATATAAATTAAGTTAAAGAAGACGCAGATTCTGAAAGAATTTGCAGGCTTGCGCATGTGCTGAATGTGTAATTATAAAGTACTGTCAGAAAGAAGGGGGTTTAGAGGCCGTGGGCGTCTAGTCAGCGGAGCTGACTAGATACCTGGCACTGCCAGTACGCCAGTGAGCCTTAGCCACCAGAGTGACGAAGCCTGAATCCTGCAGAACAGTCTATAAAGAAGCCTCTGGCTTCCAGCCAGAGCCAGAAGAACAGAGTGAAGATAAGCAATAGAATCACGCAGTTGCAACCCCTACAACTCCACAGAATCCAGAGTGCCGCGCTTCTGACAGATACCGTCCAACGTCCAACACCGCGACAGTTACATATATAAGCTGTGCGGATCACATTAGCTGGCGACCGCTTCCCCACTAATTACTGTGGTCCGCATCCCGCGCAGTTCCAGCGTCACCCAGTCTAACATCCTGCCTTACACCTTATAATCAGTGCACACAAAGGCGGCAACACATAGTAATCCCCTGCGGGTAACCAAGTTTTCTTACCATGGCCGCTCCTTTAACGCTCTATTCTTATACTGATAGGTATCAGGAGAATATTTCCAGCTGGTAAGCCGATAAAGTGGAAATCTCTAGTCGTCTCCGACGCTAGCAGGATTCCCGCCAGCGGGCCAAAGTGAAGGATGGTGTCGTCGGAGACGCGGTGCCCTAGGTGCGCCTTATTAAGGATAACATCTACGGCAGTGTAGCTGGCGCCTTTGACCAGCTTCAAACCATGGTGAGTGTTCTGGTTTACCACAACGTGCATCCCCAGGACAAACATAAACATAGCAGGGACCAGTATAGCACTATCATCCCCGTAGCTCAGCATCATAAGGGCTTCCTCTGTTGGTACGCCATCCGTCCACTTATATTCCGAAATAAATATTCGGAGCGGGGCCTGCTGTTGGTTCTGGAACGATAGCCTCGCTTCGATATTCAGATTCCAGCGGTTGTGGTTCAGTGGCGTCACTACCCTGATACCCGACTCCCAGGGTATCCGACTGTCTCGCGATAACAGCTGCTGTTCAGGAAATCTACGTTGGCCTGGTCTCTTCCATTCACGCCGCAAAGGGTCTATTCTGTTCACAACGCGAAATCACGTCGTAAATTATACCAAATACATCGTGCTATGTTGTGGTCGGGCGTCGGTCCAGTCCGCGTCAAGAAACATAACCGCCTGAATTCTTTCCGCCATTCCGTCCGCGGTAATTCCAACCATCAAAGTATGAATGTAGGTTGCCCCTTCTTGGGTATGTTCCTTCCCAATAGCGATGAAGTAAAAGAAATCCGACTGAGACATTCTCCAGCTTGTACTAACCGAGACTTCGCCGATTTTCCTAGACATGACCACACTGGAGTCTCTGTTCGGGAGTATGATTGCGTAGGTCTTTATGAAGTCGAAAGGCGTGTCAGCAACTGGGGCTTGAGAAAGGCACAGCCTCGCGACAAAGGAGCTAGCGATTATGACCTGGTTATGGCAGCTCTGATCCAGCACGCTCAAATCCATCGTTAGGGCCAGTCTGGTGGAAGGAAGAGATTCGGGTTCGGCAATGCCATCGAGGAGCTCGAATGTAATCGTCTCGAGGCCATCTGTGAGGTTATCTCTCTTGGGCCCAAGGAATATAGCTATCGGTTGATACTCGTCGTGAAAGATTGTGGGGACGGCTATGAAGCCGGTGTCGCTCCATTGAGTGAAAGTCAGTGCATCAGTATCGGCCTGTATCGCTTGGTTCCACCCTGCCCATGTCCAACTTGGAAACCCTTGCCGCCGCTTATTCGGATCATAGAATTCCATCTTAAAGAGGATAGCAAGCTCGAAATATGCTGTAGGCAGTCCCCAGAGAAAACCAGTTTCCAGCTTTTCACCTATATAAGAAAGGACTCCGTCAAATGCTGCAAGGGCATCCTTTTGGAATGATAGCTGCCTTGAGGTAAAATCTTGCACTAGATTTAGATAGCCGCCAAACCCCTCAATCTGGGTTTGTTCAAAAATCATCATGTCGTTAGTAAAGGCGTCAAGTACCGGCCCATGTCCACCAAGGCCAGGATCACGCTCCAAATGAATATCCTCTAAGAATGCAGTCCCACATTCCCAGAAAACTCGGTCATCCGTGAATATCATGAGCCTCTTGGACAGAACGCGCTCTTGTAGTGTCCAAGCCCGGCTGTGCCATTTGGAGAGCTTTACACAATGGGGCTGGTCATGGTCGAACCCCGCGAGAAGCAACCCATTGACGTTTGCTGTGAATTGCTCAGAACCCCGGCAGCCAGCAAATGCTGGCAACCCCGCCCAACAATCCGTCCCAGCTGCGGCCACAATGGTGAAAAATGCCCCCTGATATATGTACTGCATCTTCTTGGATATGTCGGCGCCCCAAACGTCTTCGGAGCCACGTCTAGGCTTTTGATGAATGCAGAGAGCATCGACCCAGAGGAATGACACCCCCAACACTTGACACAACTGCATAGCATGTCTGATAGTGGTTGGAACATCAGGCCAAGCAGTGGCGAGGCTGTTTGACGACATGAACCTCTTTCTCGTTTCGTCTGTGAGCTTCAGTTGCTTTGACGCATCGCCCCAGACATAGCTCAGGGCCGCATAGCGACATTCTTTAGGTGCAGGGACGACACACTGATGACCCACGTCGATAACCAAGTCTGGCGTCCCTCCTGGCGTTGTATCCGGAGTACAATGTGGATGCTCTGAGCAGCACAGACCTAGCCAACTTTTCAGCAGTGTTAAGTCTGCGGTTCGCCCTATTCTGCGTCCCAATCCATAGCAAGTTTTATCCCCCAACGGCCCATATTTGCTAGAAACGAGTCGCTGTATGTGCAGAAAATGCGTTGGGGCGTCGGTGGTTATATCTGGGTCATACTCGATGGGCCAACGTGGTTTGATGTACAACCATGGAATAACCCTCACCGCACGACTGTTCTCGCCGACATAGGTTCCATAGGAATCACCTATGCTGAGGCCAAACGGCATCATTTCAAGGTCCTTATTGGTGGAGTTCAGCGTGGTTTTGTCGTTTTCGATTAGCTGAAGGAGAAGGTGACAAAATGGGCAGTCGGGATTTTGGCGAAGGGTGGCTAGGCAATAAGAACCGAGTTCCTTGTTCATCTTGACCACGGAAGAGAGTTCCATTGTTCTGGTTTCGAATAGTGACTCGAGGTGCAACGACTTGCATCTTTGACAAAGGGCTCCCGACATGTTGCTTTCTCTGGGCTATCCACGGCCTTTGGAACTTTCCGAGTAGCGAATTTGCCCAGAAGTGCTGGAGTTAGCAAATGGTTTTCTCTGGTGGGCCGCAGAGTCGTTGAATCTCGATATGTTGGTTCTTCCGTGGTGTTCAAGCTTTAAACGAGACGGAATAAATGGTCTGGAGGAACCGTGGAAAGGTATTAAGAAACAGGAAAAGAAATATGAATAAATTAGAGAATGCCTAAGAATTAGATAGTAGGGGACAAGGGGGGTAAGGGGCGGGTGGATCGCATGATCATCTCATGACAAGAATCATCAGGTGACGCGCACCACATTTGCACAGATTTGGTCGCCGCAACGGTACTAGTCGGATGCAGAAGCGCTGGTTAGGGTTATATTTAAATAGCACCGTGACCAGCTCTGTCAGTTTCTCGTCTAACAGCCAATAGTTGCATCGGCATCGTACGACGGGACAATCCGACTCTGGGAGACGGAAGCGCGTCGCTGAATACGTATCTTTGGCCATTGACGCTTCAAAGAAAAGGAGAAGCCGCGTATACGACCGCTGCTTCCGTCCTGCCCATGAAAGCAGCAACGGTAATAGAAGCAACAGAACCCCCGCCCGAAAAGTTGACCAATTTCATCACTGCATACCGCCTTCTAACATCTCCGGGAATAAGTATTTCGATCGCGTTGTCTCCTTCCTCTCGCTGTTGCATGACTACGGCCTGGCGGTCCTTGGCGCCCGCAAAAAAGGGAATGTAGTGGCCTGTGTTCGGCACCTCGCCGCTCACTGGCATTAACGCCCACGTAAATCTGTCATATGACACTGCCGCGATGAGCGGAGGCTGGCGGGCCGAGTGGATCTTGAGTGCGGCTCACAAGAGGGTAAAGGAAAGAAACACAGAGCTCCACTACGCCACAGCATCCCCTCTGACTATCTTGCTTGGGAGCCTGCTGGCGATAAATAGACGGGCGGTACGGAGGTCCCTTTCAAAAGTTTTGCGTAATGCCAAGCCAGCCACACCCCGTTTTGTTTACATTACCCTAACCCTCTTAAATCAACCATATACTTACACCCTCATCCATACTTATTATTTGGTGTAAATGCTTTTAGTCTCTCAGCTTTTGCTTCAATAAGCTTCCATGCGTGTTTCTAGGTCCAGTGATGCTTCTGTACTTACACAAGTTCTGACGTTTCAGCTGGGGTTAGGGTTAGGGTTAGGGAACTATTCAGTGAGCGGGGCGTGGCTGGCTTGGCATTGCGCAGAACTTTTGAAAGGGACCTCCGTATAAGGGCGTCTTAACTTCAGCGCTTCTTCCCTCTCGCCGCACTGAAATTCGAAGCGAATCGGACGGGTGCCCATGAGCCGGAGCAGCAGAGGACGCAGTTACAGACAGCAGGATAATTGGAAAGAAGCCCAAATAGAGTTTGATGCATGTTACATGTCATATTTCCCAATCCTCACCACCACTTTCAACCCTTGTTGGAGATCTGCACCGTGTGCGTCACCAGGGGACCCTCGCCCCGGCATTCCTGAAACCCGCCCAAATGTCAGCCCAGTCAAAAGCGACTCCTTCGCTGCATTGGATCAATCGAATTTTTGCGACAAACAATCCAACATCTTCAACTTCGTCCTGTCGTCTAACTTCGTTCCTCAGGGCTCTTTAGGCAAACTGCAAGCGGTTTGCGTCTCCTGTGTAACATAAACGCACAGACGCAGCTAATAACAGTATAAATTTGATTTTATTCGCACGTTATACATTTGAGTTATAAACAAGTACGTTTTCCGAAAGACGGTTTGGATTTTCCCGATCTGAGAGAGTCAGCGCCCGAATTTGGGACTGCATATAGCCTAGAACTGGGACGCCATATATCATCACAACCACTCCTCTGCTGATAGCAGCATCACTAACCACACCACAACTATAATGGCGCTAAATCTCGCTCTCTATAAGCGCGTTCTGATTCAGAGCATAATTAACAGTAATCTAAAACGTAACAATAGCCCAAAAGATGACGAGATAGCAGATATAGCGGGCTGTTCTGCCCGCGCGGTACGCCGCATTCAATAAAACTTACTTCGCTTCAGAACGACTGCTACACTGTTAAATGGCACTGGCCGACCTAAGACCGTCGCTTCTCGTATGCTGACCGCTTTATATGATCAACTCTTCTTTAACCTATATATGTGTTAGAAGATATAGCTAACTTTCTTAATAACGAGTTTGACGTCGATCTGACGCGTTTTAGTATTAGCAGGGCACTGAAGAAGGCTAAGTGGTTGAAGAAATGCATATAGAATATTACACAAGAGCGTAACCCTGATCTGCATTACAAGTATATGCACGAGATATTATAGACAAGACAGGGGTGGACAGAAGTATTGTTTTAGTCTTAAAGAGTCACTCCACGTTCATCTGCTTCTATTACAACCTGCACCCAACACAGGCCTCGAGAGGACTGGCGCGGGTTAAGACAGAACGTATAGCAGGACGCTAACAGGTAAGGGGCGTTCCGAAGACGGCTTATTAAGCTAACACTCCTAGACAGGGGTTTAATGTCACTGTAGGTTGCTGTCACTATAATGCATAAAGGGGAGTCTGAACAGTAGGATATAAATGAATAATTGAATACTAGCGTAAAGAACCAGAGTCCCTTACGGTAGTTATAGGCATAACTATAACTATCTATACTAACTAATTAAAGGTACTTCGTACCTTACTTAGTCTGTTATACTTAGTAGTGCACTACGCAGTTACAGTTAAGTAGTTAACTAAGTAGTGCTTAGTGTTGTCAGTCCTTATGGACTACTAAGCGCTTTCTTACTGGTTGTAGGAGCTTCGGGTCTTTGCACCCCTGGCCTAGTGTGCTTAAATAGTGTACTCTATCCTTCCGCACTGTTCCTTCTATAAGGGATTTGTCAGACTGCCCTAGTTTAAGTAACGGCTTATAAGGTCGTTACACAATTCCCCCTCTTTAATATTCTTTTCCTATAAAGAATCGTTAGGTTAAATTCCTTCCTTCTCTACCTTCGTTATATCTTCTAACTGCATTAAAAAGCGTAAAAGGTAGAGAAAACAGGAAAAGGCTCCTCGCGATTATTATATCCGCCTTACAGAATCCCTTAACGCCTTTAGTTTACAGATATCTCTTTACACTTATTACTAAACTAAGTCCTTACTGTGCTAAGTTATAACGTAATCTAATAGCTGCGGTAAATGCTAATCCGCTAATATACCTTCTTTATATAATACGTTCGGTCACTCTAACGAGTTTATTAAGGGTTTAGTAAATAAGAAAAAAGAATTAAATACCTTATATAATTAAGCAGTTATTAAGTGCTGTAACTCCCTTACAAAGTTACAGTGTATTAAAACTTAACAGCGCGTTATTAAAGCGAAGGTAATGAAAGTATTCTCCTGCGAAGCTAAGGTTTGGTCTTTCCAGAAGCAGGTAAAGGTAGTAGACCTAGTCTAGGCCGAGCTAGTTTCCTGGGATTAGGACTCTTTCCTTACAGGCTTTCCTCTAAAGGGGTCGTTATAGCTTACAGCGTCTTCTTAACCTGGTTCGTAGCTTCTTAAAGTAAGAGGTTATAGGTTTAACTCCTACAAGAGTCTTCTATCGCTTTAGATCCTCACCCTGTGACGACCCCGCAGGCCGTCACTTGGGCCGGGGCGGCCCGACGGATCCCCCGCAGAAGGAACAGTGCAGGAAGACAGTACGCACAGTACTGCGCACTGGGCCAGGGGTGCAAAGACCTAAAGCCCCTACGACCAACCAGCAGTTGCTCAGTCTTAGCGGGAGTGCTCACCTACTAAGCATCCGTAAGACCTTTAAGCAGGAGGTGCTCAGTAGCAAGTTGCTTAGTTCTTCACTAAGTAACAGACCACTAAGCAAGGTATAAAGTACCTCTAGCTAGTCAGTATAAATAGTCATAATTATACCCATAACCACCGTAAGGGACTTTAATTCCTCACACTAATATTTAATTATTCATTTATGTCTTACTATTCAGACTCACCTCTGTGCATTATAATAACAGCAACCTATAGTGACATTAAACCCCCCATCTAAAAGTATTAGCTTAATAAGCCGTTTTCAGAACACCCTTTACCTGTTAATATCCTGCCATACATTCTGTCTTAACCTACACCAGTCCTCTTAAGGCCTATATTAAGTGCAGGTTATAATATAATATTAACGTTTTAATTCTAAACACTATTTATTAAATTCCCAGATATAACCTTTCTCCTATTATTAACATATTAACCTCTAAAAAAGGTAAAGAGGTTAAGGAAGTGTAAGTTTAACCTTAACTCCTTACTATTAATAAGTTAACCATACACCTTAAAAAGTTAAACCTTAACTAATAAGGGCTGGTTAAAGAACTTAATAAGGCCTTCCCTAAAGATATTAAAAGCTATATTAGTCTTATTAAAAAACTCCAGGCTTAACTTAATATTATTAAGCTAAAGAATAACAACCTTAAGGGTTTATAAAAGAAACAGGTAAAGCTCCCCTTATTATTACGCTTTAAAGGAGACTTTACATAATTAAAGTTTTAAATAACCTAGCTTTAAAGTTATATTACTTATTATAATAAGTAGTTTTTTAAAGAAGAAGGAAAAGTCAGGTTTACTAAAGCCTTATTAGATAAAGTAACTACTTATTAATATAAACCCTATATAAAGATAATTAATAACCTCTCTATAAACAGAGTATGTAAAAAGGCCCCTAAGACTTAAGCCCTTTTTAACAACTTTAATATATTTATTAATTAACTTTAGATTAAGTTTAAAGAACTAAACACCCTAAAGCAAGCTAAGTAACGCCTTATAACCTTAAAACAGACGTCTTTAATCTTTAAATTCTCCACACACTTTAAATTAAAAGTAATAAAGATTAAGTTTAGCTAAAAGGCCCTAATAATACTATTCTAAAGTGGTTTAAAGGAGCACATCATTAAAGACCTTTACTAAAAAGACCAATTAGATTATCTTTAAAAGTTAGTTAAGATAGCCATTAAGGCTGATAACTAATATTATAATTACTATTATCAGAAGAACTTTTAAAAGAAACGAACTCCTTATTAACTAAAGGAGGGAAACCAGTTAATTATAATAGGTTATCACCCTAGGTTAATAGATATTAATATAATAAACTGATAAAATTAACCTAATTATAATAAGCCTTAATAATAATAGTAGTAAAAACAGTTTAAGGACCTGTCTTAAATCCAATGTTTTAACTGTAGTAAAAAAGGCTATATAACACAGTAATACCCGTTACTAAAACAGGTTAAGTGAAAGTTAATCCTAAATAGAGGAAAGTATATTAAGTTTAACTTAAGATATATCCACGTTAAGATAATAAGTAATGAAAAAAACTACACTTAAATAAATAAGTGTAACTTAAAAGGTAAGGAAGAGGAAGAAAAACCCTAAGATATAATATACCTAATCTTTAAAGGTGTCTTAAAAAAGTCAGCTATAAAGGTGCAGGTTGTTACAAACCGACTTTAAGGTGGAAACTTAAAACTATTAAAGGTACAGGTTATAAAAGACCAACTTTAAGAAGAGATATTCCAGTTAGCTATTATAGGCCTTAAAAACCTCACCCTGTAAGCCTAGGAATTAAGGAAGTTTAAAAAAGAGCCTAACTTAAACCTTATTAAGATAATAAAGGGAGTTAAGGAACTAACTCTCCAGGCCACTTAAATAATAAAACAGGCCTTAAAAGGAGAAAGGGAGTAAGCTGAAAGAGTTAAGTTAAAAAAATAAAAGTTCTTTTTAACTATATCCCTTAAGACTCTTAAACATTTTAAATATATTAAGTGGATTAGCACCCTCACCTCCCTAAAAGAAGGATAACTTAGATAGCTACCCTACACTAAGGCTAATGTACCTTTGTTGAAAAGCAAAAGGGGTCAAGGCATTGGAAAGCAGTGTGTGTTGAAGGTGATTAATTCTTTCTATCTTCGAGAGTGGAAGCCGTGTTATTATAGCCGTGAGGGTGGCCAGTGCACGGAGTACATTGGCCACACTCGCTTCTGCGAAGCGAGGTTGGCTGACTGAATACGAGGTTGGCAGTGGAGTCTGGCGTTCTTGGCTGTGCAGATCCACGGATGCAGCCGCGGAGCGGCTGCGTGGATCCAGCCACACTGTTCCAACCATACTGGCCGGGTTAGGGTTGTAAAAACCCAACAAATTCCATCCCTCTTTTGCCGAACGGCCAGAAAACCGCTCTGTTTTGTGTTCCACATTTAACTACTGTTATAATTTCCTTTAATGTTATAATATAGGCGTCAAGAACTAAGGTATATACATGTAGGGAGTTAAGACTTTTAGTAACGTTTATAAGTTTATTAAGGAGGTAACTAAAGAGAATAATACTAAAACCTTAATATATAAGGGTATAGGTGATAATAAGACTAATACCTATACTGGTTCTGGTAATAAGGGTATAGCTATTAGTACTAACGTGTTTATATACTGTTAGGAGTGCTGAGGATTGCCAGAAGTGGTAGGTGACGAACTGCGATACCCAGTATACGACGCATAGAACGACCGCGGCGCTAACGCCAGCGAGGCCTGTGGTGATAATTAAGGGAATCATTTTGTTTTACAGATGATGGATTGACGTTGTAAGAAAGTTCCGCGTTATGAAGGTCCCGCAAGGTCCCGCGGCTTTTCAAGAGTGCCAAGACGACACGAAGGAGGATTGACCAATGAGCTGGAGGATCCTGCCATCCCTTCCAAATCGAGATCCACTGCTTATTGCCCTGGGTCAAGCATGGGTGTCGCTGATACCGGAGCGAGCGTCGGGAGAAGGGAGTCTAACTGTGCCTGAGGGACAAAGAGTCAAGGGCTGCGATATATTAAAGACGACATTGCAACAAAAGATCTCCCACCAAGATGGCAGTAGCCTCTTATAAAGCTTGTGTCACTGATAACTGTCTTTTTCGACCTGGTTCTTTGTAAACATGCAAAAGGGGGTTTGATTGGGTTGGTCGATATGTCTCCTTTAAAGCTCTGTGTCGGTTCGAACAAGGGTTGAAGAAACCGAGAGCTAGGAGGCTGAAGTATCACAAGCTCCCGAGATCAACCCGAACACAAAAACGACCGAAACCCAAAACTCCTTCAACCTCTCAAACCTTCGAGGGCCCTCGGCATCCATTTTTCCAGACAACCCATCTACGCCTGCCTGTTAGAACCCCCCTCCACATCATCCTGCCCCTCCTCCTCCTCCTCAACCATAAACTCTTCCCCATCCAACTCCCTATACTTCCACTGAAACCAACAAGTCTGCCCAAACAACGCCACCGCCGGCCCCACCCACACCCAGACCAAATACGGATCCCTCACCGCCGGCGTGATCACCAACCCCAGCACGCTCGCCAGCGCGTTCGAAAAGATCAGCAACGACGTAACCATCGCCTTCGCATTCGGCGGCGCCCGCGCATACGCCAGCTCGTACGCCGTCACCATGCAGAAGCACTCGGATAGCGCCCCCAGCGCCACGACAGGCACCTGCCACCATATTGACAGCGGGGAGACACCAGCATCGCACTCCGTGGCTTGGTAGCCGCAGGGGGATGTCTCGTAGACGCGCCACTGCAAAAGGGCGCCGAGGATTCCAGAGGTCCAAGCGAGGGTGAAGCCTAGCGTCAGACGCTTAGACGGGCCAAAGGGGATATGGAAGCGGTGAAGGATGGGGTAGACGACGTGCGTGAGGAGCGGGGTGGCGAGGATGATGACGAGGGGGTTGATGTTGTTTAGGAGGTCGTTGGGGGCGCCGTTAGTGGTCATGGAGGCGCCTTGGCTAGTGGCGACGGAGCCGACGCCGCCGTTGTTGAGGTGGTAGAGGGGGAAGAGGAGGATGAACATTTGGCAGGCGGAGACGGTGCGGCGGGCTATGTCTACTTGCTTGTCGGTCCAGGTTATGTTACGGGCAGATGGTTGGGAAGAGGATGGCTTTGCGAGGTGCCAGAAGTTACGGGCCCAGAATTTGCCTTTGCTGCGGCGGAGTGCGAAGAGGATGATCTTGAAGAATCGGGAGAGCTCGGATTGTCCCCCGGCTGCTGGTGCTCTGGCGATGCTGTTGCGGAAGAAGAGCAGGAGGAACGGGAGGGGCAGGTAGATGGCGCCGGGGGCGAGGAATGCCAGCCAGAAGCCTACCTTCTTTGCGGAGAAGGCCATGGGAATCCCGAAGAGAGCCCCAACGTTGATCAGGCCGTAGCAGATTAGGACGATGCGTTGGATGGTGGTCTCTGGATCGACCAAGACTTTTTCTCCGGACGCGGTGATCTTGGTTCGGGGCTTAGTCTCGCGGCATTGGTCGATGATCATGGGAACGATGTTGGGTTTGAAGAGGCCTGGTGTGAAGTGGTGAGGAGTTAGTACACTGACAGGGGATACTACAAGGTAAGTACGCACCTGTTCCCACGGCTAGCAGAAAGAAGCTAATCATGAACGGCGCAGTCGCCTGGCCGGCGTGAAGCAACGATGGGGTAGCCGAAGCAGCCATGAGGACATGCGAGAGCGCCCCGATCAGCACGCCAAGGGTGACGACCGTGTACCGACCGAGCTTGACGTCGGCAAGCCATCCGCCAAAAATGGGGACGATGCAGACCATGAACTGGAAGAGCAAGATGAAGGCATTGGAGAACTGGAGACCTCGACCGAGGGCTCCAGCCGTCATCTGTGTGCCCGGTGGGGGAGCACCAGCGCCATTGCCGCCTGTGTTTCTTTATCAACTTACTGCCGGAGTACATGGCATCCACTGGCGTTACTGTGAACGGGATTACTTACCAGCTGGAAGAGGAAACTGGATAAAGTTGGAGAACACGGTCCGGACACCGTAGTACGAAGCTCTCTCGGCACATTCGACGAGGCAGAGAAGAAACGCCGCCTTCGGGACAGGACCAGCAACCTTGCGCAGACCATCGATTGGCTCGATAGGATTACCACAGGGCATGGCTGGGTCAACGGCGTCCTTGGACATATCTGCTTGTTCTTGGGTGACGGCCGCCTGCTTGGCTTGTTCTGGGGAAAGGGGGTTAGAAATTGCGCCAACAGAGAATGGACAGGGAGACACCTACCCATTTGGAAAGAGGTTCTGAGAGAACTAGGCAGAAATTGGGCGTTGAGAGTAGGTCAAGATACCTACTAGGTGCTCTCTTCTCGGACTCGTCTCGCAAGTGGCTGCTGGCCGTGTTTGGAAGAGCAAGCATGTCTTTCTCTGAGTCCGCGCGAAGTGACACCATTTTATATCCATCTTCAACATCACTTGAAGTGGCGTTCGAACACGGGATTTTCCAGGTTGTCATCAGGTAGTCCTGGTGGCTACAGCGGACAAGGGTCATCCGGCGCAAGTTCGGTCCCATTTTCGGTCAACCACGGTGGTTTAGCTGCTTCAATATCTAAGCAATGTGACGGACGACCAGCATAGAAAGATGCGGGTGGTCGCCCTCGCCGGTCCAGTATGTACCTCACCGATTCGACGCCCACACTACATGTACTTAGCACCTTAGGAGATATAGCGGGCGTGACATCGACCTTGGAAAAATCTCGACGCCTTGGACGCCTCAAGGGTGCCAAGACAGGGCGAAGAGCAGCAGGACTACAGATAATTCGCCGAAGACGTTGTTGAGGCATAATTTCGTTAGTGTGGCAGCCCAAGCCTCATCTGTGTGGCTTCAATAAGGCAACTTGCACTTCTTGACCTTAGCGGACAGGCGTCACCGACTGACCAAAGGGGAACCGAAGGAGAAGGAGCGGTGAGGCTTCTAGAAGCCTGGCATATCGTGGCTATCACCCTTAGCCCGCGGATATTGCCGCTAGGCCATGACTCCAAGGGGAGAGGGGAGAGGGGAAGAGGAGAAAGCGGTTAGCGCTGCCGGAGCAATGCCGGGTGTTATTTTGTTCTGGGGCTCAACCAATAGTACGTGGTGCGCAGGCTGTGTTGCGGTTGTGTAACCCTCCATGCACCGCACCAGACCCAAGGAGACCCCGAGAGCCTGAAATTGATGCAAGGGAGGACCCGAAATGGGTTCCCAATACCCGCGTCAAGCGCTTGGAAAAAATAAGTGTCTGAGTCAGTCACCACAGAGCCTCATCGCAGCCAGTGCAGATGGGATAGACATGCTGAAAAACGTTTGACGCGGACCGTTGCAGAGTTGCATCATGCAATGTTGGCAGGTTGGCCAACGCCCAGTCTTGCACAATGCTGCACGTTGCTGCAGCCTCCTGCGGACTCCTGCAGCTTGGTAATTGCTATTATCTCTGTTAGTTGGGCCGCAAGCTAACCACCACTCACTTTCGCTTTGTGATGGTTGCGGCCTTTTGTCGTTTTTACCTATTTTGTTTCTTCGGCGCAAAAAGAACAAGCAGAGGTCTCCGCCAGAAGTTTGAAGCGGAAAATGAAGAAGCACACACTTTTCAACAGTGCCACACAATTGGGTGCTTGAAGAATCGGGCGGTAGGACCGATGTTTGGGCAGTAGGTCCAACCACCATGGACGCTCGGGCGCCAAGCGGGAGCCTTGCCTCGAGATGCCGGGAGTCCAGGCCATCTTTCGAAGCTAGTGAAAGCCAAACGGGACTGTCAAGAAGAAAGGCCCGAATTTTACTTAAGTCGCTCAGGTCGGTGACGACAAGGGGCAGCCGCGCGACCCATGTCCAGAACTTCCAGGTTCCTCCTGCCTTACCCACCTGGTGAGAAGAATTCAAGCCCCGTGGTAAGCGAATCATACGAGAGCTCTTTCCCTCGAATACTACGCCTCCACAATCCCAACTTCAGCACTGCACGCACCATGGTAAGATCGTCCCTTCTCCTCGGATAACTGATTTGCCTCCCACTTCCAACTCTTCCAATGTCCATCCAGCATCACCTCAATACCATTTGATCTGACCGAAAACTTCGACTCTAGGAGCTCATCCGACCGTACAACCCCGAAGTTTTCCATGGCCTGCAGTCTCCAGGAGACGCTACCAAGGACTTTGAATCCTTGGACATCAAGTCGTTCCTGCAGCCGGAGTCTGAGCTGAGCCAGCTGTTCCTCAAGCACAAAGTCGGCACCGATATCGCCATTGAGCTTCTGCACCGCCACTTCGAGGTTCCAGCGGACAAGCGCCTTGTCAGAGTCGGCCGCGTCGTCACGCCGTGGTCCGCATCGCTCTTCAGCACCGTCGAGCAACAGGCCGGTCTCGGTCGGCTTGCGCCTGGCGGGATCCTCGTGCACGACGGCGCCTACTACCCCTATGAGTTTCGCCATCTATCCAAGTCTGACGCTGCGGCCGAGGTCGAGTCCAGCGGTGGCAAAGACCGTCCCGACCAGCACGCGACCTTCCTGGAACAATTCGCGCGGTTTGTGCAAGACAAGAACATTGCCAATGTCATTGGGCTGCGCCTCCTCTCGGCCGAGGAGAAGCGCCGCGTCGAAGATCCCACCATTCACGACTACGAGGTGACGGATGACGGCTGCCACATGACTGTCTTGTCGACGGATGCGCCCATCGAGGTGATGGGCTACGAGGAGTTCAGCTGGGCGATGGTCGGCGGTGGTTGGGCTGTCGTCAGCACCTGTTACGGTGGGTTATTCATACCTTGTTCATGCACCTCAGGGGAGAAAAAATGCTCAATGTGCATTTCCACTTGTTTCTGTGCGCCACTTGTCGACGGACACAAGCAAAACAGGCACCCCTGCAAATGTGCGGGTAAATGGCCGGATGTTGATCTGCCTAAGAGCGACTGTTGCTGATGCTTCAACTGCTCGGGGCAGTTGAGGTGGAGGGTAAAGTGGTGACCGAGGTCTGTTTGGGTATTCTGGGGCGAAAGGTGACAGGTTGTGGGATGGGTGGGGTGGAGCTGTAGCTCTTGAAAAAAAAATCTAGAATGTTGATCCCTCACTTTTTAATCTTTTTGGTTCAACTCGCCTGAGTTCTATTGGTTGTCCCTGGTGATTTTGTTGTTAAAACAAGAGAATGTCTATTTGCACCGTAGTCTTCGTCTATTTGCACCGTAACTCCTGACATCTGGCCTATGCACTTTTCACACCAGCCACTCCTTCACCACCACCACGCTCAGCACTCCCGCCATGGATTCTATTTGATACAGACTAACTCCTAACACTGGCTTATTAAGTTTCGTCATCTGTTTTACTAGTCGTGTGTAATCTCTTATTTGCGCGCAGGGTCCGTTTCGGCCATTTTACTGCTCTATAAGCCTGAAAAGATTACTTCGGATACCAATCTACCTGGAGAGAGTGTATATCAATAAAGTACGATAGAAATATATTATGGTGTTAGTGT
>Ga0247758_1001575_pt1 | contig 16121 bp, 17 predicted proteins | sample UWRJL156409C4_FD_180950 | JGI IMG/M metagenome (GOLD analysis project Ga0247758, IMG submission 180950) | Plant litter microbial communities from Arlington Agricultural Research Station in Wisconsin, United States - UWRJ-L156-409C-4 | ecosystem: Environmental > Terrestrial > Plant litter >...
TCGACGCAAATGCACCCCTCCTGCCAAGCCTCGTATTGGCGCTGTGGTGGGCTTCACGCAGCCTCTGGTCTTTGTTTTGCCAAATTGGCCCGCAAAAAAACAGCTGTCGCGAATGGCGTCGCAATCTGTCACCAGCAGCTGAGCATTCGATCGCTGTGTCAATTCGTTCCAGTGCTGACCATTTGTCAGAATCTAGCACTCATGGCCAATTGTGGTGATTGTTGTGTATTGTTTTTCTGTGGAAGAGAATCTCTGGCCTGCAGGGTCCCCTATTGCCAAGCCGGCTACATCCGCGAATGGCTCCAATTGCTTATATAAGCTGACACCATTTGCCTACCACACCACCCCAACAGCGACCTTCAAAATCCCGTCGCTCACCCTCCATCTTGATCCTGGGGCTGCAGATTCGTCGAACCGATCTCGCTGCTCTCGTCGCCAAGGCCTCTTCGGTCTCTTTCTCTGTCTTTGCCCTTTCCGGTGCTGCAGAGTCGGGATCTTGTCTCTTCTCCATTGTCCCCGTTTCTTGCCACTCTTCTGCCAGCATTTCTTTGATCTCTTGATCCGCCGGTGACCATGCCAGGCGCTATCATAAAATGACGCCTGTCCCCCTAAAAGTGACAGCCCAGCCCAATCTCTCTTCTCCTCACCAGAACTGACAGCCAGTCTGCTCTAGCCCATCATGCCGCCTTCTTTAACATCACCGTCTCCTCCCCTCTCGTCTTCTCCTTACCTCTCTCCTCACCTTTCTTCTCACCTTTCTTCTTCTCGAATCTCTCTTTCTCCCATCACGGCAACGCGGGTACGCCGCCGTCCTTTCTCTCTTTCCGCAGGTCATCGTTCCTCCCCTTTAGCAGCACGCCGTTATCATTCCTCTCCCGCGCCACGCCGCTCCCTTCGTCTGGCAGCGCAGGCGCAGGCACACGCCGACCGGTTTGGTCTCACCGGCTTGATCATCCTCCCTATCCCCGACATCCAAGGCATCGCGGCCGCCATATCCAGACACGCCGAAGAGCGCCGCGACCAGCTCCTCGCGGGAACGTCAACCCAGGAGACCCTTATCTACCACAGCGCCACAACCGCTCACATCAACGCTCTTAACAGACGTGACAGTATCTACCCCGGCCGCATCACCTTTTTTGGCAACGAGAGCGGTCTTCTCTACTTCAGAATGCCGTTACCGCTTCACGAGATGGCCCATCTATATCTCTACGACGAGATCCGACATCTGATTAACCGGATGGGTCTAAGGTATGCTATCCGGCCCACCGGTTCCTCGACATACAAGGGTATTGGTTCCAAGAAGAAGGAGGGCGGCGGTGGCATCCGGCCCGATCCGCCTCGCTGGGCTGGCGACCATTTTCCTACCTTAGTGATGGAAGCAGGAAATAGCGAATCCCTTCAGCTACTTCACAGGGATAAAGATTGGTGGTTTGACAACTCGCCCCCAGGCCAACCCCGTGGGGATGTCGTGGTCGTTCTCCTTATCAAGATGGAACGTCACCAGCAACGCATCCTCGTAGAGCAGTGGTATCGTGGCCAGCAATCCCCTTTCCATACCGTCGCTATTATACCGCACCTAGATAAGCCGCTTATTCTGTACGACGCTAGTCATTGGGTCGTGGAGGGTGCACCGATGATCATCCCCTTTGAGCACGTGTTCTTACGACCACCGACGGGGCCGAGGGAGACGAACCTCGTTCTGACTGGGAAGTTCTTTATCAACTTGGGGATGCACTGCTGGCAGAGTAGCAGGACCCATGACGATGCGTAGGTCGGCCATCTGGCACTTGTAACAATGTCTCTGGCAGACAGTTATGTGGGGTATTCTCTGGTATTTTATAGACATCTAGCACTCGTATAGATCTACTGTTGGAATCACTGGCATGATGGGACATTACTTTGTGACGGTTTTGCTTGTTGTGCTCCCGCTCTCTGCAGAGCCCTGTTTGGCGCAAAAAGACCGAGGTGCCGTGCTGTCCAGACGTTCTCGAGAGGGCCAACGGAGATAAAAGCTGTCGTTGGGTTAAAGCAACCCCTGATTACTGGTACGTTTTACCTAGACCGTTTTTACGCAGGCATAGGGCACCTTTCTACGTGCTGGCAGTAACCGATAGCTGGTAATGGTATAGGGAGACGAGGTCAAGGTAGAAACCGTATCGGGGCTAGACTACCTGTTAAAGTGCACACTGGTAAAGGACTCAAGCGGTAGCCGGGGCCGGAGCCGGAGCCCCAAGAAGCGCGAACGAGGCGCTGGGAGCCAGAACCAGGGCGGCGGCAATTGGAAGGACGACGACGACGACGACGACAACGAAGACGACGACGACAGCCGCGGACGCAAGAGACGGCGGAACTCCTCGGTACCAAGTTCTTTCCCGAGTCAAGAGTGTTTAGCACAGTGGTAGAATGACCATTTGGCCGCTGTGCGATAACCCCCGTGCGCGCGTGTGTGTCTGTCAGCGTTCATGTACTTTTTGCTGAGAGTGTGTGCCGAGTGTATGTGTGTGGTGGCATCATGCTGCTCGTCAGTCCACTCCTTGATAGAGTTGTTGCCGTGGTTGAACTTTTTTTTTTTGGCGTTGTGCAGAAAGTCAAAGGCGTTCTGGTGTTGATTAGACGGGAAAAAAAATAGTGGTATTACAACTGGCGAAGAGTTCAAGCTCTCTCTTGATTGTTGCGAGAAAGAAAGGGGTTCAGGGGCCTCGGCCACGTTGATCACCCAAGCATCGACTGCAGAGCTGAGTCGGCGCCACCGTCTATGGCGGCATGAAAGTGCAGCGGCATGGCTGGACGCCGTGCACTGGCAAACGATGGATGCCAGACCATTTTGGCTTGGCTCCCCCTAGGGAAAGTTCCCTTGGGGGGAAATCCACACCAAAGCTGGATGTAGAGATGAACCCTCTTATTACGCAGCACACTCTGCATGTCCTTGAGGGACACAGAAACTTGGACAGGCTTGCGTCCTCGGCTCGGAGCACAAAGTTGGGGAAGGCTCCCACCTCAGCGAGGGTGGGAATCTCATGGGCTTCTTTGGAGCCGTTTTCATCAGGGGGGAGGATCTGTTCGGCGGTGATGGTAAGTGGTGATGTGGTGGAAATGAGGATGGACTTGGCTACGTGCGGCGACCGCCATGACCTAGAGGAGTTGGATAAGTTTACTGTACAGACTCCACCTCGCTTTCCCGCCCTCCCTGGTCGTGGAGAAAAGGCCTGGCTGTTTTTCGTCATCCATTTCCGCAAGGACAAGGAGAATACCGGCCCGATGGAAAGCGGTCGGTTCCGCCTCAGCAGGGTCAACAGGTACAATAAGCAGGAAAAAACACGCCCAGTCTTGCATGACGAGCAGCGCCTTTGCCGTGCCGTTCCAGTCGTACGTTCCGTCTGTCCGGACATGGCATTCCACCGGCAAGCCACCTACAACACCCTCAGACCACCTCGACGCAATTTCCCCCTGAACCAAACCAACATCAACCTCAACAACTGGACCCTGAAGTACAAGCTCCTCACACAACGCGCTACCGTTCTGCCTCCTCACCACAACCGTCCTTACCACCTCGGTGTAACGGACAGCGTCATCCTTGTAAAACAAGAAGTTCACTGCCAAATTATGCGACGCCCAACTCCACGACGGCGCCCTCCATCTCTCCGGCCGCTGCAACCCCGACCCCAAACCCGGGACCGTACTGTGTCCGTCCGGGCGAGGGAACTTCCAATCGATAATCCACAAGAGACAAGCTGGCATTTGACTTCTCCACAGGCCCAGGAGGCATCGATCTCCTGTTAGTCTTTCCACGTGGTCGACAATGCCAAAGAGGGCAACGAGTTTGTCGTCGTCTTTGGTGAGCCCGCATGTGGTATACTGCGTGATGATGTTCTCCCAATCTGGAATAAGTCTTGCGGCTCTTGCGGGCGTCAGTCCGAGATTTTGTATCTCCATGGCGGTGATTCGGATGTCTGTGTAATCGCCAATCTGCATGACGGGAAGGGTAAGCTGACTAAAGATGGATTCGGAGCCTAGGTTTTCCAGACAGTGCCAGAAGATTTGGGACTTGGTGAAGTGAATTGTCCTCGCCGAAAGGAGTCGCTCCTGGAGTACCCAGCCCCTTTTGTATAATGGTGAACTTGGGAGCGTTGTCAAGAAAAAGATAAGGGGGCTTCGCGAGGGGTTTCATGATTGGCATAGCCAAAGTGGTACAGCAGTTACCCGCATCACATCTCAGGCAGCACAAAAACATAACGTCCAAATTATCATGCGTACTTATAAGGGCGTTAAGCTCTTACGTCTTTCCACATGCAAGAATCTTGAGTCTACCGAGAACACTATGATGTTAGGAAGCAGTCACTCACATGGACAACAATTTCATCAGCTTCCACGCCCTGTGTGCAGCTGTTTCAAAACTGGGGCTGCAGCGCCACGGTAAACGGTGAAGAAAATCAGAGCGCCACTGCTTTTCTTGTGCGGCCATTTGCCGTAACGGGCCATATGGTCATGTGTGTGCCGACTTCTGATTGACGGGCTAATTTTAATGGAGATGATGTCTCGTGCGGCTAATTTGTCGTAATAGGGCGGTTGTACGATGTGTACGATGCGTACGCCGACTTCTAATTAACGGGCAAATGGATGGAGACGATTTTTAGGGTCTGTAGTATTGTGGTAATGATATTAAGGCGGAGATTGTAGCTGAGGAGATCTGGCCGCTTACGTTCGCTTGTGGGGAGGAAATCTGGTTAGTCGTGCTCGTAGGGTAGTAGTGCTCTGGCAGTTGCGACTGGGCCATGATCTCGAGCTGCGATCTTGACGTTCTCTAATCCACCATCTTAGCTCTCCCTAACCCGTGATCTTGACTCTCTTCGCCTCGCACGCCGTACGGATGGAAGAAGGAATTGCAATTGCAGAGGCGGCGGTTCGGTGATGGTGGCGAGGAAGGCAAAGATGGATGGAGGTGGAGAGTTGAAGATGGAGCGAGGTTGTGGAGTTGTGGAAGGTGGAAGGTGCGCACGGGAGTGACTGGTGATGTCGATGGAACATTGACAGACTCCAAGTGTTCGAGATCATTTTGGGATGCGCTCTTTATTGGGGATTTCCTTGATGCTTGAAACTTCCTTGTCCGCTCCACCAAAAGCGGAGGCGACTTGTGGCGGGCCATTTCGATTATTGATCGATAGGGTCGAGTCACGATCTGTTTGGACCGCATTGAAGGAACTCAGATATAATTCGGGATTGGACTCTCGCCACTGCCAAGACAGCGCGATAGGTACCTAGGCACCTGCAGGGTGCAGAAGGAGAGCGCAACCAACAGGAAGCTGTTAGGGGCTGGCCAAGGCCAACTGACGTTGCTTATGTCGTTTCCCTCGCGCTTGCCACCATGGAGGACAGGGTCTCTAGCCCAGAGTATCTTGCGTATGCAATTCAGGCGGGAGACGATTGGGATCCGACAGACAGAGGGTCTCACGACGGCAGTGTCGACACCGTAGAGAACATGCTTGACTTCGGAATCCGCCACACCCAGGTAGGGGACTTCGCAGGAGCCGAGAAGCGATTCCGCATAGCGATCCGTCTTTAAGAGGGCTTATGGGCCTCTTAACAATCGCTCACTCAAGGTTGCCGAGATGCTCATCTCCGCCTATTCTCGTCAGGAGAAGTGGGAGGAGTGTGAGAATATACTGGGTCGACTCGCCGAGGCATATTGGGAGTTTGGATCCGGTGGACAGGGACAGGGAAAGGCAGTTGGTGCAGGCTGGGCAGCAGACCCTTTGAACCACACCCGCTTTCGCTGGCCATGGACGGAGTTCCCTCCAACGATTGACACACGACACCAATCCGTACAGCGCCAGTTCCTTAGCGGCACGCGGCGCTTAACTGTGCAGGTTGTGTTTGCTCCCTCGACGAGCCGCACCTGCTCTCCCCGGCTGGCTTTCCCTCTCACGATAGACACGAGACCATGTCCGCTTGGTGGTGCAGCGCCGTCCGGTGAGATGAGACAGACTGACTTTCTGGCTTGGGGGCCCCTTTGTACCGGCGTAGACGCGGCTGCTAAGTTCCCAAACGTTAACCGTTATTGATTCCCACAGTTGATGTAAGTGCAACCGCGACCAGCGCTGCGGCGCCTTATATCATGTCCTTTCTAATTGACTTTTGATGGAGTTCGCACCGGCCTTTGCGAATGCCTCGGCGCGCCCCGCGACTATCGCTGCGCCGCTGAACTATCATGTCCTTTCCGATTGAGTTCGCACTGACCCCGAATGACTGCGGCCCAGCAACTATTGCTACGCCCCTAGATCCTCTTTTTTGTGATGTAGTTCCCACCCTGCGGCCTGATTGACTTGTAATTACGTTCACGCCACGTGACCCGTGACATGTCACCACGTATTGGTTACCCCGCATCGGCACGTTAACGCCATCCAGGGCTTTGCAAATAAACACACACAGGTGAATGCGGTCACGTGTTCGGTCATATGTTATGTCGCGTCTCCCACTGTTTTGTTTTTTTGGTTTTTTTATTTATACACGCCCACACACCTCCACAGCATTCACCATTCCCCATTTCCCATCGTCACATACCAGTCGCAGCTATCATGGCGCAAAACAACAACCTCCCTGTCCTCGCTCTCGGTGTTGGCTTTGTTGGCGCCATCGGTCAGCAGCTCACGGCCATCGATCATCGGCTCACGGCGGTCGAGCAACAAGTTCAGCAACTTGGTCAGCAACAAGCTGCAGGCTTCCAGCAACAAGGTCAGCGGCTCACAGCTATTGAGCAGCTCCTCCAGCAACAAGCTCAGCAGCTGCAGGCTATCCACGGCAACGTGATCCATCACCATCACCATTACCATCACAATCACCACTATCACAATCACAACTATCACAATCACCACCATCACAATCACCACCATGGACAACACATAAACATATAGCCGCTGCAGCTGAACTAGGGGCTAAACGCAGACCTGTTGGATTTATCAATCGAGGTGGAAGATGTCCGGGTTATATGTGAAGAAATCAGAACCCAGTCGGAAAACATCCAAATTGGACAGAGAAATTTGCACCAGTATGTTCCCACTACAACTATCATCCTGTGAGTACTAACAAGGTAGTTGTACACTTTTTCCTGGTGGCCGTCTCCTACCACTTCGCGATATTCGGACAGGAGATAAGATCCCTGCTTATCCCGAGACTCTTGCTGATATTTCGAATCTGAACGAATTCGAGGCAGCGCGCATTCTCCGAGCTTTGCGGCAGCGCCGGCCTGCTACATTGCCAGCCATGAGGGAAAGGATCAGGCAAGCGACGATGAATCAGACCTAAATATAGGACTACTAGCCAAGATAGGAATCACAGCCACAACATGATGGTGATAGGAAATGACAAACGGCTGATAACAAAGTAACAGCAAGTGACAGTGACAGATGGGGGGACCAAGTGACAGGTGACAGACGGGGAGAGGGAACAGTCGAGTTAATGCGGGAAGCAATCACGCAACCCGCCAGCCCCCACGTTTGTGCCCCGCAACCATTTCTGCGCCGCCGATTCACTTCTGGTTGAGTTCGCGCCCTGTGACCATCGCTACGCCGCCGACAACCCCGCTCTTCCTCACCTAGCTCTTTCAACTTAGAGACAAGCCTAGCTAGTTGCAATACACTACCTTGCCCGTTATACTAGGAGTTATCCTCTCCTAGGAATCGTTCCCTCCTAGGAATCGTTCCTAGGAGGCATTTGCTCCCAGGAGTTATTCGCTCCTAAGAGTCATTTGTTCCTAGCAGTCATTCGTTCCTAGGAGTCATTCGTTCCTAGGAGTCATTTGTTCCTAGGAATCATTCGCTCTTAAGAGTTATTTGCTCCTAGGAGTCATTTCTTCCTAAGAACAGTTCTCCACTCTCTCTCTTAGTTAAGCTAAATTAACTTACGCTGCGTATTAATAGAACATTTCTGTCAGGAAAGAGTAGGCGGTGAAGCTTAGTCCCATTTTAGGAAATAAGTTAGCAACTAGATGCTTTAGGCTGCAGGATGTGGGGTTGTGGAATGACCGCTGTATTAAGTGATGGGTGCCTGCTAAAAACGGCGGTATTCCCACATGGAAATATATACTAATAGTAAAAGGTATTATTATTAGCAGTATGCTTTTATACGCAGTTAATAAGTATCCTTATATTATAAAGAGGAGGACGTCTTTTATCTTATTCTTTATAAAAAAAGAATATTCAAAAGGGGGAATTATATAATAACCTTATAAGCTGTCACCTAAGCTAGAGCAGGCTAATTAATCTTCTATTAATGGAACAGTGTATATAATATTATACACTGAGCTAAGGGTGTAATGACCTAAAGCCTTCATAACTAATTATGAATTATTTAGTCTTAATACTTACGCTTATCTGCTAAGCAGTTTAAGAGTTACTAAGTAAAAGGTACTTAATAACAGAATGCTTAATCTGTAAGTAAGTAAAGTCTTATTAAGTAAGATATAAAGTATCTTTTAGATAATTAGTATAAATAAACATTATTATATCTATTATAACTTTACTGACTTTATTTTAACCTTTAGATTGTAAATATTACTTTAAAATTATTTGGAATATCAAAAGGTAAGGACTTTATTAGCTTATAATACGTTTAGCTATACTAACATCTTCTTTTAGTAACTTCTTTTTAAGAAACGTTACCTTAACACTAAATATAATAACGTTATGTAAACCCTTAATTTAAAAGCTTAAGAGCTTTAAGTAACAGCTATTTAATTAGATTAGATAGATAAATAGTGTTATAAGACTAAGGTGCACGCCTTTTTTATATTTAGCTAAGAGGTTAACATGCTTTAATTCCAGAAACAGAAGGAAGCTTATTTAACTACTCCTTTTAAAGTAAGTAAGTCTTTTAATTAAAGGTAGTGTTAAACTTCAGGAACCCACAAGGCTGTAGTAAAAGCCTATAGTCTCAGAGGAAGAAGTGCGTACTAGTCCAAGCTGTACTAAAGTGCCTACAGCACTGTAGGAAGCAAACAAATGGCCTGATTTGCAGAGGCAGTGCCTATGTAAGAGAGTTATCACAGTGAATATTAACACTAAAACAAGAGGATCCGGAAGGCAGTCCCTTATAAAATAACTAGAAAAGAATAAAGTTAATTACTTAACTAGAATTAGATACAGAAGAGGAGAGGGCCTGTTATAGGCTGTGGAAGGCTCTGGAAGAATTCCATAGCCTTCTGTAAAGTAGAACTAACTAATATAATAATAGAATAATACTGTTCGAATCCATTCTGCATAGTTCTGTTACGTAGTAGCTGACGTGGCTACTATAGTGTTTTAGTTAATTCTGTAGAGCAGTAGCTCTACTGGATTCAAGGGAGTTCTACCCTTCTGGATTTTAGTAGGTTCTGAGTACTCCAGGGGCCACAGGGAGCCCTGGAGTGGGTTAGAATCTTCTAGAACTCTCTAGGGTCCTAGAAGATTCGACCAGTAGTTATAGAGTACGCAACTACGCAATAGCTACAAGCTGTTGCTGCTAGAGGCCCCTGTAATACAGGGAGCCCACAGGGCACTCAGTAGCTAGAAATTAACATAATGTAATACCCCTTAAGTTTGCAGTCACACAGATTATATTACAGGTATTACAGACATTACAGACATTATAAAAGGCTACTCCTAAGGCTTTACGTAATTGGTAACTGAGAAAGACTTACCATATGCTTTTATAAAGCAACTTAGCGCATACTTAACCTAATATATAGCGTCAGCTGTTAGCTTAGAAGGTTGTACCTTCTCTAAACCCTAAGGGAGAGCCTTACTGTTAACTGAAAGCACGCTGTTGTTATAAAGTAACTTCTAAGCCAGAGCTAAAGCCTAAGCCAGAGCTTAAGGCTGAGGCTTAGCAAAGGATTATTCTATGTAGCGATCTATACTTAAACTGACACCTTTTGTTAATAATAACTAAAAAATTAAGAAAACGGGTTACTGCAGGCAGCTTTACTGAAAAACAGGTAGGAGAATTGGGTTTAAGCCCTAAGAGGCCTGTGAAGAAGATTAGGAGCGGCTGTATAGTAAAACTAATAAAGAAGGTAATCGGTGTGAAATGATGGAGCCGTTAAGACTGGAATCGCGACTTCCAGGCCTTTTGCTGTACTGGCCGTATTATTACTTGTTAATCTCTAGTTAGTTGGCCTTATAGTGCGCCGAGGCCACTGAATAAAGTATTGAAAAATATATAGATTATAGTTTGTTATCTAGAATAGGTATAGATCGCTACTAAAAAAGACATCGTTCGTTTTGCAATGCTGGGAACCGTTAAGGTGCGTGGAAGACACAGCATATTTTTCACCCATATATAACCCTAACCCTGGTGGGAGGGGGATGCCCCCTAATAGCTGCCCTTGTGAATCTTCGTTATATCAAGTGACGGAACGCCCAGAGCACAAGGAGGTGTCGGCAAAGCATCGCCTTTTCGCAGCGACCAGTCGTGGGCGTATTGGATCCAGTAGTCTCTGGCATCCCAGCTGTACGCCGGTAGCTGCAACACTCGACGACGACAAGACGGAAAGCCGTTGTGGTATTCCATCCATCTGATGTTGTGCCCGGACATGCACAGTGCGGACAGAGCTGCCGTTAGACAGTGCCAGGTGTCTCCGCCACGTCGCATGGCCGAGATGACCTTGGCGTGCGGCTCGAGGGTTTGCTTCACCATAGCGGAAACCGCAGAGTGGAGGCCGAGCTCCAGGAAGATGGGCTCGTTGCCAGCAGGGCCCGAGTGCTCGTAGGTGCGGAGAGCCGCTTCCATGTTGGCCGTCTCTCGAAGGTGCCGCCGGAGATAGACTGGACCCAGAAGACCCCCCTCTGTGATGGACACGTCTAGAAGCGGCGATAGGACGCGGATTCTGGGACGTTCAAACCGGACGTTGGCAGCAATAGCCTCGAACTCATCCAAGATCGGGCCGACTTGCGACGAGTGGAATGCGTACGGCACCCCATGCAGTGTTGCCTTGATCCCGTGGTCCATCAACAGTGCCCGTGCCCGTTGCATCTCCTCGGTGGCGCCGCTGAGGACTGTCTCTGCCGGGCCGTTCCAGCAGGCCACCTCACGCGACAGCCAGCATGGCGCGGGTATGCGCGGTGCACTTTTCCGCCACGAGCTGCGCCCTCTTGCCAACCAGGTATATCGTATCTAATACCGAGAGCACGCCCGCGACGTGCAGCGCCGCATACTCGCCCAGGCTATGTCCAACCACGCGAGGGAGATCTGCATGCAAACTATGGCGAGCTGGACTTGCGACGGGGCTGTAGGCGGCGGCGACAGCTTCGGCTTCTTCACTCGAGAAAATGTCACTAAAGCTAGGAAATCCAAAACTCTGGGCCAGCCTCTCCATCTGGAGTATCTCGCATCGGAACGTAGGGTACGGGTGGTTCACGCGGTCTTGCCGTGGTGATGTACGACAAAAGCAGCGAGGAACTCCTTGTCTGTAGAAGCAGCGTCCGAGCGGTTGAGGAAGCTAAGAAGGGACGCTACGTTGCCGGCAAGAGAAGACGCGCTCTTTGCCGAGACGGCAACGGGGTGGGACGTCGGCCACCTATCTACTACGCCGCGCTCGTCGATCGCAGGCCCGGCAGCAGCGGCAGCGGCGGTGGCCTCGCGTGGCGTGTCTTCGAGAAGCAGCACACTGTTCCCTCCGGCTGCGCTGAAATTGTTGACAAGGACTCGCCTCGCCCCGTTGGCGGGCAGCGCCGAAAGGGTGGGGTGTTTTGCGATGTGGACGTTCCGCTGCGCGAGATCGCTTGGGAACCTGTCCTTGATGCGCGTCCTGATGTCGCAGTGCGGGGGGGTCACATTCTTTTGCATCATCAGGATCGCCTTTGCGCTTCCTAGATACAACGAGTCTCGACGAAGACCGGGCTCGGGGGCGAAGACGCTTAGAACCGACTCCACCTCCCGCACGTCGCCGGCCTGCGACCCCGTGCCGTGGCATTCAACGTAGCCGATATCGTTGGGCCCAACACCCGCTTGGTCCAGGACAGTGCGGAAGGTCCTCTTCTACGCCTCGGCGTGGGGTCGAGTGATGGACTCGGCCTCGGCCGAGTGGCCCGTGCACGCCCCAAGCACGACGGCCTGGATCGGGTCCCCATCGGCGAGGGCATCTTCAAGCCGCTTCAAGATGACCGTCCCCACGCCCTCGCCGCGGCAGTAGCCGTCCGCGCCTTGGTCAAATGTCTTGCAGTTCCCGGTCCGTGACAGGAAGTGCCCGCGGCCGAGGCCGGCCGTGAAGTCGGTGTTGGTCAGCACGTTCGTGTGCCCCCGGCGACGGCCATGTCGACATCCCCTGCCACAGCGCGTTGCAAGCGAGGTGGATGGCCGCCAGGCTGGATGAACATGCGGTGTCTACCGCGTAGCTCGGCCCGCTGAACTTGAAGAAGTAGTTGATTCTCCCAGGGATGAAGGCTCGGTTCCCGTCGGGGATGAAATACGTGGCAATGTCCTGTTGCTGCTAATTAAAATGTCATTGAAACCGAAATCCCAGTCAACAGTGCGGGGATGAGCTGGTGAGTTGCCCATGATTAGATTTGCGCACGGCGGTCTGATACGGTCCATCCCCCTCGCGGTTATCGTTCTCCGCCAGCCCCTGACGCGTGTGCGAGGCGCCCACATGCATAGAGAGACCATGCTCCGGACGAGGATGGTCCTCATCATCGCCAAAAACGAACTCCGAGCCCTGTTTAGAGCCACGCGTGGACATATTGGACCGAATTTTGGCTCTCCTCATCCTCCGGGCGACACTGTAATGGCAAGCGATGCCATGCTGGCCACATCGCTGACAGTTCGACCTGACTCGGTCGCACTTCACCTTGGATTGGGCGCAGTTGTCGCAGCTGTCTTTCAACCTCGCCGAGGTCTTGGCGAACTGGCGATGTTGACGATTCGACGCCTCAGTGCCTGGATTCATACGGACGCTGTGCGAGCTAGAAGTCTCACACTGAGGCGGCGCGGGTTGTTCCTAAGGATAGGGCCGGACCGGGTGAACAAAACATTCACATCGGCCACCAGGATGGATCATGGGGATACATCAACGTGATATACGAACCGAGGTACCTCACTACGACCACTGAACATGTATGTGGCCATGCCCGACATGCTGATAGCACTGCCGATAGGGCAGAACGGCACCCACCAGCGCCCAATCCGAATTGCAGCAGAAAGCTTTCTTAAAAAACGCAATACGAGATGGGAACTTGGCCGTTCTCCTCCTGCTCAGCACGAAAGTCATCGACCTTCTGCCTCGCTAGGGTCACCTGGGTCCAGGCTCTGGAATGAATCTAGTCTAATCTAAGTCAAAGGCCTTGACGACGACTAGACTACGCTAATCTAGCCAGGCCGTGATTGAAAAAGTAGTTTGACTAGGACTACTGACTGCTGTCCAGAGCCTACCACACACACTCTCCTTTCGTCTTGATGCACTGACATGACCGTGCTTCTAAGAGCCCAATGGCCCGCACCTGGGATTAACGTGCCAGAAGCAGCTACCGGCGTTGAAAACCCAATAAAAGAATTGAATGAGCCGCGCTACGCGAAGACATCACTTTTCGCTGTCTCTTTTGAGAAGTGTGAGTGAATTCAACGACAATCGAAGGCTCGAGATCGTTCGCGTCCACCAGACACCAACCGAACCCTGTGGACCCCTGCTTGGTACCTTAGCCAACTCCGCTCACCCTCGTCTTTCTCGGCTAGCCACGCGCAACGATAGGCGCACTCAAACGAGCGGGTGGTTTTACTGCTTAGTCTCGCAAGGCTCAGAAGATCTCACGTGCGGGGACGACCCGTTGTGATTGGCATCCAAATGCAGCCCTCGGCATTCGTTCCTCGCAAAGTGTTTGGAGGGGATGTAAAAGGAGGCAACCAAAATCTGGTTGGCTCGTTGAACGTTGGCCCGACTACCAGAGCCCGAACCCCCAACCCCCCCGGACCCCGATCCCCCGGAGCCCCCACCTTTGGACTGGGGCCTCCGAATCGGACGCCAGGTTGTATAACATCTCGCACTCCGGCCGCCGCTGGCTGCCGATCTACCACCCCCGCTACCGGAGGTATCTGGACGTGAAATTTCCAGTGGCCGAACGGTATGTGGGCTAATCGATAATAGGTGTACTTCTCTGCCGCCACATTTTAATGTTATCGGTTCCGTTTCGTCTCTATCTAGAAACTTTCCATCTTGCCATTTGCCATTTTCCGAGAAGAGATAGTTACGTCTTTCTTCAAAATAGTTCCTCAACCGAAGATGCTCCTCCGTCGGCTCTTATTTGCTCCTCCCCCTTTTCCTTCCGGCCTCTTTCGCCAAGTTGGCCCGAGAGACCCTGGTGCTCCATTGGGAGATCGGGGCACCCAACGGCCAGGAGCGATGGATGATCAAAGTCAACGGCCAGTTTCCGGGCCCCAGTCTGGAATTTGATAAAGATGACGGTCTATCGCTTCAAAGCGGCGCCACCGGGGCAGTACTGGTGGGTCCGCATGGCGAAACTGGAGAGTATCTAAATGGGCACTTATGAGGCATGAAAGGTATCATTCCCATTCTCGCGGGACACTGGAAGACGGGTTGTACGGTCCGCTCTTGATCAGACAAGTAGCGCCCACCTACTAACTAGTCAAGCCATCGAGGTTGCTCTAACATTAACGGGCTCAGACGCAAGCCGAACGCAATAGCGCCGTGGCCGCTCATCAGTAGCGATCCCTGCGATATCGCGGCCATGGAGAGGGCATCAGGAACCCCTAAGACTGTTATTGTCTCGGAGTGGACCTCTACCACGGCAAACGAATATATGCAGATTCAGAGCGATAGCCACCTTCAGGTCTTGTATGTCTCTGCAATTTCTGTCTCTGCGGTTTCTCTTTCTCAAGGCGATATAGGGCTCGGGCTGATATATCGAATCTAGCTGCGTTGACAGCTTTCTCGTCAATGGCAAGGGCAGTCTGCACTGTCCGGGTCAGGAATGGATGACGGCTCACCAGACTCCGTTTATAAATGAGACTTGGCAATATCCCGTCACTGTTAGTGACGAAGGGTGCGTGCGGAACCGCTAGGCAACAAGAAGATTGCTAACAACCAACCCCCCGCCAGATGTTATCCGTTCGTGATCGAAGACCAAGGACCTCCGGATCGGCTAGCCAAAGCTAACTACAGCGCTCTCCCACCTAGTTTTGTGAGCAGCTGCAAGCCGAGCAATAGGTCCGTGGAGATCATCGACGTGGACCTGTCCGAGCGGTGGGCGAGCATTAACTTCATCAACGCAGCCACGTTGAAAGCCACGCAGGTGGCGATCGACCAGCACCCCATGTGGATCTACGAAGTGGACGGCCAGTTCATCGAGCCCGTGCGGGCGGACGTGCTAGGCGCCTGGGCTGGGGAGAGGTACTCGACTATGATCAGACTGGACCAAGCACCGCAGGACTACCCTCTACGTATAACGGATACCGGCCTAACGCAACTGCTCGGCGGCTACGCCATCCCCCGCTATTGGAACGTGCCGGAGGCAGCATCATCACCGGTTTAGCGGGAACCGTTCCCTTCGTACCGAGGCCGTGCTACGGTTCCGTTTCTGGCATTTAACGGCGATCTGCTGAACGACGCGTCGAGGCTGAATAAATCGCAAGTTCACTCTTTCCCGGCCTCCGATCCCGCCTTACGGCCCACGGCCCACGCCGACGTGCAGCATATCTTTCACGTTTCACAGGTCAACATCTCGTGGCAAACGACCACGAACTTCCCCTACCTCTGCCCGCCCGACCGCGATGCATACGCGTCTCTCCCGTACAATCCTAACGCCACCGAGGGCTACAACACACGTTACGTCCTCCGCCACAACAACGGCACCTAGGTGGATTTGGTGATCCAGCTGGGCGAGTATCCGTGGTGGTTCAAGGACCTGCTGCCTACCGCTGTCTTTCGGGAGACATGGTTATGATCAGTTTCCCTATGATGACATCGCGGGTGGAGTTGGTCTGGAAGAGGCTCCTGAGATGGCTGTGGGCCGTGCTGGGGAGGTGAGCTACCTGACCTAGGGGGGGTTCTCGTGCGCTGCTATCGTCTGCGGTTCTCATGTGAGGCAAGCAAGGTAGAGAGCTCAGAATTGCGGGATAGACGATGCCCGTTCATCAAAAAA
>Ga0247758_1001576_pt1 | contig 16119 bp, 15 predicted proteins | sample UWRJL156409C4_FD_180950 | JGI IMG/M metagenome (GOLD analysis project Ga0247758, IMG submission 180950) | Plant litter microbial communities from Arlington Agricultural Research Station in Wisconsin, United States - UWRJ-L156-409C-4 | ecosystem: Environmental > Terrestrial > Plant litter >...
TGCTGCTGCTGCTGATGTTGTTGCTGCTGCTGCTGTTGTTGCTGCTGCTGTTGAGCCTGCTGTTGGGCCTGTTGCTGCTGAGCTTGAGCTTGAGCTTGGGCCTGCTGTTGGGCCTGCTGCTGGGCCTGCTGCTGGGCCTGCATGGCCGCGAGCTGCTGGGCTTGCTGCATATTGAGGTGCTGGGTGTTCATGGGGTGCTGGTTGGGATTCCCCCCTTGCTGGCCCATCTGGATCTGCTGCTGCTGCTGCATTGCAATTTGCTGCGCAACCATGTTCGCCTATAACAGTCAAGTTAGCACATGACTACAATAAAAACCTACGAGCGTGTCGCATCGCAATTCGCAATGCGGCCAAGGTTTGGCTTACGTTCATGTTTTGACCCTGCTGTTGTTGAGCGAGATGCGCCTGGTGGAGATGGGGGGGAATATGTACCGGCACTCGGCCACTCCTAATTGCTGCATACTGCGCAGCCTGGGAAGGGTTCATGCCGCTCATTGGTATGCCAATGGGCATGTTCATGTTCTGATATGCCACCTGGGAGGCCATAAGGGCCTGCCGCGCCTGTTGCTGCTGTTGTAGGTGCTGAAGCCTCTGTTGTTGCATCTGCTGCTGCATTGCCGGCGAGTTCGGGACTGGTTACCAGAGTTAGTACACTCTGCGAGATCCAGGGGATCGGCTATAGCAGGACCAGAGGACGTACACATGTGTTGCTGATGGAACATCTGGGCTTGCGCTGGGTTCAGGTGCTGCATGGCGTGGGCATTCGGGTTGCCAGCACCTGGTGGCATGCCACCCCCCATGAGGGCGGCAGGGTTGATCTGAGGCCCTGGTTGCGACACCCCCATATGCCCTACTAGGTGTTGTGGCATTCCGGGGGCGCCGCCGGGCTGACTCGGGTTGTGAGCCATGCCTTGAGCCATGGGGTGGCCGGGCGGGGCGCCCGGGTGTTGCTGCATTCCGCCGGGATGCGGCGGAAAGGACGGGCCCAAGCTAGCCATCATCTCCGGGGCGGTCGATTATCCACGGCGTGGATATCGACGTGACCTCCTCCGCGTTATCGCATGCGAAGCTTGGCGTTTGTCGCGACTCTAGATGCCGCAGAGGGCTAGCGGGTGGGAGGACGCGGAGCGCGCGCACGCGTGCGAGAAAACTCGCAGGCGGGATTCGAGAGGCAGGATGTCGTGTGTGTGGATGTCGCGAAACAGAAAAGCGAATGCGATTGCCGCGTCGAGCCCGATGTCGCTGGGGGGTCGGATTGTCGCGCGACAAGCGGAGGAAATGGCGAGGCGGGCTGAAGGAAGAGAAACCCGGAGACAAGAGCAACGCCAAGAATCAGTAATACACACAAAATTAATTATACTGCAGCCATGCAGCAGAGCGGAGCGTCAGGCGGACGATTTGTGAGGCGTGGCCTAGGCGACAGGAGGGTGATGCTGCGGCGGCGACGTGTCGTGGTCCGAGGTGGTGGATTGTGGACTGTGGAGTTTTGGGACGGGGTTGGGACTTGGAGGCGAGAGCCCAGTGACTGGGGGGAGAGCGAGCGAAGAGTTGCCCTATTGAAAATATTGCCGCCGTCCTGGTTATTGCCAGGGCTGAACAAGCCTGTGCAACAACACGGGCTCTGGATGCGCTTAGAAAGGGAATGAAGAAAACCGGTCCTAGGCCCCAAGCTTTTCACCTCAGCGACATGGCATGGATCGGGTGGTTGCGAAATCCCCTTTCTCACGGGGGGTCGCCTCCTGCTTGATCGACACGCCTGACCCACTGCAAATCCTGGCGGCGCCCGTAAAAGGGAGTAAGTTGTTCCGGCCCGGGTTTTGAGCCAGTGCGAAAGATGCCTTCTTACTGCTACGACCGCCACCAATGCTTTTGGCCACGGCAGGCCATCTCCCATTCCGAAAGGAACTACCTACGTTTTGAAAAGGCCTTTTTGAATTATGAGAATGAATTTTTGCATTCTGAAGAGGCATATCACGATGTAGTCAAGGCCTGTAATATGGTAAGCCCATGGCTTGCCGTTCCGTCGCTTAACTGTGCGAAGATTACGATATCGCAGTTTCGCACGGAGAGGAGAGACCCCGTCTTTTGGCTCGGTGGTTGAAAGGTGGGGAAGACATGAGTTGATGCCTCAGGCGAAGAGGCTGTGGAGCTATATCCACCCCAAATTTTCATTTCTTATCGATACCAAGATCTTCAAGTATTTAAGAGCCGCAACAGCTGCTTCTCTTCCCATTCCTAACAACAACCATCACGCTCTGCATGCTTTCCCAACTCTCCTTTGGCTCCCCGCGACCGGGTAATCCAAGGATCTACTGAAGTTGTCTAATTCGATCCCTGTTCTCCTTGGTTTGCTCGGCCACGGCGTCGCAAACGGAAGTTGAAATGACAGCGCAGAGCCACTCACAGCACGTGGCATCACAACGGGTAAGCAGTTTTCTCTCTACAACGCACTCACACTTTCCCTGGCTCGTTCCGCCTCTGGATGATGACAACCATTTGAACATGTCTTCTTTTCCTACCCGATTCGACCATGAGCGAAACTCGTTTGTCGGGCTCTGTTCCTACGGGATGGAGCCTGCTACTTGCCAGTATTTCTGTCTGACGAAGCGGAACATCATCACTGTGATGAAGCCTGTGCTTTTTGCTGGCGCGTTTGCCTTGGTGTGGCACATCGCTAACAAACCTCTCAACAGATGTCACTTCAGCCACCAAAAACCTTGCTCAGAGCTGTGTTAGCCACTTGTTGGCAAACGCATTTAAAGCTCGTTTCTTTCCTTACTCACATGCGCAGCCTCGCAAGCTTCCCATGCTCCTTCAGGTTAGTCATGATCTCTTCGCAGCACAACACCCCCCGATCCTCTATGATGAAACTTTTTCCTACATTCGCAGTTTCCACTTGAGTCCCATCAGAGCCTATTCTTGGGACAAATGACGGAGAATACCTTCCTTGGATGTCTGATTTGGATCATTTACACACATTGCCACTTCATTATGCGAAATGAACCAGCTGCTAACAGCAAGAACAGGTCCTCAACTTCTGCACATGCTATGATAGAAATTCAATAATTTGCCTCAATCTCTTGCCGTTGCATTTGTTGTTCCAGTGATGTCTTGTCTTCGAAGAATAACCCCCCTGCAGGTGTACCAATGTGCCGAACCCCTAGTCCCCAACATGGAGCCCAAGCTGCCGACTCATAGACGAATGACCTTCAGTCGTACCTCAACGCTCGAATGATCTTCTTTCTTCCGCCCACGACAACGTCATCTTTATTTGCGATATCATGTATTCCTTGCCGCTATAAACGCCAGTCATCAAAACAAAATACAAGCTCTTGCGCCTGAAACAATCATCCTTTTGCCCGCCCATCATGAAGTACAATACACAAACCCAACACCAGACCAGTCGTCCATGAATCCTCTCAATATATCCCATCCAGCCCAGCTCCCAACAGTGGCAAAGAAAACCTGGAGGATAATACAGTACCAACCAAAACCAAGCAGAGCACTGATACACAACCCAGACATAGTGCTGCTACCTATTCTCTTCCCTCACGGATGCTGAAGATGAGCCCGGCCCGCCAATTCCAATGCCAATCCCAACACCGCCGGTGCTCGACGACGTAGTCGAAAGCCCGGCCATCAGAGGCGGGGGCAGCATCCCCCCTCGCTTGACACGTCCGCCGACGATACCTCGCCTATTTCGCCCCGTGCGACCGCGGCCGAGCCAGTTCAGCTTCAGAAGCTTGTTAAGCTCCTCGATCATCTGGTTGCCTTCGTCGCCGCCTGCCGTGGAGAGGGCGCCTCCGCCGGCAGATGTAGCAGTGGGAGCTGAGCCGGGGACGTGTCCCACTGAGGCCAAGACGCTCATGCATTGTAGCATTCGCCCGACCATCTCAGTGACCTGTTTGGAGCCCTCGACGTTCTGCTCGCGGATACTGCCACTGCTTGCACCGCCGGCGTTGCTGCCGGATGGGTTGTTGGTGCTGAAACTTGGCACGGAGGCACCCAGCGCGTAGAGGCTGTTGGGTGTGTAGGGGCGCGTGTTGTCACTGCCGTAGCTGACGTTACTAATAGCGCGGCTGCGATTTCCGCTGCCGGGGACGTCGCCGAGGAGTGTGCTGCCGGCGCTGTGGAAGCTTGATACAGACGGGTCCATTGACATGGCGGTGTTTGGGCGTGGGTAGCCGCCTGGGGTGCCGCTAACGTTGTTGAGGCTGAAAGACCCCTGGGATGACTCGGCTGGGGAGGTAGAGAAGAGCTGCTGATACTGTCCTTGGACTTGGCTGTTGAACATTGGTGATGGAATAGCGACGGGCGATGCTAGGGCCATTGAGGCGAGTGATTGAGGGAGAAACTCGAGTGATAATCGTGAAAACATGGCTTTAAGGGTTTCATAGCGTGGCAAGATAACGATGTCTCGGAAGGCCAGCAATATGAGGCGCCGCACCTCGAGAACAGAAGACGCCGGCGAGACATTGACGCCGGGTCCGTAGTTATGAGTAGAGCCCAGACTTGAAGGGGTCTCGCTGGGCGAGTTGGTAGATGGAATACCTCCCCAGAAGTCGCGCGCTTGCTCAGGAGTCATGAGCGACCCGCTTCCTGAGAATTCCAGATCCAAGGGTAGAAAGACAGCTTGAAGATATGGCAAAATACCAGTAAAGGTAAACATCCATAGTTCAACAAGAGACGGAATCAACCTGTCTTCGGGTGTTTTACGCAGAGTCTGATCAAGGCTCGCGAACCCAGTGGCCAGCAGCTCCCTCAGGTCATCCACAATAAAAGTTGGACTCCTGCGGGCAATGCAGTACTGGATATGCATCGACACAATGCGATTCAAGTCCTCCACGGGGAGACGCAAGTCTTCAGCCTCGAACACAACCAGAAGCTTTGCCTTCAAGAACGGCCAGGCGTCGTCTAGTGTCATGTTGTTCAACCCGAACTTCGCGCTGTCGAAGGGTTCGTAGTACACTGATGGGGCCAACGGTCCAGATGTAGAGCTGACGCTGCTTGGGCCCGGCCATTCGCTGCCCACGATAGTGGATGCTGCATCGTCGAACAGTCTCTCCTCTCTTTTCTTCTCGCGCAGAGCACGCCCACCATGACGCAAGTCAAGACCGGACATGCTCTTGAAGCTGGTGCTATTCGGCCCCGGGCTTGGTGGTAGATTGAAGTTGTAAAGACTGCTCGGAGCGTGCGGGTCAGTGGGCCTCGAGTTGCTCGAGGCCGATGATAGTGGAAGATGGTATTCTTCCTTGAGCTTGTGCTTCTGGCGCGATAAAAAGTGGTGCTTCTTTTCTTTCTCCTTGCCCTCTTTTTCAACAGCTGGCGTGTCAACCGGTCGTATCGTCGCGGTTGAGGAGTTCTGAAGACTATAAAATGATTGCGCCGAAGAGTCCAGGCTGGTTGTGCTAAAATTCCCACGCTGGAGGTTCGCGAACGGGTGCCCAATCTTCGCTGGGCTGGGGAGCGGTTTGTCTTTTGGATCTCCCTTCACGCCAATCTTCATGGCGGGCCGTGAGAACAGCTTCACCTTTGATTTCTCCGTCTTGGCCGGCTTCTCCGGCACCGGGGGCGGCAAAGCCGGCGGTGGCATTGATGAAGATGATGAGACTGATGATTGCGAGGGAAGGCCTGGTGATGACTGCCCAGATCTTGGAAAGACCATGTTTGCTGCTGCCGTCGCAGCGAGGGTATGGTTACCCACCAGGCCGTTGTGATACCCTTGATTTCCAAACCCACTCTCCCTGGGAGCGCTCGCTTCTGTTAGGCTCAACATCGGAGGGCTCAATGGCCCTGATCCTCCGCTCGTGCGCTTATTCATAACAGACGGCTGCTCGTATTCTGCCCCAGGCGCTGGAACCGTCTGCGACCTCTGGCGCGCATGTTGGAGCTGTATTTGAACCTGCTGAACCTGCTGCTGTTGGGCTTGCTGGTGTTGCATGACGGCCGCCTGCGCAGCGATCTGGCTCGCCGACATCTCGCGACGCTGCGCCTGGGCAGGGGCGAGCTTCGGCGAGGATTGCGCCATGCCGACGTGGGAGAGGTTCGACGTGCTTGTGGAGGGGAGGGTCGGTTCGAAAACGCCGGCGTTCTGTGAGTTCTTCCGCGAGTGGCCGCGAAACGTCGACGAGGATGGGGAGATGGCAGAGGTCGGAGGGAGAGTTAGTGGCGAGGGTCCGTTGCGCGACGCCGTATCGTTCGGCGAATGGGTACCGACAACAGATCGGGCTGCCGACAGGGCGGTTGACAGCGTCGGGCGCGAGAAGTTATTGTGCAGGCTGGTCGAGCTGCCGTTGCTGTGGGATGTGAAACTGGCGTAGATCGGGGTCGCTGGGGAGGGTGTTTGCCCCTGGGGCGTGGAGGCGGCGGCGCGAGCCTTCGCAATGTTCAAGTTGAGATTCAATGGCGCCGTGTCCTCGCTCGACGATGACTCTAGGCGTCGCAGTCTTGGACGAGACATGTCGGGGCCCGGCGCACCGGGCAGGGGCGAGAAGCTCCCGGGGGCTCTCGGCGTGGGTCTTGTCGGCTGCATCGTCCTTGCGTGTTTCGAAATCACATCGCGGTGTTTGCGGGCCTGCGAGGCGCTCTAGCCGGGCATCGAGGACAGATAGTCGCTGCAACAGAAAAAGAGGCAATATAGGAGGACCGATTCAGGCGACCGTGTTGTGAGGACATCAATGTTGTGATGCTTTCTTTTGCCCTCCGGCACGAACCAAGTCCCGCCTCGACATGACCCCCCCTGCTGCATGGCGGTGGTGGGGCGGCCGGCCACCCCGCGACGCTCCCGCTCATACCGATCCATACCAACAAAACTCATCATCTAGAAAATACATCTCACCATAAACCCAGCATAGCGCAATAAACTCACAAATCACAACTTTCTGGCATTTGGGACGGACAGCCCCAAGACTAGGGCTACCAATAATCCGCATCATCGCTGCGGGCGCCCGCTTTTTTCTCAAAAACAAAAGCGGCAAACTCACACCTCAAAATGCCTGACCAACCCAACCAGCCCGAAGCAGGGGAGCAGCCCTTCATCCTCTCAGCAACATACGCATCCACCACTGGCAACGAGCCCTTCACCATCAGCTCGCCACTCAGCGCCCCCTTCACCACAGGCTCGCCAGTGGAAAGCAAGAGCGAATACCTCAAGCGCCTGCGTGCCTCGGTGCTCACCGTGCAGGACCAGGTCAACAAGAAGCTCACCGAACTGATGGAGCAAGACAACCTCAAGGCCTCGCAGGCCACCGGCGGCGTCATCGTCGATTCCAAGGAGGAGGAGAACTACGGCGAGGAGATGCAGGAAGAGGAGGACTAGAGAATCATCGGCTGGGCCGTTTCAAGCCACCTCAGTCTATTCGTACAAGGGGGTATTTATTCTAGTTGTCAACCGCCTGCTATTGCACCACACAAACGCGACATGCATCACCAAATCCAAAACTACGCCTACGGAGGTGACGTCTCCTTAGCTCTTTATTCCGCCACTCCGTCCCCAGGCGCCCACCTGCGCAGACTTGTACGAACTTCCCGCTTCGCCAGTCTTGGCCCTATTCAAACAGCCATAATGTACCACTGAATTGTCCGGCATCACAGCGACGACGCTCCTGCCAAGTCGCTTGTGACACCCACCACAGACACGCTCTTCGGTGACGACCACTCGCCTGTTTCTGCCCCCTTGGCCGCCAGGAGCACCGTCACCGAGCAGCAGGAGGGCCTGACTGGCTACGAATCCGTTCCGCAAACCGGCAACCACGCGCGTCTCATTAACGACGCTGTTGGCACTGCGCATGCGGCCGCGGAAGTATGACTCGAGTTCCGCCACGGGTAGTGAGTCGGGAACGAGGGAAAGGGTGGACCTTGCTGGCAGACGGGAGCCGTGTTTAGATAGTAGATCAAGTGCCGGGCCGAGGTTGGCTGAGTGGGGAGGCGGCGGAGTGAGGTAGAGGGATAAAAGGGTGTGATAGATGGAGGGTTTTGCGTCTTCTGGGTCCTCAGTGCCCCCGGGGGTTGTTTGCGATGGCGAAGCCGCGTGAGAATCTTGTGCCATGTGGACTCGGTTGCAATACCTAATAATCTCGTCAACATGCACAATGACTTGCCTGCTATTGTGGACACATACTCTTCAGCTTTCGCGTAGTCTTGCATCTTGAAGACGTAAATCTCCAAGGCTTGTTTATGACTGCCCATGTTGCTCAGCACAATAGCCTGTGCCTCGTAAAACCGGGGGTCTGGTACCAAACATGTTAGCCATCAAATTCCTCAGCACACCAAAGCCAATACTGACCTGTCTTCGGGATCAAGTCAAAGGCTGTAAGTAGGCGGTACTGTCGACTGCCGTGCCATGTCTGCATCAAGAAGCGCAGCAACCTCTCCATCAGTTTATCCCACTCGTCTCCTTGCTCCATCTCCTTGAGCCGCATGATAAGTAGCTCTACCAATCGGTTGTGGAAATCCGGGGTCATGTCGTTGAGCTCCATAATGATATGTTCCAGGTACTGTATCTCAAGCGACACATCGATACCCCCTAAAAACTGGACAACCTTCTCTCGCGGCAGAGTCTCCGCATTTTCTGAGTCGGCTAAGAATACGTCCATGGCTAGTTTGGGGTCTTTCCTCAGCGTCCAGTCGGAGAACTCCAGGATGACGTCGATCATATCTGGCGGCAATCCTTGGAGATACGCAACAGTCCGCTGCGGGCCGTGCAACGAAGGTGCAGCCTCATCGGGTTCGTCATGAGACCCGAACCGCCGCAACAACTCGAGAGCCTGCTTGTGCAGCTTCTTCCCGTAGAAAAAGTCGACCAGCTCCGTGAAGCGGTTGTGCTCCACTAGTCTCTCATTGACCACTTCTGGGTCGCAGAAGTTGGGTATGCGGAATAAGGAGCTTGCCAGCGTCGGGCGAGAGTACATGTAGGTGCGGAACAGGGCGGTATCAAGAATCTTGAACGTGGTCTGGAGCTCCTTTTCGAGCTGCTCGTCGCTCTCCTCCCTGGATGAGGTTAACAGCGTCTTGAATGCTTCCTCGGGGGAACCACTTTGTGTCTTTGTCGGCCTCAGCTTTCCAGTTGCCGGATCAATCAACCGCTGAAGCCTCGTTCTTGCGCCGACTAGATAGCCACTCAACTCCTGCACAGCCGCCATGAGGTCTTTCTCCTCATGGGCCTGATCGTCGCCCGTCTTCCCCCCCTTGATACTAGCAGTATCCTCGGTATCCGATGCCTTTCTTGTGGACGCGATCGATGCTGTTTCTGGGTTGAGTTTGCGATGACCCATGAGATACTTGGTAAACCCTCCGGCCTTTGGAGGGGACGCAACTTGCGGTTCGATCGCAGCCTCCGTTTTCGTCACTATATCGCCATTCGTCTTGCCGTTATGTTCTTCGTGATCAGAGTCGCTGTCCTTGTCCTTGTCCTCCTCCACGCCAGCGAGATCGCCAGCGATAATTCTTGGGAAAAGCTTCAGCACACGCTCCGGAGTGGCGTGCACTTCGTCTTCGTTGAATAGATCCATCGACTCGCGATATCTCTTCTGGCTGAACAGCAGCTCAGCCTTCAGCATCTTGACCTCGCGCATCGTCTGAGTCTTATTCTTCAGTAGTGCGTCCTCAAGCATACCCAGAATACTGATTGCCTCGTCGAACTTCCGGCTCTCAATCAGCTCCTCGATCTGGGAGTCATAGTCGGTAGCGTCCATCTTCCAAACGGCCCGCTCACTCAAAACATAAAATCCCTTGCCGGTATGTCCCAAGCTAAGGGTAGGCGGGGGGAAGTGAAGAGCGGCAGCAGCAGGGAGATTTATCGTCTGCAAAAGGCTCAAAGTCTCAGGATTCCGTACTTCCAAGCTCCCTTTCGTCGGAGGCTGCAACGCCAGCATGTAAGGATAGCTATACCCGATCCCATCTGGCGCGGACTGCCATGGGACCTGGCGCTTCTCAATAGCCTTTCCCGAATCATCAATAAACAGGGTGTTGATGTCCTTTGCAAGAAGCAGCTCCCCCTCACCGAGCTTTGTCGATAGCGGCTTCGGTGTAGAGCCACCTAATACCATATAACCCATACCAGCGGCACTGACCGCACCGAACCTCGCTGCGCTGCCAGCCACCCCTCCGATGGTGCCCGGGCCCATGATATCCTCAACACCGGCTGTCTCGACGTCGACCATTACATAGCCGCCGTTCATGCCGCATACGACCTTCGTAGCGTTCGCCCATGTAATTGTCCGGATTGCCTCAGCCAGCACAATCTCAGTGACGTCCTGCGACAGCTCGCCATCGTGCCACGACCAGAGCAGTAGACGGCGCTTCACGGCGACAGCCAATCGGGAAATAATTTCGGGGATGTTCGACATGGGATCCTTGAGGATGTTGCTTGTCACAGCAAAGGCTGACGCCCCCTTTGTTCGGGCGAGGGGCGCCTCGATCGGCTCGAAGGTGTTCAAGTCATGGAGGGAGATGGTGTAGTTGGACAAGGACACCAGGGTGTTGGCCTCTTTTATTCTAGCAAGCTGCTCGACAGCCCCCTTGGAGAACCTCTCAACCTCGCGGAGAAGGTCGGTAGGTTTGATCGCAGGCTCGCCGGCCGGTGCCGGAGGCGCGGGCTGGCTATCCTGGGAAACGGCATGGGTGGAGGCCGATTCCGAGGTCTTCGAGGTGTCTGCTTGGGACGGGGAAAGGGACGAGTCCCCATTGACGGGCTTGGTAGGGTTCGGGGTAGGGTCGGGGAGATCGTTCAGGCGGTAGATCCGAAGGGCACCTGTGTTAACGCCCACAAAGACGCGATCGCCATATGCAAGAATGGACTCGATCTTGGATTTGTCCCGCTGCCTAAGCTCGATGATGGGTCGAGCTGTGAATGCGGACAGCATGGCGACGCCCAGCCCCGGGGTGTGCAGGTGTTTATCGCGACTCTGAATGCATCAGAGTTGTGGCGGACACAGTCGGAAAATCATCGGTGGGATGCGGCGGGCTTGATGGAGCGAGCTTTGGCGACAGCGACGTGGATGCCACTCTCGCGAATGACGGCATTGGCAGCAGTGGTCAGGCGCACCCGATGAAAGGGTGGGGCCGAGGCGCTTGCGAGGTAGGGTTAGGGTTGGGTCATGCTGATACCTGACGGGGAGCTGGCTCCAGCGATGAACTTTCAGATTGTACACCATACTTTCCAGGTAGTCACCAAATAGAAACCAAAAAATGATAATACTAAATCGGCGTGATTCTAGGTATATGCAAAAGAAAAGCAAATAAACTTGAGCTTGTGCTTGGGGTGCGAGTGAGCATACATTTGTCCAGCCATCAAGGTTCTCGTCGTTTAATCTCACCAACGTTCTGCCAGCAACCGATCACGAAAGTTGCAGACCTCTTGGCGTGAAAACAAATACGACCAAATCCCACAAACTAACTGCAGAAGTTGCAGAAGTTGAAACATTTAAAGTCAAAGTCTGGAATTCGATGTCAACAAGCACACTGACTAGGTATATTCGCTTTTCTTAGGTCCCAAGTCCACGGACTGAGTGAGGATGAGAATCCCAAACATGCTTATTACTAGCATGGCAGCTTGCTCTCTGCACCGTTTCGGTCTGCTCGCTTGTGGAGATACGCTATCTCTCATCTAATAAGATCGCCGGGCCAAAGAGTCCAAGTTCAGGCATACTCAGCGAAAGGGCACGGGACATCTGCCAAGGGGGACCCTAGAGTTCAAGACTTCAGCCAGGAACAGACAAGATCTAATGAGGCGATGGGTTCTGTCAATCAATGGGCAGCGAGAAGGAATAGGCAATTCCTTCAGGCGCTCCAGCCAGTTAATATCGAATTGCGTCTAGACTTGGTGTAGGTCTTCGTTTCGGTTCTGACTCAGCCCCCAGAGCTGGGAACGGAGATATCGGTAGGCTTCGTGGCGACAAACCTCTACATACGATCATACCCATTGGAGAACTCGGGATCCCGTCCGCTCTCCCATCGATAAACCAGTGAGGGCCGGACTAGTAGTTGGGTCGGTGACGACCAGCGAATCCCCGGTGTTGTATGTTTTTGTGACACGCCTTTCTCTTTTTGGGTCCTTTCCCCAGGCAGTTGTGGGCGAGGCAGATCCTCTGGAGCTACATGTAAGATTCGCATGAGGAACTCGGCCAGCCAGTTCGCCTGTGTGACCTCAATGTGTCTGTGACTGAGGCTGACCTGACCTCACATCCCATCTACACTATGAGTTGAGTACTTTATATGAGTGCCAGACGTGAGAAGCAAGTGGGACGGAGATTGAACGGGCAAGAATGAATCCTTGAATTCAATCAACACCACATTCGCCATCAACAAGGTGAGGCAAGCGCGGCGGATTGCTCTGGTCGTGGTCGAAGATTGTTCATGTCAATGTGTTATTCAAGGCTCCAAGTAATTTAGCCCCAGGAACCTGGCTAGTTGCCCTCCAAGTCTGGGGGATGCGCCACGATGATACCGGGTTACGTAACATGACACATGAAGTCTCGGCAACACACTGTTCTGCAGATTAGGACTTAACCGATCTGAATCTGTCATAATAAATAAAAGTCGCTCCGGCAAAAGTTCTGGCCAGTTTCAAGTACAACAAAAACGGGAATCATCGACAGAGTGGGTAGTTTAGAATTCATTCATGATAGGATAGCGCGTATTTCGGGTTGTCACGTTATCGCTTCCCAGCCCACGTGGTGGGGTCCGGATTACTAGGGTGCTTCCAAGGAAGTCACTGCAGCCTCAACCCGACAAGAGAATTGGAGACTGCATAGTCCGCCCTTGCCGCAAGGCCACAAACTGCAACCATTACGCCTTCGACTCACCCTCGAGGCCCCTCCTCTCGCCGAACAAAAGGCCCTGAGCATACTCTGGATAGGGGAGGGAGCAGCAGGAACGCATCGCCCGCAGCCGACCAAGCCGAGTTCGAACTCGTCGCATACCCCCATAAAGCTTCAGAACGCGAGCGCGAGCGCAGATACAAGGCCAAGAGGGTCGCGAAACGCCGCTGGCTCGAGCAACAAGACGAGATGAAGTTCTCACACAGTTTGCAGTTCAATGCTGTTCCTGACTGGAGCAGCCACTATATCGCATACAGCAACCTCAAGAAGCTGTAAGCGCAACACTACGCCTCCTGATCTCTTCTCGTCGTTCCCTTACGCTGACAATGCCTCCAGAATATACCAGCTCGAGAAGGCCGTCCATCTGCCAGCCACACACGATACAGAGTCGCGCCCCCTGATCCAGGATGACCCCGAAACGGTGTTCGCCCGCGCCCTCGATGTGGAACTGGAGAAGATATCGTCTTTCTATGTTGTCAAGGAGAAGGAGCTGATTGACGAGGTGCATCTTCTCCTACACGATGTTGGCGACTTTGAGGCAGATCCTTCGACAGCCGACGAGCTGCGACCGCCTACGCGCTCTAGCGAGAGGCCCCGCGCCGCGCGGCCACAGAGTCGGAGCTCTCGGGGCCACCAATCCACAGACGACGGAGTGGAAGATAGTGAAGACGAGGGCGATGAGACCACCGGCCTTACCAAGAGGAGGAGGAGCTCTAGCTTCGGGAGGCGCAGGTCTATTCCCAGTCACATGTTTGCATCAACCGATATGACGGCTTCTACCGACATGACACGGTCACTGCGGCGATACAGCGTTACTTACGATGACTACGCCGAACAGGCGGCCGCGTTTTCTTCGGGCATTATGCTGAAGAAGCGCATCATTACGCTTTACGTCCAGCTCTGCGAGCTCAAGTCCTATGTCCAGCTGAACAAGACGGGGTTCAGCAAAGTCCTCAAGAAATTCGACAAAATTGTTGACCGCCAGCTGCGACCCAAGTATATGGATACCACCGTCGCGACCGCCTATCCTTTCGGGGAGGAGGCAGCCAAGACCTTGGAAGATAGCATCTTCAAGATGGTGAAGGCCTACACGGCCATTATAACCAGCGGTGACGAGGAGCTGGCAAAGCGAGACCTCCGTTCACACCTGCGAGAGCACGTTGTGTGGGAACGAAACACGGTCTGGAGAGATCTCATCGGTCTCGAGCGACGTGCCGAGGCTGCCAGCTTAGGCCACACCCTGCTTGGGATTGATTCAGACCCGACGAAGACTCGCCTTCAAGGAGATGAAGACTTGATTATTCCCTTAAAGGCGATCACTACACCATTTGGACGGATCACCATCCCCCCATGGCTGTTCAGCACCACGATGCTGAATCTGATGCTCATTCTATCACTCTTCTTTACCCTTCTTCTATTACCTATCATGGTGAAACCCGAACAACAGAACTGCCTAGCCCTGCTGGTGCTTGTCAGTCTTATGTGGGCGACAGAGGTGATACCCCTGTTCGTCACATCTCTGATCATCCCTTTTCTTTGCGTCGTGTTGAGGGTCTTCCGCGACAAGGACCTGCCACATGATAGACTAGGCTCCAAGGATGCCACTTCCGTTGTCTTCTCAGCGATGTGGACACCTGTCATCATGTTGCTGCTTGGCGGCTTCACTCTCGCGGCAGCACTGTCCAAGTGCGGCATCGACAAGAGGATAGCGACTTTCGTACTTAGCAAAGCAGGGACGCGACCAAGGACTGTTCTCCTCGCCAACATGGCCGTGGCGGCGGTCGCGAGCATGCTGATCAGCAATGTTGCCGCTCCTGTGCTTTGCTTCGGCATCATCGAGGTAAGCAATCATTCTCTCGGCAATGACAAACATAAACTAACTCACCCCTGATAGCCAATGCTGCGCAACCTTCCGTCTGGGTCAGACATGTCCAAGGCCGTCATTATCGGTATCGCTCTCGCCTCCAATATCGGCGGGATGCTTTCCCCTATCGCCTCCCCGCAGAATGTTGTTGCCATCAGCATTATGGAGCCACCGCCAACATGGGGCCAATGGTTCTTCATCGTCATTCCCGTTGGTGTAATCTCCATTTTCTTGATTTGGATCCTCCTGCTCGTAACATTCAAGCCTGGCCAAGGCACCACTATTGTTCCTATCCGGCCGGTCCGTGACCCGTTCAATGGGCTTCAATGGTTCGTATCGGGCGTTACCATCTCCACTATCGGTCTATGGTGCGCATCTCACCAGCTCGAATCCACCTTCGGCGACATGGGCGTCATCGCCATCATCCCTATTGTCATCTTCTTTGGCGTCGGTATCTTGACAAAAGAAGACTTCAACAACTTCCCCTGGACTATCATCATCCTCGCCGCTGGCGGCCTGTCCCTCGGCAAGGCCGTCAACTCGTCCGGACTACTCCATAGCGCCACTGAGGCTATCACAATCCACGTCGAGGGGCTCAGTCTCTATGCCATCCTGGTGGTATTCTCGTGCCTGATCTTGGTCATTGCCACGTTCATCAGCCACACCGTGGCCGCGCTCATTATCCTCCCTCTTGTCTTTGACGTCGGAAAGAGGCTCGAGGATGAGCAGCACCCCAACCTACTCGTTATGGGCGGCGTCCTGATGTGCAGTGCCGCTATGGGGCTTCCTACGAGTGGATTCCCGAATATGAGTAAGTTGCAAATTATCTCCCTCCGTCTGAACAACCTGCTGATACCTTCGAATAGCTGCCATTATGAAGGAGGACCCTACTGGTCAACGGTATCTGCAAGTAAAGCACTTCATCAGCCGTGGCGTCCCAGCCAGTCTCATGACGCTCGTCGTTGTTGTGACGGTGGGATATGGGGCGATGAGGGTGACAGGAATGTAAAGGTATAGAGAAGCATGCATGTTCAAGAGGCACGTGGGTTGCAGAAGCGGTCAGAGACACATATTGTAGACGTTGATACATTGTTATGCTGGTTTTGTTTGTAGAAGCTATTTCGGTTGGATGACATTATATCCAATATCGATGAAAGCAGCCAGGTGCTATGTGTCGCTTCAGCGGGTCATATAATTAGCAGATATCAGAGTTTGCGGAATACACATACAGCACAGACATTTGTAGCCAAGGCGTTCTCAACACATAATGACTGGAGTTATTTTTGAGTAGCAGAGGAATTTGATCAAGGTTATCCCATCTCGCACACAAATATGTAAGTATAAACTGCCATCCAGCCTAGCATATGCTTTCCCTCATCCGACCGCCCCCATAGCCCATAGCCCATAGCCCATAGCCCATAGCCCATAGCCCATAGC
>Ga0247758_1001579_pt1 | contig 16111 bp, 12 predicted proteins | sample UWRJL156409C4_FD_180950 | JGI IMG/M metagenome (GOLD analysis project Ga0247758, IMG submission 180950) | Plant litter microbial communities from Arlington Agricultural Research Station in Wisconsin, United States - UWRJ-L156-409C-4 | ecosystem: Environmental > Terrestrial > Plant litter >...
CCTAAAGGGGGAGGGGGGGGTTAGTTTGGGAAGGGAGGGGTGGGCGGAAAGGGGGTACTACGAACCGGAGCCGGGGATGCCGCCGATTGCGATTACTGGGGAGAGTGGTTAGCTAGGTTGCGGGGGGATAGGAAATAGACAGGGAAATGAGTTGAACGAGGAGAAAAGAAACCACATACACAATCGCCGCTCAGGTGGTGTCTCCTCGAACTTCTTCCAGGCCTTCTCGACCAGTTTCGAGAGCTGCTCTTCCATGGTTGGTGTTGGAAGCTGCCGTTCGAGGTGTGGTATTGGACTCTCGGTTTTGTATGCCGAAATCAGCAAAATAAATTAAAGTCACAGTTTGAACTGCTTCAGGAATCGGAAGGTAAACAAATTGTTGTGAACAACTGCAAGTTCATGTGGTTGCCAGAAACAAAACTGCCAGCCTTGTGGAATTGTCGCACATGACAAGTCGGGCGGTGACTCCCCGCAGCCAGCGCGAAGATCCCGCCCTCAACATCTCCAATTCAGTCCGAGGCGTACCACACTCCAACGAGAAATAACTTGCTGCAAAGGCAGATCCTATCAGAGACAGCGCATCTTTCGAATTGGACGTTATAACTGGATGAAATAAGTCCTCCTCTCACCATCAATCCTGGAGTTATTCAAGCCTGGAATACAGTGGACCGACTTACTCCACCACCCAAACCCCCAACTTTCTTTCTCACCTCACTCACACATCAAACTCACTCACCTTTGAGACCCCTCAACTCACTCATTCACATTCATTTTCCCGACTTCGACCCTCCCGACCCTCACCATGGCCTCCGACTTCGACCCCGGCCTCCTCGGCATGAACCTCTCCGACTCCGACTCCGACCAAGAGAATTCCACACCCACACCTGCCGAGGGCGCCGCAAACAGCACCACGCGCGCCGACAGGACCGCCCTCTCCGAGGAAGCCTTCCAACTTCTCAAGGCAACCTACCGGCCAAAGGTAGAGAATGGCGAGGTGAGTCAGATTCAGCACCCCCTCCAGAAAAGAATATCCATAATTCCACTGACCTCCCACGTAAGATCTGGTCCACCATCGACGTCCCCGTGGGTAATTCCAAGCCCGAGACGCAGGAACTGCTCCACGCTGCGGAGGAGTTGTACTTCTTCCGGCGGTATGACGAGGCGGTGCGGTTCGTGCAGAGGGTTTTCTCCGAGGAGGAAGGGAATGGTGAGGCGCGGCTGGATGCCGACACCAAGCGGTTACTCAGGTACTATGAGACAAAGTCTAAGGAGAGGCTCGCTGGGTTGCAGATATCAGGTGTTACTAGCAAGGCAGAGAATACTACATGATTACGGGTCTTTAGGTTTTATGAGCAGTGTCACGATCAAGACTGAGTGATATGAGTGGTAATCAGTAGAGTGGATTATTCTCTAATCATGTAGGTCTACCCAGTCCGTTCTCTCTATGCTCTATGCCGACAGTCATCAAAGAGCAGCAGCAAGACGCATGCTGCCTTTGTATGAGCCGCGCCCCCAAAATAGATGTGTCTAAAGACAACCAGCTCGCTTGCCGGACAGAGGGGAGTGTCAAGCCTTGCTGCGGTCTCGCCCGCTCATGGCGACCATCAGCCCCTCGTAGAAAAAAACACGAGTAAAGGGTATTTCCGAAACTCCTCGAGGAAGCGAACAATTACAATGTAAATGCAGAATGCCTCCCGCCAAGGACGCCAATAATATCAACCGTTCGCCGTCTTATGTCTATGCCCTTGTATGATGAATAGCCCTTTTCCGTAACCAGCCCGGCAAGGGGCAAAAATGCAACTGGTACCCCATCAAATCGACGGTGTACCTTCGTCCTCCCCAATAATGTAACGTGTTGAACTGGCCCATGGACGTTCAGACTTCGTATGTACTGGTCGATGTTCGGTGTGACTGCCGTGATCCCATCCGTCGTCGCGACTGAGCCCAAGACTTGGGATTTCTCCATAACAGTGTTGGCAATGGCCTTGTGGGTCGCGCGTTCCATTCGCTCGTGGATGCTCTCCTAGATAGCGTGGGCGAGGCGGATATTGGGGGCTTGTGCCATGATCATCATCATCTTTTCGCGCTCCCGTTCCTCGGCAAACACCCTTCTGCTCATCTCCAGCACGGCTTCAAAGCCCTCCTTGCCCTTGATGGCGTTCTCGCGGAATCGCTTGACGAGCGTATCCTCAATGCTATTCTTGATACGCTGCCAGCCACCACAGAGAGCAGTGATCTTGGCGTCCTGCGTGAACTGTGTCTGATGCTCGTTGAGCGGCTTGTAGATGACCGTCTCCTGCACGTTGATGAGGTTGCTCCACGTGAGGTTTGCCGATACCATGGTGACTGTCTTGTGTGCTGGGTCGACGTAGGAGGTCTCGAGAACCTGGGACTCCTCCATTGTGCAGCCCATGATCTTCTTGAGCCAGTCGGGCGCGGTCTGTCGACATGTGATGAGACGTTCTGTGCGGAGGATGCCCGTGGCCGCGTCGACGTGCCGGCTGATCGTGTCAACGGCCACGACATGTGTTGATTTGTCGTTCCATGGGCAGTACTTTCGCCAGTTTGCTGTCGACACTTCCTCCCACGAGTAGTCGAAGGTTTCGGAGTTGGAGAACACCTTCATCTTGATTGTTGCTCCTCAATGGAGTCTTGAGACTAAAGGGACGCGAATCCGAGGGTAGGTTTCTGTGCGTTCTCGGCAGGGACAAATATCACTCGACCGGATCTCCGATCGCGCTCGTCAGTTCAATGCTGACTCTTCGGGGCGTGTCGGTAGGGAAGTGGCGCGACGAGGAAAAATCGCCGGCTGAGCAAAACTTTTCGACAAACGGCCTTCGCGTTGTCGAGATAGTGGTTCAATTTGTGGACATCCAGTGGACAATTCTGAGCGAGGGTGAATTGCTGTTGACCGGCAAAAATGAAGGATTTCTAAATCGGAGAGACTCGGCTCTCGGGATATGCGTCTTTATCAGAGCGATTAAAAAATCTTGCCGGAGCACGTGGTGGGAATAATCAATCTGATTTTCTTAGGGTAAAATCAATGCCAGAAAACAAGGAACGATTATTCCCACTATGTTGGAGGCAAGGGAGAGGGTCCACTTCGCCTCGTCTAACCCAAATTAGCGATGGCGCAGGGGTTCAAAAATCAGACCTCGGAACGGTACGGCCGGCCTGTGACCGGTAGCCCAATCACACCGACCGATTCTTCCCGGCAGAACGCCGAAGATGTCATCTGAATTCCGCTGACCTCATCCCCACATGCTCGGCGCGACGCCGACCGTCACCGTCCGTCATCCGATTGCAGATCATCCCGTCTACGATCGGCGCGCCTGTCATTAACCCGAAGATACTGCCAATCTCGAGCCGGCCGTCCGGCTTCGAACACAGTCATTACAGCCAAGCAGCTAATTACCTAATGTGCTGGTGTCCAAGCTGCCAAATTGATCAATTCAGCGAAGCGAAGTGGATTCGATTTTCTTTTGATATGCCAGGAACTAGCTCTTATGACAAGAGAGCTGTTTCAAGCATCAGTCAGCCGTTGTGCGTAGGCCTAGTTTTCGAGCTTTTCTACGAAAGTTATACCGGGATCACCCTAATGAACCAACAACGGCCTGGATCTGATCCTTCAGTCTGTTGCGCCCCGGCCAAGGACTTGGACACTTGGACAGCACGCTGGCTCCACATGGATTGTTTGATTCATGGGACCTGGGGTTGCCTGCCGGGACCCTCTACCGTGTCTTCCAAAACTTAGAAACGCGATTCACTGTTGGCCAAGCGTTGCATATCAAATGGTCCAAGCGGTGATGCGACATATATTCATTTATATCATCATTTTGCAGTTCTAGTAATCGTCTCCACGGCTGATAACCTCCTTGACCGTGGGTCGGATAAGGATGGTCTGCACTACAGTCAGTTCGGGCTATCTCTCATCGCTGCTGGGGTAAACTCACATGCTCATACTGGGCCGTGTAAGAGCCCTTCTTATCCACTAGCGGTGGGTAGGACTCAATAATGCCGTTGGCGACGAGGTTGTTCAGCTGAACTTTTGTCAATAGCATTCGCGGCAGTTGTGTTCGAGGAAACTTACTCCAAGCAGATACTTTTCCTGTCCTAGCCGGTCAAGATACCGCCTACAGAACGGCAGCGTACCGAAATTCTTGTTGATCACGTTCAACAACGACTTAGCTGACGAGATACGAAGATCGACCTTCTGCGCATCGCCGCGCTTTGCATAATGCGATACCTCACCCTCTTCGTGCACATAGCCATTGCCCGTGCTTCCGAATGTCTCGATAGCGAAAACATCACCCTCTTCCATCTTGGTTTGGTCGTTCGTCTTTACGATGGGCACACTCTTGGTGCCGTGGATACTGTAATGGTTGATCGAGTGGCCGTTGAGGTTGCGAATCGACTTGATGGGGTAAGTCGTGCCGTTGAGCTCAATTTCGTAGCTCTCCATAACCTCCTGGATAACACCACCAATCTCGCCAAGTCTGGCATCGATACCAGCCTCCTTGATGCCCGCGTTGGTGGCTGCCCTCACGGCGTCCAAGAGAGGGTCGTAGCGGGGGTTGAAAGCCATAGTGAAGGCGCTGTCAACAATGCGTCCGTTGACGTGGACGCCAATATCCACCTTCAACACATCGTCTTGCTGAAGAACAATTTTGTTGCCGGCGTTGGGGTTGTAATGCGCCGCACAGTGGTTAATGCTCAGGCCGGTGGGAAAGCCCATGCCTGCTTTCAGGCCATCGGCCTCTTCGAGGCCCTGGTGGCCAACGAGGGCGCGCACACTGTCTTCAATACCATCGGCGATCTCGGTCAGTGTTTTGCCAGGCTGGATGAACCTCTGCGCCCACTGGCGGGTTTGGCGATGCGCTTCAGCTCCGTGGCGATAATCCGTCAGGAATTCACTGTTGATGTTGTCCAGGTGGCGCTTCTCCTCGCTGGTCGTGCGAAAGCTGTTCTCACCCAGGTACTCCACCTCCTCGCCCTTGGGGTAGCTACCATTGGGAAACAGCTGCGAGATCAAGACCCGGGGAGGGTCGGACTGCTCTGTCGGGTTCTTCTTCTTCTTCTTGGGCTTTCTCTTCTTCTTTTTCTTAGCAGCTCCTGTCACGGCGGCAGCCGCGGCCGCATCTTCCGCATCGTCGTCGGAATCATCGTCATCGTGATTCAGATTCCCGTTGGTGGCCGTAGCGGTGTTAGGTCCCGGCTTGGTGTTCTTCGCCGCAGCCTCACTCACTGTTGCCCATCTCAGCTTATTGTCATGCAGCGCCAACGGCAAAGCCGGTTAGTAACCCACCGCTGAGCTTGCTGAGCTCTTCTGTTGGGGCTTGCGCTGCCATTTTGGTCGATTTCCTCGGCTAGCTAGAAAAATCTCTCGAGTTGGGCGATAAGGAGCTTCTAAAAACTCGACCCCACCAAAACAGGCGATGTCATTCTCTAGGGCGCACTTGCGATCCTATAGGGCGGCGACGCGGGGCACTAGTGAGGCGCAGCACTGCATTATGCGCCACTTTAGCTGATTGGAGAATGCCCCCAGTCCCAGGCGCTTTATCGGCAGCCGTGCTCATCGATTTCGTCACTGCCAGCTTTCCAGCTCAGGTCCGGACAGTCAAACCCGTCAACCTCACCAAGGGAGCCATGGGGAAAGCTCACAACCTCCAGCTCCCCCTTTAAGACCTCCTCTGGTGAAAACCACCATCCACGCCAATCCGCCAATTGACCATTCGGGATGAGGAATGCCATTCCCCTATCCACCCATCGGTGCGGCGCTCTCGCACCATCTCCTCCATCAACCTCCTGCCCTCCTCAGGCCAGCAACCTCCTTCCGGGCCTTCCACACCTCCCGGCCCCTTCAAGATGATAACCCTCCCGAAAATGAGAACCACTATGAGACCCTAAATGTCCACCCGGAAGCCTCTCCCTCGGAGATCAAGCGCTCCTTCTACGCCCTCTCCAAAGCCCACCACCCAGACCACAACCCCTCGGATCCGCACGCCTCGCGGCGATTCATGCGCATATCCGAAGCCTACGCGATAGTCGGCCACACAGAAAAACGCGCCCGCTACGACCGCGACGTTCTGCGGCGCGCGCCCGCAGTGCCGCATCGCCATCATCCCAAAGGCTCATACCACTCCTCGCAGACGCAAGCGGGCGGCCGTCCAGCATCGGGTCTATCCCGACGACGCGGGACGTTCCAGGGTCCTCCGCCGTCATTCTTTCGGTCAGGCGGATGGGGATCGCAAGCCGAGAAGAGACGGGCAGCGCATGAGGAGAGCACGGGGACCGGGTCAGCAGCGGCAGGATCCGCGGGCGCCGCTGCTGGCGCCAGCTCGGGAGCGGGCGCTGAAGGAGGTACAGGAGCAAATACAGGAGGGATGGGCCCAGGGCAGAACCCATACCGCGCTCGGAGTGATAGGTATAACGATGTGCCACACTTTGACCATGTAGCGCACGAGCGCACGCACCGGCGGCATCAAGAGCGGCGGGAGCGACGCATGCGGGAAGCCAGAGGATTGAATCCATTCGGGTCCGAATCAGGACCGGTAGCGGAGTTCTTCATTGTAGCGGCAATCGTCGCCGCGGGCGTCCTGGGGCCATATCTGCTGGTGGGTATGTGGATGGCCAGTGATAGCACTGGACGGAAAGAAAAGAGAAGAGCAAATGAATGAAATGAAGAAATTGGAACCTACCCGAAGCCTTCAATAATGGTGATTCAACCTCAACGAAAGCAGACCCCAGTTGTTACGAATGCAAGAAAACCCATATGTGGAAGCATGCACAATCGATTAGAATGGATGCCACCGGTAGTCTAATATACAGCATGACAAAATCCACGCAGGCTTCGCCAGACTAGTACACCAAATCTGCAACTCCGTCCCATCCCGAAGGAAACGCGAAGTACAGATCATCCCTGAGCGTGAGCACAGTACCAACGCACGCCCTAAACCCATTCACACATTACGACTCAAAGGTGAAGCTGGTGCCAACCTGTCGCATTGTTAGCATTGTGGAGAGGACTGCAGCTGTACTAAACATACCTTGTGGGTGGCCTGGTCAAGCTTCTGGGTATCGAACGAGGCACCAACACCGAAGGTAACACCCTCGCGGAGGAGGACGTTGTAGGCAACGGCAGCGACACCACGGTCGTTGATCTTGGCCTGTTTTACTTGTTAGAGCCTGAGGCCCGAATCACTCCAAGTTCACAGAACATACCTTGACGAAAGAGACGGGGTCCAGGCGGTACTTGGTGGCGACCTCAAGACCGACGGTGTTGCCGCTCTTGGAGTTCCAGGTGGCCTTGGAGCCGGCCTCGACCTGGCTGTTGACCTTGTGATAGTAGCTGGCGGCGAAGACGCTCAGGTTGTCAGTGGCAGTGACGGCGGCGCTATAGGTAGGGGCCTGGAAGCCGACGGCGGCGCTGTAACTGGTGATCGCAGCCTTCTGGACATCATAACCAGCCGAGGCACCGGCGAGGAAACCCTCGTGGCCAACGATGGCGTCGATGTTGGCAGTGGGGCCCTTGAGGAGATCAAAGAAGGCACGGCCGTGGAAGTTGGACTGCTTGAAGTGGACGTTGAACTTGGCGCCCCGGGCCTGGGTGGCGGGGAGGAAGCTGAAGATACCCTCGGCCTTGAGCCCCTTAGCGAGGTTGTCGGCCATCTCGATCTTGGTCTCCAGCGCGCTGCTGGTGTTCCACGACTGTGTGAGGGTCAAGCCTGTACGGGACCAAAATATTAGCAGCTGTGTCTGCTGGGGCGAAAAAACCGCTGATCCCCGGACAGTGGCACCGAACAAACGCGGCCCGTTTATTCGAGCCAGCGACAGTTGCAACCTGGTCAAGCTGTTGCTCTTCGACCTGTCCGGGGGTTTGCGCGGATTGTCATCGCTCCGAGATCGCGAGGGGCGGGGACTGGGGCTGTTGTATTCACCATTGGGCTTGTCGGTGTATTTCCCCTCAATCTGAACCATTGGGAATCCTTGTCAGTGTTTGGCGTTCGAATGGCAGACAATGGATCAAACATACCGCGCCGCCGGTAGCCTTGTCATGGCTGCTCTTGCCGGTCACCTTGAAGGCGACATTGTTGGGGGTGTTGCTCTTGACCTCGAGGGTACCAGCAGAGAGATGGTAGAAGTCCTTGTTGAGGAGCTATAACGGGAACAAAACAGAGTCAGTAATTGTACTCGTATTGCGCGAGGACAGAGAGCAATTGAGGTTCGGAAATGCCGCTCCAAGGAGCTCCAATCCGCTGCTCCCCTAGCAACTCGGCTGAGCACTTACGTCGTTAGACGACTTAGAGATGTCGGAGAAAGCCGGGATAGACATGGTGAAGGGCTTTATTAAGGCGTGTGGTGTGCAAAAGGTTTATGGGATGGTGCAAAAAAGGCGATGCTTGTGGTTGACGGAAGTGTTTCGAGGAAGATGCGAGAAATTTAATCTGTACAACGTCCAATTATCCACCCATGTCAAAACAATTGTCCATGCGCTCTGGCCACCCTCAGCACGTGGGGATTCGGGGAAGCCCCAACCGTGAAATTGGATTGCGACAGGCTGGGCATTGGTCAATGCATCATGAAACGGCCATTCAGCTAGTCGGGGCGATATTTCCAGGCCTTCCTTGCCATTTGTTGGGTCTCAACCGTCCACCCCAGCCGGCAGTTAATCAATAACCGGATCTTCCTCGTACAAAGGCTATGGCAGAGAGAAGCGCTCAACTACAGTGGAAGATTTCTTCTTGCTTTTAAAGCAGGGATCTTCCGTTTTGCGTGTGACGTCGCATCCCTAGGGGCCCTTCTGCGTTCTTTCAGATGCCTCTATCCATTTTACCAGTCTTTTTGAATACAAGTTTGGACTGTTTCGACGACAGCAAAGTCTTACTACCTGTGTATATGGAAGCCATGGTAGGGGTTCTCCAATGCCTTTCATCCTTCATCGGGAGTATGGCGCACCTCCCTTTTCGCCAGAGCCACCTGTTTGGAACTCAGGGACCATTCAATCAGAGCCGAAAATGACAGGAGCCCGCCCATTCTTTCACCGTATGCTCAAATCAACAGCGATACTTGGAATCTACAGTGTAAGTCGGCAAGATAATATGCGATTCAGTACTGCCTAGGTATTTGAGAAAAATATGCGACACCATTGAACAAAACCCACAAGTCACCCCCCATCGCTCAAGACACTCACGAACACCTCTCTAAGCATCTTCGTACTTGGCATTGTGGGTAGCGATGGCCCTACAGCCTTGTTAGCACAGTTCCACGAGACGACTTGGCACAGATTGGATGCTAGGGGCTGGGGAATGTTTACCGGCCGCTAGGGTCTGTCTGCTTAACCCACTTCGGTGTCCACCTCATGACAGTCGATGCACACGAAGGGGGGAAGTGCTCGTCAAACATGGTGCGATACCAGTAGCTGCCCGCCGTGTTAGTATTAGACGACATAATCACCTGTAGCCTAGTCACTTACGCCTCCTTAGAATCCGGGATATCGGTACCCCACTCCGGCTTAGGGTTCTTCATCATCTCGTCGGTCACATGCAGCTCAGCGTTGTCCTTGAGGGCGTCAATCCACCCGTATCCGACACCATCTGAAAATTGCTCCTTCTGGCGCCAGAGGATCTTGTCGGGCAGGTAAGGCTCGGCACTCGGGTCGTCCGAGGTGTCGAATGCCTTGCGGAGAATATACTTCTCGATCTTCTCCTTCGTGATCATCTTCTCCTGGGGATCAATGTTCATAGAAACCTCAAGGAACTAAACATCGAGTTAGCGCTGTGACGGTCCAGGCCTCGTTCTACAACTCACCTCCTTGTCCAAGAACGGCACGCGAGCCTCCAGACCCCATGCCGAAGTCGACTTGTTGGCACGCAGGCAATCCGCCAAGTGGAGGTTCTTCACTCTCGCGACACACTCCTCGTGGAACTCCTCCTTGTTGGGGGCGCCGTGGAAATAGAGATAACCGCCGAAGATCTCGTCACTTCCCTCGCCACTGAGAACCATCTTGATACCCATAGCCTTGATCTTGCGAGAAAGTAGGTACATGGGTGTAGAGGCGCGAATTGTCGTGACGTCGTACGTCTCGAGGTGGTAGATGACGTCCGAGAGTGCGTTGAGACCGTCCTCAATGGTGAAAGTCATGACGTGATGCTTGGTCCCGAGGAACTTGGCGACTTCAACAGCGGCAATGTTATCGGGCGCTCCAGGAAGACCGATGGAGAACGAGTTGAGCTGGGGGAGGAAAGTCATTGTCGACAATTTGTTGTCATCATCAATGCCGACCAGCCCCTCACCCTTGTCGAGGTCCTCGGGCTTAGCCTCAGCTGTCCCGTTGGCCTCCTCGTGGAGCTTCTTCAACCGCAGGGTTTCCCGCTGGGCGATAGACGCAACCAAACTGGAGTCAAGGCCGCCCGATAGCAGCACACCGTAGGGAACCTCGGCCATCAGCCTTTTCCTGACGGACTTCTCAAGTGTCTCGCGCAGAACCTTCAAGTCGAGCGGGTTCGAGGGGGTCTTGAGGCCATCCCACCACGAGGGGTGGAAATAACGTGTCGTCTGATCGGTCTTGCTGTCATAGACATGTCCAGGGGGGAAGGCCTCGATCTTGTCGCACACCGGGTGCAAGCACTTCAGCTCCGAGGCAAAGTACACGGCATCGGGCTGTGCCGACGAGCGGCCCTGATAGAAGGTGGTGATACCAATGGGGTCGCGCGCAGCTATTGTGCGGTCCAAGTTCTTGTCGTAAAGAACAAAGGAGAACATACCATCGAGGTACTTGGGCGCATCGAGGCCATATTCCAGGTACTATCGTCGCTTCTGGTCAGTCCTGATACTGCAAACCGTACATCCCAGTCAGGCGAACCCACCAGAGGAATGATGACTTCGCAATCCGAGGTAGTCTTGAAGTGGTACGGCGTCTTCAAGTGCTTCCGGATCAATCGGTGGTTGTAGATCTCGCCGTTGACGGCGAGGACAATGCTCTCATCGGCATTGGTGAGTGGTTGAGCTCCGCTCTCTACTTTTTGGTGAGGATTCGCCTTCGAGGAGAGATATACGGATCTAGACCCACCAACACCGACGATACTGAGCCGTTCATGGCAAAGTACTGTAGCGTTGTGTTAGTCCATCCTAGTGTTCGGTTTTTGGGGGAGATCAACGGGCCCATTCAGGTGCCCAAGTGCGTGTCATACTCGTGTTGTTAGAAATGACGCTACCGCCTACAGAAAAAAAACCGTTAGTAAAACTGGAGCGTTAGACATCGTGCATTATCTCTTGTGTGACTCAGTCAGGGGTATCAGGGGGGCCAACTCACTCCAATCAGGTCCCCTATGCCGAACTCTGGAGATAAGACAGTCAATTGAGCGCTCCCTGGTGCAGATACAAGGTCAATTGGGTGACACGTACGCCTTGGCGAGCTTGAGAGCAGTTGGCTTGAACTTGAGCACGTCCGGGTGACTATGTGGCTCCTGTTAGGGCTTCTGATCTCAAATCCGGGATGTTTTTGTTGATCTGAAGAATGACGCATCGCGATAAGGGAGCGATAGCGGGGCAACTGCCCCTCCACGGGCGGGACAGCAGCCCAAAACCACACCACCATGACAGAGCAAAATGGGCAACACGGCGTACCTGTGACAGGCGAAAATGCCACACATTTTGAAGATCGTCAAACTTTTGGGCAATATGTGATTGGGAACCTGAGGGAGTCGTGCTGTGCTGAAGAGCGGAGCCTATTTACCACGATCAGCGATGAGGCGGGCAGCTTTATACTCACTCTATGGCCGTCAGGGCGTGTCGTCGGCGGCGGAACTGGGCGCAAGGGGTACGCGCAATGTAGCTTGGGAGGGTCGCGGGATGAACTCGTTGCTTCGGGCTGCAGGTCGAGTGGGATGAAAAGGTGTATGATGAGGGTGAGAGGCAGAGGAGTGTGGGAAGGAAGAAAGAGGAGTCACACGCCCACGAAAAGCTTTTGTGTGTGTGGTTGAGCCCAGATTTCGGCTCTCCGGGACGTCTTGATACAACGGGTTCCAGGGACTTGACAAAGGGGCAAGGTATAGAGGCTCAGTTTCCACAGGGGCTATTGACAATTCGTAGCAGCTCGTTGGCCACCGGGTGCCACCCTGCTGGGAAGGGACCTTCAGACAAACGGCGAAAAAAAGCCCCTCGAGTCACTACCGGGGCCGATGTCGGGCCGCGCCGTGATTGGCCTGGCCGCCCAGACTGGGGGCCCCTCATTACCTAAAGCGGGCTGATAAGAGACCCGGAAGAGCCTCGCAGCGTGGTGAGCGCGTAGCGTCGGTCCACGTGAGATCGTGCATCTGTGGGAGGGAGGCGTATATCATGAATCGTTTTTCAGGAGGGTGTTTTTCGGATTGGTGTGATCTGACCAGCGGGCAGCCGCAATCCTTGCGGCCGGCAACCCCACAAAGTGAGACCTCACATCTCCGCGTGGGGGCGGCTCCAACCACAACCCCGAGCAGGCATCAGCGCGCTGCCGACAACCTGGAAGCGCGGGCTGCAGGCTCGGGGTGGGCGTGAGAGCTGGGGTGACACGGCCAACCGAGAGCCTGTCCTTCTGTTCAGCATGTTCTGAGGCGTAGGTCACGGGCTCGATGGAGCTTTTTCACTATATCCAAACCGACTAACACTGTGGGCGAGGCTGCTGCGGCGGGTATTTTCAGCGATTTTTATTTATGTCCTTGTAAGGCCTGCGTGGCATGGACGAACCCGGCCCAGCTCTGAGAGAGGGCTCGATAACCAGTTCAGGCCTGCCATCTAAACTCCCATTCATACGAGCTGTAAGCCACCTTGATATTCCCCAAAACTCCGTAGTCCCAAACAACATTGAGTTCCGCCTGCCACCTCCTTGCGCCCGCCTGCCTAGACCGTCGTGATTGAATCGCATGTCGTCGTAACGTCATCACCGCTCAGGGCGCTGCATTCTCTCGCACGATGCGCTTGATACGCTTCTCGTACTCAACCCGGTCTTTCTTAAACAGGTTGTATGCTTCGGCCTGCGCGGGCGACTCGGGATTTGGGTCGTTGAGCAAATCCTGTACGCCGAGAAGGATTTGCTTGATCGTGATGGCCGGGCGCCAACCCTCTTCCTCGTTGAGGATAGATAGACAGACGGTGCCAGATGGGTAGACGTTGGGGTGAAAGAGAGGGGGCACGAATTTGCCTACATCGATACCTGCACGTTAGTCCCATGACCGTGTTGATCGTGACGTGTCTTCGCGCGGGGAGCTGGACTTGCATTTGGGGGGTTTGGTGGGATACTCTGCAGAAACGACGACCGGTCAGTTAAAATCCCTCTGATACAGTGGAGGTGGATGTTGCGCCTACCGTCGGGAAAGGTAACCGTCATCTTGAAGAGGCCGCCCTCCCACATCGTCTTCTCTTTACCAGGGATTCCGCACTCCCAGACCTTCAAATCGAGAACGCCGAGATTGTTCTTCTGAGGGCGCGCGTAGAAGCCGAACGGGTGGTCTTTACGCCACTGCTTCCTGCAAAGCGAATGAGCGATCTCTGGTTGCCGGCGATAGAGGAAGCCTTGCCGGGCGACTTGGCGCCGAGGTCAAGGAAGCGGGGAGGCGGACTTACCGTTCTTCTTGCAGGCGGTTCTGGCACAGCGCCATGGTGACTCTAGGACCAGTTTAAAGAGTTTAGTGAGCTATTTGATGTAGCGATGCTACCTGGTTCGAGTCTCCGCGTCGCGGTCGAGGCGGGAGGCGGGAGGCGCGACTGAGTGGGGAAGGTGCGGCGGTAGGGGCAGAAAACCAGAAGGCGGAGAGCGGGGTAGAAATGGCCGGAGTTTAAAGTTTTTGGCTTTCACTTTTGCAGATTAGAGAGTGGCCTTGGTAGATTCCTGAAGCCAACTTGAACATAATAAGAACCAGAATGCGACGACACCCGCCGCAATTAGTGCCTTCCTCACGTTTTCAAAACGCGGTGTGGTTTTTTCACCCGATTTCTCTGCACCGAGCCGTGACCATTTCTTCCATTGTGACTGGGGTCTTTCAGACAGTATTATACACCATATAGCAGTTCTAGAATACAACGCACCGACAATGCTGGTCACATTGAACCTGGCTATCCGATGGCAGTCTATGTTAGCTATCCCCCATTGTATGTACCTAGTTTCAATCTTGACCCGGAAGCCGAACCGGTAGCTGGGGTCCATGGTGTAGGCCAGCCAAAATCAATCCCACATGACCCCACCACCCACTTACTCCCAGCTGCTGTCACATGCGTAGGTAAGGAAGCTCACCTCACCAGCTCCCATCGCATTCGGGATTCCTTTCTGCCTCCTGATTAATGTGCCTTATTAATGCGCTTTTTCACCCCACGGTCTTGACCACATAGACTTCGAGCTACACGGCATTCTGCTGGCCGTGCATTAGCCTCTTTGACTTCATTCTCACCGGGCGTCTGGTGCAGCGTGGGGTTCACGGCTTCACACCCCTAACCACGGTACTCCGGACACGCCCCCCTTTCACCTCATTCCCCTGAGCCTTCCAGACCACCAGGCGGTACTTTGAGAGATATTTCCAATGGCAACCACGACAGGCGATATCGGCGCAAGAAAGGAGGATGTAGATCTACAGGCCGCCGCTCCCTCCGCTCCCCCAGCCCCAGCTCCAGCTCCAGCTCAGCCAGAAGCAAAGGTGGTAACCGTGGATGATGACGTCGACGTACCCGATCCAGATGAGGATGACCTCGATGACCTCGATGGTGAGTATGAGTGTGCAAGGCACTTTGAACGTAGGGCTTGCCATGACTAACCACGAGGTCCGTAGACATGCTTGAGGAGTTCTCCGCGGTGAAGGTCGACGAGAAAGCTCCAGAAGTCGCGCCCGGGCAGGGGAAGCCCGCCGCAACAGGCGCATCTACTCAGGAGCCGAAGCTTGAAGATATTCTGTCTGACGATGACTTCGCCAAGCAGCTCCAAGCCGGCATGGCGGATCTGCTTGGGGAAATGGAGAGCTCTGTAAGTCCAGGGATATTGTCTATGTGAAGATTTTCGACCTCTAACGAACGCTCTCAAAGCCCGAGATGCAGGCACAGTTTGACAGCATTTTCAAAGAGTTAGGGGCCGCAGCGTCCGAAACTGCAGGCCATGCGGCTACAAACATCCCTTCTTCCGGCGCGGCCCCCGGAACGACACCTGCGAATGCAGCGGCAGCCGCCGCAGCGGATGCGAGCTTCCAGGAGACGATCAAGCGGACCATGGAGCGCATGCAAACATCCGGCGAGCAGGCCACGGCAGCAGCAGCGGCCGAAGGCTCGGACGACTTCCTAGCAGAGCTGATGAAGCAGATGCAGTCAGGAAGCATGGAGGGCGAAGGAAACGAAGAGGAGTTTTCCAAGATGCTTCTGGGCATGATGGAGCAGCTGACGAACAAAGAGATTCTGTACGAGCCCATGAAGGAGCTGAACGAGAAGTTTCCTGGCTGGTTCGAGAGTAACAGGGAGACAACTCCCAAGGATGACCTCAAGCGCTATGAAGAGCAGCAAGGGCTAGTCAAGGAAATCGTCGCCAAGTTTGAAGAGCCGACTTACGCCGATGCAAACGCCGCCGATCGCGAGTATATCGTGGACAGGATGCAAAAGGTTTGTACAATTGATCCCACTCTATATACTTCAGCCGCTGACTCTGATGAAGATGCAAGCCGCGGGATCGCCGCCTCCCGATCTTGTTGGGGATATGCCTTCCGCCCAAGATGCGTTGAATATGCCTGACGAGTCCTGTAATCCCCAATAACCGGCTATTTACGTTTGGACACGATGTCCTTTGGTATACCGCAAAGCCCTCCCTTGATGTGCACCATATATAAGCCGTACAATAACACCACCGTAATATAACCATCCCAAACTCCTGTGAATTGCCTCATTAACTCCGGCGAACCGAATGCATAACCCAGAACTGCAAATTTTGGCTGATTTACGACATCTCAATATCGTCATGGGCGGCTGTGGGTTGGTTGTTTTGCTGCGCCGAGAGAAGTTCCATAAATATCGAGTCGTAGTCCTCATCGTCGAAGTGCATCGACTCCGGTCGACTAGGTGATGGCTGTGTCTCGGATGGTAGCGAGGCAAGGAGGGCGTCAATTTC
>Ga0247758_1001580_pt1 | contig 16105 bp, 14 predicted proteins | sample UWRJL156409C4_FD_180950 | JGI IMG/M metagenome (GOLD analysis project Ga0247758, IMG submission 180950) | Plant litter microbial communities from Arlington Agricultural Research Station in Wisconsin, United States - UWRJ-L156-409C-4 | ecosystem: Environmental > Terrestrial > Plant litter >...
TCAATGTGCGCTCAAAGCAAGAGATCGCATCGACGACACTCGCTAGCTCGAACGGTTCACTCTTTTCCGGGAATGCGCTCGGAAAAAGCGCTTGATACCTAGGCTCGGCGCGTAGGCGCTCGATCAGCTCGCCGTTGAGCCCCGCCATGCCCAGCTCGACGGGCGAGTCTGAAAAGATCGGGATGAGCGTCTGGGTTTCGAGCGAGGCCATCAGTGGATTGGCCCAGGTCAGCACTGAGAAGTACGCGACATTGCCGAGCGATTGCGCGCTGCGCGGATGGAGCTCGCCCGTTGAGCCGATGGCCACCGCGCGACCGTCGGTGAACGCCTTGTCCTGGTGGTGACAGTCGGAGCAAGCCTGAGTCTGGTTGCCAGATAGTCGGCGATCGTAGAACAGATGGCGACCCAGCTCGACTCGCGCGGCGCTCATCGGGTTGTCTGCAGGCACGAACGGGATGGGCATTCCGGGTGGCAGCTGCCAATCGTACGAATCGCTATTGCCGGGCGCGCCAGCATCAGCATGACCTGTTGCACCCGCATCCGATTGCTCGCTCGCTTCCCCCGCGTTCCCTGCGTCAGCGCCCCCAACGCCCTCTTCAAGGCTGCCGTTGCCTCCACTGCCGGCGTTCACTGGCGTCCTGCCCGCGTTGCCGGCTGTGCCGGCTGTGCCGGCTGCGAGCCGTGAACTCGGGTCGGCCCCACATGCGCTGAGCGCGCCCGACAACAAAAATACGGCCCGGAAGCGCAAGTGGATCCGGCTCACTGGACCGAGAATACGCTCTGCGTGCCACTCGGTTGCCCCGTGACCAAATCCAGCCCGAGGTGCGCGTAAGGACCAACGCAATCGGGATCGGAAAGCTCGGACATGCAGCCCGGGGCACCTAAGGAGTTGATGCCGAGGTTCGAATACTCCACCAATTTTGCGTAGTCGATCACGATCATGTGCTTCGCGGCGTCGAAGTCGTCGAGCGCGACCGTGACCAAATCCGGGCGTCCGCAAGACGTGACTTGGCCGGTGTCAGGGTTGGCGCCTACGCATTCGGTGGCTCCCAAATGGAAGAAGTACGTCGGCGGAGCTGTCACGTCACCGAGCGGTTGTGGCTGGAAGTCCAGACGCATGAAGCGATAGCCCACGGCCCAGCCCCACCATAGGCCGGACTCGTCGAGTGGTGGTGTAGCGGTTGCTTGATCGGCGTGATTCAGGTCGAACGGTACGCCGACGACAAACGAGACACCAGTGTAGTGCCCCGGCTTTACCGTGCCCTTGATGACGGTGTTCGTCGCGCTGTTGCCCGAGGTGCACGAGCCGGTGTGATTTTCGAAGTCGAGCAACGCCACTCTCGCTGACTGCCACGTTCCGTCGACGCTCAAGGCGACATCCGAGGTCAGGCCGTTCGCGCCAGTGAGCTTGACCGAGTGGACGTAGAAGCGAAAATCCAGCGGCTGTGCCGAGAAGCCGGCCGTGCCGAGCGAGCTGTACGTCTTGGTACAGTCGAACGGCAAATCGCCGACTCGGGCGGCAAAGTTGAGCGTCACTGCGGTCGGCTCCTGATCAGCAGCTCCGCCGGCTCCGCCTTCACCCGAGGCACCAGCGGCCTCACCATCGCCGCGAGTGCCCCCTTCTCCAACTTGTTCAGCCTCGCCCGCTTCAGCGCCCTTGCCGCCCGAGCCTGCCGTGTGACTCGTGGCACCACCGGATCCCGCGCGACCCGCGGTCGCTCCGCCCCCGCCACCGCGGCCCGACGTGCCACCGGAGCCTGTCGGTGAGCCGTCACTATCACTGCCACAAGCTGAGAGCGCAAATAGCGGCAGAGAACAAATACTGAGACCAAGCAAACCAAGACGACGAACGGACATGATGACTCCCAAGGCGAACGCCGGCTAAACACGGCGTAGAGGGCTCAATTCATATAGCGGTTCGGCAACGAGCTCGCGCGCGACTTGTTGTCGCGGATCGCTTCGTCGTTCATTGAGGCGGGCTGGAGCACCGCGGTCGATTGACGCGCCTCGTACTTGGCGCTCTCAGGCGCCGCGGCCGCGCCTGAGCTCGGATTCGCTAAGGCCGAGTAGGAAATCGATCCAACCCCGCGCTCGCATCACGCCGGAGTGCGTGCGTCGTTTACGCGCTGATCGACCAGGTCCAACACGGGCAAAAAGCCTATCTTGCCCCCGCTCCAGCGCTCGCGTGATCGAGAAGCCGGTCAAGGCGTGGCGCGCGGGTGAAGATACACCGTGTGTGACGGTGGCATCGAATCGTCACACATCGCAGCTAGACACGCGCAAGTCGGGCTTCACGGCAATGGTCAATTGTGCCAGCGAGCTTGAAGCTTCTTGCGCTGAATTCGCTGCGGCACGCCTCGCGGGTGACTTCAGGCGCGCAAATTCGATATCAGTCGAGTTACGGTACGGGCGAGCGCCGCGCATGCGAGCGCCCTGTGGAGGAGCTTGGATGTCCGTTCGATCGTTGCTTGCGCGGGTGGTGTTGGTTGGTGTGTGGAGCTGCGGGCTCGGTTTGGTCGCGTGTAGCTCGACGGGCAGTGATTCGGGCGAAACGGAAAACGGGGGCACTGACGGAGCGGGAGCGCCGGGCTCAGCCGGCGCTGGACGCGCGGGCAGCTCGGCAGCCGGCGCTGACGGGCGCGCTGGCCACGCAGGAACTGACGTTGCGAGCGCGGGAGCTGCCGATGACGCGGGTGCGGGCGGCGAATCCGAGAACGGCGGAAGCTCCGGCAATGGCGCAATGGGCGGAAACGGTGCGGTCGCGGGCGCGAGCCTCGGCGGGAGTGCCGGCAGTGCAGGGACGAATGTTGGCGGCGGTGGCTCGAGCGCGGGCAATGGCGGGACGACGAACACCGGTGGGACAGCGGGCTCCGCACCATTGGGCGGTATGGGCGGCTCCGCGGGAGGCGGCGTAGTCGTTTGCCAAATGGGCGCCGATCACGTGTGCCCCGGCGAGACGCGCAACTTTGGGAGCGGGGTCACGGTTTCGCTCGAAATCAGCGCTTCCGGACCGGTTCCCGTCGCGGTCGCGGCTTCCGGCACGGCGCCAGAAGGCTACGACGCGGTCGGCGGCACACCGACGGTAACCTTGGGCGCGGCGGGCGTGCCTCTGGCCGGGTTCACGACGGTGAGCGTGTCGGGCGTGAACGCCGGCAGCAAGACTCCGCTCGTCCTCTTGTCCTGGCCCACGAACCTGATCTCGTTGCCCTCCACACTAACCGGTGGCGCGATAACGTACAGCGCCACCTTGGGCGGGACTGCACGGATCGTCACGCTCGCTCCACCGGTAGCGAACTGCACGCTCAATGAGCGCGCGGGCGGGACGTTCGACGCCACCTCGATTGCAGCGCTGAACGGCGTGACCCGTCTGACGAGCGGTATCACCATCACCGGCGTCGGGCCAACGGATCTCTCGGCGCTCGCGTGCCTCACGCAAGTCAGCGGCACGCTTTCGATTCACGACACGACGGCGCTCACCAGCTTGAACGGGCTCCAGCAGTTGCAGCTGGTCGAGGGGAACCTCGATATCTACAGCAATTCCGCGCTGGCCACGGCAGATAGCTTGCTGAAGCTTCGCGCGATCACGGGCCGGTTGTACGTGGCGAGCAACCCCCAGCTCGTGACCATGGACGGCCTCACGGGTCTGACCACGCTCGGCAGTTCGCTGACGGTCGACTCGAATGCGCGCCTGCTCAGTTTCAAGGCCTCCGCGCTCTCGACGATCAATGCGGGCTTGGCTTTTGCGAACAACAGCGGCAGCGCCTTGACGTCATCGTCGTTCAACTTGAGCGGTGTGAGCGCGGTCGTGAATTCCTCGATCTCTGTGCACGACAACAAAACTTGGGATCTCGGGGGCGGCTTGTCTGGGCTCACCACGCTCGATGGCAATCTCGATATCTACAGCAACGGTCAACTGCTTCAGCTGGATCAACTGAAGTCGCTGCGCACGATCGGCGGGCGGATTTACATCGTCGGAAATCCACAGCTGGTCACGTTCGACGGACTCACCGCGCTGTCCACGCTCGGCAACTCGCTGACGATCGATTCGAACGCGCGCCTACTGAGCACGAAGCTACCGAAGCTGACGACGCTCAACGCCGGGCTCGCCTATAGCAGCAATAGCGGCAGCGCGACGGAGCCGTCCGCCTTCGACTTGAGCGGCCTGAAGACCGTCGTCAACTCGAGCATCTCCATCCACGACAACAAGACTTGGGACCTGGGCACTGGCTTGTCGAGGCTCGAGAGCGTCGACGGCAACTTCGATATCTACAGCAGCGGCAAGCTCACGCATGTGGATGCGGTGACCGCACTCAAGGTGATCGGCGGGCGGCTGTACATCGTGGGCAACCCGGAATTGCTGACAATCGACGGTTTTTCCGGCCTGACGACGCTCGGCACTTCACTCACCATCGACTCGAATGCGCGCCTGCTCAGCACCAAAGCGCCGAAGCTGACGACGCTCAATGCCGGCCTTGCGTACAGCAGCAACAGCGGCAGCGCGACCGAGCCTTCCGCCTTCGACTTCACCGGTCTCAAAACCGTCCTGAATTCGAGCATCTCCATCCACGACAACAAGACCTGGGACCTCGGCAACGGGCTTTCGAAGCTCGAGACCGTCGACGGTAACTTCGACGTCTACAGCAGCGGCAAGCTCACGCACTTGGACGCGCTGACGGCGCTCAAGACCATCGGCGGCCGGCTGTACGTCGTCGGCAACCCCGAGCTACTGACGATTGACGGGCTCACCGCGCTCACCACGCTCGGCAACTCGCTCACGATCGACTCGAATGCCCGGCTTTTGAGCAGCAAGGCGCCGAAGTTGACGATCCTCAATGCGGGCCTGGCCTACAGCAACAATAGCGGGAGTGCGACCAGCGCGTCCGCCTTCGACCTGAGTGGCCTCACGAACGTCACCAACGCCAGCATTTCCATTCACGACAACAAGACGTGGGAGCTCGGCAGCGGCTTGACCAAGCTCGTGACCGTGGACGGCAACCTGGACATTTACAGCAGCGCGGGGCTGACGCACATCGACGCACTGACTGCCCTGCGCACCGTCGGCGGCAGAATCTACGTGGTCGGCAATCCACAGCTGTCTACGATCGACGGGCTCGCTGGGCTCACCGCGCTCGGCAACTCCCTCACGATCGATTCGAACGCCCAGCTGTCGAGCGTCAAGCTCAGCGCACTGACCAAGCTGAACGCAGGCTTCACGTACAGCAACAACAGCGGGTCGCTCAGCGCGGCGTCCGCCTTCGACCTGAGCGGACTGACCACGGTCGTCAACTCGAGCATCTCCATCCACGACAACAAAACCTGGCAGCTGGGCAGCGGCCTTTCCAAGCTCGCGACCGTGGACGGCAGCCTGGATATCTACAGCAATACACAGCTGCAAAGCCTGCCGTTCGCCGCACTGAAAACCATCGGTGGCCGCCTGTACATCGTCAGTAACCCGCAGCTCTCGACCCTGGGTCTCTCCATGCTGACGAGTCTTGGTTCTTCGCTCAGCATCGCGAGCAACACATTGCTACCCAACTGCCAGGCCACGGCCGTCCGCGGCCAACTGACCACCAGTGGCTGGGCCGGGAGCGCGAGTATTTCCGGAAACAAGGCCGATACCTGCAACTGACCCGCTAGCGATACGAAAGCGTATACACCAATAGGAGCGTGTCGCTCGACGGTAGCGTCGCAATGTTAGCGAGTCGGATTTTCGTGTTCGCGAGAATCTCGAGTGTTCTGAGAATCGCACCGGTCATCAAAGTTCCCCCCGCTTGAGCTGTCGAATCGCGTGCTCACAGGCTCGAACCGTCAGGGCCATCATCGTTAGTGTTGGGTTCTGAGTGCCCCCCGAGACAAACGCTCCTCCTCCCGTCACAAATAGGTTGGGCGCATCCCAGACTTGGTTAAATTTGTTGAGTACGGATCCCTCGGGTTTGGTGCCCATGCGAGTGGAGCCCAGCTCGTGAATGCACTCGCCCGGAGCGGCATTGGCGAGGCTCTCCAAGCGGACCTCGAAGCCCGCTGCTTGTACCGTCTCCAGGATCCACCCGAGTTGGTCCTTCGCCATCGCCTTTTCGTTGTCGCCGTGCTGAAGCTCGATGCGCGCCACTGGGATGCCCCAGGCATCCTTTTGGTCCGGATCGACCGTGACGCGGTTCTCACGGAGCGGAAGTACCTCGCCCATCGTCCTGATCCAGAACTCCGAGGACTTCGTCGCTTCGGCCTCGTCGATGATGGCGCGCATTTCCGACCCGCCGAAGGGCGAGCTCCCGCGACCAACGCCGACTTCGGCCGCCCATCCACGGAAAAAGTCCGACCGCAGACGATCGAGGTTTCGAAAATTAGGGATGTACGCCATCGCAGACGCGACTTTCAGGGCGCCGTAAGACTCGGGACGGATCCTCCTAGCGTCAGGGACGACGCCGGCCACCCGAACTGGAAACGAGTACGCATGGTCCATCAGGTAGTTGCCTAGAACCCCGGACGACGCCCCAATGCCGCCAGGATGACGAGCGCTGGCCGAATTGAGAAGCAGACGAGTCGACTCGATCGTCGAGGCACAGAGGAAAACGACCGGCGCTTTCACCAAGTGCTCTTCGCGCGAGACGCGATCCATGAACAAGATGCCGCCGACCCGGCCCGAGTCATCATCCGTCACTAGACGACTGACGACGGTGTCGGGACGCACCGTGAGACGGCCCGTCGCCTCGGCCGCGTTGAGAAGCCAGGTGAATTCCCCGAGCATCTGCCTAGCGGTGATGAGCCTTTCCTCCGGGCGCGACTTCTTCGCGATTGCCGCTGCCAGACGTCGCTCACCATCCGAGAGACAGCCCGGTGTGAGGAATCGCCCGTCCGGAAGCTGTCGCAGTCCTTCCGTCGAGCCGCGTACCAACAGATAGGATTCGACTTCGTCGTAGGCAGCGGCCAGATCCGCGTACTCGATCGGCCAGTCCTCACCTATGCCGTCGCGACTCGCGTTCTTAAACTCGAAATCCGAGAAACGATACACGCACCGCCCCCACTGATGCGCGCGACCGCCAACCTGCCGGCCGCGGATATAGATGAATTCATTTTCCTCGGGCGTCCGATAAGGATTATCGGTATCATCGACAAAGAGATGCGACGTATCTGGGCTGTAAATCCCCGATCTGGATTGAATGTGCTGCCGCGGGCGTCTCGACGCGTGCGTTGCCTCCTGGGACGCTCTGCTGACCTCGGGACCAGCGTCGACGAGCAGAGTGCTAAGCCCGCCCTCCGCCAAGATCTTCGCGGCCCAACAGCCACATGCTCCTGCGCCAATCACTATGGAATCGTACGAATTCTTATGAACGAGCATACGAGTCTCCTTCCGTGCGAACTCCGATCCTCGACTTCGTTCCCACGCAGATTACATGGCTCAGAACCGCACGGTCGTGCAAGGAAGAGCCGGTCGATTCCTGCTGTGTCAGCCTGCCGAACCTAAAGCGCTAGCCATGGATAAACCCACAAAAACGGCCGAGTTCATCGAACGACTGAAAGCGGACATCGCAAAACGCAAACCCGGAGACCGCCTTCCGACGAAGCCAGCGCTCGCGAAGAAGTTCGGAGTATCTGTCAGCGTGGTAACCAATGCCCAGACGCTCCTCCAGGCGGAGAAGCTGATTCAATTGAGGTCGGGGCAGAGAGCAACGGTCTGCGAACCGCCAAGCTCGACCCGCCGTCGCACCGTGGTTCTTCTAATCACCAAACCACAGACAACGGAGTTATTCGACCTCGTGTCGGGCGATATCGCGGGCTTCGCCAAGCGAGACGGCTGGGAGCACCAACGTCTACTCGCCAGCGACCTGGCCGAAGCCATGCGGCATTGTGACGACATAGCTGCTCGAAAGGTCGACGGCGTTCTCTTCGTTCCTTTCGAGCAAACGAACGAGATGACTGCTTACAACAAAGAGATCGTCTTCCATCTCCGTACCAATGGAATTGCTGTCGTCTTACTCGATCGTGACCTTGCGCCATTTCCAGAACGAAGCGATTTCGATATTGTGGGTATCGACAACTTGGTTGCCGGCTACCTCGCAGCAAACCATCTTTACGGTGCCGCGGGTAAGCGCAAGGTATTGTTCCTAGCAAAACCGAATTCTGCGGCGACGGTCGCTGCTCGGGTCGCCGGTGCGCGCGCCGCGCACGCCCGCGTCGCAGCAAAAGACGTTGCGACTAAGTTTGCGTTCGAAGAAGGAGATCCCGACGACGCTGAATTGGCCCGGAGGCTTGTCGAGCAATATGACGGGGTGGTGTGCGCCAACGACGACACCGCACGCCGTCTCCTGGCGGCCGTGCAACGGATGCCCCTGGGTCCGAAAGATTTCGATATCGTCGGGTTCGACGCCACGAGAGATGGGCCCACAAGGCCGCCGTTTTCGACCATTCGTCAGCCTGTCAAAGAGATCGCAGCCCTAGCGTATCGGGCGCTGCTCGACCGTGTCGCGGATCCTGATCTTCCCACCCGGAGTATTTTGCTGCCTCCGAAGCTCGAGGCTCGCGGCTCGTGACGTGACGCTTATCTACGGACCATGCCCGCTCGGTCGTCACTTGATAGATCCGCCGCTTCCAGGAGTGGGACTCCGGCGCGCTTACAACCATCGCAGGTGTAGCCGTCAGGAGCCTCGTCGTCACCCACGCTTAACCCGCTCACGGAGCTTTGCCTTCGGATCGAACCCTGGGATCGAAGGTTTCACACCGAGCCGACTTCCCACTGCTCGGACGAGAGCGCGCGTGCTGGTGTAATCGCCGAGCAGACTCCCAAGGCACTTGGTAGCTTGCTCGGCGTTGGCCCAGGCCGTGGCGTGCGCCGCGGTTCCCGGTCGCGCTCGCAACATGCGTTGGTAAGCGTCCCGGAGGTCAGCACCGATAGCCCGGAGCTCATCGAGTTCGATCGGGCCCGCGGACGGGGCGCACTCCAAATACAACGCGCGCGCGATCCCCAGAATGTCCCGCAGCGTCTCGACCGGGTCTGCGTCGTTGACGGGCATCTCCTTCCGTTACCTAGCCCGGTGACGCACCGCAAGGCGTTCGAGCACTCGGCTTCCGATCGCCTCGTTGCGCGTGAAGACGCGACGTCAGTCGACAGCGCGACGAGCTGCAAATCGTCGCCCTAACGTGCGACGAGCGAGGCAATGTGGTACGCGAGCGCCATGCCCACAACTTCTGGAATCCGGCGAGCGGGGCAGACGTGCAGTGTGCTTGTAGTCGAGGATGACTTCGACTCCGCCGAAATGCTGTGCATTTTGATCCAGGAATCGGGCCATGAGTGCCAAGTGGCGCTCGATGCCACCGAGGCACGTGCGATCACCGAGAACTTCATGCCCGACGTGGCGCTGATCGACATCGGGCTGCCTGGTGAGAGCGGCTACGAGCTTCTGCGGGACCTCAAGCAGCAGCCCTCCTTCGAAGGGTGTCGATTCATCGCAATGACTGCCTACGTAGGCGCCAACATGGTCACGAAGAGCATGGAAGCCGGCTTCGAAGCACATCTCACGAAGCCGGTCTCGTTGGACCTGCTCAAGGCCGTGCTCGACCAGTGTGCGGCGGGCACTGATGCGCTCGTTCGCCCTGCGTCCTAAGCTCGGGCCTTCTGAACTAGGATCTTCGCGCCGGCTCGCGACGCTTCGTAGCCAACAGCCTGAAGCATCCGCACGACAAGAGCGCACACCTCGTCGCACGCATCAGCCGCCGGCTCCCGACGCTCGTTGAGCGTGCATGTATATTCGTCATGCGTTTCAAGGTGCTCGCAGATCTCGTCACAGATGGCTGTGGCTTGACGTTGCTGCTCGTTAGTAAGCATCGACAGGCGGAAGCGTGCGCCGGTTGGGGTTTATCGTCCAGCTTGTCGTCCGCAGGCGCGCATAGCCAGAAAGCCACGACTTCGATCGCCGGATTCGGTGACCACAGAATCTCGTTGTACTTGCGGTTCCGCCACGAGCGGCAACGGGCAATGGCGACGCCATCACTGAAGAGTCTTCAATTCTTAACGCGCAAGTAAACTTTATTGATCTGTGACCAAACGTGTCGAGGAGCGGACCGCTCGAGCTCGTGGTTACCGCTCTCATCCACCAAGCGAAGCGCTCTCATAAGTTCTCAATGCCTAACGTCGCACGGGCTCAGAGGGCAGAGATCAGTCCCGGTAAATACCAAGCGAGCGCGACCGCTGCATTGTGCGCCGCGGCAGTGTTTTGCGCGTAAACCCGGGGTGTTACTTGAAAGTCGAAGATCCCCTCGGCGTCGGTGATACCAGAGACGTAAACGAAGTGGCTCGATGCGAGGCTTTGGATGATGCCGTGCGTCGTTTCTACGGACCCGATCTGGGTACCTGATTTACCTGCAGCGACGGCCGCGACGTTGGCCGGAGCAAAGGCGGCGACGGCGGAAGCGTCTGCCCACGCGTAGTCACCATAGTTGGTCACGTTCACCACGCCGACGCTCACGAAACCGTCTCCCGCGAAGATCATCAGCGGAGAGGCGGGTGCGATCGGCACCGGAATCATGCGAGCCTCCGCGGCAAGACGATTCTCGTCGGGTACTTTGCCGAGGAGCGAGCGGCCGGCTCGACTTTCGATGATCGCGTCTCTGACTGGCGGGACCCAGCGGTCAGTCGGACCCGCGCCCGCCTGCCACGGGTCGTGTACCAGCACTTGGCTGCCGATCACGACGCAGCCGTTGATGTTCACGTTGGGACGTGAACCCGCGGTACCGAACGCGACTACCAAGTCAGGGGCCGCTCCAGCGGCAAATGCCGCCGGCAAGACGCGAGCCTTTTCGGTAGAGGACGAGGCGTTCTCTGCGGCGTTCATCAACTCTTCAACGCACCAAACCTCGACGGCCGCGTTGTTGAGCGTGAACGTGAGGCGCGGCTCTGGCTTTGGATCTGCGAGCCGAGGTGCAGCGGCCGCAACCGATTGGCGACGCTTGGCAGGAAAGTGGGGATACGCAAAATCCGTGAATCCCGCTGGTCGTGCCTTGTCATGGATCAGGACCGAGCACAGAGGATCTGCCTCCCACCATTTGTTCGCTACGACCATTACCCGTTTCATCGCGCTCTCCCTGATCATGCCGCGGTCATACTGGCATCGGCAGAACGAGTTATACACAACTCGAGAGCGCTCCGAAAACCGCTCTAGGGCTTATGCCGCCTTGTTGGTCTCGCTAGTCTTGGAGAGCGACGTGGGCGCCGCCGGCTCCGCAGTCGTCGAAACGTCTGACCGGCTCTGCTGCCCCCGATCCAAGACCTTTCCAAGCGCATAAGTCGTCCCGCTGATCCCCAGCAGCACCAGCACGCCCTCGCTGACCACCGGGAATGCCCCGGCATTGGCGGTGAGATACAGAAACCCGGCGGCGATCACGAACGTGAAGATCAACAGTTGTAGTCGCGAAAGACTGGCGTTGCCCTGCTCGTTGGCAATCAAGAGCCGTAGATCAAGCTTGCCTGTGGCCATCTTCCAAAGCACCACCGCCTCGAGCGCGGCAAGAAAAATGGTCGTCGCGTAAACGATGAAAATGAGTGCGTGGTTCATGGTGGTTCCCCTTTCTGTCGGCTCGCGCTCAGTTCAGTTGCTTTTGGACGCCGGCATCCGCCCTACCCGCCCAAGGGTCGCTCGGGGTGTCGTTGCTCTGCTCGGCTTCGGCTGCTACCGGCGGCGTTGTCTCCTTCACGCCTCGGGCTGCGCGGATCTCCCCGCGCGTCATTGGTCCACGCAAGAGTGACATCGCATACCGCGGTTGCACCAGGATGGGCGGTGAAGTCGCGTGGGTATTCCTGACCACGAACCAGCGCGGGGCAAGGCGCTGCAACGTTGCACCGAGGTCGTCCCCGACGCTGCCGTCCGCGTCTTGCGCGGCAGCGAGCCCGTCGAGCACACGGGCGCGATCGGCATCGGTCTGCAGCCGACCGAGGCACCAGAGGCCGGCGTTGGACAGGGCGCGGTAGTCCAGGTCCATTGGGTTTTGCGTGGCAACCACCACGCCTACCCCGAACGCGCGCGCCTGCTTCATCAGCGACACCAGAGGGCGCTTGGTGGGCGGATTGGCGGGATGGGGCGGCAGAAAACCGTACACCTCGTCGAATACCATGAGCGCTCGCAAGCGCTGCGAGCCGGGCAAGGTGCGCACCCACGACAGCACCTCCTCGAGCAGCACACCCAGCACTAACGCGCGCTCTTCATCGTCCAGATGCGCCACGCTCACGATCACGATCGGCGTTTTTCCCTCCTTGGGACTGAGCCACTCGCCGACGTCCAGCGTGGTGCCTTGGCGCCAGCTAGCGAACGATGGGGCCGCGAGCAGGCTGTTGAGCGCCGCGGCCAGGTTCTTGCGCTCGTTCTTCTTCATGAACGCGTTCACGGAAAGCGCGCCAATCTCATTGATTGGTGGCTCCAACACGTCTTGCATCAACGCACTGAGCTCGGCCGTTTGCCCGGCCATCAGTCGGCGTTCAGCAAGGACGCTGAGAAGCACGTGTTCACGGCTCTTGGCGGGGTCAGGCTCGCGACCCAGGAGGCGAAGGACCAGCGACACCGCGGCGGTGAGCGCGTTGCGCGCCGCCTCGGGGTCGCTGTCCCAGCGCGGCGAGCGCCGCTCCAGCGATGAGAGCATGTGCAGCGGCTCGCCCGCGGTGCCGCCGGGAGTGAGCACGCGCACCGCCGTTCGAGCGCAATAGGCGGCCAGCTCCGGCTCAGCGATTTTCCAATCGCTCAGCGCGGCGCGGCGCTTCTCGGCTAGCTCGGCAGCACGCGCGGCCAGTGCTTCGGGACTCAGGGCGTCGCGTTCTACCCACGGCTCGAGGCGCGCGGGGTCGAAGTCGGGGAAGGCCAGGAGCAGGTTCGGCAGATCGCCTTTGACGTCGATGACGATGGTGGGCACCTGCGCCCGCCCAGCTTCTTCGATCATCACGGTGATCAGCCCGGTTTTTCCGCTCCCAGTCATCCCCACGACGACCGCGTGCGTGACCAAATGTTCTGCCGGCAACCAGAGAGCGCGGCCGCCCTCAGCCCCGTTCAAATGCCGCCACGCTCCCAGGTTCAATGCCGGTTTCATGATTTGGATCTCCTCTCGTTCTCAATCGTGATCGTTTGCTTGCTTGCCGATGCGTTCAGGACAGGAACGGGTCGTTGCTCGGCGCCCCACCGGCACCGGGCGGAGCAGGCGAAGCGGTGGATGTCGCGTTGCCCGAACCAGTGGGCGATGTATTGGGTACGGTGCCGGCGGGCGGCGTGGTGCCTGGTACGGTCGGAACAGGATCGGTCGCGCGCTTGCGCGGTCGCCCTGGGTAGAGCGAAGGAGCGATCGCGTCAGCGTCTCCTTGGCGCCCGCGGAGGTAAGCGACAGCGCGCCGCACATCTTCATACACGTTGATGAAAATCGTGAATGCGCGCAGGCGCTGATCGGTTGCGGCGGCTAGCAAAGCCGGACCTTGCTCGCGCAAACCGACGATGCGCATTAGGCGCACCGACATCTGGTTTGCGGCCTTCAGATCGTCGGCCGTGGTCCCGGATTTGTTCTGGATCTTGTCCCAATCCTGACGCATGACGCGACCCAAGAGCTGGAGATCCTGAGCCAGGTTCTTGTAACCGTTGCCGCCCTTCAGCTGGGCCAACTGCGCTCCGTTTAGCAGCCCGTGCTGAGCCAGTGCCTGCGCATCGGCAAACAGGCGATCGTGCAGCTTGGTCGCATTCGTGTTCAAGTCCTGCAAGTCATCCGGGGGCTGCGTTGCGGCGAGGTACCCCGTGTTCGCGAAGCTCAGCGCCAACGCGTAGTCTTCCAGCTTGTCAAAGGCCGCAATGTCGAACGCCGGCAATTGCTTGACGATCTGTTCGCGCAGCGCCTTCACCTCGGGCAAGAGGCCCAAGACCGACGTGACTCCGGCCGTCACGTCCAAGTTGACCTGCAAGAGCTCTGCCTCTTGTAGTGCGTCCAAGTCTGGCTTGACGCGCGCGTACGCCTCGTCGAGCAGTGCCTCGTCACTCAGTCCAACGTTTTGAATCATCGTTTCCATCTTTCCAATCCTTTGCTTCAGTGACGGGAAATCCGCCTACTGACGCTCTGGTCGGATCGACTGCGGCCGCGATTGCGAACAAAGTGTCTGACGAACGCGTTTTCCGACCTTTCGTCGGCACGGCAACACTCTGGCGAACTTCGCCGCCGGGCTTCCTAGCCCTGCAATGGACTTTGAAGTCGATCGGAGGGCTAGGAAGCCCTCGGATGGACTTGAAAAGTCTTTCGGAGGGCTAGGAAGCCTTCCGGAGGACTCGAAAATTCGGACTGAGGGCTTCCTAGCCCGAGAAAAGACTTTGAATTTCTTGTTCGACTGTCAAAAACCCGTCCGCGCCCGCTAACTGATTTTTCCGCAGGGCTTCCTAGCCCAAAAAAAGACTTTCAAAGTCTTCTGGAGGGCTAGGAAGCCCTCGGCCGGATTTTGTGTATGCGTTCGGGCAACCGCGTCGTGACCAAGTGCGGTGTTCTGTCGCAACTTGGCGTGCATGGAAGAGCCAGTGCAGAAGCGGACACGGGTGTCGCGCGACGAGTGGGCAAAACGAGTCGAGCGCTGGCGTGACAGCGGCCTGACCACGGCCGAGTTCGCTGCGGAGCTGGGGATCAATCCGCACAGCCTGACGTACTGGGCCTGGACGCTGAAACGCGAGGCGGGCGGCCAGAAGCGAGTTTGGCCGAAGAAGTCCCGCAATCAGGCGGTCGCTCGGAAGGCCACTGTGTCGAGCACGCCGTTCGTGGAGGTGAAGAGCCACACGCCGCGGGGGCAGTTCGAGCTCGAAATCCGCGGCCGGCGGCTGCACATACCGGACAGCTTTGACGCTCAGCAGCTACGGTCCCTGCTCGCTATTCTGGAGACAGCGTGATTCCTGCTGCAGTCCGCATCTTCGTTTGCACCGAGTTTATCGATATGCGCCAAGGTTTCGATCGACTGGCGCAGGTCGTGAAAGCCAAACTAGGAGAGGATCCACAGGCAGGCTCGATCTTCGTGTTCGCCAATCGCAATGCGACTCGGCTGAAAGCGCTGTGGTTTGACGGCAATGGATACTGCCTCCTCTACAAGCGGCTTCACCGCGCCGTGTTCGAATTGCCTCCCTCAGGCGGTGGCATGTCCGTGCAGCTCGATGCGCGGCAGTTGGCAGAGCTGCTACGTGGTAGCGCGCGCACGTCGCGTCGGAAAAATGTTCGCGGCGCGCTCGTCGCAGCTTGACAGCTGATCTGCGATTCGGCATTCGTTGCTCGTGAGCGAGCGCGTTGCTTCATCGATTGTCGAGTCATTGGCTCGGCTCGAAGCTTTGCAGAAAGCTCAGCGCGAGCGCGACGAGTACAAGAAGTTGTACACGCACTTGCGTGAAGAAAACGAGCGACTCAAACACGGACTGCTCGGCAAGAAGGCTGAAAAGCTGCCGCAAAACGACGCCCAGCTGTCGCTCGCCGTCCTCGGCTTGATGCTCGGTGGTGGCGAAGAGCCGACGCCTCCGCCCGCAGACGAAGAGCCCACGCGCGTCATTCCCGAGCACACGTGCAAGGTCCCGAAGCGGCGCGGCCCCAGCGATGACTGGCCGCGCGTTTACATCGAGCTCATCCCTCCCGAGGTCGAGCGTGAGGGCCTCGATGCCTTCGACATTATCGGGCAAGAGACGCGATGTGTGCTGGAGCGGCGACCGGCTTCGTGCGTATTCGTCGAGGTCGTGCGCAAGAAGTTCGTACGCAAAGCCGACAAGCAGGCGCTCGAGACGACGGTCTTCATCGCCGATCCCCTCCAGTTGCCCATTGCAAAGGGCATTGCCGGACCCGGGCTGCTCGCCGAGACCATCGTTAAACGCTGGTGCGATCATCAGCCGTTGCATCGACAGGAAGGGATCTTCGCTCGGGACGGGCTCGAGCTCGCCCGCTCCACGCTGTCTGAGTGGCACATCATGCTCGCCGCGCTCGCGGCGCCACTCATCGAGGCGATGAAGGCTGATGCGTTCCTGTCGCCGTACCTGTGCACCGACGCCACTGGCGTCCTCGTGCAGGCCCCGGAACGATGCAAAAACGGCCATTTCTGGGTGCTGGTCGCGCCGGAAAAGCACGTGCTGTTCGAGTT
>Ga0247758_1001581_pt1 | contig 16104 bp, 7 predicted proteins | sample UWRJL156409C4_FD_180950 | JGI IMG/M metagenome (GOLD analysis project Ga0247758, IMG submission 180950) | Plant litter microbial communities from Arlington Agricultural Research Station in Wisconsin, United States - UWRJ-L156-409C-4 | ecosystem: Environmental > Terrestrial > Plant litter >...
GAGTAGGTCGTGTATGCGCCTTGGACGACGCCGAAGCAGTATGCGGCTGCGGCGGCGCACAGGTTGTTGACGGTGGTGTTGAGGCCGGTCTCGAGCGGATCGCCGAGGGCGCCGGCGGCGCGGCAGGCGTGGATCATGTCGAGACAGCCGCCGGGGCGGGTGAAGTTGTGGCTGGCCTGCTCGTAGATGTCCTTAGAGTAGGCCTGGATGCCGTAGGTGTTGTTGTAGGCGAATTCGGGATAGAAGCTGCCCTGGGCCTCGGCGTCAATGCATGCGTTTTGCAGCCCGATGGCGCCGAGGGTGAGCGGCTTTGCGTTGGGGTCGCTGAGGGTGCCGTTGGCGATGCAGTCGTTCTGGCGCGCGAAGTGGGCGAAGATGGCAGGCGCAAAGTAGCCGCCGTACGACACGGTCCAGATGCTGATGTCGGGGCGGGACGTCTTGTGCTCGGGGAACTCCTGGAACCAGACCTGGGCGAAATGCCACATGGTGCGCGCCGCTTGCATGGTTGTCAACGCCATTGCACTGGGGTCGGGCAGTGAGAGGGTGGCGCCGATGGTGGTGAGGTTCGTCTGCACGAATTTGGTGGGATCCTCGATGGGTTTGAACTGCGCCTCGGACCCGGCGGGCGCCATGAGGTCGAGGATGCCGTTGACGAGCGTGGAGTAGGAAAAGCCGGTCGACACAGGCTGGTCAATGTACAGCATGTTGACTTTGTCGTTCCACGAGAACTTGTTCAGCACGGTGCTGTTGGTATCGCGCTGCACCTTGCACGGGAACCCGCTCGAGTCGTCCATCCCACTCGACCCCGGCCCACCGCCGATGTAGATGGATAGGGGCGCGTTGGCTGCGTCGTTGCGCGCCTGGAAGTACCAAAAGAAGAGGCTGGCATTGTAGTTGGCGGGGACGTCGGCGAGGAGGGTGCTTGGGAGGTTGACGTAACCGCTGAACGATTTGACGCCAGGAGTTGTTTCGCAAAAATCGGTCTGCTTGTATGAGATCGATGCGCCGAGGTAGTTCTTGGATGGAACGGATTTGGTGTCTTTGGGCGTTGGCACAAAGTTTTGCGCTACAGCTCTAGCCGCAAGGCTGAGGTGGATGGCGACCAAAAGTCGCATTTTAGAGGTTGCTGAAGAAAAAGAGACAGTGAAAAACCACAACGACTGGTTTGACTGAAACCAAGAATAAAAGTGAAGAATGCGCCTGAACTTTATGTGTCAGTGGCCGACATCCACAACTCGCCCCATCGCTCGCATCTCCCCGCGCCTTTTCTTCGGCTAACTTGAAGCAATCGCCATCGGGTCGACATGGTGGATGAGCCCCAGGTCAACGTCAGCACTCCGCTGGTGACAGGGAGCATTGGCGAGCTGTCCAGTCATATGTAAGACAGTGCAGGACGCGCGTTGTGGCAGCACCGCCTCGCTGAGGCTTGTCCTATGCTTTGCAATTTTTGTTCTGACTGCCCCAGAGATGATTCCTTGGTACTGTCTTCGACTCGCGGCTTTAGATGCAGGAACCAGACATGTAATGCAGGCACCAGAGACGTTTGTGGTTTAGCGGATGCGGGTGTTGGCGAGCTGGCCAATCAGCGGCCAACAATTGGTGGGGCATCCCTTACTGATGCCTCAGGTACCAAACGGCTGGGAAGGAGCGCTGATCCTGGAGGGTTGCGAGAAACATCCCGATCATCTTCAGTGCGTATTGGCGCGGCTTCCCTCTCGACCGCTAGACACGAGCATAGCTCGGCCGAACCCAATAGGCCCCAGCTCATGCTTCTAGGCCTTGTTCGGAGCCCTGGAGGCTTTCATTGCGCCACGATAGCTTCACTGAACACGAACTACGCTTCCAGTAGTGTTCGCGGAGGAGCACCGCTGACGTAATGAGCCGATGCAATTTGCAGTGCTGGGAGTGTGGTGCGAGAGGCCTCGCTATCCACGATGGCTCCAAACGATATGTTCGGAGTACTCGTTTCGTAATATGGGATCAAAATGACCAAGCCACAGTGAGGATGAGCGCCAGCATCTGGAAGTTGTGCGAATGGGAGAACTTGCGGATCTTAGATTGACTCGTTGCCACAGGCAGAGATTCGTACCTTCCTCCCTATTTGAACTGCTTGAAGAATTCCCAGGTCTCCACCGCAGCAAACGTCTGGTTCGCACCCTTCAGAGCCGGAGTCTGAATATGTGACCCATCGAACGCAATCCAAGTCACCGGATACCCCTCCTTACAGCTCTTATAACCCGTCTTGACCATCGTCCCCTGCCCCGCCTTCGGCTCCTGCGGTGTCTGCGCCGTGCACCCATTATTCTTCACAAACGTATCCCTTAGCTGCCTGCCCTGCGCAATCGCAAGCACCGGATCGCCCAGTCCATGCTGGCCATAGTATGCAATCGGATCCGTCCCGCCCGAACAGCCACCAAGCAGGGCGCCCGAGAGCACGGCGACCGCGCGGAATTGCTTGGCGCGCGCACAGGCAATGGCGTAGGACATTCCGCCGCCGTAGCTGAATCCCGTGGAGAAGCGCAGGTTCTGGTCGATGCAGAGACTGTCCTCAACGGCCTTGACCATGGCGTCGACGAATAAGATGTCTTCCCCACCGGTGTTGGCCCAGCCGGCGTTGAGTCCGGTGGGAGACACGAAGATGGCGCCGGTGCCGTCGTCAGCGAGGGGTGGAAGGCCATAATAGGGCAGGTAGGCCTTCTCGCCGTTGGCGACGGTCGCGCCGTTGTCGAGGAGGCCGTGGAAGGTGAAGATTAGTCGGTGCGGGTGTGTGGTGTTGTAGTTTGAGGGAACTTTGACAAGATACCAGCGTTGCTTTCCGTTGATGGTCGCGGTGTAGTTGCCGCTGACGAAGTTGGTGGTCTTGCCGCAGCCAGGGGATGGTTTGGCTGCGCGGATTCCATCGAATGTAGAGAGGAGAAGCAACAGTGTTGCGATGAAGGTAGACATTTGAGGCATTGTAGAGAAGCCCGGTCGAAGAAACCGAACTTTTATCCAGTCATTGCTTATTTGTAAAAATGCACGGGGGCTCTATATATAATAGAGCGTCTAGTAAAGTCACATCCAGATTCAACGCCGATTGCACCTGTGCAACTGCCCCGGGGAGCTTGAAGGTCCGATTGGAGGCTTTTCATCACATTCACTTCCAAAGGCTACTCACAGTTGTAGCATGGCCATTCGACCCCACTTACCGCGACGGCTATATACCTGGGTTCGGTAGGTAGTAACCAAAAGTTGAGCGGATTCCGCGGGGAAGATGCGACGCCGGCTACATGAGGTAAGTAGGTACCTATGCTGCCGGTATGTGGGGGGAGGGGCCGCTGAAATTATATGAACATCGCCACGGCTTCGCGAGGCCAAAACGACACTTTGATGTAGGCCGCCTGGCTGTAGGAGTAGAGTTGATTCCGATGGTGCAAGAATACCGTCCTTTGTATCTGCCGGTGTCCTCTTAGACTGCATGTCGAGATATTTATTTGCATTTGCAGTGCTACCTACCTTAGTCTCACGGGGTGTAGCTCTCCTCATTGTTATTGTCCGGGTGCCTCGCACTTCACTTGGTATGACATTATCTCCTTGAAGAATGCGGGTTTCTTGAGTTTGTTCGCGCCTCTCTTTCCCTCCTCTGCCGCTCCATTTCTCTCCTTTGCCGCTCCATTTCTCTCCTCTCTTCGATTTCTCTCCTCCTTTCCTCCTCCCTCTCTAAAGCCTCCATCATCGCGTATCTCTCTTGTTCTTCTCTCGCGCGCTCCTGCGCTTCAATTTCTTCTATACCCAGCCAGGTGAAGGTTAGTTGGTTGACGGGAACCCCAGCCAGTGTAAGGAGCTCAGCGGATTGGAGAAGGGAGGGAGGACTTGCCAGGAGTGATGGGGTTCTTCGCCCCAACAAAAGCAATGACCGAGTTCCCTGTAGAATTTCCGGTCGCAAGAAGGACATCGCAGTCAACCAGCACTATCTTGACGACATGGAACAGGGCTGTGGTGTAGTATTTGTCGGATGCGCGGCGGTAGTGCAATTCCACGACGCCAAGTGTCATGAGAGGATTGTTTCCGGCTCTTCCCACAGGATAACATTTTTGAGGTTCCCCTTTAAGGTCGCGCTTGTCCAGCCCCAATTTACGTATCATGTTTAGGCTGACCAAATGTCCCATACCGTTCACCGGATCGTCCCTAGCACGTGCATTGACTCCAGGCCCCGTGCCGCTCTTCAGGGTTATAACCAGGACGTCACCACTGAGCTCGACCTCCTGGGATGCGGCCTGACGGGATGGCGCGCTGCCCCCATGTCGCTCATTGGAACGTCGGCCGCTGTGCACCTTTCGGGTATTATTAGAAGGCCTGGCGGCATATGATGGGTACGTGTAAGGACTGTCCTGGTCGTGGACTCCCTGAGGCCAAGTTTGCCAGCGATCGTCGGAATATGGTGAGACGTCCACCTCACCCAATGCCTGGGCAAGACTGTCAACATCATCGTCCCAAGTTGCAGTGGACGCATAGCCAGAATGTCCCTGATCCGCCCAACCTGCCCGCTGCGGCCTGCCGGACAAGGTATAGTCGTCATCCGGAGGCCCGGAGGTACTGTGTTCTTGGCAGTAGTAAGGGATATCGTCAGCGATGTGACTTTGGCGACCGTTCGCGGCCGAATCATAACATTCTGCATCATACGGAGCCGTTGCGTCTCCGCGGTGGGAGTAATGGTGTTGTTCGGTGGCATATTCATCTTGCCACTCGCCCGAACGCAAGGCATGAGGTTGAGCGTGTTGAGCGCAGAAAGAATCTGTGGATGAGGATGATGGGTATTGTTGCGCGTCGCCGAAAGAGCTTTCCGATTCTGCGGATGGCGGGTCCTCTGGGTAGTAGAAATCAGGGCCTTGGTTGCGGGGCGGGTCACGGTGATGTGACGGTCGGCTTTCAATCGTGACGCCGCCAGGGCGCCGTGAAGTAGAGGCTACCATTACCTTGGGAGCTCCGATGGAATGCTGGGATCTCTGCTGGTGGGTTTGTGACAGGGTGACGCGATGGCCACGCCTGCGCAACTTGTTCAGCAAAAACAGCGAGCCTGGCCCTCGGAATTCAGGGTGCAAACCATGCAGGCCCACCCAGGTATTATACGAGGTCGGCTGCTTGCTGCTGCTTGACGAGGCTCTGCGTCGTCAGTCATTGATTTGCACCCCTTGAAAGTGCTTTTTCGATGCGTGACGTGGGCCTTAGCTTCCCGATGTGGCAACCCGAGTTCGCATGCAGTTGCTAGTCTGAGGTCAATGTATGGTCTCGCAAGTGCGCCAAGCAATGCATCGAATGGGGAGGGAGTGTGAGGAATGCAATCTGTGGAAGGAACAGCCCGCCCGCCGATGGCGGCATTAAACTCATGCAGCAATTTCTGGGGGCCCAATGTAATTGCGAGGCGTGGCAGGGAGGGCCGACGAAGTCGGGCGCACGCTAGAAAGTGATACGGAAAGTGCAGATGTAAATTGGGACCAAGCACTCCCACACCATCTCTTATCGCAACACGGCCCAAAAAACACCAGAAGAAGACGATCCGTCAAGGAATGACCCATCAAGGAATGATTGAAAACACCTACGCCAACACCAGAGAATGAGTAACGAATCGAACGACCTTGAGCTTCAAGGCGGGATTTTGAAGCCCGCCCAGGGCTACGACGCCCTGGGCAGCTTAATGGGCGCCTTTCCCGAGACTGCAATTCTGCGCAAGTTCGGAGCCTTGTCCGCCCAGGACCTATTGCTCAGACAGGCAGAGCTCGTAGCTCTCGAAGAAGACTTGCGTATTTACCAGAAGGAGGACAAGGAATCAGGTCACAAAGATCGCGAACGTTACGCCCTCAGTTGGAATAAGCTGAGGCGATCTGGCAAAGAAGACGCACTAGAAGGCAACGATTCCACTCAACTCGAAACCCTTCTCACCATTAGGGAAAAGTTGAAGGAGTATCGTGTGTATTGTTCTGGAAATTAGCATCTTTTCGGCACCGCAGCTAACAGGCACCGCAGAAGAAGCTTTGGTCCGTCACCGCCAGACCCTCGAGCTCGGTCGGCCGGTTCCAGGACAGGTGAGGGCCTTAAGTGACTGGATGGGGAGGACATCAATGGGGAATGTCTTCCTCGAGGGCCCTGACCGCAATATCTGGCGAAATCCAGACATGGATGACCTTGCCAGTCTCGCGCCACCATCAGCCGAGGCCAAGTTCACAAACAAATATACAGTCGCGCTAGTTCAGCTCTACCACGATGTCGTAGGGAGACACATTCACGTGAGTTACCAACCTCGTACAAGTGACTATGGGTATCAGTTATATTCATATTCACAACACAGGCAGCCGGGGCAGAGAGCTACACGCAAAACACCATCAGATATTCAGACGAAGGAATATTCCGAGTTCTCAAAACGTTGTCTGTGATCATCGCCTCTCTCCTTCCAGTGGCCGGAATTGCTGTTTTGTATGCAATACAGACGATGCCAGGCCGTCTTGGGGCCATTGCTGGGTTTACCGCCCTGTTTTCCTTCTCTCTGAGTATCATCACGTCCGCAAGTGTGCAGCACATTTTTAGCGCCACGGCTGCGTTCGTGGCTGTACTTGTCGTCTTTGTCGGGACATCGGATATTGCATGTCAATCTCCTGCAACATGAGCGACTCATCGCTCATGAAACGAGTGCGGGTTGAACAACACGAGGGAATGATGAGTGAGATACACCTTAGCATCAGATGGAGAGCCAGGTACCGAGTGTCAGACTAAAAAGGTGAATCGACCGAGCATATCATGGCAAAGTGGGTTCCATTTGAAGCTATTACCTCGGAAGTAGCTAGTACTAACTCAAACCGAACGAGACCGAAACAAACAGACTGAAACAAACAGATTGAAACAAACATCGAAGTCCTGTCCTGTTCACGCGACGGCAAGAAACATAACCGGCATCACGACACACGACACACCTAAACCACCAAGTCCCGAACTCACTTCATCTGCCACGGTTGCGGGTTCACCGGCACCAACGTCGCCACACTCACATGCGGCCAAGTGAGCATGGGGCCGTCCTCCGGTCCAAAGTTCAGATTCACCGTCTGCGAATACTGAAGCTGCATGCCCTCCACCTTGATGTTCGTTTCCTTCTTCAGGCCTCCCGCGGGCGCCGTGACTGCAAACTTTGGCGTCGGCGCCGTCGACGGCTGCGTCAAGGGCTCACCCGCCGGACCCCTACCTAGGGCGGGCACGGTCGGCATCTTCGGGAAGAGCGTGGCGGTCTCGCCTTCTAGCAGCGGGGGGACGACGATGTCGTATTGCACCTTTTCGATCCACCACCTGTTGGTCACGGACTCGGCGTGGCCGTTGGGCGAGCCCGACTTGTCGGCCGGGAGGGTGGTGATGTGGAGCTTGTCCGTTTTGGGGTTGGGCTTGACCTTAGGGGCGACTTTGCCTGGGTTCTTGTCGTCCTTGGGAGGCGGTGGGGTTTGGAAGCCGTGCAGGAAGGAGATGTTGGTGGTGCCGCCGCCGTTCAGCTTGGCAGTGCTGGTACTTTGGTCGCGGCCGCCGCCCACTCCCGTGGAGAGCTCGAAGGTCGTGGTCGAGAGGATGGTTTGGTTCTCGACGGCTTTGGCTAGGACGAGGTGCGGGTTCTTGATGATTTCGGTTGTGATCCGACCGGAGCCGAACTTTCCTTTCTCTCCGGGCAGCTCTTTGTTGTTGAAGAGCTTGAGGTCGCTGGGCACCCGGAGACCGTTGGGCTTATCCGCAATCATCGATGTGAAGAAACCCTCAACCTTGCGTGAGGGCTGCCCCATACTGAAGGGGGTGGTGTCGAGAGGGTCGAAGTTGGGCCTGACGGTCTTGTCCTGGGGGCCTGGGACTAGCCCCTGAGCGTTGATGGTGGTGCCGTGGGGGATGGACGCCATGCGAACAATGCTGGGTCGTGCGATGTCGCCCAGATGAAAGTTGGAGGCTGGGACGCGGAGAAAAACTCCAGGTTCGAAATGGATGCTGGTCTTGTTGGTCTCAACCCTGTCGGGCTTGCCAGTCAACGGGTTGGTCACGTCCTGGACGGTTTGGTTATACGCCAAGGCGTCGAGGTCAATGGTGTCTTGCTCGCCGAGTCCGCGGTTGGGGACCTTGCCGAGGTTCGGTCCAAATTGCCACTGCTCTGTCGTCAGGTTCAAGATGAGGATGTTATCGTCTGGTCCATCCTCGCGTTTGATGTTCATCTTGCCGGCCGTGCTTTTACTCAACGGGACGAAGATGGAGTTGAACCCATTGCCCGCCCAAGTACCCTCGAGGACGTCAAGAGGGAAGGTGTCATCTTTGGCAGCAACAGGAGCGGCAGCAACGCGGGCAACGCGGGCAGGAGCCACTTGCTGCTTCGGTGGTACTTGGTTGCTGTCGAGCACTAGCTGGCTTTTGACTCGCTGCGGTTCTTCAGCGGTTTGGCTGAAGAGTTGCATTGCAGGAGCCTCGCCGGCTTCATCTTCGACGGGTTCCACTTCTTCAATCGCCAGGCCTGCGGAACCGCGCCATTGGAAACCGTGGAGATCGAGGGAGGGGGCAGGCTTGGTGATGTTTAGGGCGATGACACGCCCGTCACCTCTGACTTCGCTGGCCATGATGCGAGGTTTGCGCGGTGCTTAATGAATTGCCGAGGGTATAGGTTGGGTGAAAAGGGGTGTATTAGAGATGATGCAGTGCTTGGTGATGTTGAGTTTCGCCGCAACAAGTAGCCACGAGCTCAGGGGAGCTGTCCTCCTTATATGTCCAGTTGCTCAGCACCCCCCACCACAAACGCAATCAAGGACGCGCAATCAGCGGGTACCCAAGACAAAAGAGAATGGTAATATGTCGAAGACCCATCGTCTACAAGTCGTTCAACCTACAACCGATAGCAGAAAACCGCGAAACACCGAGAGTTCGCTTGTACCGCTTTGTGGCAGAAAGGTAGCAATGTACCTACTTGCTCCGTACTAATAGGTATGGAAGCAATGAAGAGCATATTGTGGAAGTGCCGAATGTCTGTGGCTAGCTGACCGTCGATATCGTGATTCGTTGGCGGATGATGGAGAGGTCGAGACTCGTCCTGCTCAAGCCACAATGTAACCCTGGACAATACTGAAGTGCAAAGAGAGGCGCTCCCTGTGGCGAGCTGAAGCTGCAACCCGTCGGACCGAAGACTTGTCAGGATCCACGGGGCAGCCTCAGTCGACGAAAAAGGAAAAGCGCGGGGAGGGTTGGAAAAGCCGATATGGCGAACAGATGGGCTAGGCCTTACCCCGCCCAAGCCATCTGCAGTTGCGAAGGCAGTGAGATGCAGTAAGGAACCGCGATTTCCTATCTTGGCAAGGGTTGTGGCCAAAAAGGGGTCCGACCACTTCCCCGCTCATAAGGCTGTGCTGCTTATCGCGCCATCGTCTTGGTGAGTCAAGGGAGCCGCATGATGCAGCGTGCAGACCCCCACCAAGACTGCCAGAATCTCCGTTTTGTGCACTTGTCTGGTCATGTCATTTTCCGAGTAATCGGTGCCTTGGTCATGGGAAACAATTTTCTCTTATTGAGCGCCGGAGAGGAGGCTCCGAGTCCATCGATTTAGGAACTCGCCCCCTTTTGCACTGGCAACACAGGATAATACTTTTGCTTCTCGCCCTTGTCAGTCTAGTAATAAATACCGTGAGCCACCAGAAACTCCCTTCAGTCAGCCAAGTTAATTTCCATCGAGAGATTTCCATAAAGCATACGAGTGCTTAGTAAACTGAGACAGCGACTAATCCGCCATAGTCGGATTTAAATAATTGGGCACCTTGCCTTTACTGTAGCAATAACCCTACAAATAAACCCAGGTATCAACATTGAAGTCTCCAACCTATGTGTCCCAAGTTGAATGCACATGTTAGGCTCTAAGATTGCGGCAGACTTGTTGTACTAGTAGGGTTTATCAACTGAAACAATGGAGGGGAACTTTCCCGTTCATCCATAACCTGCAGTGATGCGGGTGAATTTATAACTTTAAATTTCCCCTATGGAGAACGATACGTTGGTCCCCCTTTGGTCTAGCCAATTCCATCGAATTGCTGTGGCGGGCGGTCGCGCCTGCCTACAGAAAACCCCTCTGTCGAGCTGGATCTCTCCCAATGAGGTACACCGTCCACGTGATGGGCGGCCATTTGTTTGGCCACGGCGTCGTTACCCAAGGGAAGTCCGCAATCCTGAGTCTCTCCTAGCATTATCTACCTACCCTCCAATATCGCCAAAGAAAAACTTGCCGGCTCATTTACTCGCTGTCAAGCCCCCAGCTCCCGCTTTGCTTTTTACTCTAAGGTACCTTGTCCACCTTACCCTGGTTAGCCGTCGAAATGGACGAAGCAAACAGGGAAGCGGCTATCAACGACCTCATTCAGGCGAGGTGCAATGTCTCCTCGCCCACGTTTGACAGAAATATCGAACTAATTGAAGCTGCGAAGCGTGGACATCACGCCAACGTCGAGCTACTATTGCGCATCAACGCGAATCCGACCCACGAGGACGAAACCGGATGCAACGCGTTGGATTGGGCCGCTCAACGGGGGCACTGCTCAGTGCTAGCACACATCTTGCGAGAAGGGAATCCCAACTTGATCGGCCGTCGTTGTCACAAATTTGGAAATACATTGCTCCATACGGCAGCGGCAGCCGCGCAGCACAGCGCCGTGAAGCTTCTTTTAGATTTAGGTGCCGAAGTAGACGCGAATAATGCGGAAGGCCACACAGCACTACATATTGCAGCCCTGAACGACGCGCGTAAAACCGCCGAAGTATTGATTCACTCTGGAGCGGGCACTGAGGACAGGGACCACAAAGACTGCATGCCATTGCATCACGCCGCTCGGAAGAGGTCTCTCGAGGTTATGGATTTGTTGCTCATCGTCGGGGCAACAACTGAGGGACGAGACAGCAAAGGGCGAACGCCTCTGTTGATTGCCTCCCAGCGAGGGTCCGCTAGGTCCATCCAGCTCCTAGCGGATCGAGGTGCAGATATTCTGACCGTGGACAACTCCGGGACAACAGCACTGATTTGGGCTTCCTGGAATGAGAAGATACTTTGCGTGGGGCAACTGCTAGATCTGGGGGCACTGGTCGATGCCAGGGACTCGGATGGACTCACTGCGCTGTGTCGCGCTGCGGAAAGGAATCTCGAACAGGTAGTTTGTGTTCTTCTAGATCGCGATGCCGACGCCGATGTCACCTGCGGAGAGCGCATGGTCACGCCACTACATCTCGCCGTTGAAGCTAGAGCTGAATCAATTGTGGCACAACGTCATGCTAGAGGCGCCAACCTGGAGGCTAAAGACGGCCATGGACGAACGCCCCGGGATCTAGCCGTAGAGAACAACTACATGGGCCACGAAACCCTGTTTGTACCACCTCACGCTGGCGCAGCCTCTGCTGCTTTTCTTGCTGCTGTGAAGCATGGCAGGGCAATGGAGGTCAGACGTTGGATCTCAAGAGGAGTCGACATAACAGCACAGGACTCATGCTGTTACACCGCCCTTACCCTTGCCACGCAAGGAAATCACGAGGAGGCCGTACAATCTCTTCTCGACTCCGGGGGTGCCATTGTGAATCAACAGGATGCTAAGGGTCACACGGCGCTCTGGTGGGCGGCATGGTATGGCTACCACAACCTGGTTTTGGCTCTTCTGGAGAAAGGGGCACTGGTTGACTTGTCAGACGCCACTGGTCAGGATCCGTCGGGCGCTGCACTGAGCAGAGGCTGGATGGAGGTTGCACTGGCTCTTATAGAGTCAAAGAACACCGCCGAGAGCCGAGAAGTGGAAGATGACGAAGAAGGCGATAAGGATGAGGAGGAAAGCGAGAGGAGTGTCCAAGAGTTACCAAATGATGAAGGAAGAATATGCGAAGCAGTATGGTTCGAGGATATTGCCACGGCACGACGCTTTCTTCGGCTAGGCCTAGATCCCGAGTCGAAAAACCACTACGGAAGTACCCCCCTCCAGGCCGCCGCGGCGATCAATCATGTCGCCATGATTGAGCTTCTACTCGACAACGGGGCGTCAACTGAGACTCCAACCAAAGGTACCACTCCATTATGGACTGCGGTTATGGGTGAAAGCTCCAGCCCAGAGGCTGCAGTAATGCTACTTTCGAGGGGGGCCTCCGTCAACGCCCGATGTGAGGAAACGGGACAAACACCGTTGATAGGGGCTTCAAGCTCTGATGACCGTGGGAAAGTGGAAATCATCCGTCAGCTGATCGACTATGGCGCCGATCTCGAGGCCGTAGACGAAGAGGGGAACACGGCTCTTTTGTCGGCAGTGAGTTGGGGGTCAGGCGCTGCAATCAGCGCTCTACTCGCCGCCGGCGCCAAAGCTGAAGCCGCATGCAGTGACGGCGAAAAGCCATTGTTTCGGGCAGCGACGCAGGGGAGGACTCTCGCTGCGAGGCTTCTTCTAGAGGCAGGCGTGGAGGTTCTAGGGGTTGCCCCTGGAACAGAGTTGGACATTACCGGAACGTCCGCTTTAGTAGCAGCTGTGCGGGGTGGGTTTGGAACTCTCGTTGAGCTCCTGATCACCCATGGCGCGGACATCAACCGCTGTGGTCCAGGGGGTGAACCGGCCCTTTTCGACGCCTGTCGGACCGGAAGCGGCCCAGTTGTCAAAGCATTGATAGACAATGGCGCCGATGTGGACATGTCTACACCAGACGGACAAACCGCACTCAGCATCGCACAGAAGAATGGCCGTGATGAGGTTGTCAGGATGTTGATGCAAGCAGGAAATGCTAAGAAGGCAAGCCATGCGGGCTCAGTGGCGTATAGTTACCCTCCGCTGCCAGGAACATCGCACATTCGAGTTCTCTACCTACACCCTGGACAAGAAGGGGAGATGATATCTGTCGAGCTCCACGAGGTATCGCTAGACAAGGGCCCAGTTTACGAAGCCCTGTCTTACGAATGGGGGGAAAAGTCCGGATCAATCCCGATTCGGTGTGGAGCTCATTGCCTCCTCGTCACGCCCAATCTCTGGGAGGCGATGCAGAGGCTACGGCTCAAGGATGAAAAGCGGACGCTGTAGATTGATGCTGTTTGTATCGACCAAAGAGACAGAGTGGAACAGAGCCAGCAAGTCATGCTGATGAGACGAATCTATCAGGAGGCAACAGCCGTGATCATGTGGATTGGGAAAGAGAACGAAAACAGGAAAACGCCGGAAGGCTTTGAAAAAATAATCGCTCTTTCCAGGATTTGGGACGACCTCTGCCGCCTACCATCCTGGAGCCTGGTTAACTACCTTGAGGATAATGTCGCCGCAATAAATGTCAGTGACTTTCTATCAAAACTGGCACCGCTCTTCGCCGAGGATGACGATCCCGACGAAGCGTACTACGTCTTGGACGACCTGTTCGAACGGACTTACTTCACACGTGGGTGGATTGTCCAGGAGATGGTACTCGGGATGCGTACGGGGATAGTTATCTGCGGCGCTCAGAAGTGTTTGTGGCCCCAGTGGCAAAAAGCATTGTGGGTCATGAATCTTGTCACCTTCATGAACAACAATCCCTCGTGTTTTCCCCCAAACGACACTATCAGCCAAGTAGCCCTATCCATAGGGCTTACGATGCAGAAGTCAGCACTCGAGGGACTATTTTCGCAGGTCAACGTGGATGCTATCAGGCCTGGGACGCAGCATGCCGATGTCGCTTCGTCGTGGGATCTTGCCATCGCTATTCCCCTCATGGCGTCTTTCCAAACGACTGACCCGAGAGACAAGGTCTACGCAGCGCTTGGTTTTGTTCGTTCACAACAACGACACGGCCTCGTGCTCGACTACAATCTTTCAGTACAAGAGGTCTACCTCCAGGCGGCTCATCGCATCGTGCTAGACTCTGGGCCAACAGTCGTCTTTGAAAGCAGCCTGAGCAGACCAATGGACAAGACTACTCCCAAATTACCATCCTGGGTACCAGATTGGACCAAGGCGCCCAAAGATCGAGTCCGCTGCCGCCAGTTTATGGAGTTCTCCATTTTGAATACAGTGGAACTCGCCGACCCAAAATTGGCGGGTGCTTCGCTGTTCCTCGAGGGATGTGTCTGCGATCGCGTTTCAAAACGTCTTCATGTTGATATGCGTGATACAGATGCCATCTACCAGTGCCTGAAGACTCTGGCAGAGACGCTGGCAGCTTCCCGAGGTGCTGGCGGCATATTCGACCACTACCCCCTGGCTTCTGCTACGGATGCCGATAGTGGCCGCGAAGAGGTGTCATACCTCCACGCCTTCTGGCTGGCGATTACCTTCTGCAGTTATGAAGACACGAGCCGCCCGAGGAATCGAGAAGCCATTTCGTACTTGGCATGGCAGTTGGTCGGTGACATGGAGCATCTCAAAGAGTACCTCCCCGAGTCCCTACAGGAGGGTGTTCAGGAGTGGGCTACAAAGCGAGAGACCGAAGGAGGGAGGTTCGACTTGCAAGTTTGCAGTCAGTTGCACGGGTCTGTGGAAAACGAATTTGCATGCGACCTTGTGCTGACCGGCCGTGGATTTCTGGGTATCACAAACAGTTTGAAGGCGATGGAGGCAGAATCATTGGTAGTGGTGAAGCTGGGAGGCGTCAGTGAGTTGAGATTGCTGCTGCAACGGCAGGATCCAAAGTCCAGCGGGACGTATTACGAGTATGTCGATGTTCTTGAAATCGTGGATCTGGATGAAGTGATGGGAAGTATAGGGGGCTTGCAACGGGAACGGCTTGAGGTCCGGTAGGAGAGTGTTGGGTTACTAGGTATCTAGATAGTGTGTGGGGTTGGTTTTAGTGCTGGGGATTACGAAACATACTTGAGTTGAACCATAGGTGTGCAGTGAAAACGATGTCACGTTCACGATATGTTGGATTATTGCCTCCCTAATATCGAACAGAAATATCATCAATGGAATGGGCTCTCCCACCAACATCCCCCCTTACACCTTACAAAGCTTCAAATCCCCCCTAACCGCCCACCCCTCACTCCCCGTCGAAGCCTTCGCCCAAAACACATCCTTCGGATCATACTTCTGCTTAATCTTCAGCACCTTCGGATACACACTCCCCCAGAACGCATCCTGCCAATTCGGCTCGTTAACATCCCCCTCATTAGGATATACGGCCGAATGCGGCGTGGCCGCCTTCAAAAGAGTGCTCAGCTCCTGCGTCACCCTCCGCTCCGACTCAGCCGCCTGCTCTTGCGTCTGGCACGGCGGAGGCAGGTACAGGAAGACTTCGATATCAGCCGTGTCTCTCCACACGGGATGCACGGCGCTCAGCTTCTGCTGGGGGTCTTTGACCTTGTTGCCGGGGTTGACGAGGTGGCCGCCGAAGAGCACCTGGCCGGGATACTTGTCGCTCATGGCGTGGTAGGCGGCGACGATGTCGTTGCCGCGCTCGCGCACGTCGCGCTGCGAGACCATGCGGCCGCCCCAGTAGATGGAGGCGCCCGAGGCCCAGTGGGTCTTCTCCCACATGGCGTTGTAGAGGTCGCCGAACTTGGGGAAGGACTGAACGGGGCTGGCGGTGTAGCTGACGTTGGCGGCGGTGAGTTGGGCGAGCAGCGGGTTAATGACGGCGTTGAACTGCGCGACAGTGAGGTTGGGCGCCACCATCGGCTGGACTTGAAGAAAGCCGTCGGCCATCGAGTACCAGTGGTACATGCCCTTCTCGGTGAACTTGGAGGCCATGGTGTACCAGATCCGAACACCCTCCCAGAACTTATCCCCCTGATCGGCGATGATGAGCGTCATGCCCACAACCGGGATGGTCGGGTACGTCTTGAATGTCGCAGACGTGACAATCCCGAAAGTCCCCATACCGCCTCCCTTGAGCGCCCAGAACAGATCCGTGTTCTTCTTGTCGTTCGCGGTAACAATGTCGCCATTCGCAAGAACGACATCGAACGAAACAGCCTGGTCACTGCCAACGCCATAAATCCCACTCAACGGCCCCTGGCCACCGCCCTGGACAAAACCCCCAGCCATACCAACAGTCTGCATCAAAGTCAGCTTCTCTCCCCTCTCCCCACCACACAAGGTCAGCCCGGAACTGGAAAACATACCGGACACTCCCCCCCGAGCACATCCAACCCCCGAGCCC
>Ga0247758_1001583_pt1 | contig 16087 bp, 15 predicted proteins | sample UWRJL156409C4_FD_180950 | JGI IMG/M metagenome (GOLD analysis project Ga0247758, IMG submission 180950) | Plant litter microbial communities from Arlington Agricultural Research Station in Wisconsin, United States - UWRJ-L156-409C-4 | ecosystem: Environmental > Terrestrial > Plant litter >...
CTTTTTGACAGGGATTGTACCCACATTCCACTCCCCCCTCAGCAGCCCTCTCATCCCGTCCACTGTTCGCACACACAAACACACCACAACATCCATCCCCGGCAACTCTTTCAACCCTCGCCCCCCACCCCCCGCCGTCCTTCTCTCTTTCTCTCTCCCATCCACCGCCCTCCATAACTCCCTCACTAGCAGTAACGCCTCGCACACCAACTCCGCCCTTCTTACTAAATTCTTCGAGCAATTCTCCACAAATTGCCAGAGCTCATGGAAGTACTACCTCGTGATTGCGCTTAGTTCCGTCTAGGCCTTGGCATCATGAATGCTCAGCAGGAGGGTCTGGCCTCGGACGACCTCCCAGTTCGCGACGGCAGGGTGCACGGGTTTGTGTGTGTGTTGTTGGTGGGGGAGGTTGATGTGGTAACTCGAGGGAGGACCACCTTGATCTGGTTGTCTTCCGCGGCGAGGGGGAGGTCAGGCATTCGGGTTTGGTGGACTGGGTCGTGGAGGAAGGCTAGGCTGTGCTTGAGGATGGATGCGAGGTTGAGAACGAGGTGTTTGTCTTGCGGGCCTGTTGAGTCTGCGCCGCAGAGCAGACGGAAGAGCGATTCGGGTATGCGCGAGAGCCTTCCGATCACGGGGATAACGGGAAGTCTAGCCTTGAGCAGCGCCGCGGCGATGGTAAGGATTCGCGGCAGACAAAGGCCATTGCTGGGGGTTTGAGCGAGTAGAATTGGTCGAGGGATCCTTTAGCGAGGAGGGTGTCGCGACCGTTGCGGTTGGCTCGTTGTTCGGCGGTGGCACGGAGCGTCCAGTTATTTGGTTCCGGATTTCGCCGGGGAGATTGGCGAGAGCGAATGTTGTCGCCGTGGTGTTGGCTGTGGTGATGCTAGCTGTCTGATGTTTTGGGGGGTCCATCTCGTGATGAATACTGCTTAAATGTGGATTGACTGGCGGGCCTTATTAAATGCAGTGTGAGGTTGAAGTTAGGAAGGAGATGTCCCCGCTCGGTCCTCAGCAAATGCAACCCTGCTTTCCCAACGACGACCATCCAACACGACCACCGTCAGGTCCACAACAATCGACAGAAAGACCAAGGCAATCGGCGCGTTTGCCGCAGGGCAGCTACGCCATATTTTCGCACTTTTGACTCTCTTCCAAACCGCAATACACCACCGCCTTGGTGCTGCACAGTCCGTGTCACAGATCAGTGTGTCGTTCTCAAGAGACACCAGACCCATGTCAACATGTCAGGAACACCACCGGATCTCCCAGGCAGTTAAGATAAGGACCAGCGACCCCTGTGCTTATACCCGACTTCTTTACTGCCAGCCCGATCATCGACGACATCAATCCAGTGAGCGGATCTGGGGAACCAACCATTCGGCGCCGGTCACTCTCTCCACTACGACCAGAAAGCCACACCTGGTCATTAACCACCGATGTTGCGTCCCTAGCCCCTGATGACCGTATCTGTCAACTTGATAATTAACCACTTTTTCGATTTTTATTACATTTTTAAGGATCTTTTAAATGCTTACGTTAATAATGCTGCTAATAGTAATGGTCGGATTAACAAGCATCTTTAAGGCGTTAATAACGTGTTTACACATCTGCTCCGTCCTAAAGACAGCTTTAAAGTAGGCCCTTACGGCTTTAAGGATCGCTCTAAACGTACACTCTTTAGCTCCCCTGCCTGTCACAGCGTTTTAGAAGTTTTTATAAAGATTTTCCTTCTAGTTATTCTTCTGCTTCCCCTTCGCGATCGGTTTACAAGCGTGCTGCAAGCGCTACAGCTTACTTAACCTATTTTTCTACTGAAAATTTCCTTGTTACTTTAAATGGACGTTTTCGCTCTTAAAAGAGAGTTTATCGCCATCGCCAGCTGTTGGAAGCGTGGCACTCTGGATTCTGCGTAAGTAAAAGGTGTTGCAACTGCGTGATTGTATTGCTTGTCCTGCGGCTCTCTGGCTTGGCCAGAGAGCCTCTATTATAGTTGTGAATAGTGGCAAGGTTGGTGGCAAATAGTGGCCCACACCAGCTGAACTGACTGCGTCAGTTCAGCTCCCCTGAGCTCCTTTCACCAGAGCTCCGTTCAGCTCGGTTATCCACACCTTCGTGGTGTTCTGGCCTCTGGCCAGAACCCTCTTCTTTCTGACACCAGCCGCGCCTTTGGTGCGTGATCGGTACGCCATCACTGCACAAGGCAGTTTAGGGCGCTGATTCCAAATCCGTTGTCTAAAAAGTTTTTAGGGTTGATCTCGTAAATAGTTTAATTACTTTCGAGTTTGCACTTTTACTTAATAATATACTTTACTTAATGACATAGTAGATAAAAGAATAAGTGTGAAAATAGCTAAATATTACATTATATTCTTTATTATTGCACTATTATTATTTTAGTCATTAGTTATTTGTAATAAGGGTTACTAAGGGAGGTAATTCCACTAGGCAAGCAATTGGTCAATTGGCGCATTAACTGAACCTTGTAAAAAGGAGACCTTCCCTTTTCTGCTATAGTTTGAGCTGGATTACTTGAGCTTTGGAGTTGGAACTAATTCGGCAGCGTATTGGTGGAGTGATGTTAATCCGCGTTATAGGTTAGTGTCGATCATTCCCATAGCTCGGAGCTCAGCTCTGGAGTCTAGAGCCTAGCTCTAACTCCCCAGCTACGGCGACAACAACCCGTGCGGGACGAACGAGATCGCCGAGGCGTCCACCATTATCACGCAGCATTGTAACGGCGTGAACCGGCCTGGCTGGGTATGGATGAAGGACTGGAAGAAGTCGTATGGTCGCGAGAACTCGGGTGATGGCGGCAACATCTGCGGGGGGCTCCCTAAGAACACGAACGCTGGGAAGTGAGTGGGCGTGTCTCCGTACCTTGTCTCGTTTTTGCACACTCGTTTGGTTTCTTTTTACAATGCGTCTCGGTACCTACTTTGATAGCTAGAAGATCAATTATATGTGCTTTCATCTTCAAGCTCACGATTTCCATGTTCATTATTTCGGGTACAGTCGTCAAGTAGTAGGCTATTGCCAACACTGCCAGCATTCGTTCACGCAGTCCTTGCTTCCACTAGAGAGTCATGCTCCGATTCATTAGTGCAGCGCGGATCTACAGCGACTCGTTGGGGCTGATGCCAGCGTACTACGTGCCCTGAAGGTCTGATGAGGCTTGGAGCCATTGCCAGGCGGCTTTCACGACCATTGCAGGTCGCGACGTGGGCCGGCACGACCCGACGAAGTTCCGCGACCAATGGCGCGCTGTAAAGGCAGGGAAGCACACAGCCAATTGAGGAATGCTCAGTCTTGGCAGAAGTGCTCAGTCACTGAGCACCAGCAACACCACTAAGCGTGAGATGCTCAGCGGGGGGGTGCTCAGTCGACAGCTGAGCAAGGGGGCACTGAGCAAGGTACGAAGGAACCTAGTGTGTCAGTAGTATAAATACCATCATCGTGTCCACAATGGGAGTGAGGAACTCTTGGTTCCCCACGCTAGCAATACATTGTTCATTTGTGGTCTACTGTTTGGAACTTATAGACCAACGTCCTGTTTGACAGTGTATCCCCCGAGAGTTTCCTAGCCTTCGTTCAGTCATCTTGCACCCTATCGCCTTTGGGAGTCCTTCCCTACGATCTGTCTTCATCCCAGCCCCACCTCTGTGAACTGGAAGCAGGCCGTAACAGTACCGTACGTCATCACGGAATCCTTAGAGATCCAATAACTAGCTAAAGAGGATGCATACCAAACATTCAAGCAACTATCCAGGCTCTAATCATCTTTCAGATAACACGTTAGAATACATTTTAAGCGCCGCTAAAAAAGGCCGTATCCCCAGAATGAGGATTTTGACATTACAGTACAAGCAAAGAATTCTCCACAGACGGCTAAAGTACTTAATTCAGTCACCAGATCAGCATAACACCTAGTGTTACACAGTAGGGCTATACAGGCCTATAGTACAGGTCTGTTCCTCAGAGCGGTACTGTTCCAAGCCGGCTACAGCACTGTAGGAAGCAAAGGAAGGCCTAAGATATAAAGGCAGTGCCTCTGTAAAAGTGGTTGCTATAGCAGACTCTACACTGTAGAACGAGTGGGATACTGAAGGTATTGTCCGTCAGAAGCACTAGCACTCTTGGAAATGGTAGAAGTGATGGGGCTGCAATTGTTTAATTGAATTGCTTGTGTGGTTCTTGCTGGAAGCCAGAACCTCCTTCTCTATAGACCATTCTGTGAGATTCAGCTTCGTCACCACAGTAGCTGAGGCTCACTGGCGTTCTGGCTGTGCCAGGGGTCTGGAGCTGGCCTAAGGCTGGCACACATCCGTCGATCGCCTTTATGGGATCAGAAACGTTAGGACAAACACCAAACCACTTCCGCATGCCCTTCGGCTAAAATTGCACCTTCTCGGAAGGCTGTGCTGTTCAATGGGCAGATATTAGCCGAAGCTGAGCCGGGGCTGATTTGGACTGATCAAACGTGACGAAGAGTTACATGACAATGAGCATGGTAGGCATCGATTTTAAGGTAGTGAAACAGGTAAATCTGGGTGCGAATCTCGGCTGGGGGGTCAAGAATGACATATTTCGGACATGTTTCAGACGGCCATTATTGCTTGATGGGAAGAAGCCGGGACAAGTCTGAGAAATTGGTTGTGAGGGTAGGGCAGTGTATATAAATATGTCCCATAAACAAACCAAACGCTCCTGAAAACTTTGATGAGCACAATAACTTCGATCTATCCACCCTCTGGGCTGTACGTCCAAGTTCTAAACCCCTGTATACAAATGCTATCTCTAACCGAGGCTATCCAAACATGCTTCAAAGGACATCAGGATTGAAACTGAGTGCAAGTAAACGTCGCGGGGTCACCAGTTTACGTCTCCGTGCCAAAGTGTGTGTAACGTACGTAATAGTCTTGAAACCGCCAATGACTCATCGCCTCGACCCTTCCTCCGTTTCTATTCCCATGAAGCATTTCAAGATCTCTACAGCTACGAAATTCATCTTGTCCATCAATTCCAAATGCCCTCCTCAACACTCTCGCGCCCACCTCCCACTCTCCGGCCCGCAAGGATAGACGACGCCGCCGCTCTTCTCCAGGCTGCAAAGGAGGCTAGGCCGGGAGGACTCGAACTTTAGGTGTTTCTGTGTAATACTGCTGCGAGGGGCTTTTACGCACGCCATGGGTTTGTGGAGGTGGAGCGGACGGATGGGACACGCATGAGGAGACAGAGCCGGATGTTAGGATGAGGTGGGGGGCGCCACCAGCAGGCTAAGTGGTGAGATAAATCTGAAAGACGCTGTGGTTCGGGTTGTTTGATGCGTTTATGGCTCCGCGAACGACAGAAGTTAATCTTGTTGGTTTCTACCTCCGAGGGGGTTTAATATACTTTGTTTAAAAGGAATAGTTAGCTTTAGTTTTCATCTTTCAATTAACCTTAAAATTTAAGCGTTTTACCTTACAATCTATCTTAACCTATGTCAAGGTGCGTCGGTGTTTATGCACTGCAGTCACATGTCGGAAGCCCTCCGATCATTTCATGTACTGCTCATGTGTTGCCACAAATCAGGACTGCAACAAGCTCCGCTAGCCATTTCATCTTATTCCCCATCACTCCACACCCTTACAGTGTAAATCTATATATTTACGTGACAGTAGCAGATGTACCTTACAAGCTGCGTGCAACATGATCATGCAAGGCACTAACGAGAGTCTTATTTATCTGGGGAAAAAAAACTGGCGGAATTGAATGCTCGATCTGACATTAGAATATACATAATCTTCTCTAACGTCTAAGACATTCTTTGATTGCGCAAGTCTCATGACTTTTGTAAAGCTTCAATCACTTCTGCTGTCGACGCCGTGCCGCCGAACATTCGTAGGGCGTGTAGAGCGGCTAAATGGTCTGGCTTATTGCATGTCCCAGTCGCATCACGTACGGTAGTAACGGCGAAGTCCATCTGATAGGCATCTCTTGCCGTCGTCTCGACGCATACATCCGTCCCCACTCCTGTCAAAATCAAATGGTTGACTCCGCGCTCCTTTAGGGTATTTTCCAGCGAGGTCCGAAAGAAACCAGAATTTCTCGTTTTGTCGACAACTTTTTCGTCGGGCTCGGGCGTGAGTTCGTCTAGGATATCGGCATCCCAAGACCCTCGTATCAGACCTTGCAGTTCTTCAAGACGATCCCCTCTGTCGCGGCCGCGTCTATCAGAGTAGTCGGCGTTGTATCCTGTCCTCAGGAAGAAGACTGGGATATTAGCGGCACGGAACGCGGAGCGCAGCTCGTTAATGTGCGGAATAATCGCTGTTGGTTCGCTTTGCAAGCCTATCTTTGCGAAGCTACCTTGTTTGTGGCAGAAGCCGTTTTGCATGTCGACCACCAAAAGCGCTGGAGCGGAATCGAGTTGGACCATCTTAGTGAACGGCTGCTTTTTGTCTATTGTAATTTTCGGTATTAAAGGTTCTTACGAGAGGAAGTTGAGATTCAGGCTTAATGAGAACTTAAGAAGTATTTATATCCTGTGCCGGGACCACCGGTGCGCACGGGCCACTTGCAGGATGGTCTGGCCGGCAATGATCTGATTGCGGCTTCGCTTTCACGCGTGAAGTCTGCGGTGCGGGGTAAGCCTGTGGCTTGCGTTGCTTTGCTACGAGAGCCATTTCCAAGAGTCCCCACGTTCAAGTAGCTCCTTGTGGCTGTAACTCTTATGCTATTGCCTTGAAAATCAGGTTTCTAATGACCGCATCGATGTCTAGGCCATCTCCTCGGTTTTATTCTTGGTGCGCTACCTGTAATGGCTGGCTTTCATTTCTCCTGCAAACTTTAGAACGAAAGCATGGGTTTCCATAAGGATTAGCTTATTGAACAGATGTAAGAAGAGCGTGAGGATTTGGAAGTAACTCTCGATGAGATAGAAGCTTATGGCGAGCGTTTTAAGTGGTACGTCCGAAGAGCCTTGTAATAACCGTCATGAGCCCACTGATTGATCTTACTTGTAGCCATAATTGCGATAAAAAAACGGGTGACAAGCCGTGCTTTGCTCGCTCTTGCTTCGATTGGTGTCTTACGTATATGCCGAGAATGTAGAAGCTTGCGCCACCTGTCTTAGCGAGCTTATAAGCCACGTGGCTGGTGAGTTTCCGCACGTGATAACGAAAACACCAAATGCGGGGATATGGGTAACGCGAAGATCCGGAGCCGTGGAAGATGGATTAGGTTCGGAGCTGGCTTAGTATTTGAGCTGGGACATCCGGGACAGCTCAGAAATCGAGCTGGTGACCGACTGGTGGACGAAGTATACAGTGCGATCTCGGATGGCTAGGAAGGAACCGTAAAGCTTTGCATACTACTTTAGGGAGTTGTTGTCTAAACGTTCGTCTTGTAAAGGATGGTCGATAAAAGACATTAGTTCTTCGAGCGTGAGTGGCCGGTATATCGTTAAGGTGACTGATAGGATTTGTATACAGAGAGCTATATCGTCTGAGTCTTTTATCCTGCAGATCGAATTTATCATCTGGCCGTAGAGAACATCCAGGCCGGGCGTGAAGGTACGTAATGTCTTGAGAGCTTTAAAAGGATAGACCTTATCTAGGTTTCGACAGATGAAGGCGACCCAGGAATGTATTACTTGTAGTGGATGCCAGATAGTTTGCCACTTGGGCTCTTGTCTCTGTGCCTTTTCTCGTATATAGAGCTGGACTGTGGCAGACACCGAGTTGGCGTTTCACTCAAGACTGAGTGGCACTTTCTGATCGGCTTGTGCGAACCTCTCCTCAACCTCAGGCCAGTTCCTGCTAGAGACGATCTACTTGGCCTGGGACCCTGCAGATCTGAAGGTGATAAGGTCCAGAAGCTTAGAGCGACCTGTCTGGTATTTGTCGAGGGTGTTAACTACCAGATACGGAGTCAGTAAAGTGGGGTTGTTCAGGATGTCCAGGAAGATCTTGCGGACGGCGACCCAAGCGTTGACGTTTTCGAACAGCTGTCTGCCTGCGCGATTGTACCGTTTCTGCAAGTGTGAAAGAAGAGACGGCCGGCTGTCGATAAGTAGGTAGATCAACCCACGCATAACAGCTGTGGTGCTGTTAATGCACACATCGGTCGCCTGGCAGAAGTACGCCGAGACGCCCTCATTCTTTAGCTTGTTGATGAGACCGCATAATAGCATTGTTTTGCCCTTGCCGGGGTCTCCCTTGATCCACAGCAGTCTGTTTTGTTCGTGCTGCCATCGGCGGAACTTGTCGGTGCTGAGGACCTATCGGTACACGTTGTCCAGTAGCCCACCTCTTTCCTCCTCGATGCGTGCCTTGTCGTGTCTGGGATCAGTGGTCCGTAAGGTGGCGAGGCAGGGATTTTCTGAGTGGTAGATGATATCTCCGATATGAACACGGGCGTTTCCGTCGGTATAAAGACGATCGACTGCATTAGGCGCCATGTTTGCGCGTGTACCCGTGGGTACCGGTGTTGTCGATGGCGCCGGTTGCGTGCGAGGGGCTTTGGGTGGCCAAGGAAAGGCGCCCTGCGGCGTTCGAGCGGACACGACTTCGCATCGATCGAGGGCGTGAGGCAGCCGGCTAGTGACCAGGCGGCGGCTTCGGCGAGCCGGGGCACGCGTATCGAGATTAGATGCCAGGGGACCGGCAAGGGCGGACGTGCATCGCTGGAGAGCGAGGACGAGGGGGTGCTTGTGCGGCTGCGGCGGACAGCGGGGCGTTGCCCACCAATCGTCGACCCCGCATGCCCGCGGTCTTGTTTCGCAGTGGCGTGTCGACAGGCGGCGCGGACGGCCTGGTCGAACGAGAATAGAGAAGGCGCGAAGAACCACGGCTCTGGCTTAATTACATGGCAGGCGTCTTCTCCAAATCTCAAACCGAGCAATCCTCTCCTGCCTTAAGCGCCGCGTTAGCCAACGAGCTCAGGTCTGCAGAGCGGACCTTCAGCAGCTGGAAGAGAAGGGCAGGTCCTGACGGCAGGCGAGCCCAGAAACAGTTTCTCGCCAAAAGTCTTAGCTAATTAATATCGCGACACCCCATTAGGGAATGGCCACGTGTCCTCTTTCAGTTTTACTAACAGACGAGAAGGCAGGATGGCAACGATCTCGCCCTTCTCACCTCCTCCGTCCCTCCACTTAGAAGGCATGCCATCATGAAAGATGTTGACTTCTGGCTGGACGAATACGTAAACCGTTACAGGTTGTCACCAAGGTATTTTAAAGATATTTTCCGCCATATTAAAGATAATATAAAAGAAGGAGAGAAAGAAGAGGATGTTAATGCCAATCTCAAGATCTTATCTGAAATCCTTAAAGACGTATTAGATGACAGCCGTAAGCGGAAGGTAGAGGATCCCATTAACTGTCGTAGTTATAAAGCCTATATTGCTGCTAACGGTAGGTATTGCGATGTAGTTAAGGCTGCCGTAAGTAAAGGTCTTATGGATGTGGAGGGGGACAGACTGGATAAAGTTAAGAAGTACTGTAACTGGATTTTGTAACAAGTTAAGAGCGATAAATGGAGAGAGGTACTGTAGGTTATAAATCAGTTTATAATAAACCAGTTCGTAGAACTGAATTTTATTTTGCAGTAATAAAGGTCGTAGCTGATTTAACAATTAAGGGCCAAGGGATACCAGGAGTTGCACTGCAGTTTGTAAGTAACATTTAAAAATTCCAGCGGGAGGCTAAGGTGTATAAATGAGGGAGAGAGTTTTTAATATATCTTTAGCACTATCTTTATAATACTTATATTTATTTCGGAGCCAGTGTAATAGATATTCCTATGTAACGAAAGTGACTCTCTGCAATGTTGGCATTGTTGCTGACCATATTATCGCACTACTTTAAGAACATTTTGAACTCTTTTGTGATAGAATCCTCGTTTTTGTGCTACGTTTTCTTAATAAATCTTTTTAGCACTTTAAAATACTCCTTAATAGAGTTAAAGTCAGGCGAGTATAGTGACAGGAACTCTAGTACAACTTCTGTGTCTCGATATATCTATAGAATCTTCTCTAAATGGTATTAAGAAGCGTGATCTATAATAATCACGGATTTTAGTTTAGATTATCTGTTATAATAGTGTAGTAATTGAGCTATAAAGTCCTTAAATAAATTAGTGTCCGTTAATCCTTAGTATACTTGCCTTAGTATGATGCTATCCTACATGTATGCTAGAAGAATGTGCTATCTCTTTCCATAACTGAACTTTGTAATCTGGACTGGGGCGGCCCTTTAGAGACCACTCCTAACGCTGGTATCCAGCCCTTTTATTGCAACCAGACTTATTAATAAAGATAAGTTGGTAGGACTGGTATTGTGATATCTGATGTAGATAGTGGTCTTGAAGGTCGGTATCCCGTTGTTGTGCGATGCGACGGATCGTTTTTCTCGTTTAGTTAATTGATTGTAAGGTCCAACCGAATGATCGTTCCGATATGTTACTCCTAAATTTGTAATAGAGGAAGTCCGCCATTTCGTATCGATATATGTACGGCTGTTCGGCCAGTAGACTATAGAGGGCACTCTGTATGGCAGGTGTTATGTAGCTGCGGCAGCCAGCGCGAGATGTTCTTCAAGTGGGCATTTCGGATCGATCTATCTCTCGACGGATTCTCTGGACGGCGCGTAAGGTGCATGAGGCTTTTGAGGCTATCAACTGGGGTTCGAACCCTTCCGTTAGTAGAATTTTGATCAGAGTACCCCGTGCAGCATCTAGTTGTGGCGCCATGGTGATGGGCTAACACGAAAGCGCTGACTCTGGTAGAGATGGAAGAAGAGGCAGGAGGGAATGAGGTGTCGGAAGCACTGCACTCTGGATTCTGTGGAATTTGAAGGGGTTGCAACTGCGTGATTCTATTAGTTGTGTTGACTCTGTTCTTCTGGCTCTGGCTTGAATCCAGAGGCTTCTTTATAGACTATTCTGCAGGATTCAGGCTTCGTCTCTCCAGTGGCTGAGGCTCACTGGCGTTCTGGTAGTGCCAGGCATCCAGTCAGCTCCGCTGACTAAATGCCCAGGGCCTCTGAACCCCCTTCTTTTCTGACAATTTGCATATGTTTTGTAGTTATCGTTACGAAGAATAGACTGCATTTAGCCACTTTGCTGCATTCGCGCTGTCCTTTTTTGGCTTGGCTTGGCGCGCTCTGGCATCCTCAACACCAAAAGTCTGGCATCACGACCTTGGATTCGGCTTTACTCGGCTTGCGGGGTGCGGGGTGGGTGGTGTCGGTCCTTTGCCCTGCAGATGATGAGATGTTGCGCTGCATTGAAATTGCAGCTTTTCACGGCCAAATTCAAGGGTTTCATGCAAACTTACATTAGGGTTAGGGGGAGGGTTAAGTGTGGCATCTGAAATTTTGGGGTTTGAAAATAGTAAAGCTCTTCTGTCGAACTGCCGCTGCAGTTCGACATCTTCCGAGAGCAAGCCTGAGCAAATCCTCAGCTAGGGTGATTATTGGCACGTGAGCGAGGTACGACAAGGAGAACTTAGTGTGCCCAGATTCGTCGTACAAAACAGAGGATGCTGCCGCGATTTAAAAATTCCCCCACTAAAAACAAGACTCACCTGTTTCCGTCTTTTGTGATTGTTCATTTTCAACCGAACATAACCAAAACCAAGGCTAGCCACCTTCCCAGTTACAAACCGGCACTTTCACACTTAAGAAACCCCTTCCAACACTAAAATATGCTGTATTGCGATTATCACTATACTGAACTGCCTAATAATGTTGGAGAAAATAAATGTGGCTTCAAAGGGGGCGCGGAATCCTGCCTCCAGTCATGATCGACCATAGGTGCACCTATGTTGGCGACTTATGACCGGAGCCGACCGACGGCAGCAAAAGGTCTCCTCTTAAACTAATTACTCACCTAGAGTCTCAAAACACTCTTCTTATGGTGACGCAGTTAACACCATCAGCTCCACATCTTCAGTCTAAGTTGTGATACCTTGGAATGCCTCTGCTCTAGAGCGTACTTGCCATAGAAAGGGACTAGGAGCCAAGCTGGGAAGTCATCAAAGAGACTGCTCCGCCACATAAACGGTGGGGTCTCTAAAAGTCTTCACGGAGTTTTAAATTCCACCATTCACATCTCCGTGAATAAAACCTATAGATGATAGCTTAATCTCTAGTTATGATTCGTCTTAAAAATATCCCATGTCTAAAACAATGAAAGAAAGAGGTAGAATAGAAGGAGGCCAATGGTGTAACAGACGCTCAAGATAACTTAGTCATCAAAGAAGAAAAGAAGCCTAAACGTGACCAACCTTAGGCCAAGAGGGACAGACAGCACACGGCAACTGTACCAAAACATAAGAATCTCCCTAAAAACTCGGACGTGCCACCAGCAGTCGCAACGCAGAAGTCCATGCAGATATCAATCATGTACCCTACCTACCAGGTATACATTTAAGCATCCATGCATTTCTCTGCCTATTCTGTCTTTTTGCTGATTTATTCAACGGCGCAGCCGGCTCTATCTCAGGCAGCGCGCACGATAGTTTGCTTAGGATCGAACTCATACGTGATATTGCAGTTCTTTTTAACGCGACGCAGGCGATCGCTGGCGTCGGTGTCGGTCCAATTGTGAGCCCGTTGGGTGTCTAGGTTACCCCTCGTTTCATCACCCGCCCTCGGTGGGGAATTTGACATGGGGTTTGCTGGGGCATCTGTTATTAGTGGATGGGATTCTCTGACGCGTGGATGATCTGACGAAAAACTTGTCAGCGAGGTAGGGATGTCTAATCACGGAACACAATACCTCGTGGGGATAGCATTGGAAACACCCATGACGAAATATATATAATTCCAACAATCATTGTGACGACAAATACCATAAATTCCTGAATATCGGGAGCCAACCTAGAGCTGGTCATTGTTTTGAGCGGTGTCGCGGTGGGGTCCCTATTACACAATGATCGGCGTGCCGACTGTAAATGGTGATGATTTTGACCAGATCACTTGTGTGTGATACGAGATTTCGAAGGGTAGAAACGCGAAGGAAGGGGGGGAAGGGCAAGAAGTCGTTGCGTGTGGTGAGGTGCGACGGCTAGCGCTATGGGCAGTTTTGCGTTGGAGGGAAGAGTGGGAAGGTGACAGGGAGGTTTTCTTTGCTGAGTTAGCTGATGCCCTCCAAGCGGCGACTTGCGTCCAGATCAATGCTGGCCGGGGGCTGGCAATTACAGGGAAATCAGAGCTTTGCTCTATTAAGTACCAAGCTGGCCAGGACGGTGAATCAACAAATACGAGGCCTCCTCAATCGCGGTGGCAAAACTCTAGGCCTAGGAGCTCAAGGCAGCAAGGCACACAGCTCCAGATCCAGATATACTTTGTCTACGCAAAACATTCAGAAGTGAGCGTCCCTAGCCGGGGCCGAGGACAAAGGAACCGACCCAATGAAGACTCATGGTATAGCAGGGTGGCGCCCTATCCATGGATCATATTTCTGAAGCAGCCTAGATGGGTGCAGTTTCATTGGTCCGGATGCGTCGGGTGGGTGTTCCGTCTAGCTCGCTCAATTCCGAATTTCACGAGTTGATGAAGTAGCTCTCGCGTAGACCGAAGATCTATCTTTGGTATGACCGTGCGGAAAGCACTGGGTAGCCTGCGAGGTAATGGTCGTCTTCCTTGAAACGAAACCTTGTCTAGTGTTTGGCGGCCCGAGCACATTTATGCGAAACCCCACAGAGCCAATCAACTAACATGACGGAGGTGGCGATGAGCAAGCTGGAGATAGAGACAGGGGACCAGCTGGCCAGTTTTTTTGGGCCTTTAGGAGGCCTCAATGAGTCATTTTCAGAATGACCTGTCCCTGTAACGTCAGTCCTACTACTGCGGACTTGCCATTTAGTCTACGGATTAGATCAAGCTAGAAGAAACCTAAAATTTACACGAACTTAAGTTCCCCTAAGATGATTGAGCTCCTTGCCCATTTCCCGCTTTCTTTCGCTCTGTATCTGTGGCCTTTTGGTCGCTCACTTCGGTGTTATTATCCTGGTGCCGCCAAACTTGACTTACACGTAATTGTGAATACGCACACCGAACGTCCCTTAACACTAGCACAGTGCGAGAGGCTACAAGGCAGACAAGCCCTCTCGGCTCCAGCGGAAATCCTTTGTGGCGCTCGTCTTCTCTTCTACCTCCTTCTTTCCTCTTCCTCCCCTCTGATCTCACCACGTATAAATACGTCTTCCCTGAGACGTGCTCCCATCGATTCAACCGTCACTTAACACCTCAAACACCGTTACTTCTTCATTACGCTAGACAGAGGTGATATAAGGGACTCGGCATCAGCAAACATGCTCACAACATCCCCAAACATGGCGGCCACTGCGATTCCAAAGGTCACAGCTCTCCGTCGCGCACTTGACTATGGGGATGTACAGCTGCTCCGATGTATCACTTTTAATGATGATACCAGGATGTTCCGGAGGAGATTCCAGACCACCAGCGGTGTTTCCGGAATCGACCTTCACAACTGGAAATCTCGTGAACATCAAGCAGGTTTGAATGAGATGACCATGGCCTTCCTTGAAAAAGCCGGTAATGGCCAGGTCTTCTGGCCCAACGATAAATCGGCGGCCAACTATAATAAATATCAATACTCGAAGGATCATGCTCGGTAAGCCTACGCCTATCGTGATTCCCAAATGTTCAAAACTGACAGCTGTCCTACAGTATCAAGAAACTGATCAAACAGCTGTTCTTCCGTCTGAACCAGCAACAATTTCAGAATGAGAAATACAAGAAGAAACTAAAGTCCAACGCCGCAACCACGGCCGCTCGGCCTTTGGAGGAAAGGGGCACCAGTCGGGAGACGGCGCTCGACATCAACAGTCTCCTCGATACAATTATATCCACCGACAGTGGGGATAGTCAGAGTTCGAACGTGTCCCCTGCCATTCCTTCACTCTTTACACCTTCTTCCACCACACACTTGCCAGCAGATCCATGCGGTCCTCATAGGGTTGGTGAGTCGTCAACCGCGGCAACCTCATCGACCATCGCGATCAATGAGCAGCGGAAGGGAGACGATGGTGTCGACGGAGCAGCGGAGAGCGGAGATGTATACTCTGTCCCTCTAGGTACTCCACCGCCACCACCATCATGCGTAAGCTACCCTCCTGTCAATTCTCCAATGAGTACGAACCACCCCTAACAAACTGCAATAGGCACGCCACTTCGCATCTACCGGCGCCGACCGACAATTCCACAAGCCGAAACGTCACCAGACACTCGAAGATTCCATCGCTGACGGGCAGCAGCAGCAGCCACCAAAACGGCAGAAGACACAAAAGCGCACCAAGGACGCCGTTGAACCAGAAGCACCGGCCAAGAGATCTCGACGACGTCCACAGCCCCTGAGGCCGGATGAGTACGTCAGAGACCTCGCCGAGATAAGCAGGTACATCAGTCCCGGGCACGACGACCCCGAGCCCGAATCAGGCGTCTTCCCCGCAGGCGAAGAGGAGACAACCATCGTATTCCGTCCCAGCATCGAAGACTATGAAGACAATGATGGGCACAATGACGGGCCCATATACACCACGGCTGGTCCCACAGTTCAAACCAACGACATGCCGCATCCCGTGGCGCCATTCGCCCCCATGTCCATCCCTACATCCGCTGCTCCCTCAGAAGCCGGGGTGGATGGACCCTCCTCCTTCTTTGACGCTAGACCACCCCCGATGGCAGTACCGTCTCCGATCCCTAGCATCATATCCCCGTCCCCCACGGTTGCTCAACATCCCAGTCCAGCACCACCATCCCCACCTCCCACTCCACGCCCCTTCACTGCCACACCCACCAACACCGCATCGCCGCCAGCTAAACCCTCGGTGGGATTCACCTACCGCCTCGTCCTCACTCGCCACCCCTACACCATATCAGAGCGCTGGGCTCCCGCCGGCGGCCGTTTCCAAGACAAGACACTCACAGATCTCCGGCGCGAGCTGCCCTTCCCTCACGATTCATCTCCCGGCTTGGTTTTTACGGTCAAGAGCCAGTGCATGAGAATCGTCGAGCGGATTGCGTACGGCGACGAGGAGGGCTTCGAGACGATGAAGCGGTATATCAGCACAGAGG
>Ga0247758_1001587_pt1 | contig 16037 bp, 14 predicted proteins | sample UWRJL156409C4_FD_180950 | JGI IMG/M metagenome (GOLD analysis project Ga0247758, IMG submission 180950) | Plant litter microbial communities from Arlington Agricultural Research Station in Wisconsin, United States - UWRJ-L156-409C-4 | ecosystem: Environmental > Terrestrial > Plant litter >...
GCCGTTGGCGGTGGTGATTGTACTGGAGTTGGTGCCGGGGATGGCGGAGAGTTATGCGGTTGTGCTGTTGAGGTGGAAGACGGAGAGGTTGAGGAGGGAGACAGGGAATGGGGAGCTGAGGTCGGTGATGGAGACGGGGCGGGAGAGGAGGGGGTGGGATTTGGTGGGGTTTGCGATGGTCAGGCCGGTCAAGATGCTGTTGGGACTACCGATTGTGGGGCTGCTTTCGTTGTATGCGGCGGTTGTGTATAGCTATTTGTATTTGTGTTTTACGACGTTTGGGACGGTGTTTGGGAGCCAGTATGGACTTGGGACTGGTGCGGCTGGGTTGGCGCCGCTGGGGATTGGTGTCGGGTCGGTGGCCGGGGTGGTCTTTTGTGGGTTGGTGTCGGATCGGTTGTCAGCGTACTTGGCGCGGAAGTACGGCGGGGATGTGAAGCCTGAGTATCGGCTGCCGGTCATGGTGATCGGGGGAGTGTGCGTGCCCGTGGGGTTGTTTTGGTATGGCTGGACGGCAGAGTACAAGTTGCATTGGATGCTGGCGATCGTTGGGACAGGGTTCCTCGGCGTGGGAATGGTCATCACATACGTAAGTCCCGACCCTCCTCTCTCCTCTCTCCTCTCGGCTTCGAGTATCTGACACTGACGTCGTCCAGATGGCCAGCACCATGTATCTCGTCGACGCGTATACCATCCACGCAGCTTCAGTGACGGCGGCAAGCACCGTCCTTCGCAGTCTTTCGGCGACGTTTCTGCCGCTGGCGGGCCCCGCCATGTACAACAAGCTGGGAGTCGGCTGGGGAAATTCGCTGCTTGGCTTCGTTTCGTTGGCTTTTCTTCCGCTTCCGTTCATATTTTACCGTTATGGTCAGCGGATTCGCGAGGCAAAGCCCTTCAAGGTGGAAATCTGAAAGACTCGGAGAGTCAAATGGATGAAAAGGACACAGAGAAATCTCTGCTGCGGTAATGTTGGCAGGTAAACTCAAGGAAGGAACTACCAGGCTGAATGGCCATAGACCACACAGTCAATGTTCCACCTCAACCAAGCATCCATCTCTTCACAAGCCTCTCCCATCCTCTGAATCCTTTATTTCAAGATGGCAATAGCCCACACAAAGTTCATGCAGTCATCCAGCCGATCCCGACACCGGACCGGCCCAGCCCGATGCGGCTCGGAGATGCGCGTCTAGCCGGCTCGGACTTGGCATACGCGTGGTGATTCGTCACCCAATTACTTTCCCCATTCAATCTCAGTCCCTCAATCCCCGCACAGCGCACTCCCGCGCCGCGGAATACCCGTGGAGCCGCAGCAACACGCCCAAGGACAAATAACAGCAAGATCCCCGCGGAATCCGTTAGGCTACCATAGACTACCACGACTGAGATTCCACGGAGCACTCCACGGATTTTTTCACATCACAATGCCAGCACCAGGCACAAGCGTAGGCGCCGGCATAGGCACACGATCCTCCCGAAAGGGCCTATACTCATGCGACTTTTGCCGATTGCGCAAGCTTCGATGTGACAGGCCGTTGCCTTGTACGAGCTGCGTGTCCCGAGGGAAGAAATGCCAATTTGGGCAAGAGCAACAGAAGCAACAAGCGTCCCTCGACACGCCCCAGGCCACCCCCCAACCGTTGCCATCGCCGCAACCTGCCAGTGCTGCCGCAGATCAGATCTGGGGTTCAGATGGCTTGTTGGCTGAGATCCAGGCCTTGAGAAGGCTCGCTGAAGACTTGGAGAAACGAGTTACCATGCAGAATGGTTCCACGCATGAGCACTTACATCCTTCCCTGCTGGCGTTCCCTCCGCCATCCAGCTACACCTTCACTCCGGCGGATGCGGGCATGTCTCCTGCATCTGGTCTTGTCCAGGTGAGCGAGGTTGTTGCCCACCTGGAGCGGGTATCCATGGGTCGAAGCTCACAGGAGCCCGTCTATTTTGATGACGTGGTGATCAAGGTTGGCCCCATCCGGAACATCGACTTCACAACCCAGCCGACTCGCGAGCGGTGTGTATGGCTGCCTCAGCATGACGAGGCCAGGGTGCTTCTCGACCATTTTATCACAAACGTCAGCTACATCCACCATGTTGTTCATCACCCCTCCTTACCGGTCATCGTCGATGAGATCTACCGGCAGACAACCAGCAGTGGGCCCGTAAAGCCCGGCCACCTCGTCTTGTTTCTCAGCATCCTTGCCAGCGCGACTCACGTGGATAATTCCGCGGCCCAAACTCACGCGCAGACACGCCTTTGGATCAGGGCTGCGTATGATGTGCTCAACGGCGGGGAGCAGGGCCCACCTGTCGCCTTGGAGACAATACAGGGCATTGTTGTCCTGTCCTTTCTGGTGTGCAACCTGGAAGGCGTCTCGCTGCGGTATCGCTCCCTGATCTCCATGGGGTTGTTGCTGAGTCGCGAGCTAGGCCTGCATCGCATCGACCATGTGTCTGCGTCTGAGACTGGGAGGTCCAACGGGGCTGTGAGTAGAGTCCAAAGCAGCATTCAGGCCGAGATGGGTCGGAGGGTGTGGTGGTACCTGGTGGCGACGGACTGGTATGTTCTTTGATGCTCGTCGTCTTGACCTTTGTTAACATACCACTCCAGGCTCATGGCTGCGCGGCACGGTGGCCCAGGCGAGGGCGTGTACCTCGTCAACCCACGGCAAATGGCAGTCAACAAGCCGCGCAATATCGACGACGCAGACCTGGTTGAGGGTGTGCTGGGCGCCGAATTTCCCGTCACGCAGCCGACGGAGATGTCGTACTTGCTCCAGCGGATCCGCCTGGCCGAAATCTCCCGCAGCATTGTTGACAACCCGGATACCATGACCGTGGACGCTGAACTCGGCCAGATGATAAGTGAAATTCCCGCCTTCTTGAACATGGACAGCTACGAGGGTACCGGTACAAATGTCACACATAGCAGCAGTGGCATCTTCGTCCAGGCCTACCTGCTCAACTCCATCGTCCACACACTGCGGTGCAAGCTGCACCTCGGGTACCTCAACAACAGTACTCGTAGTAATAACGATAGTACTGAGAATAGTACCTCCTCGCGTGAGATCTGTCTGGCGTCGGCACGACGCATCATCCACGCCGAGGCTCAGCTCGAGCGCCGTCAACATCCCTTCGCGCTGATCCGGCTGCGTCTGTCAGGAATTATGTACGGCGTATTCATGGCGGGCATTGTCCTACTCATGGACGTCTGCGTTAATGCCACGAATGGAGAGCAGGAAGGAGACGAGATCGAGATGCGTCGCAGCGAGGCATTCCAGGCGCTACACATCATTGAGAATGCCACGAGCCATTCGCTTGCCGCTGCGAATTTGCACGATTCACTGGTGCGTGTTTTGGACAAGCATCGCGCTCAACAGCAGAAGGCACAGGACTTCGTCCCCGAATCCGCGTTTTTGCCACACGGCAATCAGCTCGCGCGAGGCTTGGAGGAGTTGATGGACTTCGATGGCTTCCAGTGGGATGACCTTTTCTCAGGCGGAAGCTCAACTTCATTTTTTTGAGCCACGGCACATGACGACTTATCCCCCGAAAACAGAAGGGAGTTAAAGTCAACGTTACAGTGGCACGCACTAGATGAGGCCGGTTTGGACATCATCAGGCGTTCGTGCAGTGTTAGGTTGACATTTTCCCCTAGTGCTGAAAACTTCGTGTCAGCAGGCTAATTTTAGACGACAGCGCATTCCCACGCTTTCCCCGATGAAGTTGTATCTCTCGTGTTCGGGGTGAATGCGGAGCTGGGTTAGGGTTCGTTGCCGCTGTGCCACTGCCAAGCACGCCATATTGACAACACTGCCGACACGAGCTAATCTATCTCGGATTCACAACTGCGTCCATCCTCTCAGTCTTGAGTGGCGATTCAACTCGCAGCGCCTCATCGGGTGCGATGGGCTGCAACGATACCTCGGATCCTGTACGGCTGCAACCATAAGCTGATCAAGATGCGAACACGATACAGCCCTAAGGCAGTCGAATTTCGAACTTGAACTGTATAAGAATGGCGTTGAGTCTCAGGTTCATGGACTGCTTCTTTTTACATCATCATCAAACAATCTCAATCAACCCCCACAGCACCACTACAATACAAAACACAACATTCTCACTAATACCTCATCTCAACACTCAACACTCAACATCAACATTCAACACCAACACCACCTTCCCACCGCAAAAATGCAGTACACCGCCACCGCCCTCCTCGCCCTTTTCGCGGCCACCTCCGTCTCCGCCGCCCCCACCGTCCAGGCTCGCGCCGCAGACTGGACCATCACCTCGTTCAAGCGCACCTGCAACACTGCCAACACTTCCTGCACTATCTCCTTCGGCATCGACACCCACCTCGCCCCCGTCACTGCCTGCGCCTACACTGTCACCGGCGCCGCTCCCGTCAGCCGCGCGTCTACCGGCCCAGTCACCTGCGGAGCGTACACTGTTACTTCGAGCTGGAGCGGCCAGTTCGGTGACGATGCGGGCTTCACTACCTGGGCCGTGGCTGATGGCGCGAAGAAGCTGATTGCCTTCCCGGCCTATGCCGATAAGGAGATCGTCAATGGAGCGGTTGTCACGCCTAACAAGAGCTTTGCTGTCAATACTATCTCTTGGTAGAGAGTGAGATGGGGTGAGGCCTGGGGTTGAGGTTTCCTTGGTTGTTTGGGATGCATGGACTGGATAGCATGGGCGGGATTGCATGGATGGGATAGCATGGAAGGGATAGCATGGGATGGTTGTTTGCACTTTTGATCATAGACGGTGAGGTTTGTCGAGAGTAACAGCCTGCTAGGTACTTAATCTGATAATTACAAAGTCTGTTGGACTATCATCTGTTTTCGGAGATAAGCGGTGATATTTGGCATGTCAGTGAACCAAAGACCAAAGTCTCTTGTATCTAAATTGAGGGGACCGAATTACCTTTCTCTTCGTGGAAACCAATTATGCTAGGTACGTTAAGCTGAGTTGCACATTTATCAGGTGTTTGTCTTGCATGACACATCCATGTGGATACAATCATGAACGGTCAAAAATGCTAATTCCTTCTCCTTTTGACAGTCATTGGCCGAGTTTGATGCAATGGTAAGCAAAAAGCAAGCAGACGGGTTCACCATGGTTGCCACACGTTATGTATTTCTTGTGTCATCTAAAGAACTGGCGATGTGATTAAATACCCCCTTTTGCCTCCTGGGTTCCATCCACACATATGAGGAGGAACAGGAGTCTCTCTGCGCCATAATATTAGGTGTCTGTCAGTAGCTACTCACTGGCAAAATGAATCAACTCCCGCAAGAAATTATTGATATGATTGAGAGAGATTCAAGTTGCACGTGCCCGCCCAGGAAAGCTGTCTCCGAATGGATATGGTAAACTCTCTCAGTATGCTACGTTATCTCGGGCTTGGCAGTACGGAATAGAGAGGGAGCTCTTCAACTCCCTTTAGGTGTTTCATCAAGACTTTCCAATGTTAGAACAGGTGCTCAACACGTCTCGCCGCGCCTACTTGCGCCATCTTTCCTATTACATTGAGGATCCCAGCCTCATTGCGTCACTGACGAATCTGTGCCCAACTTGAAGAGATGTGCTCGTATATAACGGCAAGATGTGCAACGGTGCCTTGAATGATGTCAGCAGCAGCGACGAATCTGATATCGACCAAGCAACCGATTGCCCCAACAAGCACGAAGAATCCAATTGTTTCCACTAGTGTAATTTTCAATCCAAACCCTGACACCCCTCCGCAAACTAACACCTCGCAGACTTGATAAGCACCTACCGACCTCCCAGTCACCTCAACATCAGCATAATGTGCTTCGGCTTCGGCCGACGAAGATGTGGCGGGGGCTACGGCTACGCACAACCCATCCGCCCCGTCGTCGCCGAGCCCTTCGCCTTCCACGGGCACCGTCACGGCTAGGGCAGGGGACACTGTGGTCCATCAGTAATGGGCCCCCGTCCCATGGCAGGATGCCACCGCGGCGGCATGGCATTCCGGAGCAATGGACGTCGGTACGGATGCTGAAGGAGAAGCAGAAGTCGAATGAGCAGAGGAAGAAGCAGCTCGCAGGATGAATCAGGGTTATTACTACCAGATCAATGTCTAATTACAAGCATGGTTTTTTTGTAACACCGAAAGTGATGCTCCCTCCCTCATGGGAAAAGTTGTCGTGAGAATGGCTGGCGGTTTGGCGTATGTCTATTTACTTGGCGACGGCGTTGGTGGGCGCCAATGCCGGTGGCAGGACCTTGGCCTTGTCTTTGCCGCCCCAGTGGTTCCAGTCCATGTAGCGGTAGCCCTGGGTCATTTGTGCGCCGGCGTTGACGAAATGGCAGGCAAACAGGAGGTAGTTCTTGGGGGTGACGGCGAGCGAGTAGCGCATGAAGGTGAAGGCGTAGATGGTCAGAGCGCCCGTCATCTTGCCCGAGATGCTAAATTCGCACTATCAGCACGTGACCTCAACAAAGAGCTTGCAGTTGCGCTGCAGGGTAGCGACGTACAGATCGGGGCTCTTTTGCGTGTCGAGGACAGCAGCCAGCGGGATGCCGAAGTTGGAGGCCGGGCCCCAGAAGTCTGCATTGATGTCAGCGGCGGGCGTGCGTGGATCCGCGGGCGGTTCGGGGTTTCTGTTGGGACAACGGGGGACGGTCCGTGGGGGAGGGCCGGGGATAACCTTCCACTGCGCCTTCCGGCATCGGTGGGCACCGCGTCACGCAATTGAGAACTTACGGGTTGAGCAGAAGTAGTCCGACACCGGGTTGGACCGTATCTTTGCGTTTGCCGCCTTAATGAGAGCCGCCATTGTCGTGGATGGGGAGGTGAATGAGCGCGATGGGGTCGGTGTGGGAAGGAAGAAAGATTTGTTTGCCGCGTGGAAATAACCGACGCGCTGGCTTCATGGCGCTCGCCGCAGCCAGCTTTTTTCTGGTCCGGCACGTGACTTCCCGCATTTCCGGGACGAACCCCTGTCACGAAAATGCCTACAGGCAAACTTGCCTCAGCTTCAGCAGGGATGGCACAGGCACAAATGAGATCCACTAAATTAGACTTCACAGCATTTGAACCTGAGATGAGAAAAAGCAGATGCAAGAGCAAATACGAGAGCAGATGCAAGATAGCCCAACCTTCCAATGCGTTCTAAAGAGTATCATTTGTCTCAATGCCCATTTTCGCACACGCGCATGGCCAAAACAAGTAAAGCACCCCACAACGAGCAGTGACCTTGATGGCTCAGCCGCCCCGCCCCTCCACTCCAGCGCCTCACCACCCCAACAACCCCTCCACCTCCCACTCACTGGGATTCCCCGCCGTCGTTCCGGGCACAACCACCCCCGGAAAATACTGCGCAACCAAATACTGCTCCTCGGCCCAACCTGCGCCGCCGTCACCAACAACCGCTCAAACAGCTTCGGCCAGAAGATGCTCTGCCGACCTCCACTTCCCATCACGCGACCGCAGCACCGTTGCGCCAAGATACCCTTCTGATACGAGGGCTACTTTCCCGCTATATGCAGCGGGGAGGTGAATCCTGTTCGGGAGTCGATTGTCGATGGTGGCGTGTGATGCACCAGCTCGGGAGTCCCCTTGGGCTTCGTCAGATCGAAGCGGTATTAGACCTCTGCGCTGCCATTCCCGCCGGGGAGGGCCTCGCTGTAGAGTACCAGGAGGACGTCGCCCGTCACCGCAGCGCCGGTGTACCATCGTATAGTGGTGTTGGCGTCTGTGGAGGATACCACACCTCGATGCGGCGACCATGCTTGTCGACCTTGAGGATGCTCTTGGGAATGGTCCCGATGACGTAGGAGTTGCCCTTGGTGTCAACCACAACGTCCTGAAGGCGCTGTACAGGCCGTTGGTCACGGCGGTGAGGTTTGCGCGCCAGAGTTCGCGGTTTTGGGCGGGGGAGTACTTAATGAGCGAGTTGTCGCCGGAGACATCGCGCCCGCCGGTAAGGAAGGGGGTCTCGGAGTTGGTGATGATGGAGAGGAGGCCCGAGTTGGGGCTGTAGTGGAGGCCGCTGGCGTGCTGGCCTGGGTCTTGGGTGATGTTGGGGAAGGTGATGATGTTGGTGATGGCGTCTTTGTAGGGGCCGTAGACGGCTACGCTGCCGTTGAAGAACGCGCTGTGGGCGCTGTTAGAAGGAGTTGTGGGAAGGGTGCGAACTGAGTGACTGACCTGAAGTACACGACACAGTTTTGTGTGTCCCGGAAGGCATTTTCGGGGTGGAGTTGGAACTGCTTGACTGTGAAGTTGCCCTTTTCGAATGGCCTGCGCTTGTTCCCCGTGCTGTGACCTCCGGCTTGTCCTGGGGAGCTGTGTGCGATATCGAAGAGGCAGCTGGCGATCAATAGGCTAAACATCATCATCATTTGACGGTTTGGCATGGTTAGATGTTGAAGGTTGCACTTTGGGACTCCCTTGCAATGACGCTTGTTGGGACGGGAGGCTTCAATTTAAGAAGTTTCAACTCACCAGGAAGGATCCAAGGATATAGTTCAGATGTGCTTCCCGCAGTGGCTCACCTTATATCGAAGCGCAATGTAACTCGAGGTGCATAATATTGCCCCTGCGCAAGTACCAAGCAACGCGGTATCTCCTCCCCTCCCACACGGGCGTCTACGGAAATTAGTACACTGCCCTGATGGTGTTTAATCACGCATAGTCGCTCTATCTATGGCCGAGGAACAGTGCAATCCTTATTTCTTGAAGGAATCTTCAATTTAGTAGATAATGTACCTAGATTTGCACCGTACCTAGGTAGGTAGTCATGTCTATTTAGAAATACTTTCTCGTCAATTATCCAGCCCTCCCAACGGGCTGGGACTTGAGCCACATGACAGCTGACCTGCAGGCAACATTTGGACTGTTCCCCCCTAACATCTTTACAATTTCCGCGTAATAGGACCTCGAACTCCCCTCTGTAGCAGCCAGTTCGCCGACATAGCCGCGCAAAGACTGTTGAGCCAGCTTGTACTTGAGCTTACGCTCCCAATGGTTCTCAAATTCTTTCGGCATTTGTTTTCCTCGTGTCATCTTGGTCTGCTCGACACCCATTTCCAATAGAAACCTCACCATCTGCAGACGTTCTTTGGTGTGGATCTTCGGGTCTAAAGCTTCGTTGCCCGGTTTTTCGGCGGCATAGAAGCGGTACCCGAAGATGGCAGACTCGAGAATACCAATCGCCTTCCTTGTCCCCCTTTGGAAAAGGATGCGTTTGTTGGTTGCAGCTTTAACCTTGATATAGGGGAGCACTGCGAACTGGGCGGTGTATCCAATAAATGTGCTCTGTTTTCGATTATCGTTTCCAGCTTTCAAGTTGATTGCTCCACCACCTCCATAGTAAATCGATGACCAGTGAGCCATGTTAGCGATACCCCGTGACGGATGGCGGCTGCTTGTAATCTGCTCAAGCGCTGCTTTTGCTCTTTTGTCAAAAGTATCGAGGGCCCGGACAAGAGCGTCTATGTTTTCGCGTGAGCCAGTGTCTGAGACGCGACTTGCGCACCGAAGTGTCGGCTCAACAATGTCATCAAAGAAGTCAGGTTCGTTCAAGGCAGTGACATTGAATAGCGATCGAGATGCCGTTTTAACCGTCAGCATCTCCACGATTAGGAGGTTTGGGTCAAAGTCGGAGCCACCGCATTCTTCCGCCAGTCTCCTCCATACATCAGGCTGAGTAGCCCACTCACTGGCGGTGCGATGAGTAAACGAGACGACGTTTCCAGTTATGACTAGGATACCTCTAGTCCGAGAGGCCAACTTCCTTTTGAGGGATACCTGAATTCGCTGGACGAAAGCATGTCTATCCTCCAAATGGGTGCCTTCCACTGCAAGGAGTTGATCTGCTGAGATGTCGTGTTTCCGGCTTGCATACTCATCTACAAGCCAAAGAAAGGTGGGATCAATGTCGAATTCGGCAGTTTCGACAACTTGAATAAAAACAGCCCCCCGTTGCCAATTCCGCGTTGGTATTCTGGCCCAGAGAGCATCGTAGAGTGAGCACATGTCAGCAGGCAAACCCTCGACGATGTCGCTGAGCTCGGATATCCCGGATCCATCTGTTGCTGCTGACTCCAGAGCGTCAACAACCAACCTTAGCCAGATAAACACGCCGTTCGCTTTTTGTGCCAGGTCATTTTGGAGTTTCAAGGACTTGGCGGGGTGAATGGCAGAGAGTTCGCTGAAAGCCCGGCATTTCCCAAATCTCTCTGCCACAAATACCCCCATGTCTTTTGCCGTGTATAGATCCATGCGAAGCTTGGGGACATCGCAGTATGCGTCTTCGAATTCAACCCACGGCCGGCTTGCTGCACAGACCTTGATGTTGTTCTGGGAGAAGGATGCGATGGATTCGACCAAGTTGACGATCTCATTGGGGGGTACCTCGAGCTCGTCCAGTCCATCAATGAAAACGGCGACTGAGACTTTTGTGTCAACGACACGCAGGAGGTTGCTAAAACATTCCTCAATCTCTTGACCAGTAACAGCTCGCATGTGTATTCTGTCATTTGTACCGAGTAACCAGAAGCTTGTCCAGCGCCTGGGCGCCACAATTGGCAACAGCTGTGGGTTTTGGTCTAGGACCTGAAAGATCAAGGTTCGTTTGAGCCCCAGGAGGGACTTCTGGGTCGATGTTCCAGCATTCCAGGCATAGTAACTCGCAATTACGAGGGGCAGGTCGCCTGACCACGCTTCGAGATGGGGCCTGAGAGCTGCATTGCCAAGAATGTACTTCATGATGGTGGACTTGCCAGCACCAGGCTTGCCGGTAATCCAGTAAACGGGGTCCGAGGGTCTCTCCAGCCAGCTGGGAAAACTACTCCATGGGGGCGTTGCGTTGCCTGTTATTGGATCGCGGTGGTAAATCCAAGAATAGGTGTCCGAGATACTGGGAGAAACCGCAATCTCCCTTGCCGTAAAGCCGTCGAACCTGAAAGCATGGCTGATACGCCGTGCAACTGAGGAAAATTCAGCACCTTGGGTTATCCGTGGTGCGAAGGCTTCATCCGCAGGATTATCCAACTTCCCGAACTTGTCAGAATCCATGTCCCAGAGGTTTTCATGGAGCTCCCGGCGTAAAGCATCCATGTCGAGTCGGCTGTCGCCGCTTTCCAGGATCAATGCAGAGTTAACCGGGGCCCCAGTACCAGATTCTCCAGAAACGTGGTGGCGGCTTGTTTGCGTGAGGGGTGCATGGTGAGGGATGGAAGGTTTGTGTCCCCTACCCTTGGCCTGGAGCTTCTCGTCCGCACCCTGTAGCTTGTTGGTGGCATTGTTTAGGGTTTCAGTCATCTTCACAACTTTCTCTTTCGTTGCTCTCGCATCTTCCCTTTGAAAGGAGTCAGCAAGTGGGTTATGAACAGCCAGGAGTCGGATTGGTTACCAGATGCAAAGCAGGACTGCTTCCTTGACAGGCCCTTTGAGAAGCTCCAAGCGCGCTTGCATACTCTTGAAGTCGCTGCGGCTCGGAGGTGACCTGGATGGTACAGCGTGTCCGGGAACCAGAAGCTGCTGAAGCTCGGCGGCTAAAGAGTCGCACTCTTTGCAAATAACCTCCAGGCGACGGCGCGGAACAGAAGCCGACGTCGCATCCAAGTCGTCTAGGGCTTCGTGGAGAGCTGTCATCAATGACGACAGTTGATTGGACTGCTCTGCAAGCAGAGCCTCTTGGCCCTGACCGCGGAGACTTTTCTTCCATCCCTTGGATAGCAAACGTCCGCCAAGGTCGGCAAACTGAACTACCGCGGCCACAATTGCCAGAGCGCTCAAAGGGTCCATCTTGTCCTAAAGCCCGCGCGGGCGTGGTGACTATCGCGCTTCGGCAATGTCAACGCCAGAGCCTTGCGATACTCGGGTTTTGCGCTTCAAGTTCGCAGGCTGCGCGACAAGACCCAAGAATTGGGGCCGGTATCCTTTCGCCCGCCAGATAGATCGGGATTTACCAAGTCCGTTCTCGATAGATAGGCACGGCCGTCAGATCGGCACCAGACGCGGTGGAATTGGTGAGGATGACGGAGAAGATCAATCCATGTTGAAAATTTCCCAGCTCAGCCGGGGGGCACTTGGCATCGCGCCTCGCAGTCCGCCTTGGGCATCTCCTCCAGTCTCAATTGTGGTGCGTCCGTGAAGGCACCCGCGTCAAGGCCAGCGACTCAGGGAGTTTTGAAGAAAAAGCTCGCAGCCCACGTAGGTCAGGTAAGGAACTTGAATTGCAGAGCTGACGTTCGAGTGATCGCATGCTGTTCCATTCGGGAAGGAACCTTCTTCGCGTCAGTGGGTTCTTGCTAATAATGCCTGAGGCAGAAAATGCTCGCTTGCAGGGGACCCTGGAAAGGCACGACACCTCTCTTCAGTGACAAATGTGCGGTTTATACCTAGGTAGACAAGACAGTCCAGCAAGAAACAACCACTACCGTGTCACCACCTCACGTCAACCCCTCGTCCTACCATACTTGCCGGCGTATAGAGGGGTATCCCCAATCTTCTTCAGCCCCTGGAGTTGGCCAAGCCTGCCACTCGTAAGCGAGATGAGAGCGTAATCAGGTAGCCAATCTCTTCTGGCTTATCGGCTCCAATGGGTGTGGGGACTCGTGGTGGTGAGTAGATAACGTGGCCAATACGACGAGAGACCGATCATCCAGCTGTAATTAAGTAAGAGAACGCCTATTTACACTATAACCCTACACCACACCGTATAAAACCCTAACCCCCGCCCAATATCTATCTTTACTAGCTAACTACCAGATACCTTGTACCTGCTGCTCACTGTGCTCACTGGCTTCTAGCAAGAAGCAGGGTGAGCACTCCGTCCCCTGCTCACTATGCTCACTATGTTTCCTGAGAGTGAGCACCTGTTGATTGGTCGCAGGACCTCCGGGTCCCTGCACCTCTGTCTCCAGTGTGCACTGTGCTGCACACTGTTCTTCTTGCCAGGACTATCGTCGGGCCGCCCTGGTCCCAGTGATGTCTTGTGGGGTCGTCACAACTCAATCGAAGAAGGCATTTCCTTCTTCACACTACAAATCTACTGATTTGGCTACTATTTTTACGCCTTTGTGCCTTGGTTGTGTCAATCTCGTCACAGTGCTTAGAGGTTGCACGTGGTTGCGGAGCGTTGCTTTTGGAAGAATCTTCTGCATCTGGGGCCTGAGGGAGGTTGGGGGGGAGGGGACAGCATTTTGATTATTACAATTTCACTTCAAAACGCGCCGACAAAGGCATGTGCAGCGGAGTTTTTGATTAATTAAAAGGTTCGCGATGCCCTCAATCGTCACAAGCGTTGATAGGCGTGCAAGGCGTTGATAAAGGGGGAGTTGATGGAGCGTGGCTGCAAGGAAAAATGGTTATTGGACTGTGGTTTTAGATGAAGTGGAAGTTTTTTGGCTGGCGCAAACTGTGTTGAAATTATGTAAGAAATAGGGAGAGATCGTATCTACTATCAGACCGGCCCGGCACCTCCCACCTCACAATCCCGGTACTCGCGAGGAGACCAAATCATTTCAACCGTGTCAACGTGAACACTGAATGCACTGACTCGTCCGCTTCGAAAGCCAAATGTTTCTAACAGATGCCGCGGGTATCTTGCAGACCTTGTTTTTGTCTGTTGGCAGGGTATTTTGCAGGGATTGGGACTCCAACTCTATGCAGGTGCACTCCTTCTTAGCTCTCGCGTTCATTGGGCTCCGATGCCTTTGCCAGTGCCGGACAGCAAACGCAGCTGATGGGATGGCTATCACCAAACCGATTATCGAAACAATGGCCTCGGTGGTGATTTTCATGGCTGTTTGTGTATCGTGCGTCTAAAGAGATGCCGAATGGGTATCAGCGCCTTGACTGGGACGTTGACGGGGTCCTTGATTTGGGACAGCTGTGGATGGGATGAGGGGTTTACCTATCACGCTAGCTTGAGAGTAGGAATGGCGAAAGCTCCACTTAAGTATCTGGGGAGTACCGTGATGGCAATTGCGGTGGGCGCTCAAAGAGAGAACAAACGGTGAATGTATGCGCGATTCATGTATGGCTGAGAGAAAGAAAAGGGGGGGGATTTGATTGAGTTGTTGCTCAGATTTTATAACAACTTTTGACGTGTGCGTTGGAAGCGGCTGAGAAAAGAATCGAAACAGTCAACGAATTTGCACAGAGGCAAGCGGTTGACAAAAAAAAACGAGACCACCCTCGCGCGCATGGGAAGTTTGTACTTTGATGGATGGGCTGGGCCAGACGACATGACGACCAGGGAGGGGTGGCCGCGGGAGGGGGTGTGCCCAAGCAAAGTGTGGAGTGGTAGAAACAAAACAAGGGCTGTGGATGCGCGAGGTCAGGGGTGGGATGCGGGGACGTGGATGCAAGTAGCGCTATGACTGGACTGGTCCAAACTCGTTCCCACAATTCCTGCTTGCTTGATCAGAAAGGCTTCCAGTCGATCTGGATCGATTCAAAGAGATCACTAACCTCTCAAAGCGGTTGACAAAAAAAACGAGACCGCAAAAAAACTGTGGCCCGTGCGTATGATGAGATTCTAACAGCCCGCCCCCGAATATTGTTTCAGGATCTGTTAGTCTGATATTGTCAGGACATGTGGTGGTGGTCTGGGGGTACTTTGAGCTACTTCGCAGTGCGGTGACTTTCTTCCCTTGCCGAAGTACTACTAGGTAAGCAGGCCAGTGGGTTCGAATTTGGATCCAGCCATTCCTACCTTAATAGCCCCACTGTTCCTGATCGGGCCCAGCCTGTCGCTGTGCCCAAACCATTCACCAAACCACAAAATTCCCATAATCAAGAATGTTATTGAGAACCATATTTAATAAGCCGAACCCTTTATAGCCAGTCGCGGTACATCTTGGTGCCCCGACTTGAAACTGTAGTTCTTTAACTTTTCGTTCTCAACACTTGATTCATCATACCTTGGAGAGATGATGGCCCTCCGGGGTTCCACTGGCCCACTACTCTCCAGCAATACGCTCTGATGCCAACCGCCGAGAAGGCTAAAGATACGAGGGCGAGGAGCAAGGCCATTGCCATCTTTAGTGCGGCACGAGCCGCACAAGAACCTGCCGCAGCGCCTGGCAGTGCACCGAATCCCGACCAAGATGACAGAGATGAGTCTGAAGAGACCGATGACCCTCTACCTTCGTCGGTCGTGTCTCCGGGCATGATGGCTTGGATCATGGTCAGGTCAGCCTTGTCCCAACGATAGCCAGCCCTCTCTTCGCTAATGCGGAAGAAAACATGCCGAGAAACCAATGCGCATGGCAAATTCCCGGCGCCCACTACAGAGATAGGGTCCCTTCTTTGCGTGGTGTTCGCTCGCTAGCAACGCTCTACCCGTCTATCATCGAAGTGGGCGTGGTTAGGTGAAAGCCACCTGAGAGATGTAGGTACGAAGGCGAAAGAAAGGGCCCCCCCAATCACAGAAGATACATTCTTCCTCTCATGGCGGCTCCTTATATTTGGCATTACAGGACGTCTCTCATTCTGAAAAGACCTCGCATTCTAAAACGGCCTATTCCATCGTAGTCAATGTCTTGCATGTTACGGTTAAGGCCTATAACATTATCTCAAGCCAGCCAACCAGCATTTCACGGCGGCCCATTCTAATATATTTGAGGTCTTGCCTGATGTGGGTGAGGCCTGTAATGCAATCAGCCAGGCCCATCTACATTCTGGAGCGGCATATTTCAATGCAACAAAGGCCTTGCGTGATGTGGTTAAGGCCCGTAGTCTAATACACTCAGGCCTTGCTATACTGGCACGGAAATGTGTGAGGATTCCGAAAACACATAACCCTTTCTTTGGCCAAAGTCCTCGTCCCGGACCGCTCCTCTATCCATTCTTCCTGCCAGAGTATATCCATCAACCCTCATCGTATAATCCGCCACGCCTCATCATCGCTCTCCTCCCCCCTATGTTTCCTCGGCACCATCTGCTCCCCAAACAAATGCACCTCCACACCTCTCGCCCTCCCCTCCATCTCCGCCACGCCCTCCGCTCCCCTAAACAACCCCGCCATCTCCTCCCCCTTTGCCAAAACCGC
>Ga0247758_1001588_pt1 | contig 16033 bp, 6 predicted proteins | sample UWRJL156409C4_FD_180950 | JGI IMG/M metagenome (GOLD analysis project Ga0247758, IMG submission 180950) | Plant litter microbial communities from Arlington Agricultural Research Station in Wisconsin, United States - UWRJ-L156-409C-4 | ecosystem: Environmental > Terrestrial > Plant litter >...
CCCCCGGATGGTGGGCACGGGGTGCTTCGATGTGTAGGGGCCGCCGTGCGCCCTTCTCGGGCCGCGCTCCTCGAAATCGTCCATTTGGGTGGGTTTCTAGGGCACTTTCTGGTTATGATGCCACTGCGGTGCTCGGAGCGGGATGTTGTGTCGCGCAGGTCGGTTTGGCGTTGATGGGGAAAATAAAGAAAGGCAAAAGATGACCCCGCCATGATCCATGGCAGTGACGGCCATCTCGAAACACGCGGAAGCAGGAAACCTGCCGATGACATGGAGACCAGATCCAGAGAAACGTGGTGCGCGCATTGGTTGGATGGTGTTGCTTGGGAATGACGTATGTGACGTCACAGCCCGATCCAGCTTGCCGTGTTCCGAGATCTAGGGTTAGGGTACGGGCCCGACGAGACGATAGATCTCCAGTTTCCGGTGTGGCGGGGTCTCGCTCAACCTTGGCGTCGCCAAACCGGGTCATCTTGGCTGACCTATGGTGGAACAGGGCTATGGAAGCCCAAGCATTTGCTCGCGTCCTTCGAATCGGGACAAGAGAAGCGGACGCATTTCGTGCGGCTCCTGGCCAGAGGCACTTGGGATGAGCTCATCGATCGCCTCCAAGACAGTTCGAAGGTTTCGACATCAAGGATCTTATCTCCTTGCTCAAAACCAACGGCAAGGTGAACATGATAAACAAAGAAGAACGGGGATGTAAATTGGGTTGAACAGCTCATGAGAGACCTGGATGGCCAGCCCAGAGGTTATTGCGCTGGTGCCAACCCGGACGATGATGACGAGAGTTGCGACAACGAAAGCGAGGGCGGCGATATTATCAACAACGAGAGCGAGGATAGCACGGACAGCGAAGACGGCTGGGACGAGAGTTCTGACGGCGGCGACGATGGATACTAGGCTTTTGGTTGACAGCATGCGGCTTCTACCGTGGGAAGCGAGGGCTCAATTCATTGATTTTTGGTCGTTTTTACTGCTCCAAACGAGCAATGGGCAGAGATTATATAGATCTCATGGGTATCTTTCAGTCTTGAGGTATGCCCAGATAAATAGGCAGATACACGGGTATCTACCGGATAGTAATGGCAGTTTAACTTTTGGCATGAGACGCCCCCGCAGCTGTGTATCCAACACGTTTATGAACATTCCGCCGAGTGCAAATACGACGGTGGAAGATTATATTGATTTGGGAGTATTGGCGCCGAAGGTGAAGATTAAGGATCTGATGAACACGGTTTGGGGAGGGCCGTTGTGTTATATTTATGCTTAGGGGTCGAGTTGAGTGTTGAGGGGAGTGAAAAGACATATACACGGTAAATACAACAGTTTGACTGTACGGAAACGAGTGCCCAGATCGGCGTGATGTTGCTCACCCTAGCTCAGGCTCGCCTCAGTCATTGATAGGATTTGCCCAAGCTGGGTCATCTTTGCCCCTAATTGCCATTTTCGGCAGGCTACCTTACAGCACGCGGACTGCTGATGCATTTTTTTTATTTTTTAAAAAAAAGTCCGCTGAAATGAATGGCTCCTTGAGGCTGGGTGTTTTCATTTGTTAAGGACAGAAGCTGCAATTCAAGGCAGCCAGAGCTATGTGCTATCGATAGAACGTGAAATTCCTCACAAAATACGCTGCGCTATCCACCCTCTGCAGAAAGGCATACGGCTCCACTTTGACATCTTCCAACCACTTGCTGACAAGAGTCTCCCGAATCCAATTCACATCATACCACTCCCCCTACGCAGAAGTCTGCGCGAAGGCTTTGAACGGAGCGTCGAAGGGAAAGGAGGCAAAAGCGCGTTGGACGTCGTGCGCCACAGCCCAGAGGTTTCCGTCCAGGTTGCGAATGCCAATGTTACGCCAGGGGAGGGGATGCGGATAGCGTCGTCGAGAGCCGCGGAGGAGTCGGGGGATTACGTGGAAGCCGATGTTCACGGTTTTGTGAGTGAATGTGGAGGAGGGAGATTTGTTGAACACCAGCCCCCGTTGCCCCATCTTCGCCAGGTCCAGCAGTTCAGGGGATCTATTGCCTCGATCCCCTCAAAACCAACACAGCCATCGAGAAAGTCACAGGTCTAAGGAGCTGGGTGTATTGAAGTAGAGCTTCAGGCCGTGTTCTTCTTTCCGAACCCGGACGATATTTTCTAGCCTACGGTTTCCACCCCCGCGGCCCGAATCACCGTCCTCTTCGAGGGCAAACTGCTCGCCATTCGCAAACCATTTCGACACAATGGCATCGAGATGGTATCGCCGTAAACCTTCACGGATATCTTACCATTGGCGTTGGAATCTACTTAATAAAATACCAGCTCAGACTTGAACTTATACCCAACTGCTGCACAGATATGAGTATTTTGTTGAACTTCCTGGAAAAGCTTTTTTCTGCTAGGCCTGTTTAATCGCACAGAATTTCGAAGGATCTCGTGGAGAGGTGGGAAACCCGAAATGAATGCCAGGTTGGTGTTTTTGCTGAGAGCTGTTAAGCCGGTGGAATGTTGCTTACGGCGGGTGAGCCGTACTCACAATTAGATTCTGCGCACGCGACGATGGTAGCCCAAGCGCTTGGTTTCATGCGGTCCATAATAACTTCTTAGTGTCAAGAGCAGGTGTTTTTTTGGGAGCCAAGTTGGGATGGTCAACCGGCCGGAACCGAACCATACAGGTGCTGGAAGAAAATTCTGACTGGGACTGTAATAGAATTCCAGCCTAATACAGGCCAGGAAGAGCCTGAACTGATAAATTTACCCCGTGTGAGAGGATTAGATTCAACCCTCAGCCTCAAGACCACCCCTGACCCCAAGCGTCCCGCCTCGCCACTTTTCTTGACCCTACCTTAGGCGCAAGCCGTAACAGTGAGATAGCCAGGGATACACTGCGTGTATCTCGACATTCTCGCTAGTATATATCCTCTAGCGCTTTGCCCCCCGCTTACTTGATTCTTATGGGAAGACATTCGGCTTCTTTCAGACGCTTGTGGAGAATGCCCAAGTCGGAAAGACAAGCGTCTCCCACAATTTGGTGTCCGCCAGAGCAAGCTCGCAAAATTAGCGGCCTTGAGCAGCCTAATATAATGGCAATGTTATCACCTGTCCGGGCTTGTGGATGAGCCCATCCAACATAGCCTTTTTTCGTCACCAAAAACCGCATCCCAGACCGAACCGCATTGAAACAGTCCAGCTCACGGGGGAGAAGGCGCTTCGCATCCTGTAACTGACCCTTTGTGTTCGTCCACGACTCGATGGTTCGCCCATACAACTTGAAGGATCTTTGCTCTGTGATCCATGTGAAGACTGCTTTGGATAGCTTCTGAGCATCGTCCGTTGTCTGTGCCTCGACCAGTTGCTGAACACTCTCAAGCTCCCATGGGAGGTCGAACCCTGCATGAATGTTGCCGCGGGAGCTGTGAGGAGCATATGAAAACAACTCGGTGGATCCCAGTGTCCGACACATGATTCCGGGAAAGTCGTCTTGCTTGTACGGCATTTCCAAAGGGTTGGCCTCTGAAATTTCGTGGGCAAATGTGTCATTATCGTCAGTCGTCAGATAAGTTCCAAGGCCATCAACGACATCGAAAAAGATACCTTTCGCCCTCAGCTCTCGGTCACACACATCTGCCTGAACATCCCCTCGGGGCTCTCCAGAGTGCATAAGATGAGATCGACGCTGGATTATGTAGTCGAATTGTCGGCGGGCGACGGAATCTTTGAGATCGTTCCAGTCAGGAACCCAGGAGGGCAGCGCCTGATCTAGTCTTAGCTTCGCGCTCTTCAAGTAGATGATGTCCAGAGGTTCGTTGCCACTTATCAGCAACGCAGCGAAGCTAATAAAGGCGTCCGATGTTGACACCACGTAACTAGGTTCCGGCACAAAGTGCTTCCAATCATACGTTAGGCCCAAAAGCGCGAAAACCTTGTCCCGTGGATCCGTCGCTAACGACGATACGGTCAGGTGCAACGCGTCCAGTAGGCTGATTGGTTTTCGAGCTAAATGATTGATTCTAAGCTGACGCAGCATAGCGAACTGAAGAATGTTTCCATCCGGTGGGCGGGGGCCATTGTTGACCGAAGTTCGGCAGCAACTACAAGGGGCATCAATTGCCTGCCACGGGATTCGAAAGCGGCCGCAGTATACGCTGATTTTCGATGCCACAGCAAGTTCCTGGACGATCCAGACACGTCTCCAGTACGGTCTAGCCAGCAAATTGCTGAAAAATGGTACTGTCGACAAGCAGGTACCCTTGCCAAGCTTCGGAGGCGAACCGGTCGACAAGAGACGTGCCATTGGCTTGTCGATATCGACGTCGTCGCCTGTCCATACCGCCACCTGCGATGCCTTTCTGAAGATGGCGTCCATGCGAGGAACCTGAAGACTCTTCTCTTTTCCGTCTTTTTGATTGATACAAAGCGCATCGACCCAGACGGTGTCTACACCATCCTTCCGCAGTCGTAGGAGAGCGGCGTGTAGATTGAGCGTAACCGGGAGGTTGGACTTGTTGACTTCTATGTCGATCGTGTGATTTGGATCGCCCCAGTGATATGACAGCGCAACATAGGGCGGAGCCTCGGGCAAAGCCACACGCAGAAGTCTGCATTTCAACGGTTCGTCTTGAGATTGCGGCGGGTCCAATCTGAGAAGCCGAATCTCTGATTCCTCTAAAGGTTTGTAAACGCTGACCTGTTGTGGTTATTAGTAAAAGCCCGAAGAAAATAGTTCGACAGGGCGTAGTGCACCCATTAGTTGAAATTTTTTGAGGCTAGAAGAAAACAAACATCCATGGGAAAGACGTACCCACTCGGCCCACGCTTCTTCATCTTCCCAGGCCTCTTCCTCTAGGCGACGCCACCTCCACTTATGCCAAAGTTCGTCCATGAGACTGAGGTGTAACCTTAGGTGGTATATCGCAAGGTCGCATAGGTGAGTCTGATCAGATATTATAGACGCGAGGCTGTAAGATGTAAAAAGCGTCGAGCTTGAGATCTAGTTTCGGGTTGGGCCTTGGCCTGGCGGGGGCTGGAGCGAAGTGCACGCGGATGTGCCTGCAATACACGTACAACGCCAATTCTTTTTAATCCCCCCTGGCTCCTTCCCCACTTCTTCCGAATCTGGCAAACGCCGACAACGAATCGGAAGTACACAGGTGATAAGCGAGCGTCGGAGTATCGCACTCTAGCAGAATTTCGCCAAACGTGTATGATAAGCGAGTGAGGCATCCTTAACAGTTTTTGTGCCCTTTTACATGAAAAGATGCTGGTAAAATGTTGGTGATACAAACAATTTCTTATCACCTTATCGCGCATTGTCCACCAAAAACTCGATAAAAGCCGCTCATTATGTACGCGATATGCATCATGATCAAAAATTGTGCAGCTCTCTACAATTTACTATTAAATATTTACGGACAGCCCAAACAAATTCTGCTGGCGTGCGGCACTCGCTTGTCTGCGGCAACTGGCTTATCACGTACGCCATCACGCACGTTACGATCATCAAATTCAAGCTTCAAATCGACGAGCGGCATCATCGGGTTCTGAATAGAACACAGTAGCCGCATTAGGGCTACGTGGATGTCCAAACTATATCAAGTGGTTTCGACATCATAATGGCTCCCACCCCCTCAACTCCGGATCACGCACATGTTGGAGGAGCTGGGCAGGAGAGTCCTGGACAGCGAGGCCACGCGCAGCAGCCTACACATCTCAACATCCCTCCTCTCCTCTCCCGAAACACAGAATCCGGTACCTGGACTATGCGATCAAGAACGGTCGGATACGTTGCACCAGATTTTCCGGGAAGGTCGGGGCAGAAAAGACAGGGTAAGTCGTATGCAATATCATATTTTTCTATCCAGCGGGCGAGCTAGCGCGACTCATTAAGTACGGTTATCGTGCATTTACTCACGTACTTATCTATCTAGTCCAGGAAGCCGTCACAAAGGCTGGCTGGATTCCGGAACACCATGTCGCTCAAGAAATCAACTGGTTCTACGACGAAATTGGTATCGACGATGTCTACTTCCAGGTCGAAGCGCCAGATACCATCGCCAAAAACATCATTGCTCTCTATGCTGCTAAGGTTGCTGCCCACTCCAGGGGAGAGGATCCGCAGGGCAATATACGATTGGAAGCCGAGGCTAGTGACCATGCCATCTATATCGATGTCTGTGAGCCAAGCGAGGACGAAACCGGTGGACCGCACTACGAGAGTAGGCTCGAGTCAATGTACCTTGACAGGAGCGATGGCAGCAAAAGATTCCGAGTCGAGTCATTTCGAACCCATCAAAAAAACTCTCGTGGCAACCTGAGATGCTACTTCGTCTATGAGTGCCATTTCACGGCAAACGATCTGTTTGATACGCGACTTGAATTGATCAGCGACAGGATGTTCCTAGTCAAGGCAACTAAAAATACCAAGCAAATCTACCAGGAGATCATTGAGCTTGCCGTCGGCCGGATGGGCCCTCTAATCGAAATCTTCGATATTGAAGGATACCAGGAAAAACGCGTCATAATAGCATTCAAGTCCGGAACAGTCAAGGGCATTTTCAGCAGGTTGAGCCATCTCTATCATTACTACGGCGTGACCAGCTCCAGAAAATACGTGGAGCAGTTCTCCAACGGCATTACTGTAATGAGCCTTTACCTTCAGCCCGAGAAGAGCCCGGAGGATGGTGTTGTCACTTCCTTCGAGCAGACGGTCGATCAGATCACAAAGGACATCTCGCTACTTTACTGCGTCCCACAGCACAAGCTGCGCACTCTATTTGACGCCCGAAAACTAAGCCTTCAGGAGGCTATCTATGGGCATTGTGTCTGGATCTTCATCTACCACTGTTTAAGCCGTTTCGGTCCCGACTATGCGTCGCTCATGGAAGACATCAGCTCAATGAACTACACTTATGGAGAAGTCCTTTCAAAGAGTCGCATGCGATCAGAGGCCCTCACTTCGGATTACATCCTGGAAATCATAGCAAAATATCCGGAATTAGTGCATCAGTTATACGCTTCCTTTGCTGGCATTCACTTTCCCGGTCCTCGGAGCTCTGAGCGCCATGTCAACATTGCTGCTGGAGTCCTGTCAGACTCACCCCTTCGGAAATCAATTGCGCAGCGCGTAACGAACGACGCTGAGAAGATGATTATGGAGGGGTTCATCGTCTTCAATACTGCCATTCTGAAGACGAACTACTACACATTGACGAAAGTAGCCCTAAGCTTTCGTCTCAAGCCCTGCTTTTTGCCAGGGATCGTATATCCCAAGCCACTCTTCGGCATTTTCATTGTGATCGGCTCCGAGTTCCGAGGTTTTCACCTTCGATTCCATGATATTTCCAAGGGCGACATAGTCGTTATCAAGTCGCAAAACAAAGAGGAGTATAATTTCAATGCCCGAAGCTTGCTTGATAAGAGCTACGGCCTAGCGAGCATACAAGAGCAAAGGAATAAGGATGTCCCAGAAGGCGGGGCTAATGGTATCATCCTCCTCGGGGCCGAACAGCAGCAAAAGACTAAGGAGGCATTTGAGAAGTACATCGATGCCATTCTTGACCTCTTGCTTCCCAACAACCCGCAGAATCCGCAGCATCGGCTGGTAGATCTATACGGAAAGGAGGAAATTCTGTTTTTTCTTGGCCCGGGTTCCCACGATGACAGCCTGGCTAATTGGGCTACCGAGCACGCGTCCAGACGTGGTGCCCCCTGGTGGAAGGCTTTCTTCTTGGGCAGATCGCCCTCTCTAGGAGGGACCTCGCCCGAGATCCATTACGGTACAATGCCGAATTTTTCGATGCGAGAATACATCAAAGGCATCTACGGAAAGCTTGGTCTTCAGCCGAATGTGGTCAAGAAATTGCAAGTTGGCGGTCCCGACGGGCTCTGTGGTAGCAGCGAGATCCTACTCAGCAGTGAACTCTGCACGGCCATTGTCGACGAATCCGGCGTTCTGGCCGACCCCAACGGTCTCGATAAACAGGAGCTTATCCGGCTAGCTGAGAAATTCCAAATGATCGGCAACTTCGACACATCTAAACTGTCTAATGACGGGTACCGTGTGCTTTGTGATGAGGCCAACATCACGCTTCCTACCGGCGAAGTCGTCACGAACGGCACCACCTTCCGCAACACATATCACTTTCGTGGCAACACCGACTGCCTTGTTATATGTTGTGGCACACCCGAGTCCATCGATCTGACGACAGTTTCGAGACTCATAAGGGACGGTCGATCTACCATCAAATACCTGATCGAAGGGGTGCCATTTATCACCCGTGAGGCCAGAATTCGTCTCGAATCAGCAGGTTGCATCATCATTACGAGCCCTAGCGCTACGAAGGGCTCTAGCATATCAACCTCCCTTGATATTCTGGCCTCGCTCTCGTTTGACGACAATGGCATCTTCGAGAATATGGTTGCCGACCGGAGAACAGGTCAAAGGCCACAGTTATATGAGGGCTACATTCAAGCTATACAAAAGAGGGTGTGTGATGATACCCGCCTCGAGTTCGAGGCCCTGTGGCGCGAGAAGGAACAGACCGGTACGCCTATCAGCGTTCTAGTAGACACCCTGTCGGTTGCCATCAACACGCTCAACGAGGAACTGCAAAAATCAGAGCTGTGGCATAACGAGGAAATTCGGCGTGGCGTGATTGCCAAGGCGTTACCTAAAGCGCTGCTTGATCAACTCGGTCTCGACACCATCATCCAACGAGTCCCCGAAGCTTTTCTTCGCGGAGTTTTTGGAAGCTACTTGGCCAGTCGGTTTGTATACCAACATGGAAGCGCCCCCAGTCAGTGTCAATTCAGAGAATTGTGAGTGCATCTGTCCAGCAGCCTCTTTCCTGGGCTGGAATATATTTTCCTGACATTTTCTCCAGCATGTCGAAAGAGACAGGTCACATCGACAGTTTATAAAGGAGGTTCTAGCCAGATGATAGAGCTACAAAAAAAAGCAACAAAAAGTAACATAATCAAGCTGTCGGAAGGGCTGCACCCTTTAGATTTGGTAGAAGGGATGGGGATTGCTGTCAAAAGTCCTGTATTTTTGGGTTCGGCAGAATGGACAGGGGTTGCAACTGCTTGATTGTATTGCTTATAAGGAGGTTCCTCGTTTTTTTTTCTTTTTTTTGGTTCGGGCTTCCCGCTAGAACCTCCTTTCTTATAGACTAACCGGTAGGATTCAGCTTTGTCAACACCGTGGTTGGAGGTTACTGGCGTTCTGACAGTGTCAAACGTCCGGTCAGTTCAGTTGACCAGATGCCCAGAACCCCTAAACCTCCCCACTTTCTAACAGGTAAAGCTGGGCCAGCTAGCGCTCAAAATTTTTGACTGAAGCCAAGTAAGCAGGCAACGAAGAAGGGAAATTTCTGGAAAGAGGGAGTTAAAGGATAATAACGTCTATGATAAGCGAGATGACCGGAAAAGCGAGTTAACCACTTTCCTCCACACTACTACAACAATCCTCAATTACACAACTATAGCACTAGGAAATAACAATAACTGAATCAAAAACAGATGAATTGGACGATTCCGTAACTTCCTTGCAAGTGCGCGCATTATAGCCAGCCTTACCACACACGCCACAGCACTGAATCTTCGTACGAGACCCCCTTATACCACTACCACTTTATTATGTTTCCTAAGCTAACTGCTCCTCCACGGCCTTCTGATCTAATAGATCTTATGCCTCTTATACAGTAAGTGACCCTCTAAGCCGTATATGTTTTTTCTTAGCCCTCTATTAATTACTAAGCTCCTCATTAGCCTTTTGTAATACAGAGACCTCTATATAAAGAAGAGCTACCTTATATATTACAGTTATTATGCCTTTAGCCAGTCAATCCACAACTGTTAGCATTGAGGTTAAAGGGCTGCCTTACTTGTTAGAAATCCGAGTTTTAACAAGCCCTGACTGTAAGGTAGCTTTTTAAGGGATATGTGGTATTTAGGAGACCTAATATAATATAATGGCTAGGCCTGGAGCTGGGGGTGTTAGTGTTTAAATACGTATATTTAAGTTTAATATTACCCTCTTTAGCTCGTATAGCATAAGGCTATTATAACCTGTACCTAATACAGGCCTTAGGAGGACTGGACAGGATAAGATAAAGCATATAGCAGGATGCTAAAAGCTAATAGGCGTTCCAAAGACGGCTTACTAAGCTAGCATTCCTAAACAAGAGTTTAATGTCACTGTAAGTTATTATTACTATAATGTATAGAGATAAGTCTAAACAGTAGGACATAAATGAATAATTAAATACTAGTGTGAGGAATTAGGAGTCCCTTATAGCTATCGTGGTTACGATAATAACTATCTATACTAACTAACTAAGAGGTACTTTATACCTTACTCTGTCTGCTCTCTAGCTTAGTGACAGAGTAACTAGAGCAGTTACTCTGTCCACTCCCTTGCTTTATAACAGAGCACCTAGAGCGACAGAGCACCCTTCTGATTAGTTGTAGGGGCTTCGGGTCTTTACACCCCTAGCCCAGTGCGTAGTACCGTGCATACTGTCTTCTGGCACTGTTCCTTCTGCGGGGAATTTGTCAGGCCGTGCTGGCCCAGGTGACGGCCTGCAAGGTTGTCACAATCCGCTTTCTTACTCTGTAACAGAGCATCTAGAATAACAAAGCACCTTCTAATTAGTTATAAGGGCCTCAGGTCTTCACACTCCTAGCTTAATACGTAGTACTATACGTACTGTCCTTTAGCACTGTTCCTTCTATAGAGGATTTGTTAAGCCGCGCCAGCTTAGGTAATAGCTTATAAGGTCGTCACAGCTAAGTGTGACAACCCTACAGGCCGTCGCCTAGGCTAGTACAGCCCGACAAATTCCCTGCAGACTAAACAGTGCAGAAGGGACAGTACACACGGTACTGCGCACTAGGCTAAGGGTGTAAAGACCTGAAGTCTTTAGGGTTTAACTAAGACTAAGTATTACGACCTGCACCCGACACAGGCCTTGAGAGGACTGGCGCAGGTTAAGACAGAACGTATAGCAGGACGCCAACAGGTAAGGGGCGTTCCGAAGACGGCTTATTAAGCTAGTACTCTTAGACAGGGGTTTAATGTCACTGTAGGTCGCTGTCACTATAATGCACAGAGGTGAGTCTGAACAGTAGGACACAAATGAACAATTGAATACTAGCGTGAGGAACCTAAGTCCCTCACGGTGGTTATGGGCACAACCACAGCTATCTATACTAACTAACCAGGAGGTACTTCGTACCTTGCTTATGGCGCTGCAAGTGCTTGCGGGGCGAGCACTTTGCATTGTACAAGCGTTCTGCTCGTGAGGTTTCTCTTGCTCGTGGTGCGAGCACTTGGCATGCTGCGAGCAACACCTCACTGGTCGTAGGGGCTTCGGGTCTTTGCACCCCTGGCCCAGTGCGCAGTACCGTACGTACTGTTTCTCCGCACTGTTCCTTCTGCGGGGGATTCGTCGGGCCACCCCGGCCTAAGTGACAGCCTGCAGGGTCGTCACACTAAGCCGCTAACGGCTTAAAGGTAATTCTGTAATATCTCCCCTTTTTAGTCCAGTTTTCTTCATATCGCTTTAATTATTACTAGTTTTTAATTCTTTATTTATAATAACTTTCAGTTTTACATTCTGCTAACTCTCTTCCTTTAGGTCGTTATCACTTCGTTCTTTTTATCTAGGGTTGTTAGCGTAACTAACTAACCTATATATACCTCTTCTAATAGCTTTATAATTTCTATCTAACCTTTTTATTAAAGCTAACTAGCCTTTACAGTTCTTACAGCTCCACTCTCTAACTTTTATAAATTCTTCCTTCCTCTCCAACTTTCCTTTAAAACTTTTCTTCCTTTAATTACTAACTTCCTCCTCCTAAGCTTTAAGCTTTATATACTCTATAATCGCCTCTCTATACCTTTGCTTGCTTACTTCTACTATTATTATATCTATCTTAAGCCTTTATAAACGTAACTTTAATAACTTTAATTATAACCCTCTTACTACTGCTACCTGTAACTACTTTATTAATACCTTATTAGTTATCTACGTTATCCCCCTCTTTATTATATTATTCATATATTATTAATAATAACGCTAATAAGTTACCTTACTTAACCTATATTAGCTTATTAAATAACTATACCTATCTAAACTCCCCCTTAAACTATTATAAGTGTTATCCTATTTAAAGTAAGTAACTACTCCTACTATTTACAGGGCACTTACTAACTAATTACAGACTTAGCTTATTATTAGAAGTGTAGTAATAATTATAGTAATTATCTTTATATAATAAGTTTTTATATTACTTACACTTTATTTACTATCTGTTAAACTGTTTAAGGTCTAAGCTTTACTTACACCTTAAAGTGTTATATCGTTATTATAATAATCTGTACATCTTATAAGTTAATTACTGTTTTAACTTACTAAGATATAAGTAATTTCTTCTATTAAGTTATATACAGGTTACTAATAGTATAATAGTTAATCGATCAGTCTAATACAGTTTAATAAGTTTACCTGTCTTTTTATCTTAATGTTAAGATAACTAAACAATAAGCTGCTAAGCGTTTAAGCTCGAGTTAAAGCGTCCTTCTTACTCCCTTTAACTTAGGTTTATCTGTTACAATTCAGAGTAATCTTAATAACAGTCCTGTACCGCTAATTTAAGCTATTTAAGTACCTTTACTTACTACTCTTATAGGTAGCTTACAGGTTAATATCACTTTACCTACTTAAGCTTAACGTCTTAAGACGCGTTTAGACTTTATTTAACGTTATTTAATTATATTTAGCGGTCTTATTAGTTTAAAAAGCCAGATTACTTAGCAGTAAGCTAATCAGGACGTAAGTATACATTAATTACAGTCTATCTGCAGTTTATTCGTTATTAACTATCGTTATAAGTTACTATTAATAACACTTAAAAGTAAAACTGTCCTCCTTTTAACAGTCTTTAAGTTAATAGTAATAATTACGTTTAATTAATATATAATAATGTAAGGGTTATTTACAATATATTTATAGTACGTTTACAGTATATTTACAGTTTAGGTTTTTAATTATATAGTTATCCCTTAATATTATTCATTATCTTATCTTCTAAGTTAAGTCTTTACTATACTGCTTTAAAATCTAAGCTAACGTCTTAATATCTTCTTCTTTTCGTACCTTATATATTATTAAGGTTAGTGCAGTTTAATAACGGTCTGTTTAAGCCTCTCTCGTTATTATTAAATATCTTAACTAAACTGTATTCTTCTAGCTTTTTAGTTTCTATAATCCAGTTAATAATAATTATTACGTTTATTAGGTGTAAAAGCTTTACTTTTAAGTCTTACTAGTTATAAAGCTAAATGCTATATAAGTTACTTTTATTATACTTTAAACACCTTAAGATTATATATACTACTGTTTTTAAAGCGATACCGTACTAATATTAGAGCGATATTACCTTAAGGACCTTTCTTTAGTAAAGGAAAGCGTTTAAGTTAATCTTCTTCGTTTTAACTTACGTAAAAATAAAGCTTTAAGTTTTTATAAATTCTTAATAAAGTTAAAGTAATATTTTACTCTTATTAAAGTTGTATATATCCGTTATAATAACGATGTAATTATAGTACGTAAGCACTTTATACCTTTTTTTTCGTTATCTTTCCTTCTAATTATAAAAGGTAAAGATATTAAAGTTACAGTCTGTCTACTTCTCTTAATTTAAGTTTTCCACTCTTCTTAATATAAGCCTTAACTAGTTTTTTACCTATACAGTTTTCGTTAAACTATTATTTATTAAAAAGGTATATATTATTATATCCTATCTTTATTTTACTTATTTAGCTATCTTTTTATTAATATTACGTAAAAGCTTTACAATCTTTATATATTTAAATTATTACTTAACTTTTACTATTTATTAGTTTAAGTAAATATTAAGTAATAAAACTTAAACTTCTAACTTTAAGTTCTTTATTAAAGTTACCTTATATACACTGAGTATAATCTGTAAGCACTATATCTAAGTAGTTTCTAGATTTTTAACTATCCTTTTTACTAGTCTTTTTAACTTCGTTAACGTATATTATACATTTACTCTGTAAGTAAGGACACTTTTAATAACTTTAATGTAAATTTCTTAAACACAGATAACTTACACTCCTTACGTTTTCCCTATAAGTTAAGTTAATATAAGGGTTTAAGTTTCCATTTTTCTAATAATCCTCTTTTAGTAAGATTCCTAATTAAGCTTTCTATTAAGCTAAACTTCTAAAAACCTAGTTAACTTTACTAACATTAATCTTAAGTAATCTTCTCTTAGAATCTTTACTCTTTCGGTTTATAAGTGCTTTACTTATAAGAAGTAAATAAACTCGCTCTTCTTTAAATTAAACGTTATCCCCTTTTCCTTTACTTATTCCTTACAGATCTTATACGTAACTTTAAAAATCTTACAGCACGTTAATATATTATATACGAAAGCTTAAAAGTTTATATCGTCTGTAAAACTTAGTGTAATTAAGCCTTTAATATATTTTAGCTTTTTATATAATGTACTAATAAAGAGGATAAAAAGGATTTCTAATAAGGGGGATCTTTAAGGGATCCTTTAAGTAATATCTTACAGTACTAACAGCCCGCTAAAATTGCTGGCGTCGCTTCGTTTGTCATTACGCGACGGCCCTTCGCTGCGCTACGGGGCGCTCCATTCCTCACTTTCGCTCCTGGCAATTTTGGCGTAGGGTATTAAGCTTATTTAAATCAGTATAGCGAACAAAGCGACAGAAACCTGTCCGGAGGCCAATACATCTATTTAAAGAGATAAAAGAATAATTAAAAATAAATCTTACTTTTTAATGCTTTATTTTTTAAGATTTAAAGATTTTATTTTACAGAGTTTACAAGCTTTCTTCTACAAAGTTTACAGGCTCTCTTCTATAGAGTTTACAGGCTTTATTCTACAGGGTTTACAGGCTTTATTTTACAATTTACAGTTTACAATTTTTTTTTTCACTTTCACAAATGCAATTCGAACTGGGAACCTCTTTAATTTATATTACGCTATTTACCACTATACTATTTCTATTTCTATCTGTGAAAAACTGAAGGTTTTTTTTAACTTAACTGGGTGAATTAGAGTAATAATTTAATAATTATTAATTATAAGCTTACATAATCAAATGATACGTTTTAATATGCATCATATGATGTAGAATCCGATTTTCACATTGTTTTCAGGGTTAGGGTTAAGTAACGGGAGATATTCAGGTTTAAAGTGAAAAAATCATGACTTTCACAGTTATTATTTTAGTTTATAATATTGAAAAAGGTAGTATTATGCGTAGATTTTCACTGTAATTCTTAATCTAAAGCCCGATTTGGAATAGCTATTAAAACCAGAGAGATATTTAAGTTTATGTTAATGTTATTATTATTATTTAGGTTTAAACAGTCATATCTTTGTTATTATAAGCCATATAGTAAAAAGAGTTCCAGCTCTGTATGCTACGTAATAAATTGTATGGGAAACGTAATTATTACTTCTTATTATGCTACTTATTGACAGGTTATTATTATAATAACTATTATTATCTAACTTTAAACATTAATATCTTTCTCAATTTAAGCAGTATAGTAAAACTGATTCCAGTTCTGGATTCTACGTAATAAGTTATATAATAAACGTAAGTAATAGAACTTATTATATTACTTAATAACCAGTTATTATTTAAATAATTATTATTATTAGACTTTAAGTAGTAATATCTTTCTTATTATAAGCTTTATAGTAAAACGAATTCCAGTTCTGAATTCTAGGTAAGAATCTACATATAAAACTACCTTTTTTGATTAGATTTAGCCTTGTTTTTATTCCTGAATACCCATTTGTTTAATTTTTTCACACGCGAATAACTCCTGAACCATAACCCTAACCCTGAATCTGACTTCAGATTTGGAATCCTGGTCACGTGACGTATCTGAAAACATATCATATCACGTGATTTGGGGCCCGAGTAGGGGCCCGAGCGGAAGGGCCCGAGCAGACCCACTTTTGATAATGA